>PJUE01000866.1_pt1 | contig 13128 bp, 12 predicted proteins | sample 1512171 | NCBI WGS metagenome assembly PJUE01 (sample SAMN08177674, study PRJNA422409) | Feces metagenome, whole genome shotgun sequencing project. | isolation source: Chicken feces (3) enriched on wood chips: alkali lignin treatment | host: Gallus gallus | place: USA: Madison | collected 2015-01-15
TCTACATAATCAGACCCAAGCAGTAAGTGAGAGATCAATGTCGAATAAACCCTTCCATTATCAGGATCCTTTCCCGCTGGCCAAGGATCAGACCGAATATTATCTGTTAACCCGCGATCACGTTTCTGTCTCTGAGTTTGAAGGTCAGGAGATCCTCAAAGTCGACCCGCAGGCGCTGACCTTACTGGCACAACACGCCTTCCACGATGCCTCCTTCATGCTGCGCCCGGCGCACCAGCAGCAGGTAGCCGATATCCTCAGCGACCCGCAGGCCAGTGAAAACGACAAGTACGTGGCGCTACAGTTCCTGCGTAACTCCGATATCGCGGCGAAAGGCATTCTGCCGACCTGTCAGGACACCGGCACCGCCATCATCACCGGCAAAAAAGGCCAGCGCGTCTGGACCGGCGGTGGCGACGAAGCGGCCCTGGCCCACGGCGTGTACAACACCTATATCGAAGATAACCTGCGCTACTCGCAAAACGCCGCGCTGGATATGTACAAAGAGGTGAACACCGGTACCAACCTGCCGGCGCAGATCGACCTCTACAGCGTCGATGGCGACGAATACAAATTCCTCTGCATCGCCAAGGGCGGCGGTTCAGCGAACAAAACCTATCTCTATCAGGAGACCAAAGCGCTGCTCTCTCCGGGCAAGCTGAAGAACTACCTGGTGGAGAAGATGCGCACCCTCGGCACCGCGGCCTGCCCGCCGTACCACATCGCGTTTGTGATTGGCGGCACTTCGGCGGAAAGCACCCTGAAAACCGTCAAGCTGGCGTCGACCAAGTACTACGATGGCCTGCCGACCGAAGGTAACGAACATGGTCAGGCGTTCCGCGACGTCCAGCTGGAGCAGGAGCTGCTGGTGGAAGCGCAGAACCTCGGCCTCGGCGCGCAGTTTGGCGGCAAATACTTCGCCCACGACATCCGCGTGATCCGTTTGCCGCGTCACGGCGCGTCCTGTCCGGTGGGCATGGGCGTCTCCTGCTCGGCGGACCGCAACATCAAGGCCAAGATCAACCGCGACGGTATCTGGATCGAAAAACTGGAAAACAACCCAGGCAAGTACATCCCGGAAGCGCTGCGTAAAGCGGGCGAGGGCGAGGCGGTACGCATCGACCTGAACCGTCCAATGAGCGAGATCCTGGCCCAGCTGTCGCAATACCCGGTCTCCACCCGTCTCTCCCTGAACGGCACCATCATCGTGGGCCGCGATATCGCGCACGCCAAGCTGAAAGAGCGTCTGGATAATGGCGAAGGGCTGCCGCAGTACATCAAGGATCACCCGATCTACTACGCCGGCCCGGCGAAAACCCCGGACGGCTATGCCTCCGGCTCATTAGGCCCAACCACCGCAGGGCGTATGGACTCCTACGTGGATCAGCTCCAGGCTAACGGCGGGAGCATGATCATGCTGGCGAAGGGCAACCGCAGCCAGCAGGTGACCGATGCCTGCCACAAGCATGGCGGCTTCTATCTCGGTAGCATCGGCGGCCCGGCAGCGGTACTGGCGCAGGGCAGCATCAAGAGCCTCGAGTGCGTGGAGTACCCGGAGCTGGGCATGGAAGCGATCTGGAAAATTGAAGTGGAAGACTTCCCGGCGTTTATCCTGGTGGATGACAAAGGCAACGACTTCTTCAAACAGATCCAGTCTTCGCAGTGTTCGGCCTGTGTGAAGTAGTTTGAAAACCCTGCCGGGTGGCGCTGCGCTTATCCGGCCTACATGTTCGGTAGGCCGGGTAAGGCGTAGCCGCCACCCGGCACAGCCGGGCAACAAAAAGAGCGCACAAAGCGCCATACCCTTTCCCCGTTCTCATCAATACTTGTTTCTTTGAGCTGTGAGCAATCCACTTCAGTGTTATCAAGGAGAAAGTAATGACCACCTCACGCAGTGAGAAAGATTCGATGGGCGCCATCGACGTCCCGCAGGACAAACTCTGGGGCGCGCAAACCCAGCGTTCGCTGGAACATTTCCGTATTTCCACTGAAAAAATGCCGGTCTCGCTGATCCAGGCCCTGGCGCTGACCAAACGTGCTGCCGCCAAAGTGAACCAGGATTTAGGCCTGCTGGCGGCGGAAAAAGCCACCGCCATTATCAGCGCCGCCGATGAAGTGCTGGCGGGCAAGCATCCTGATGAATTCCCCCTCGCCATCTGGCAGACCGGCTCCGGCACCCAGAGCAACATGAACATGAACGAGGTGCTGGCGAACCGCGGCAGCGAGCTGCTCGGCGGCGTGCGCGGCATGGAGCGCAAGATCCACCCCAACGACGACGTCAACAAAAGTCAAAGCTCCAACGACGTCTTCCCGACGGCGATGCACGTGGCGGCACTGATCGCCCTGCGCGAGCAACTTATCCCCCAGCTGAACGTGCTGAAACGCACTCTTGATGCCAAAGCTCACGCCTTTAGCGATATCGTCAAAATTGGCCGTACCCACCTGCAGGATGCCACGCCTCTGACCCTTGGCCAGGAGATCTCCGGCTGGGTGGCGATGCTCGAGCACAACCTGCGCCATATCGACCACAGCCTGCCGCACCTGGCGGAGCTGGCGCTGGGCGGCACCGCGGTAGGCACCGGGCTCAATACCCATCCAGAATACGCGGTACGGGTGGCTGAAGAGCTGGCGACCATCACCGGACAGCCGTTTGTCACCGCGCCGAACAAGTTCGAGGCGCTGGCGACCTGTGATGCGCTGGTGCATGCCCACGGGGCGCTGAAAGGGCTGGCGGCCTCGCTGATGAAAATCGCTAACGACGTGCGCTGGCTGGCCTCCGGGCCGCGCTGCGGCATCGGAGAGATCGGCATTCCGGAGAACGAGCCGGGCAGCTCTATCATGCCGGGCAAGGTCAACCCGACCCAGTGTGAAGCCATGACCATGCTCTGCTGTCAGGTGATGGGCAACGACGTGGCGGTGAATATGGGCGGCGCGTCGGGCAACTTTGAGCTGAACGTCTATCGCCCGATGGTGATCCATAACTTCCTGCAGTCGGTGCGTCTGCTGGCGGACGGGATGGAGAGCTTTAACGAGCACTGCGCGGTGGGCATCGAGCCTAACCGCGAGCGCATCAGCCAGCTGCTCAACGAGTCGTTAATGCTGGTGACGGCGCTCAATACCCATATCGGCTACGACAAGGCAGCTGAAATCGCCAAGAAAGCGCACAAGGAGGGGCTGACCCTCAAAACCGCCGCCCTGGCGTTGGGGTATCTCACCGAGGCCGAGTTCGACAGCTGGGTCCGCCCGGGAGAGATGGTCGGCAGCCTGAAATAGCTACTCTGCAACGTACAGGTGCAGCCGCGGGATGATCAATCGCAGCGGCTGTGCCTGCGGCTTATAACGGTGCTGAACATTTTCAGCATCGTAATTCAGCAGTTCGCCAATGTCCGGGATCACCGCCCCCCGATCGTCATCATACAAGGCGATCAGCGGCGTCGGGCAGGCGTACTGGACCTGTTTTTGCTGTCCGGCATACCAGACCCGGGCAATAGGCTGCACCTTCACCGGTCGCTTGATCTTCAGCCGCGCCTCCGCCGGCAGGGCGTGAATGGCGGTATATTCTGCCTCCAGCCGCTCCACCCACTGATCCCGCGACCAGGGGGCCACGGCGCGCGGGGACTTCAGGCTTTTCTCCAGCATCGCCAGCACCTCATCGCGGGTGAAGTTTTTGATGATGTGCTTATTGGCCCAGCCGAAGCGCAGGGTGGCGGGGTGGTTGATGACCGTTAACGTGCGATAGGCGTTGAGGGTAATCAAACCCGGCAGCTGGTGATGCACCCACTCAAAGCGGGCGGCGGGGGCCAGGCCCGACTCTTCGGTGACGATTTTTTCAAATTCCGCTTTTAAGGCGTTAATGCCCGCGATCTGGTCCGTGAGCTGGATGCGGTTGGCGGCATCGCTCTGGAGGCAGATCACCCCCGGCAGGCGCACGGCGGCCTTGCTGCTGCGGGTTTCGGACTGCTGCTGAATAAACAGGTGGCGATAGTGTTGCAGCGCCATCGTCAGCGCCTCCTGGCCGAGGTGCTGTTTTACCGCGATGGCGTTGAGCGGATCGTGCTCGGCGCCTTTGGCGACGTCCGGCAGGGAGAAGACGCGGCCCGCCAGTAAGCGGCAGCTTTTCAGATCGTCCGTGAGCTGGGCCAGCGCGTGCTCCATCTGGCGAAAGGTTGAGTTCAAGCGTTCAATAAGATCGTAAGTTGCCATGGAACACCATATTAGTTACAACATACTTATTATATAGCACAGCACGCCGGGTCAGGCCAGCGTGCGGTTTAGGTCAGTCAGGGATGGGAAGGGCAATATGATGCCAGACGGGCCAGTTAAAGCTGAACCGGGCCCCGCCGAGCTCGCTTGCTTCGCAGCTGACATCGCCCCCCAGCGCCTGGGCAATAGAATAGACGATCGCCAGCCCGAGGCCGCAGCCGCCGGTAGCGCGGTCCCGGCTCGGGTCGAGACGGACAAAGGGCTCAAACACCCGCTGACGGGCCTCTGGCGCGATACCGGGGCCATCATCCTCTACCGACAGCGTGGCGCGGCTGCCGTTCAGCTGCAAAGAGATACGCAGGGTGTTATCGCTGTAGCGCAGGGCGTTGTTGACCAGGTTATCCAGCACCCGCTCCATCAAACGCATATCCAGCGCGCCATAGTCGCCGTCCATGCTGTCGATCCGCAGCGTGCGCTGCGGGTTGACGCTTTGCACGTCCTCCACGTAGCTGCGCAGCCAGGCGGGCAGGTCCGGGGTGGTGAGCTTGAGCTCGTTCTGGGGACGGTCGAGGCGGGCATAGGTCAGTAGCTCCTCAATCAGCGCCTCAAGTTGACCGATATCGCGGTTCAGGGCCTGCGACTCCGCTGCGGTCAGGTTCTCACTCATCTCCAGCCGGTAGCGCAGCCGCACCAAGGGGGTGCGCAGCTCGTGGGCGATACCGTCGATCAGCTGTTTTTTGCTGGCGATCAGGGCGTTGATGTTGTCCGCCATCTGGTTAAAGGCCACCCCAAGCCGCTCGAAGCTGGACCCGCTGTCGAAGTGGATCCGCTCGGTCAGGTGCCCGTCGCCAAAACGCTGGGCGGCGGCCTCGAGGCGCAGCATGTCCTGCCAGTGGGGGCGCATCCAGATAAACACCGGGAAGGCCAGCGAAATGGCGATAAAGGCCAGCAGGGCGATATCCAGCAGGCGCATCTGGTGCAGGAAGTAGAGGTAGGGCACCGGGCCAACCGCCAGCACATAGTGGCTGCGCGGAATACGCTGGATAAAGGTGTACTGATCGTCCAGCGCGACGATGTCACTGCCGCGAAGTCGCTGCATGGTCGGGGCATCCAGATCGTACTTTTTCAGGGGTTCGATGCGCAGTTTGAATGACAGGTTCAGATCCAGCTCTTTGATAGTCCGCGCCCAGTCGTGAGGGGGGATCTCACGCAGTTCGCTGCGCATCAGATAGAGCGAGCTTTTCATCAAGTCATCCAGCGACTGTCTGCCCGCGCGCTCGGCGGTGAACTTATAGACCAGCCCGACCAGCATGGTCATCACCAGGAAGCAGACAAACAGCAGGAGGTAAAACTGCACGAACAGTTTTTTCATTACATATCACCCGAATACCACGCGTTAATGATGCCGCCCGACCAGACGATTTACCTTCTCTGGCGGGACATCGCACACTTTACGCAATGGGCTGCTTCATGGCATAGCGAATATTTAGCGTATCGCCCTGTTTTATGACGTTCGCTTTAACATGCCAGGCATTTTCGATCAGATCTGAGGTCAGCACGGCTTCAGGTGGCCCGCTGGCTATCACAGATCCGGCTTTCAGCAGGACCAGCCGCTGGCAGTAGTTGGCGGCGAGATTGAGATCGTGCAGCGCCACTACCACCGTAACGGGCAGCTGGGTAATCAACGTCATCAGTTCCAGCTGATACTCAATATCCAGGTGGTTGGTGGGCTCATCGAGGATCAGCAGTCCCGGCTGTTGGGCCAGGGCGCGGGCGATTTGTGTGCGCTGCCGCTCCCCGCCGGACAGCTGCCGCCACAGCCGGTGGCGCAGGCCGGAGAGTTTCATTAACCGGATCGCGTTCTCAACCGCGCTGTCGTCGGTATCGCTCCAGCCAAAAGGCCCCCTGCGGTGCGGGGTACGCCCCAGACGGACAATTTGTTCAACGCACAGATCGCCGTCGACCTCGGCATGCTGGGGCACAAACGCCAGCTGTTTGGCACGCTCCCGCAGGGAGATCTCGTTGAGCGGCGTTCCATCCAGCCGGATATGATGGGCATGACGCGGAAATAGCCCGGCCAGACAGCGCAGCAGCGTGGATTTACCGGAACCATTAGGCCCCAACAGGCCGACGACGTCACCGGTCGCCAGCTCCAGATCGATATCGTGCAGCACTTTCCGGGATTGCAGGGACACCTGCAGTCCGCTTAATGAAATGGTCATACTCTTTTCTCCCGGCTGCGATACAGCAGGACTACAAAAGCAGGTGCGCCTACCAGCGCGGTGACCACGCCGATGGGGAGCACCTGATGCGTAATCAGCGTACGGGAAACCACATCGGCGAGGATCATGAAGTGACTGCCGATCAGGAAGGTCAGAGGAACTGAACGGCGGTGCCCGGGGCCGCACAGCATCCGGGTTATATGGGGGATCACCAGCCCGACAAACCCCACCGCACCAATGATACTGACCATCACCGCGGTCACCAGCGCACAGGTGAGCAGCAAGATCATGCGCACGAGGGTGACCGGCACGCCCAGGGTGGTCGAGACGTCATCGCCAAAGGTGAAGGTATCAAGCGTCCGTGAAAAGGCGAAGATCACCATAAACCCGGCCAGCACCACCCCCAGAGCCAGGAGGGCATCCGGCCAGCGAACGCCGCTCAGACTCCCCAGCAGCCAGAACATCACGCTGCGCGACTGCTCCGCATTGGCGGATGTGCTGACAATATAGGCGGTCATGGCGTTGAACAGCTGGGTACCGGCGATACCCGCCAACAAAATGCGTGGCGGGCTGTCGGTCATGCCATGGGTGATCAGCAGGATAAGCCCAAATGCGCAGCAGGCGCCCATAAAGGCACCGCCGCTGATGCCCAGCGTGCTGCCACCCATCCCCAGCAACATGACGCAGACCGCGCCCAGCGACGCGCCGGAAGAGATCCCCAGCAGATAGGGCTCGGCCAGCGGATTGCGCAGAATCGCCTGCATCACCAGGCCGCACAGCGCCAGTCCGCCTCCGCTACAGGCCGCCATCAGGGCCCGGCTCATGCGGTACTGCCAGACAATGCCCTCCTCAACCTGCGGCAGCGGCCAGGCACCCAGCCCGAGACCGTTGAGAATGGCTTTACCCGCATTCGCATACGAAACTGGCATATCCCCGACGGTGGCGGCGAAAACCAGCATCAACGGCAGCGTCAGTAACCCGACTGCCGTCAGGCTGTGCTGCCGCCAGCGCGGCACTGTAGAGGGGACGCGGAAAGTCAGTATGCTCATGGTTCAGCCTGAAAGGTCGCCAGTTTTTCACTTATCGCCTCGACGGCATCGACATTACGCATTGAGGGATTCAGTGACATCGCGGGGACGACAATGATGTGTCCTTTTTTTACGGCGGGCAGATTTCTGGTTACCGGGTCCTGATACAAAAAGGCTTTTTTAACAGCGACATCATCAGCGGGGTAAAGTCGCCGGGACATCTCAGCAATCACGATAACGTCAGGTTGCGCCTGAGCAATGTGTTCCCAGGTGACGGCAGGCCATTCATCGTGGGAATCAATAACGTTTTTCAGCCCCAGCGTGTGGCCGATCCAGCCCGGCGCGCCATAATCGCCCGCCACCCAGGGGTCGCCTTTCAGCCGGCTGCTGGAGAACCAGAACACAACTTTCAGCGGCCTGGTGTGCTGCGCGGCGGCGCGCGCCTGAGCCTTCTGAATACGAAGGGTCAGCGCCTCGTTGAGTTTTTTGCCCTGCGACTGAACGTCGAAAATGGCCGCCAGCTCGCTGATTTCCCGCTCGATCTCCGCGATGGAGAAAGGCGTGCTGCGCGCCCCGTCGCCATTCGAACTGTCGGTCACGCTTTTGCCGATGCAGTCGGCGGGGGAAACCCAGGTCGGGATGCCAAGCGAAGCAAACTGTTCGCGGGTACCCGTTTCCCCCTGCGGCCCGATATGCCAGTGATATTGCGCCAGCACCAGATCGGGATGTTGAGCGGTGACAGCCTCAAAGGAAGGGGCGTTATCCGCCAGTTTTTTTATTCCCTTACCGCGCTCCGCCAGCGTATCGGGTAGGGGGCCAAACCAGACTGACGTCGCGCTGATTTTCTTTTCGAGCCCCAGCGCTAGCAGGAGTTCTGTCTCGTGTTGCCCGACCGTCACCACCCGCTGCGGGGCGCGCGTAAAGGTCTCTTTAACCCCACAGTTTTCTACCGTCAGCGGATAAACCTGCGCCGCAGAAACCGAATTCGCGAGGGCCGCGAGAACGGACGCCAGTATCATCTTTTTGATTATCACAATCCCATCCCATAATTGTTATGTTATAACATAATACATAATATGCGGATGGGAGCAAAAGATTAATCGCAGAAGAAGGTGTCTGTCAGCGGAAGCAGCCTGCAATGCCCGGCAGGCTGAGGGGGCTAAATATCCCAGGCGTGCGGCGCGAAGAGATAGCCTTTGTTACGTACGGTTTTAATGCGGAAAGGTTCGGTGGCGTTATCCAGCAGTTTCTTGCGCAGGCGGGAGATGGCCACGTCCACGCTGCGGTCCAGGCCATCGTAGCTGACGCCGCGCAGGTTTTTCAGCAGCGCGTCCCGGTCCATAATCTGCCCGGCATGGGTCGCCAGCTCCCACAGCAGATCGAAATCCGCCGTCGACAGCGCCACCTGTTCGCCGGACAGCAGCACCTGACGATTCACCGGATCAATGGACAGGGTGCCAAACCGCAGCGCTTTGTGCGGCGTTAGCAGCGGGGCGGAGGTATCACTGGTGGCCGCAACGCGCTGGCGCAGATGCAGGCGCAAACGTGCGAGCAGCACCGCCGGTGGGGTGGTTTTGAGAATATAGTCGTTAGCACCCATCTCCAGGGACAAGATATGGTTCATGTCGCTATCGAGGGAGGTCAGCAGCACAATCGGGCCCTGCCAGCGGGCACGCAGATCCCGGCACAGGGTCATGCCATCTTTACCGGGTAACATAATGTCCAGCAGCACCAGATCGGGATTTTCCCGCGCCACTACCTCTTCAGCACGGTCTCCACGGGCTTCGACGATGACCTCCATATCATGTTTACCCAGATAAGCGGCAATCAGCTGGCCCACTTCGGGTTCATCCTCAACGTATACGATCTTGTTCATAGCAAGTCTGTGTCTGCGGAAAACGCCAACATACACCGCAGAACCTTAACCTTCCATTAATCGTTCGCAAATTATTGCCGTTCCGTTATGCTGCCCGGCACTGTTAGTGAGTTGTTAAGGGAAAAAGGATGGGGTTGTTTATAAAAGCGGCGATAGGCGCGCTGGTGGTGCTACTGATAGGGATACTGGCCAAAACCAAAAACTATTACATAGCCGGGTTGCTCCCGCTGTTTCCGACCTTTGCCCTGATTGCCCACTATATTGTCGCCTCTGAGCGCGGCATCGAGGCGCTGCGCGCCACCATCATCTTTGGGATGTGGGCGATTATTCCGTACTTCCTTTATCTGCTCTCGCTCTGGTACTTCGTCGGCGTGATGCGTCTGCCCCTGGCGCTGGGCGGGGCGGTGGTCTGCTGGTGCCTCAGCGCCTGGGTATTAATCTTCTGCTGGGGCCGTTTTCACTAACGTAACGGCCGCCCGCCGTCAACGCCAAACGACCGGCCGGTAACGTAGCAGCTGGTCAGGATGTAGTCGATTAAGTCGATCACCTCTTTTTCTCCGGGGGCGATCTTCATCAGCGATTTATTCAGCGCCTTCTGACGATAGTCGGCATCGTCGTGCTCGTTAAACAGGATCAGCGACGGGGCGATGGCGTTGACCTTCACTTCCGGCGCCAGCTTGCGGGCAAACGAGCGGGTCATGTTATCCAGCGCGGCTTTGCTGGCGGCATAGGCAATGTGCTTATCGCTGCCGCGCTCTACCACATAGTCGGTGAAGTGGATGATGTCGCTGGCCGCATGGCCGTGCCCGCGCAGCAGAGCCTGCAGAGCATGGTTTAGCAGGTAGGGCGCGTGAACGTGGATCTGCAGCATGCAGGAGAGCGTTTCGCTGAGCGAGTTGTCAGGCGTTTCTGGCATCCATGCGCTGGCATTATGAATGATGGCGCGTAATGCAGGGGTCTCGGCTTTTACGCGCTCTGCAAAGGCCAGGATCCCCTCGTCGGTGGAAAAATCGGCTTCAATGCAGGTCGCACCCGCCTCGCACAGGGTGGCGATAGCAGGATATTTTGTCCGGTAGCTGACAATCACCGGCTGGTGAAGATTCAGAAAATGGTGGGCAAGCGCGAGACCGATGCGACGGCCTCCGCCAGTAATCAGGATCGGGAGCGGCTTTGCGTGTCCCATCGTATTCTCCTTAACCGTTCGACGATGGGATAACTCGCTTATCCCATCAGCATCCACGTTGCCGGTAATGCGGCAACCAGTAACATTCCAATCAACACCATTTCACGGCGTTTCAGCGCGTGTTGCAGCTGGTGCGTGCGACGGGCATAAATAAACACCAGCAGCCCCGGCGCATAAAGTACCACGGAGAGCAGCAGATGCATCGGGCCGGAGGCATAAAGCAGCCATAAGCCATAAATACAGGCTCCCATTCCCACGACGTTGTGCATCGGGCGGGTGGCTATTTTTAACAAATATGCGCCCACCAGGAAATAGGGTACCAGAATCATCTCAGAGGCGATGGTTAACAGCGTGTTATAGTCCGAACCTGTGAGCCAGATCAGCACCAGACAAACCTGCACGCTGATATTGGTCAACCACAGCGAGGCGGAAGGCGCATTGTTCTTGTTCTGACGGGCAAACAGACGAGGAAACGCCTTATGCGTCGCGGCCAGGAACGGCACCTCTGCCGCCATAATGGTCCAGCTCAGATAGGCCCCACATACCGACACGATCAGACCGGCGGCAATCACCACTTCGCCCCAGGAACCCATCATTTTGACCATCAGGCCCGCCATCGACGGGTTACGCATCTCCGCCAGCTCAGGACGCGCCACCACGCCTAAGGAGAGCAGGGTGACCAGCAGATAGACCCCCAGCGCGGCCAGTACCGCCAGCAGCGTGGCGCGACCGACGTCCTGTTTATTGCGCGCCCGGGCCGAGACCACTACCGCGCCTTCCACCCCGATAAAGACCCACAGGGTGATGAGCATGGTGTTTTTGACCTGCTCCCAGACCGGGACGCCCAGCGCCACGCCGGTAAAGTCCAGGCTAAACACATCGAGACGAAACGCGATAAACGCCAGCACGATAAACAGCCCCAGCGGCACCAGCTTCGCCAGGGTGGCGACCAGGTTGATGCTCGCCGCGGTCTGCACGCCGCGCAGTACCAGGAAATGGACGAACCACAGCAGCACCGAAGATCCGACGATGGACTGCCAGGTATTGCCATCGCCAAACAGGCGCAGTTCAGGCGTATCGGTAAAGAAACTCAGCGCAGAAAAAACGATCACCAGATAGGAGACGTTGGCGATCACCGCGCACAGCCAGTAACCCCATGCGGAACAGAAACCCACCAGCTCACCAAAGCCTTCGCGGGCGTAAGTGAAGATGCCGCCGTCGAGATCGGGACGGATGCGCGTCAGCAGCAGCATGGCAAAGGCCAGCAGCAGGATCCCGGCGCCGGTGATGCCCCAGCCGATAAGCAATGCTGACGGGCTGGCAACGGCAGCCATATTCTGCGGCAGACTGAATACACCTGCACCGAGCATGGAGCTTAAAACAAGCGCAGTTAAAGCGCTCAGGCCAAGTTTCTTTTCCATTGGCTTCCTTTTTAAAAAGGGTCAGATCCAGAATAATTATTTCGTCGAAACGCATAATAATGGTGGATCACACTAAGGCGCGGGATTTTACGGAGTGTCACGAAGGCATGCAATCAGGAAGGGCGGAATTCTGCGTAAAAAGCCAAAAAAAAGGCGGCATTACGCCGCCTCTGTGTATCTGTTTACTTATTTGTACAGGTCGGCGCTGATGGTCATGTTATTACCGCGTTCCTGCCACTGGCGGGTGATGTGGTAATACTTGGCCCCTTTCTTCGCCGCACGCTTCGCCACCTGGTAGGAGATTTCGGTCATGTTGCCGTAGTTACCGGTGAACTTGATGCTGTCGAACGGAACCATCTGCGCGGCAGTGGCGTTGTTCAGCTCTTCAATTTTGGTGCCGTCGTTGAGGGTAACGCTGTAACGGCCGCCCTGAGTGGTTTGGGTCTCAAAGAAACGGCCCACACCGTCAGCGGAGGCGCCTGGCGCTGCGCTGGTCGCTACGCCCGGGATCTCGACTTTCTTCGCTTCTTCGCCGCCTTTGGCAATGGCCGCGCGGCCAGCATCAGAGTTAGCCGGGATGGCATCAGGGCTCTGGATCACACGTTTTTTGGCGTCTTTCTTGTAGACGTAGGCGGTGATCCGCTGGTTGCCGCCCTGGTTGGCATCAATCTGACGAACGATGAAGAAGGCGTCAGCCCCTTTCGCTTTCGCGGCTTTGGTGATGGCGTCGTTCACTTCCGGCTGGCTGCGGTAGAAGCCCTGAATGGTGACGGTATCAAACGGTTCAAGCATAACGGCCTGCTCTTTCGGCAGCTCCATCACGCCGTTAATGACGCGGTTTTTCGGCACTTCCGCTTTCGGGGCATTCTCCTTATACAGCGCAACGGTCACGCGCTGGTTGCCGCTGCTGCCGTATTCGGAGTTATCCACGACGTAGAATGCGGCAGCGCCCTCTTTATCGGCGCGTTTGGAGGCGGCATTAACTGCATCGCCAATGGCGTTAAAACGACCTACGATCGTAACGTGATCGTAAGGTTTCGTTGCAGCCGCTTGCTCCGGCGTTAACTCTGTTGCGGCATTGGCAGACAGGGCGGTCGCAGCAAGGAGTGCGGACGCCAGGAGAGTGTTCTTAAGCTTCATAAAAATAATCCTTCGCCTTACGCAAACCAGGTACTGGTGTAGTTGTTAATTTGAA
>PJUE01000871.1_pt1 | contig 13104 bp, 20 predicted proteins | sample 1512171 | NCBI WGS metagenome assembly PJUE01 (sample SAMN08177674, study PRJNA422409) | Feces metagenome, whole genome shotgun sequencing project. | isolation source: Chicken feces (3) enriched on wood chips: alkali lignin treatment | host: Gallus gallus | place: USA: Madison | collected 2015-01-15
ACCCAGTTCGGCCGGTTGGGCTCGATGCCCAGCACCTCGCAGGCCTTGACGCAGGCCTTGGCCAGGTAGGCCGGGTCATCGTAGAGATAGGCGGCGCTCTCCATCACCACGTACCAGGGTGATTTCGGGCGGTAGGCCGGGATCAGGACCAGCGCGCGCTCGCCGTTGATCCAGGTGTAGACGGCCAGCAAGTCCCCATGCTGGCGGTGAAGGTGCGCTTTGCGCAGGTCGATACATGCAGGCATGCCCGCGAAAGTGGCAGGCTTGGTACGGGATCAGCGTGCCATCCCCCCCGCGCGTCGCCTGAGAGGCACAGCACCCGCAGTGTCGTTGTCCATCAGCGGCAGGGCCATGTTGATGTAGCGCCACACGTCCGCGCCGTGGCTGGCGTCGTCGTGCAACGGTGGCCCGGGCTCGCCCGTGCGCGGGTCGATCTGGCGCTTGTACCGGCTCAGGCAGTCCAGCAGCTTGGCGCAGCGCTGGGCATCGATGTAGGCCGAGGAGAAGATGCCGCGCGCCAGGCGGATGCCCGACTCCAGGCCTGCGCGCTCCAGCACCTCGACCTCGCGGCCCATGTCCTCCAGGATCTGCTGGGCCGTCTGCCCGGTCTTGAAGTCACCGTGGGCACCGTCGTGCGGCAGGAAGTCCGTGCCCCAGCGGTACGGCAGCTTCTCCATCTGCTCCACGTACCATTCCAGCGTCTTCTGGTTGTCCTGCATGAAGTTGATGACGCGGAAATCCATGGCCGTGCGCTGCACGAAGGCGATGGCCATGTTGTCGGCCCAGCCCAGGTCCCAGACCGTGTGCACGGGCAGCTTGGGGTTGTAGGGCACCAGGCACACGCGCTCTTCGTTGTACAGGCGCTCCACCTCCTTCGCATAGATCGCGCCGGCCAGCGTGCGCTTCGGGCGGCCCTCCCAGACGTTCCAGTAGGTGTCCGGGTCGCGCTTGAAGTGCCGGCGGCGCTCCTTCTCCAGCACCTCCGGAAACCAGGGGTTGTCCCGCCAGTTGATCTCGCACAGCCAGGTGTCGCTGTCGGCCGCGTCGATGAACCGCGCATAGGTGGCGTCCGTGGCCAGGTCCGGGTTCAGCGTGAGCCAGATTTCCGAGCCAGGCCGGCGGATGGTCGGCACCAGCACCTCCCAGCTGCGCGCGCTGACGCTCTGGGCCTCTTCCACCCACACGATGTCGATGGCCTCATAGGATTTGATCGAGTCCACCGTGTGGCTCTGCAGGCCCGCGAATAGGATCAGCGTGCCGTTGGCGCCGCGGATCTCCGTGTCCAACACCTCGTAGAAGCCGCCCAGGCCCAGCGCCGCGATCTGGTCGGACAGCAGGCGGTGCACCGAGTCCCGCATGGACTTCTGGATCTCGCGCGCGCAAAGGATACGCAGCGGCCGGTTGCTGCCCATCACCAGCAGGGCCATGGCCACAGACCAGGACTTGGCACCGCCGCGCCCGCCGTACATGACCTTGAAGCGCTTGGGCTGCCACAGGCCGCGCAGCTTGGCGGGGAACTCGACCCGAACGCGCGAGCGGTCTACCTCATAGTCCTGGGCAAAGTCCGGCTCCAGGTCCTCGCCGGCCAGCGCAGCATCCAGGGACAAAGCGAGGATGGACGGGCGGGTGTTTGGCGGTGGCAGCTTCATGCGGCCTCCCCATCGCGTGGGTCGTGCTCCCGCGCTGGCGCATCCACGAAGTGCAGCTCGAAGTGGCCCACGTTGCAGCCACCGTTCGGCCCCTTGCCCGCGTCCTTGTCGTTCATGCCGAAGGCCTGGCGCTCCATGTCCACCACGATGCGCAGGCTCTCGGCCAGCACCTTCATGGTCTTGGAGCGCTCCGGCAGGCTGATGACCTTCTGGTAGAGGTCGTTCAGCTTGTCCATGCCGTTGTCGTCGGGCGAGCGCAGCATCTCGCCCAGCTCCTGCAGGTAGGCCACCGTGTCCGCATCCGCCATCTGCTCCAGCTCGTCCAGCAGCGCATTGGTGATCTTGCGTGCCCGCTGGATGTCCCGCCTGTGCGCCAGCCGGATCGTTGCCACAGCCTGCGCATTCGCGTCCACCACCTCACGTTCGGACGCAGTACGCTCCGCGCGTACCTCGCTGCGTACCGCCTCCTTGCGTACCAGCTGCTCCGCCTTCTCCTGGATGCGCTCCGACAGGTCCCGGCTCCAGTCGTCACGCTTGGCTCGCTTGCGGATCGCCCCCTCGCTGATGCCCTGCTCTGCTGCGATCTGCCTCAGGCTCTTGATGCCGGCCCTGTAGTCCAGCTCGATGCGCTCCCACTGGGGGGCTTGCTTCTGTTCCTTGCTCATTCCGTTGAAGCTGGCAGGCTTGGGACGACATCTACCACGCCAGCGCTGCTGTAGCATCAAGCACAGCGGCCAAGTCAGATAAGCTAAAAAATCAAAAAAAAGGCGACATGCTGCACCTAAACCATTGATTTCAAAAAGAAAAGCCCCATGTTGTAAACTACGAGTCTTAGTTTAGAGAGGTACTAAATGTTGCTACTTCAACGTGTGAAGAGCTCCGTGAACCGGCGCAAGGGCGTAGTTATTTGCCGAGATGACTTGGCACAACTGGGGGAAACCGCTCATATCTCCGAAGCATTGCGAAAACTCGTGGCCATTGGTGTACTAATCCGCCTTGGAAAGGATTTTTACGCCAAGGCTTTTCGCGATGAAAATGGTTCACCGGTTCCAGCCGGAACACCTCAAGAAGTAATTGCCGAGGTACTCTCAAAACTCAAAATTAAACCCAAGGATGTTTCTACAGAAGGCAAAGATGCCAACTACACGATAACGTTTTACTCAAGCAGTCGTAGAATCACGAGACATTTCACTATAGGTTCTTGCCAAGTGGAGATTATTACCCATTCAGTAGCAAAAAAAATTATCAATCTTCCCAAAGACACTGAAAAACTACCACGGAGTAATGTAGCCACATACATTGAAGAATTAGCCAAATATCACCACCTAAGTTCGAAAAAAACAGGCCTTGATGAGTGGACTGAAGCAGTAAGTCGAGCAGCCGGTGATACTGTTGAACTTGACAGCATTGGCAGACTTCTTGCCACTCTAAAGCAAAATCATCTGATTAATGGCGAACAGATGGCCCATTTGATGCACAACTACCTAAAAGAACATGACAAAGAAAAGCAATATTTTTGATCCGTTTGGTGACTACGAAACTGCAGGCTATCTCAGAAACACTCTAAAATCAAAATCTGCCAAAGAAATAAAATTTCAAGAACATTTATTTTTTAGAGCAAATATCCTTGAAGCTGGAAATTATCTAAAAACTCGCGAGAACATTAATTACAAAGACTTCCGCGAAGTTCACAAGATACTATTTGAAGGTTTCTATCCATGGGCTGGTCAAGATCGCCACACTCTTGGAGTAGCTCGATACGTCACCAAAGCTGATCGAGTCACTTTCGTTGCATCGGAAGAATCTGAAAGAGCCGTTAGTCATGGTTTGAGTCTGGGCAACAATACCGAATACATTGCCAAGCGCCCTGGCGAAGTTATGGGTTTGTTTGCCTGGGGCCATCCTTTTTTGGATGGTAATGGCCGTGCAATGGTTGTTGTACACACAGAACTTATGGCACGAGCCGGTCTATTTATTGACTGGGGTCAATCAGAAAAGAATGCCTATTTACAGGCACTCACCACAGAGCTTGATTCACCAAACAATCGAATTCTTGATAAATATTTAAATAAAATTGCGCAACCACTTACAGCACACAGAACTTTGCATGAGAAAATCCTAGAGATCGAAGGGCTTGAAGGAGTGGGCGATGATATTGATACAGATGTTTCCTACGATGAAAATGATCCCGTCGGACAACGCAGGTATCAGGAAAAATTACAATCTAGGCGTTACACAATTCCAATCAATTAAAGATCAAAAAAATTCCAGAGGTTAAATCTCTTCAATCCTTCGATCTCATGGAACCCAATGCTTTTGCGAAATTCGCAAAGAAAACTCAGGCTACATCTTTTCGTATCTATACCGTAATACGGGCTTACGTGCCGGCAAGTCCGTAAGCCGTCTCTCTACCATCCCCTCGCGCACCAGGTACAGTAGTGCCCAATCTATTTCCCCTTTGCTGCGACCCAGGGCCAGGACCAGCTCGGAATGGAAGAACCAGCGCCCGGGGGCCTGGCGTAGAAACCGCAGCAGCACGTCGGTGCCACTCCCCGGGCGGATGATGCCTTGAGGGCGCGGGTTGTTGTGCCGCGTGCCCTCCTCCTCCTGCCGGCCTTCCAATTGGCCAGCCATCCAGTCCATGCAGCTCAAGTGGGGCCACCTTCTTGTTTTTGCGTGTCGTCGCGGTTCATCTTCGCGGCCTTGGTTTCCAAGGTGGTCCTCTTTCAAAAATCCAGAATGGGCGTGGCGTTGAGAAGGCCCAGCGCCCACAGCACAGCGGCGCGGTCACGGGCATCGGTGCTGGAGGCGCCGGCCAGCGCACGCCATGCCAGGACCTGGCGCAGATGCGCGGCCATGAATGCGGCTTCCTTGCGCTCAGCAGGCGCAGACCCCTGGTCCAGCCAGGAATGGCACGCGGCACAGCCCCAGGCGCTGTAGTGGTCGTCGGCCTTCCTGCGCTCGCCCTTCCCGTGGATGGACAGATTGCTGTGGCAGCAGACCACGGTGGTGGTGTCGTTCGTGCAGATCCCGGGGACCAGCAGCAGGCACTGCTGACCCTTGGCCAGGGCTCGCAGGCGCGGGTTGCGCTGGGCCACGGTCTTCGGCGCGGGCACGACCTGGTGCTGGTCGATGAGCGCCACAGTGGCAGCGCGCGGCCGGGCCTCGGCCATGGCGCGGGCAGCACGGGACTCCAGGCGCTGCTCGCGCGCCAGCTCGTGGGCGGCATGGGACGCAGGAGCGGCCCGCCGGCGGAACCCTGCCCCGTCGGACTTGAAGGCAGTGCGGCGCATCAGGGGCACACCCCGCCAATCACTTCGCCCGTGTCTGGGTGGGTCTGCTCCCGTTCCCACTGCTCGAAGGTCGCCGGGAACTCCACGTCCAAGTCGCTGATGGCGTGGGCCATCACGCGGTCGATCAGGTCGCCGTACTCGCGCACGCCCAGGCTCTCCGTGCTGATGCGCTCCTGCGTGGTGGACGTGGCGCCGCTGATCGGGTCATGGTGCGTCACCGCGCGGCTGCCCAGGTACTCGGCGCGGAAGTGCTCCTTCCAGGTGGCCTTCGAGTGCCGGCGGCAGTCGATGACCACCTGGCGCGCAATCTCGGCCAGCACGAAGTCGTGATAGAAAACGCGCTGCCTGTCGGTCTTGGCGTCCTCGTGCAAGCGCACGAACACCTCCAGCCGGCGGCCAGCCTCCCACTGCTGCATGCACCAGGGCGCCACGCGCTGCAGGAAGTTGGCCCGAGCCTGCTCAGGGCCGTCCCAATGGGCGTGCAGGGCAATTTCAGCCATGGCGGCCTCCTCGCAGGTCCGCAGCTCGGCGGTAGGGCCAGGCCACCATGGCAGCGTCGCGGCTGTGCTCGTTGCTTGGTCCCGTCCAGCCCGTGACGGCCGCGAAGCGCCGCGCATCCAGCTTGCCACCCTTCCCTGCCGGGCTGATGCCGTGGGCCGGGATGCCCAGGTCTGCGCAGTGCGCCGTGATGTCCGCACAGCGCGCGTCCACCTGGCCCACGTTGCGCGCCATCTTGGCGCTGGCGGCGCCGGTCTTGCCGCGCGTCCAGGTGTGCGACTGCAGCCGGCTGTCCTCGAAGACCACGCGCGACGGCATGCGCGCAGCCAGCGTGCGCTCGATGTGGTGCGGCGGGATCGTCAGCAGCTCCACCAACTGGCCGTCCACGTAGACGGCCACGCCAGTATTGGCTCCAGGGTCCATTCCAAGGATCACGCTCATGCCCGTGCCCTCCCCGGGATCAGCGCGGTGAACATGCCGCCCTCTTCCCGCCACGTCTCGTTCCTGCGGATCTGGCCGATGGTGGGCTTGGAGACGCCGTAGCGCTCCGCCAGCACTGTCTCCGATTCCGCGCTCGCACGGATGGCCCGCACCTTCTCGATGGACAGCTTGCCGCGCGCTGCCTGTTGTGCGCGGGCAATGCGCAGCTTGGTCAGGGGTGTGAGGCTGCGGCCTCGTGACTTGTCCGCGCGAGTTCCCAGCTTCATGTGCTCGTAGGCCACGCATGCGGAGTCGTCACAGCCAGCGCGCACGGTCTGCTGCAGGCCCAGAGGACCGCGTTTGATCGTCCAGACCACGCGGCGGGCTGCCGTGGGCGGGCCGTCAGGTCCGAACCGCACCATAGGGCCGCGGCGCGGGTCGATGTAGCCCGTCCAGATCAAGCAGCCATCCAGAGTGCGCCGGCATTTGCCTTCGATCAGCTGCAGGCGCAGCTCGTCGGGCATCACCCAGTCGGTGGTCACGTAGTGCGGGAAGCGGTCCAGCTGAATCAGCCGTATGAGGCCCTGCCCCGTCAGCTCGTCGATGATGGCGCGCAGCTGGGCGCGGGCCGGGTCGGACATGGTTCCGGCCAGAGCTGCGTACTGCACGGGGCCGGCCTCGATGGTGGCCAGCACCTGGTCGCGGGCAAACTCAAACCTGCGGGTCATTGGGAATTCCTGAGCGAGAAGTGGTACACGCCGAACCCATCGGGGCCGGTGCTTTCGGGGCGGACGCGGCCGGCGCGCACGGCTGCCTCGGCCTCCACCTGGTTGACGGAGATTTCGCGGCCCTGCTGGACCGCGTAGAAGCGGAACCCGGGCCGGTAGCGCAGCACGGCGCCGGTCTTGAGCAGCTGCAGCAGCGTCATCGCGGCCAGCCCTCCATGCCCAGGGCCTGCATCGCGGCGCGGATGGCCGTGCGCGTCAGGGTCTGGTCGCCGGCCTGCACGCGCGCCACGATGCGCCGAGCCCAGTCCTTGCCATCGCCGTGCAGCTGGATCTGCACATGCACAGGCGCCGCGTTGGGTGCCGGCAGGGCCAGTAGGCCGTTCTCCTCTGCGTGCGTCTTGCGCGGCGTGGCGGCCCTGCACATGGCCTCGAACTGCGGCAGATGCGGCGGGTAGTCCGGGTGCTCTGCCGTCAGGCGCGCAACAGCGGACTCGATCACGTCCGGGGCGTACTTGGCCAGCGTCGTGCGCCAGACCCGCATCGCAGCGCGCACGCCCAGGTCACGGCCTTGGTCGTCCAGCACGCCCGTGGCGAACTTGCTCAGGAACAGCGCCCCATAGCAGCCCTGCATCACGAGGAACAGGTTCTTCACGGCTGGGTTGGCGGCAGGCTCTCGCGCACCGTCGTGCAGCGCTGTAGGTGCCAGCGCGGAAATGCTTTTCATGGGTCAGTCCTCCACGATCGCCGCATAGGCGGCGCTGTGCTTGTTGTTGGCCTGCGGGCCACGATTCGCCCCTCCGACAGAAGGCGGAGGTAGCGCGGCAGCGAGCCATTCGAGCGGCTGCAAGGGCCGCGCCTTGGCGCATTCCCGCAGCTTGTCGATGAGCGCGGCATCGCCGTGGGCTTTGCGGAGCCCTCCGAGGAATGACCGCGCCGCCTTGTCCGCAGTGCCGGCGTTGACCAGCATCGACAGGCCGTAGCCGAAGATGATTTCGCCCGGGTCGGTCAACTTGGCGGGGGAACCGCCCGTACCGTCAGGTACGGAATAAACAGGGTGTCCCTGTCCCTGTCCCTGTCTCTTGGAGTGGGTTTCGTCAGGGACATGCGGCCCTTGTCCATCGGGACCGGGATGGCTGTCCCCAGGGACAACCCCGCCTTGTCCCTCGGGACAAGAACCCTTGTCACCAGGGAGTGGCAAAGGCTGTCCCGCAGGACGTCCCGACGAAATCCACTCCTCGTATGAAGGACGTCCCACGCTTGTCCCGTGCCTGTCGTTGTGCTTTTTGATGCGCGCACACTCCGTCCGCCAACGCTGCATCAGCTTCGAGGCCCACGCATCCCGGGCCTTTTCTGCCACCACGGGGTGGTGGTAGCGGCCATCGCTGCACAGCACCCACCCATGCATGGCGCCCTCGCGCACGCGCTTCCACTTCGGGTCGATGCGCCCGCGCAGGGCATAGCCCGCCTGCTTCGCAATCCAGGCATCGTTGTCAGGCATGGAGCCCGCTGGCACTTGGTGCCAAGCGGCTGACCACAGGAGCACGGCAGCCCAACAGGCTTCCGGCGTTTCATTGGCAGCAAGGTCTGAGTCACGCAAGCGCGCGACATCGAGGGGCATGAAGGCGAAATCAGCGAGGTCGCAATCCTCGGGAACCAGGGGCTCAGGCCGTTGTTGCTCGTGCATTCCCCACCTCTTCCTCGGCCGCAGGCAGACCAAAGGTCTCCGGCGGGGCTCCAAGCGCTTCCACCAGCAGCGGATTGCCCCGCAGCTGACGCACGATCAGACTTGCCTCATGCAACGCTTCTTTCGCATGCTCTTCCAGCAGCGCCTCGATGTAGGCCGGGCGCTCCATGCCCTTGGCCCTGGCCAGCGCGTCCAGCACGCGCAGGGTGTTGGCATCGCACTGCTGCCGCAGCTCCATGGTGTCAGAGCAGCTGGTGCGGCCCGTGCCGCGCGCGAAGGCTACAAGGCCTTGAAAGGCACGCCGCAGCGATATCTTTTCCGCTACAGATTTATCGATGTCCTCAGCCACGCGGAAGCGCCTCCATCGGAGACGAAGAAGGGCCGAATTGCGCACACAGGCGCTCGGCCACCTTTCGGAGTTGCTGGGGCGTCGGGATTTCAGGGCTGTTTCGCAAACACCAGCGCAGCGCGCGCAGAACATCCTCGTCCGCCCCCTCCCCCACAGCATCAAAATAGGCACGCTCAGCCTGCTCGGACCAGGCGGGCAAACTCAACATTTCGCGCGCACCACGCAACCACAAAACGGAATATTTCATGTCAGAGAATCCTTTTAAGAAGCACTCGATCAACGAAATCGAGGAATGCATTTCCAATGCGCTAACCACCATGACGGGTCAGCAAATCAAAGTTGGAATCAATGGTGTTCAGCTGACCAACGAGAACCTCTTCTCCGGAACATGCACAGCAGAGTTCAAAGTAAATGCTGTACACACCGCAGAGTGGGCATTGAAAGGCCTCGATCTGGAGTAATTGATGCCTCGGCGATGTGTCTAGCCTTGGCCCGGCTCCCTCAGCGGGGAGCTGGGACGGCGGCGCTTGGCAGCCTTCGCGATCCGACCGACAACGCCCATCACACGGTCAGCAGTTGCCTGAGGCAGGTCTTCTGGCCACAGGTAGATGGTTTGCACTGCGCGGTAGCCCATCGCTTCGGCAGCCTTCTTCGGCGTACCTCCTAGCAGCTCGATAGCACGATCTTTTTTCATGCGCAATTGTAAACACGTTTACACGCAAAAATGCAAACAACTTTACACACCTGGGATTAAGGTGCGGCATGCTCTACGGTGAACGTCTACTACAGGCCATGCAGAAGCGGTCGGCTGCGCTTGGGCGCGACATCGAGCGCAAGGATGTCGCAAACGTGGCAGGCACATCCGTCCAGAACATCGGCATGGTTCTGACGAACGCCAAGGGGCGCGATCAAAAGCTACGCACCGAGGCGCACGAAAAAGTTGCAGCCTACCTAAAGGTGAATTCGAGATGGCTTCTCACCGGAGAAGGTGAGATGGATCTGGCGCCTGCGATCAACGCCCCTACGGAGCTAAGCCCCGCCGCCATTGAGCTTGCTGTGCTGTTCGACATGATTTCTCAGTCAGACAAGCTAAGCCGCGCCAAGGCGTTCAACGCAGCAAGCACTGCCATCATGCAAGTGCTGCAAGACGCATCCGCCAAAGCCTAAGCAACTCCTCGCTGGGGAAGATCAGGGCCTTCACGCCCTGGCGCGTCATTTCGCAGACGTACACCTCCACCTCCGCATCAGCTTCTCGCGCACTTCTTACTCGGACAAGCGTGCGTCCTTCAGCTTCGCCTGGAGGTACTGTGTTTTTATACATACAAAGATCATAACTCTCCCCCAGCGACCATCAAACGGAAAACTGCATGGCGAAAAAAACCCCGATTTGTAAATTAGTCTACAAATAGATGATCCAGTTTATGTAAACGTGTTTACAATGAACCCATCGCAGCAACAAACGCAAGACACCCAGGGCCCAGCGCCAAGTGATAGCGGAAGCAGCGACACCGGCCAGATGGTCAACCGGCGTCGGAAACGATGGGAAGGGTCAAGACGAAGGCGGAACCGGCCGCCTGCCCAGGGAGCCATGAAGGTGCTGCCCCTGCACCGCTAAGGATGGGGCTACTTGGGTCTGGAGCCGGCGTGCCGGGAACAGCCAGACCGAAAACCTAAGCCCTTTGCCATGAAGAGCTTTGGTTTTCATTTATCGACTTCTTTTTCCAAGTGACGGTAGGCCACCTCGAACTGCTGATTTAGGAGAAGCGCGAACGCCGATTGTGAGTCGCCCCCAGCTACCGTTTCGAGAGTCAGCTGCAGCGGCCTTTTTACTTTTTGCTTTCACCTTCGTCACGCGTCGCTTCGCATCTGCGTTTCGCTTCGCTGCGGAACTGAAGGCATAGAAAACGAACTCCAGTTCAGGCTGCACCCTTATCCGGCGCGCAATTTCAAACACAGCGGCCGGATCGCCACGGCTCGATCTGGTGTACAGGTCATAGAGATAGGTGATTGTGAAACCACTTTTGCAGATGATCTCAGATGCTTTTTCGCCAATGCTGCTCATCCAGTAACTATTGGTGACACAGCTCAATCATAGCTATAGGGTTTTCCCTAATGAACCTGTGCCTACGGGGCAATCGGCACAACCCGCGGTGGCACCGCGAAGTCCATACCCTGGGGCTGAATACGGGGTTGAGGCATGCACTGGGATGCCAAGAAAAGAAAAGCCCAGACCCACGCCCACCGGAGCGCATCCGGCCTGCCCTCGAAAGAGGGCCATCACGCTGGCGCCCTACTCAGGACGCCACCGCGATGGCGTGACAGGTAGTTGCCCACCTGCACAGAAAGGTCTGCCCTTTCGGTTGTTGTTGATGTTGGAAAAAAGCCGGGGCGTACACGGCAGCCATCGTTCCGATTCCAAGCCCGCACAGCGGGCTTTTTCTTTGTCTACCGTCACCTCAGCAGCTTGCCTACAGGACGCCGGCAACGCTTTCTTAAAATGGAGAACCATTTCAAGACGAGAGCAATTTGTGACCAAGGAATTTGACGAAGTGAAGGGGCGAGTTCTCGCGCTATCTCTGACACTGGACGCTGTGATCTCGGCCCTGCCTCGCTCAAGCGCTGCGCATGCGGCCGTTGGCTTGCAGATCCACCGCGAAGCTCTACAGGTCCCAGATGGGGTCACGCCCGAGGAGGCCCACTCACGCGACGCGACCTTGGATGAGTACATCAAAAAGCTGTCGGCGGCTGCCAAGTCTTCCCCAAACTAGAGCACGCCGCAGAACTCCATTTTTTTGATCAGGCCCGCAGCTTCACAGGTTGCGGGCCTTTTCTTTTGGCCGCCTCTGCAGCCGACTTTGAGCATGCATCCATCACGCCAGCGCCTTGCCTTCAGGGCGTTGCCGCGATGGAGCCGGAGCCATCCGGCAATCTCAACCCTTGGAGTGGGTTCTGACCCGGCTCCATCGACCCACCCACATGGGCCTGCACACGCAGGCCCTTTTTCATTTCTGAAGGCCCAGCCTATGAATGCACGACTCCCCTCTATCTGCTGGGCCTCAGTGGCCGCTGCAGAGAACGCAGCGAGCTACGACCGCGCCGAAGCAGAAGACGCCGAACTGGACACCTACGTCCGCGAGTACTACGGCCCGCCATTCGCGGCCGAGTTCGTGCAGGAAGCCCTGCAGGCCGCGCAGTACGAGCTGGCCCAGCAGATCGCCACCGCCAGCGAGCGCATGGGCCAGAGCCTGAATCCCGAACACCCGCAGCTGACCGTCATGGGCAATTCCATGGACGAGTGGCTGCGGGCCTATGCCCGCCAACGTGCCCGCGAAGACATCGCGGACCTTCAACGAAACCGCCACTGATCGAGGAGCCACCATGCACCAACGTGACGAAATCCCGGACCCGCCGCCGATGGCGTGGCTGATTGCCATGCTGCTGGGCATCAGCCTACTGTGCCTGCAGGCAACGCTGGACGATGAGCCCGGCAAGGCGCCGCCCGCCACCGTCAGCGCGCTGGCGTGCCCTGGCATGCACGCCGAATGGGTGAGCGAGAGCGTTGTGGAATGCCACCGCGAAAAGCCATGAAGCTGTCCGAACTCACCGACTCCGAGAAGGTGCCGCTGCTGATGGAGTGGCTTGAGGAAACCGCACAGATGCTGAACAGGGCCTGGCCCGCTGGCGGTGCCCGCTACCTGGGATTCGTCAGGGAAATGCGCGGCGATCCGGAAGACCCGGAATGAACGCCCCATCCGCCAAGCGCCACGCCGGCGCCGACCATCGCCCGCTGCTGCGGGCGTTTCTTTTTACACAACCCGCGAGGTTCCCATGAACGCTGTTTCCAAGAAAGAGGCCGATGCCCTTGAACTGGTGCCGGCGGCAGACGCCACGGCCGTCCCCGCTCCCGCCGCCCTTCCCACGTCCTTCGCGGCCAACTTCATGCTGACGCTCCAGGAGCGCGGCGCCAGTCTTGAGCAGATCGAGAAGATGATGGATCTGCTGGAGCGCAACGAGCGCCACGAGGCCGAGAAGGCATACAACGAGGCGCTGGCCGCGTTCAAGTCCAAGAACATCCGCATCGTGAAGCGCAAGGCCGTGGACTTCACAACATCCAAGGGCAGAACAAGCTACAAGCATGCCGAGCTGGACGACGTTGTGCAGGCAGTGGGCCCCGATTTGTCCGCTCTCGGATTCGCGTGGTCTTGGCAAACGCGCCAAGCTGGCCGCGACATCACAGTGGTCTGCAAACTGCGGCACCGCCTGGGCCATGCCGACACAGTTGAGCTGACGGCACAGCCCGACGAGACAGGCGGCAAGAACGCCATCCAGGCCATCATCTCCACCACGACCTACCTGCAGCGGCACACGCTCAAGCAGATCACGGGTGTGGCCGAGGCCGGCGAGGATGACGAGGGCCAGGGCAGCGCAGCGGCACCGCTCTCCAAACTGGCCCAGGGATGGGTGGACTACATCATCAGCGTGC
>PJUE01000876.1_pt1 | contig 13015 bp, 9 predicted proteins | sample 1512171 | NCBI WGS metagenome assembly PJUE01 (sample SAMN08177674, study PRJNA422409) | Feces metagenome, whole genome shotgun sequencing project. | isolation source: Chicken feces (3) enriched on wood chips: alkali lignin treatment | host: Gallus gallus | place: USA: Madison | collected 2015-01-15
GGATCGGGTAATAGCTGACATTATCAAGAAGCTCCCGGGGATAGAAATGGAGGGCGGCAAGATTTTATATCAAGGTAAGCCCATACAAAAATACATGGTTAATAATTTGGATTTGATGGAAGGAAGGTATGCAATGATAAACAATAATCTTCCATTGGATGCAGTAAAGAAAGTACAGGTTATTGAAAACGATCAACCGGTAAAAATATTGGACTCACTCGTATTTTCAAATCGTGCTTCTCTGAATTTAGAGCTGAAAAAATTTACGACTACAGGTACTGTAAAGATAGGGGTAGGTGCTGCACCTGTATTGTGGGATCTTAATGTCACGCCAATGACCTTTGGAAAAACATTTCAGATGCTCAACTCTTTTCAAACAAACAATACCGGTAACGATGTCTCTAGAGATTTAAAGGCTTTTTATACGAGTGGGATTGACTTTGTGTCACGGCCAACAATCAGTAACGGGGAATCATTTTTAGCCATACGTAATATAGCGAGCCCTAGTTTCGAGGAACAAAAATGGTTAAACAATAAGATATTTTTATTTAGCACGAATGCACTACAAAAGCTAAGGTCAGGCACTGAGCTTAAAGCTAATGTTTCTTATTATCATGATATACGTAAACGTTCAGGTTATATAGCGACACAATATTTTACCAAAGATGAGATTATCTATAGCAGCGAAGAGTTAAGCAATAGGTATCGTAACCAAGTCTTTGATATTGGATTATTGATAGAACGAAATGAAAAAAATATTTATTTACGCAATAGTACAAAATTTCAAAAGAAATGGAATACGGATCGGGGCGAAGTATTATTTAATAATAGCGGGCATATTGGGCAATATAGAGATTATACAGACCAAGCATTTTTGAATAACCTTTCATTGGCCCGTTTTATTGGAAAACAACTCGTTACTATGACATCGACTGCCAAATTCAATAGTACACCACAGCAATTGCTTGTCACCCCCGGTCAATTTGAGGATATGTTAAACAATGGCAAGCCGTATGAGCAGTTGTTCCAACAAGTCAATTTTAAGAAATTTAGCTTCGAGAACAATATCGGCTTTGTCAGAAAAATAAAAAATTGGTCTTTATCGCCCAATCTTGCTATCAATTATGCTCACAATTCCCTCCAAAGTAACGTATACATTACAGACCAAGGAAATACAAAAAAATCTGGAGAGGATTATGTCAATGATATGAAAAATGGAGAACTGAATTTTGCATTTTCTGTAAATCTCAGGTGGGAAAAACCCAAATGGAAATGGATGTTTTCGGTTCCTTATAATCTATATTATTTTAACGTGCTGCAGCAGGGTGTCAAAACTATTGATCATTCAATTCGTAATTCGTTTAATCCGGCAAGCACTTTGACCTACCTCATTGACGCGAATAATGATCTTTCGGCTTCATTGTCAGGAGGAAATACCTTCGAAGGACTGAATAACTTTTATAACGGATACATTATTACACAATACCGCAATATGCAACGTTATGACGCTCGATTGCTCCGTACTGGAAATAAGTCGTTAAATATCGGTTATAACTACAAAAATACGATCACTGCAAATTTTGCGAATTTAAAATATAATTATTGGTCAGGTAGAAGGGATTATATTTACGCCAATACTATTGATGAAAAGGGCCGGGCAACGACATCTATTATAGATCAAAATAGTGTCAGCACTAACCATGGCTTTTCAGGTGGGCTTTCGCGCTATTTTTCAACTATCAAGACAATAGCAAAGTTAAATGCGTCTATTAATTGGTCCTCTTCCGATTACTTAATTAATGGAAATATGGAGATGCAGCATGGTAGAAGTCAGTCAGGTAGTGTAGAGTTTATCAATAATTTTTCATCCATTATTTCAGGCGACTATAAAACAATCATTGGCCGAACTAAAAGTATTTTTGCTGATAACCAACTAGTGGTGGTATACGCCAATCATTACCTTAATTTGGTTATTTCTCCAGCCGATTCATATAGTTTCACAGTATCAAACGCCCTATATACCAACAATATGAAAAATCAAGGAGATCAATACTTTCTTGATCTATCTTGTCGGTATCAAATCAAGAGATGGAAAACAGACCTGGAGTTTGCGGGGCAAAATCTGTTAAATAATAATCAATTCATTCAGCAATTTTCCAATAATATCGAATTGATACAAAATTACTTTGAACTTAGGCCACGTCAATTTTTAATTTCAACCCGCTTTAGATTTTAGAAACATTAAATTATGATTTATCTATCCGCACAACCAGACACAACTTATTTTACGTGGCAACTTGCGTTACAGCTTCGTAATTTCCATAGCATGGGTATTTTAAAAGAAAATATTCAAGTATTAGTTGCATACAATAGAGAGCTTGGATTAAATCCCGCATTCCAAATATTTATAGAGGAAAATAAACATTTGGCATCTTTCTATATTTATGGGGATAAGCGCATAAAACCAAAGTATACCTCTTCTATTCGACCTAATATTCTGAAGCAACATTTTGATTTATTCCCAGGACTAGTCAATGAGACAATAATGTATCACGATTCCGATATACTTTTTTCACGGATTCCCGAAATAGTTGATGTAGAAAAGAATGATGTCTGTTATGTTTCAGATACACGACATTATTTGGATGTCAATTGTATCCGGTATTCAGCGTCGGAAAACTTACTTAATGATATGTTAAATGTAGTCGGACTTTCCAAAGAAAAATTGATGCAAGAGGATAATCAGACAGGAGGAGCCCAATATATACTAAAAAAAATTACTTCTGCTTTTTGGGAAAAGGTCGAGCGTGATTCCGAAGATCTCTATACAGTTATGATTGATTTTAATCTCAAACTTTGGCAAAAGGATTACCCGTCCACAAAAGAATTTAGAAGTAAAAAGAGAGGTATACAAGCTTGGTGTGCTGATATGTGGGCGGTATTATGGAATTTATGGCTAATGGATAAAAATGTAGAAATTCATCCTGAGATGGAGTTTTCATGGCCATACAATCCTATAGAAGACTGGAATCGTTTAGCGATTCAGCATTATTCAGGTATCATAGAGGATAAGAGCAAATATTTTAGAAAAGGTGAATACATCAATTATATGCCTTGGTATGATGATGCACTTGATATCATTCCTAATTCTAGTTGCAGTTATGAGATTGTCAAAATGATTAAAAATTATAGATACAATCTTGATCTAAATAGAGAAGCATGCCCAAATGAAGAAATTATTCTATATTCAAATGCTCCGGATATGCATACAATAGCTATTTTTAATATCTATAAAAAATATCTCCATAAATATCTAGACATCGTTATAACAATGTGTACAGAACAATTGGACCAGTTTGTTCGAATACGCACTTCAGGTAATTTCTTGAAATCGTGTTTAATAATACCCATAGATCATTTATTAAACATTACAGAAATAAAGAAAATATTAAAAGGGTCTTCTGGGCTATGTATATCTATAAAAAATTTATATCAATCAGATGTTTTATTTACCGAGGCTTTTTCCAAAATATTGGAAATTGAATTACTGACCAATAATAAAGGAAAATTTATGCAAGCGACCGTTTCAAAGCCGATTTATAGGATTTGTGTTGCTCATCATGTTACGAATTCAGAACCGAATTTTTCCTCCTTAGAGCAAGGTTTTCTTGAAGAAGCCTATTGCTTATCTTAAATTATTGTATTATGTATTCTTCAATTGAATCTACAAAAGATATCTACACGCTACTGTATTCTTATATTACTTTTCACAATGGAAAAGAGATACAAAATGACCTCGATAGTTTTATTGAGATAGCGCTTAATGAGAATGACTATACACTCTCCACAGGATTATTAGGTGCCGGATGGTTACTTTCCTATCTGCATTTTAATGAGATCTTTAATGACGATTTAGATGAACTTCTATATGATTTTGATGATAATTTTTATCTGTTAGCTGTTAAATCAGTGGTACATCCATGCCCAATTTTAGAAGATTTACTTCAAGTCATTAATTATTTCCAGCAGCGGTTACAGAACAAATCAATTTCCTATAATTTTTACAGAAGATTTTTTCTGTTTGAAACAATGAAAATGCTCGTGGAGAAACTTATTTCACTAAGTATGTCATATGAAATGACAAGATCAGACCTCGCGAGAACAATACTAAAATTTAGCTATTTAGCTTCGACTTGTGTAAGTGAAAAAGATATTGAAGAATGTTACTATAAACAAACCGAACAATTGATTACATATTATCAAACACAGGAAGATCTTTTAGATGAAGATATTTATAATTTGAAACTTGTTCAGTTAGCTAGCATTCAATTCGGAAATCCACATTGGATTAGTCAAATATCCAACATGTTGAATCGAGGCGCTTCTCCTAATTATACTGAGTCAGATTCTATTTTAGATGCTCTTATTCTATTCTTAGAAAATAATAAGAATGATGCCTATGATCTAAACAAATGTGACTTTAAAAATAACAAAAATTTACTCTATATATTGACCTCCAATGTTAAAAGGCTAACATTTTAATAGCACTTTGTACCGATATGTTCGATTAAACTTTTAGAGCAAATATATTAATTTAAACACTATAGAAAATAAAAGACATGCTTTTTTCACACTATAAACAAATGGATCAGATGGATTGTGGTGCCACATGTCTTCGCATGATTTTCAAATATTATGGACAACAGGTTTCTATCCATAAGATCCGCAAACTTTGCCAGACAACACGTGATGGTGTAAATATGTTAGGAATCAGTGAGGCCGCCGAGAAACTTGGCTTTAGAACATATGGTGTAAGACTTAGTTTAGAACAGTTAAAGGAGGTTGAGCTTCCTTGTATTTTACATTGGAATCAGAATCATTTTGTAGTGTTGTATAAAGTGAAGAAAGGGAAGTATTACATTTCCGATCCTGCAATTGGTCGAGTAACATTTGGGCATGAAGAATTTTCAAGAAACTGGTATTCTTCTAAGGAATTGCATAGTGGGCTTTCTCTTATAATGAGTCCTGGACCAGAAGTTTATCAACTAGAGGATGAAAAATCTGAGCTAGCAATCGGCTGGCGACAGATGTTCAGTTATTTTTATCGATTTAAGAAGCTCTTTATTCAGTTGATTCTAGGCATGGTGCTAGGGACAATTTTGCAGTTGATGACGCCCTTTTTGACGCAGTCTGTAGTTGATATTGGTATTAACACGAAGAATATTAGTTTTATCAACCTAATCTTGATTGCCCAGCTCATGCTATTTGTTGGCGGGACATCTGTCTCTTTCGTCCGTTCCTGGATTATGTTACACATTAGTACGCGTGTAAATATCTCTATTTTAACCGATTTGTTAATCAAGATCATGAAGCTTCCTATGAGTTATTTTGATATCAAGACCCATGGAGATTTGATGCAAAGAATGGCGGACCAACAACGAATCGAGTCCTTTTTGACAAGTAATACACTCAACACATTGTTTTCATTGGTAAACATGTTAATTTTTGGTATTCTTCTAGTTATATATAGCAAAATTATATTCCTGGTGTTCTTTGTTTCCACATCACTGTATACACTTTGGATCCTGTTCTTTATGAAATACCGTCGGGAACTCGATAACAAAAGGTTTAAAATTTCATCGGATAATCAAACATATATGGTAGAGATGATTCAGAGCATAAAGGATATTAAACTTAACAACGCTCAAAAGCAAAAACGGTGGCGCTGGGAAGCACTTCAAGCCAGACTTTTCAAATTCAAGGTTAAAGGCCTTGTACTTTCTCAGTATCAATCTATTGGGTCTATGGCTATAAATCAGACTAAGGGTATTTTGATTACTTTCATCAGTGCAAAGGCTGTTATCGATGGAGATATGACGCTAGGAGGAATGATGGCGGTACAATACATCGTTGGTATGGTAAGTGCTCCAGTTGAGTCACTATTAGGATTTATGCAATCTTATCAAGATGCGAAGATCAGTATGGAGCGACTCAATGAAGTGTATGAAGTTGAAGATGAAGACGATTTTAAGAAAGATTACCTAACAATGCTTCCGCAAAATAAAACGATAGAGATTCGTAACCTAACATTCCGATATTATGGTGCTGGTAATGATCCTATCTTCAATAAGCTTAATTTATGTTTTCCGGCAGGAAAGACTACAGCCATTGTTGGTACGAGTGGCAGTGGGAAGACATCCATACTCAAACTGCTTTTACGTTTCTATGATTATGAAGAGGGGGAGATTTTGGTCGGGGGCAAACGTATTGAACAAATAGATTTTTCACTGTGGAGAGAAAGTTGTGGAGCAGTTCTACAAGACAGTTATATTTTTGCCGACAGTATTGAGCGCAATATTGCGGTTAACGAAGAATTTCCAGATAAGGAAAAGTTAGAAAGAGCAATTGAGATTGCTAAACTAGAAGAGTTCATTGCTGAACAGCCTTTCGGATTAGCCACGAAGATCGGTACGGCTGGCAAAGGGCTAAGTCAGGGACAACGGCAACGTCTCATGATCGCTAGGGCTGTATATAAGGAACCCGAGTTTATCTTTCTTGACGAGGCAACTAATTCACTTGACGCAAACAATGAGAGGGCTATTATCGAAAATCTAAACCGTTTTTTTCAGAATCGAACGGTAATCGTTATTGCTCATCGTCTAAGTACAGTTAAAAATGCGAATAATATTATCGTCATTGAAAAAGGAGAGGTGGTAGAACAGGGGACACATAGTGAATTAATCAGTGCTAAAGGCAGGTATTTCCAATTGATCAAAAATCAACTCGAATTAGGTAATTGATATTGAAATGAAAGATGTAAAATTAATTCACAAAACGGTTCATTCAGATGATCTTCAGGAGATTATTGCGAAACCACCATCGTGGCTTTTAAAGCGAGGAATATCCATTATTCTGCTAACCATATTAATCTTATTGGGAATGTCTGTCTTTATTCGTTACCCTGAGATGGTTCGAACCCGTGTACGATTCAATACAGAGGATGCTCCCAAAGTAGTTGCCGCAAAGATAACCGGCAATTTGGTAAGATTGTTAGTCAAGGAAGGTACATGGGTAGGGACAGGTACATCTTTAGCCTACCTTGAAAGTACAGCTGATCATGTTCAGGTAACCCAGTTATTGGAAAGTCTCCAACAATTACGTCAGGATAATCGACTCTACAATTTGGAAAAGCTGGTTTCTCCCAAAGCACTCAATCTCGGTGAATTGCAAAGTAGTTACCAAAATTTCTATTTGGCTTATCTCAATTTTCTCTCTTCCGGTGAGCGGGGTATTTATCATAAACGGAGATCAGTGATCTATGCAGAATCTGATAATTTGAAGCAACAATATGAAAAGAACAGTCAAGCCATAATATTGCAACAGCAGCAATTGGGATTAGCAGAAAGAGAATTTGAGAAATATAAAATGTTAGCTGATAAAAAAGTGATCAGTCCAGCTGAACTAGAGGAAAAGGAAGCGTTACTTCTTGCCAAGCGACAGACGATTCCTCAAATGGAAAACAATCTGATAGCTTATCAGGGCAATCTATTATCTAAAGACAAGGAATTAATGGAAATTGAGAACCAGATATCCGAAGAGCGAAAGAAATTTGTACAGTCACTGAATAGTTTTATTAGTGAAGCAGAGAATTGGAAGAAACAATATATTCTAAGTAGCCCTGCTACAGGAAAGGTCATTTATGGTGATTTCTTGCAAACCAACCAGCAAGTTCGAGCAGGACAGAATATTTTTTACATCAATCCGCGCGATGAGCGGTATTATGGGGAGATATTATTGTTACAAGAATCTTCAGGAAAGGTTAAAAAAGGACAGCGGGTACTCATTAAGGTGCGCAGTTATCCATTTGAAGAATATGGATATTTAACTGGTAATTTGGAGTATTTGTCAGATATTCCGATTAAAGATAGTGTGTTCTTTGGAAAGATAGAGCTAAAAAGATCATTTCAGGATTCTTTAATTCGCCTGAAACCGGGTCTATTGGGAGAGGGTGAAATTATTACCGATGATAAATCTATTTTTAGAAGGATATGGGACAATTTAACAAAAAATCTAAAATTCAGATAGTATGGTAACTTTTTTATTAAATAAGATAGAGGATAAATATTTAGTCGGATCTGATTTGGAAATCCAAAATCCGGCTGATGTAGTTGCAGATTTTTTTCAGAATTTGAAAAATGCCTTAAAATGGGGGGTAGAAATGGAAGAGGATGTACTCTATTTTATCTGTGGCGAGAATTGGCAACAAGAGTTCGATTTTGAGCAATTAAGGGAATCTCTATATGAATTGGCCAATATTAACATTTATTCTGTTTATACTAATGTAGTTGCGCAGGACAGAATTTGGATCAATGAAAGATTCAGTGCTACAATGGGAATACAGAAAATACATTCCTTTATATTGTTGAGACCAATGTTTCAGTTAGTTTTGTCATACTTAGATTTAGTTTCTGAGTTTCCTCAGGTATCTTGGAATAATTTTTTAGAAAAGATCATTCCACATAGTTTCGTGTTAAATTATGGTGAAAAATTTTCACTAAAACCAAATAAATTTCATGTAATTTCCACTTTTCGTAACGTCGAAAAATATATTGGTGAGTGTGTCACCTCTATTTTAGATCAGGATTATCAGAACTATAATGTAACTTTTATCGATGATTGTTCGGATGATAATAGTTCAAAGTTGATTCCTAAATCTAGATCAATAAAGACAATTATCAATAATGATCGCAAATACGCATTACAAAATATACTGGATGCTTTGAATGAAAATGCTTTAATTAATGATGATGACACTATCATTTGTATACTCGATGGGGACGATCTATTGTCGCATAAATACGTGCTCAATATATTGAATTATATTTATCAGGATGATAATTTATTATTCACTTATGGTGCGATGCACTACAAAGATAATCCCGCAAAGATAAGATGCCCGTACACAATAGGTGAATTTGAAGATTTGAGAAATTCACAGTGGAAAATAGCGCACTTGCGCACATTTAGATATAAGTTATTCAAAAAATTTAAGGAAATGGACCCTGCATTGACTTCCTGTAGAGATTCTGAAGGAAGCATAATCCATATGCCTGCTGACATGGCATTATTATTTCCTTTGATAGAGCTTGCTGGATATAAAAATGCTAGATTCATTGACATACCACTCTATACCTATCGAATCCATCCAAATAATGATCATATATTAAATCGTGAGAAGCAGTTTATAGGGGAGCAAATGATTCGCTCTAAAATGCGGTTTTCACCTGCTTTTTAATATTTTTTATAAAAGAATGCCTGAGCCGGTTGCGACGATCTCAGGCAAACAAAAGGTATAAATAGCACTTTAATAAAAAAATAATACGCAAAATTATGAAAAAAAATCATAAAAATTGCTTTTAAAAGCAATACACAAAATATCCTATCTTGAACAGTGGAGGGAATCCAATATATGCCAAAAGCCAAAGGAATAATAATATATGAAGTAATTAATAATGCCTACAACGTCAATTATTGTTATTGATAAACCTAAATTATCTTTAAGAAAGTGATAAAAATTTTATCTGGTTCTCCGTAAATAAGCCTAATATTTTTAGTAAGTTTAGGGGATAAGAAATCATACGATACATCAGGAAGACTAACTGGAAATGAACTGGAATTAATTACCAGGGAGAACCCAAGGAAATTTCTTTTTAAGAACATAAATCAATATGTGAAATGATGAGAAATAGAAGATCATTAGTTGAGGCAATAACTAGAAAGAAAAATGGTAAATGAAAAATTATCAATAAATTTTGTCATTTGTTTGATTTTGGAACCGTTGTAAGCAATTTTAATACACGGCACGTCAAAGAAAGTATGGAAAATCTATTTGAAAGCCAAGAGCAAATTAAAGAACTAATTCAACGAGCTGAAGAGGAAGGCGAGACAAAAAGGCTTTGGAAAAACAGGAAGTTTTCGTTTTCTGTAAAATGTATTTAACAATCGTGGATTTGTATACAACAAGAGATTAAGGTATTCCCAACTTTGCAGTATCAAACTTTAAATGTTGAGAAGATGAAAAAAGTAATTCTTATAACAGGTGCAAGTTCGGGAATGGGTAAAGAATCCGCAAAGGCGCTTATCAAGCAAGGACATATCGTTTACACTGTTGCTCGCCGCATTGAAAATATGCAGGATCTGAAAATGCTGGGTGGACATCCAATACAAATGGACGTAACAAAGGAAAGTGATATCGACAGGGTTGTCGATATCATAATTTCAGAACAAGGAAAAATTGATGTATTATGGAATAATGCAGGATTTGGACTTTATGGTTCTGTTGAGGATGTTCCCTTAGATGAGGCGAGAAAACAGATGGAGGTAAATGTTTTTGGAATGGCTGCAATGACACAAAAAATAGTACCTCATATGCGGAGAGCAAAATCCGGAACAATTATCAATACTTCCTCGATGGGGGGAAAAATGTATTTTCCAATGGGAGCATGGTATCACGCCAGTAAACACGCAGTAGAAGGTCTGAGTGACTGTTTGCGATTGGAATTAAAACCGTTTAATGTTAAAGTGGTCGTGCTGGAGCCAGGCTTTATAGCAACTGAATTTGGTTCAGTGCTCTTAGATCAGTTTGATCAATTACCAAAAGACAGTGCCTACAAAAGCATGATGGATAAGATCAGAAAAGGAACGGCTAATGCTGCAAAAGGAAACGGCTCCTCTTCACCAAAAGTCATTGCCGATGCGATTATAAAAATCGTCAATTCAAATAAACCCAAAACGCGGTACAAAGTTGGTAAGTTTTCAGTCATGATGCCCTGGATGCGTATCTATTTAGGAGACGGGTTGTTTGATACAATAGTAATGAGCCAAATGAAATAAATCCTTTTTATTAATCATAACCAAAATACTGTAAAATGAATACGATTAAACTCTTATTCCTGTTGATGATGGGAATATTTGGCAATGCTTATGCGCAAACTGAGAATGAAATAATAGGCAATTGGGAATCTGATAAGAAAGATGTGATCTTAGAAATTTATCGCAGTGGCGATAGCTACCAGGGCAAGTATATCTGGGGAAAACAAATTGTGGAAAGCGATGGAAAGACCTCCAGAAAAGATGTGAAAAATCCCGACAAAAACCTTCGGACGAGAAATATTGTGGGCATTATAAGTTTAACTTCTTTAAGGTGGAATGGTAAAGAGTATACGGACGGAAAAATCTATAATGCGCCAAGCGGAGATACCTATAGTTGCAAGGTGTGGATTAAAAATAATAAATTATATTTACGTGGATACTTAGGGCTCTCTTTATTGGGGCAAACAGCAAGTTTTCACCGAACTTTAAACAGTAAATAGAAATGAAGCCTGTAATCAACATAAAAACTATTTCCGACATCAATAAGTTTGTACAGCATAAAACCAAACATCCATTGGTTACGATAATTGATTTCAGCAAAATGGATGACGTAATGGAAGAAGGAATGCGTATCAGCTGTGATTTTTATTCTGTGATGTTTAAAAATTATTGTGCAAACAACATGCGATATGGAAGGCAGTCGTACGATTTTCAGGAAGGAAGTTTGGTCTGTATCGCTCCCAAACAGGTGGTCACTATGGATAATGAGATAGAAAAAAAGGAAGACATGATGGGCTGGGGATTATTTTTCCATCCTGATCTCCTGCATGGGACATCTTTAGGTTCAAAGATGAAAGAGTATACCTTCTTTTCTTACGAAACATCAGAGGCATTGCATCTTTCGGATAAGGAAAAAGAAACATTGTTTGACTGCATTAAAAAAATTGAAACGGAACTAGAGGAAAATATTGATCATTATAGTCAGACTCTGATCGTTTCCAATATCGAACTATTGCTCAATTACTGCCAGCGCTATTATGGAAGGCAATTTATCACCAGAAAAGGTTCGAACAGAACTATTGTTGAAAAAGTAGCGGATGTATTGACGAATTATTTTAATTCGAATGAACTCATTCAAAATGGGTTGCCTTCAGTGACTTGTCTTGCTGAAAAAGTTAATCTCTCGCCCAATTACCTCAGCGATTTACTAAAGAAAGAAACAGGCATGAACGCCAAAGACACGATCCATTATTACCTAATAGAAGAAGCCAAGGACGTTCTTTTAGGGACTAATAAAAGCATAAGTGAAATAGCTTATGAATTAGGGTTTGAATATCCTCAATACTTCAGTAAACTATTTAAACAAAAAACAGGAAATACACCGCAGGAGTTTCGAAACTTAAATTAATACTAGTAAGTGAAATTTTTTCAGAAACTTACTGTATTCTTCAGAATTTATCTTGCGGGTATTATACCGAACCTGTTTCAGACCATAATTGGTATTTTATTCAACGGTGAATTCCCTATATTGTTCTGTCTTGTCATTAACGAAAACCCCCAAACAAATTGTTAGCGATAAGCTTATCCATTTTTTTTGATCTGTTGTACTGAGAAAGAAGAATATAAAAAAGGATTATCTAACTCTTTGTGAATGATGATCTAGCTTAAAAAAAGGGAGTTCACTGTTTAACAATGTTAGACTGTAAAAATGAATTTCTTATAAGCATAAAAAGTTGATTAATGTCCAGGTTAGGGGATAAAACCGAGTGAACATAATTTGTACATCGCTTTGCTTCCCAAAGAAAAGTTTGATGTACAATAAGTAAAATGACCGTGTCGGGATAAAAATAATTTACAAACGAAAAGAAAAGCGCTGTATCTTTAAATACGAGGCGATAATCTATCAGCAGCAATTCTGGCCTTTCATTGATGTGAGAATTGCTGCTGATAGAATCAATAGATGTTGCTTCAAGTACAATATTTGCCGGACTTTGTATATGCTCAGAAAAAAGTATACGGTAGGTGAAGTAGTCAAGACTTAATCTGACAGTTGCGATAAATTAACAACTGTAAAATAGATTAGAGTTATGACAACACAAGAAAAAATCATCAAGAACAAACTGGGTGTTTTAGAACTTGCCCA
>PJUE01000879.1_pt1 | contig 12977 bp, 9 predicted proteins | sample 1512171 | NCBI WGS metagenome assembly PJUE01 (sample SAMN08177674, study PRJNA422409) | Feces metagenome, whole genome shotgun sequencing project. | isolation source: Chicken feces (3) enriched on wood chips: alkali lignin treatment | host: Gallus gallus | place: USA: Madison | collected 2015-01-15
ACGTGCAGCCGGGCGAAGCACTGGTGATCACCGCGCGTGGCGAGCTGTTCTCGGAGATCTGCGCCGAGCCGGCCGAGCACACCCCGTGCATCTTCGAGTACGTTTATTTCGCGCGCCCGGATTCGATGATCGACAACGTATCGGTGCACAAGGCGCGCATGCGCATGGGCATCAAGCTGGGCGAGAAGATCCTGCGCCTGCGCCCGGACCACGACATCGACACCATCATCCCGATCCCGGACACCTCGCGCGACGCCGCGCTGGAAATCTCCAACGTGCTCGGCGTGAAGTACCGCGAAGGCTTCATCAAGAACCGCTACATCGGCCGCACCTTCATCATGCCGGGGCAGGGTGAGCGGGTGAAGTCGGTGCGCCGCAAGCTCAACCCGATCCATCTGGAGTTCCGCAACCGCGTGGTGCTGCTGGTGGACGATTCGATCGTGCGCGGCACCACCAGCCAGCAGATCGTGCAGATGGCCCGCGATGCAGGCGCACGCAAGGTCTACCTGGCCAGCGCCGCGCCGCCGGTGCGTTTCCCGAACATCTACGGCATCGACATGCCGGCGGCCGAGGAACTGGTCGCGCACAACCGCACGGTGGAAGAGATCGAAGCGCACCTGGGCTGCGACTGGCTGATCTACCAGGACATCGAGGACATGGAAGCGGCGGTGAGCGAAGGCAACACGGCGCTGCGCAGCTTCGATTCGTCGTGCTTCAACGGCCATTACCCGACCGGCATCGAGCCTGGCTACTTCGAGCGCATCCAGCAGCTGCGTTCGGACGACGCCAAGCACCAGCGCCGCGCCTGAGGCCCAGGCCGTGGTGGATGTCCCCGACGTGGGTGGCGACCTGCTGCGCGCTGCGCAGCAGTGCCTGGCCGAAGCCGATCCGCTGCGTAAGGTAGCGCTGACCCGGGCCTACGCGGCCGCGTTCCGTGCCGGCCGCTTGAGGGTGGCCGCCGACGCGCCCCCGCCCGACGCGATCCGCATGCCCGGCCGTCCCGCGCGGCTGGTGCTGGTACACCCGCGGCAGGTGCCGCGTCGCGGGTTGGGCGGGGTCGAAGGCCGCGCCGCCTTCATCCACGCCATCGCCCACATCGAACTGAACGCGATCGACCTGGCCTGGGATGCGGTGTATCGCTTCCGTGGCCTGCCGGCGGCGTTCCATGCCGACTGGGTCAGCTGCGCCGATGACGAGTCGCGGCACTTCCTCCTGCTGCGCGAGCGGCTGCAGGTGCACGGCCATGAGTACGCCGATTTCCCCGCGCACAACGGCCTGTGGGAGATGTGCGAGAAGACCGCCCACGATGGCCTGGCGCGCATGGCGCTGGTACCGCGCGTGCTGGAAGCGCGCGGGCTGGACGTCACCCCGGGCATGATCGAGAAGCTGCGCAATGTCGGCGATGCTGAAACGGCCGACGTACTGGAAGTGATCTTGCGCGAAGAAGTGGCGCACGTCGCTGCCGGTTCGCGCTGGTACCGCTGGTACTGCGAGCGCGCCGGGGTCGAGCCGCGCGAACGCTTCAAGGAACTGCTGCAGGAATACGCCGGCGGTTACCTGCACGGCCCGTTCAACCTGGAAGCGCGCCTGCTGGCCGGCTTCGATGCCGACGAACTGGCCAACCTGATCGAACAGGCGGGTTGATCAAAAAAGGGGACGGAGGGGATTAAGTCGTTTTGCCACAAACGACTTAATCCCCTCCGTCCCTCTTTTTCATGCGTTCGGCAGGACCGCGCGTTTGCCATCCACGGTGGGGCGGTTGATGTAGAACAGCCCCGGTCCGGGGCGGTACGGCAGCTCGCTCACGCCCGCATCGGCGGTGTAGGTCAGCGCGGTGTCGCCCAGTGCATCGAAATTCCAGTGCGCCGACTGCATCAGGTAACGGCGGCGCAGCAGCGCTTCCTGGGGCGGGGTCAGTGCCTGGCCCGCCAGAAGCCGCCGCGCGATCGGCTGCAGTGCGGTGGGCAATGCCCAGTCGGGCACATCGGCGGCCTGCGCGGTCCACTGTACGCCGGCCTCGCTGGCCTGCCGCTGCATCACCTGCAGCGCGATCAGCTGGTAGCGCCAGTCGATGCGCCGGCGCAGGACCACCGCTGCCGTCACGTACAGGACCGGGGCCAGCAGCACGCTGCGGCTGCCGGCGCGGCGCTGCTGCTGCCACTGGTGCCACACATCCACCCAGACCTCTTTTTCATCCAGCCCCAGCTGCTGCCGCCAGCGTTCGGCATCGGCCTGCGCTTCGGCATATGCCGTGGTCGCCTGCAACTGCGCCAGGGAGGGCGTCTGGTAGTCGGCCAGCGGCGCGCGGCGCAGCAGCTGGCGGCGTGGCCGGCTCAACAGCTTCGGGCCCTCTTCGGTCTGGTCGTAGCCACCGCCGATATTGGCGTGGACGCCGGGCAGCACGATCTCGGCATGGGCTGGGGCGACGGTGGTCAGCGGGTAATGCTGGCGGTGTTCATCGCGGGCCACCAGTTGCACCACGCGGCCGGCGACATGTGCGGGCAGGGCCAGCTGCGGTTGCTCATCGGCACGGCCACCGCTGACGGCCACCACGGTGTCGAACAGGCCGATGAAACGCAGCGCGGGGCGCTGCACCATGAAGTCCACCGCGCACGCCAGGCCGGCCTGCTGCAGCAGCTGGCGCCAGCGCGCGCCCTCCCAGCCCTGCAGCTGGTTGGCGACGTCACGGGCAGCGGCCGCGCCGCGCGAGTAGCCGAACAGATCCACCTGCACACTGTGCAGCGGGGTGGGCCGCTGGCCGGCGAGGGCGGCAAGGGCGCCGGGCAGCAGCACCTGCAGCGCGCGCTGCACTTTGGCGCGTACGCCGCTGGCGCCCACGCCGAAGGCCAGACCGATCAGGTCGTCCTCGGCGTCATCGCGGGTGCCGACGCCTTCGACGTAGATGGCCAACGAGGCGCCAACAGCGGGCGTGCGCCGGCTGTCCGGGTACAGCTGGTAGAGGCGCGCGATGTTGGTGGTGCCGTTGTCATAACTGCTGGTCAGCCGGCTCTGGTAGGTCGAGTCGTCGTCTGCGCGCAGCTGCGCGGGCCGCGGCTGCGGTGCCTGTGGACGACCCCGTGCCAGGTTGTGCGCGTTGTTGCGGGTGCCGTCGAAGAACAGGCCGATGCGCAGCACGCCTTCGGGGTCAGCGGAGATTGCCGTGGTCGGGTCGGGGGCCATGTTCAATCCTTGTCGTGGCGATGTCACGGTGACGCGAAGAGTTGGTGTTTACGACGCGTGATGACGTTTTTGACCTGTATGAACCCAGATGCGGTCGATCACAATTCCTGATTCTCATTCCCATTGTCTATTGAATTCACGTAGTCGGCGCAGGCCGAATGGCCACACCCGGCAAACCGGGTGGTGATCCATCAAGGCAGTCCACCTCACTTCAGGAGCGACCAGAATGATGTCCAGATCGATGGGTAGAACGGCGGTTGGCGTGTTGTTGGGCCTTTCAGTGGTGGCAGCGGCCGGTGCCGCGCCGTTGTTTGAACCGGTGACCATCCTCAGCCGCGCTTCGGCCGGCAGTGATCCCGCGCTGGCGCGGTTGCTGTCTACGCCCTCCACCGCCACCGTGCAGGACGTTCGCATCGACGCGGCCGCCACCGCGCAGCCGCAGCTGGAATTCGAACTGCTCGGGCAGAAAGTGCAGGCGGTCCGCAGCAAGGTCGAAGCGCTGCCCGGTGGTGGCAGCGTCTGGTACGGGCAGATCCGCACGCCGTCGGACCGCCTGCAGAAGGCGACCTCCAACGGCCAGGACGATCCCGGCAATTCACTGATCGTGGTGCGCTCGGGCAACACCCTCACCGGTTCGATCCGCAAGGACGGCAGGCTGTACCGCCTGCGCCCGCTGGGCGACCGCCACATCCTCGTGGAGGTGGATGAAAGCCGCATGCCCGCAGACCATCCGGCCGACTACAACCAGTTGCCGAAGATCCCGATGCCGGACAATGACCGTATCGGCATCGCCCAGGCGTCGTCGGGTACGCCGGCCACGATCCGCGTGCTGGTGGTAGCCACCAATGCCGCCGTGGCGGCGTATGGCGGCAACATGCAGTCGCTGGTGCAGCTGGCCGTGGCCGAATCCAACCAGGGCTATGCCAACAGCAACGTCGGCATCACCATGCAGCTGGCCGGCTATGAAACCACCAGCTACGCCGAGTCGGGCAACTTCACCACCGACCTCGCCCGTTTCCGCAACACCAGTGACGGCTACATGGACAGCATCCATACCAGCCGCAACAACACCGCCGCCGATGTGGGCGTGCTGCTGATCAACAACACCAGCTACTGCGGCCTGGCGTCGGGCATCGGCTCGACGGCATCCACCGCCTTCGCAGCGGTGTACTGGGATTGCGCGACGGGCTACTACTCCTTCGCCCATGAGATCGGCCATCTGCAGAGTGCCCGGCATGACATCAGCAACGACCCGAGCACCTCGCCGTATGCCTATGGCCACGGCTACCGTTACGAGCCCGCATCCGGTTCGCGCTGGCGAACCATCATGGCCTACGACTGCTCGGCGGGCTGCCCGCGCCTGAACTACTGGTCCAACCCCAACATCAGCTACAACGGCGTGCCGATGGGGATCGCCAGCAGCGCGGACAACCAGCGGGTGCTGGTGAACACCAAGGCGACGGTGTCCGGCTTCCGCTGAGGCCATTGCTGGACGGCACGCGCCGACCAGGGTCGGCGTCTACCGGCCTGCGCGCGCTGGTAGATGCCAACCTTGGTTGGCACCCGGCAATCCGTCATTCGCGCTTGAGGGAATCCAAGCGCCAGCCGTCGGCATCCACGCGCAGCACCGAACCCTGTTCGTACCAGTCGCCCAGCACGATGCGGGTGCGGCTGCGCCCGCCGGCCTGCAGCGTGTGGATGGCCGGGCGGTGGGTGTGGCCGTGGATCATCGTGTCCACGCCATGGCGGACGAAGGTGGCCTCGACTTCGGCCGGGGCCACGTCGGTGACCGTCTCGAACTGCGCGCGGTCGCCCTGCTTCATCTCCGACTGGCGTGCCTGGCTGGCATCGCGCGCCTTCTGCGCGAAGGCAATGCGCGCGGCCAGCGGCTGCGACAGGAACTGCGCCTGGAACACCGGGTCGCGGGTCTGCGCACGGAACTGCTGGTAGGGAATGTCATCGGTGCACAGCAGGTCGCCGTGCTGCAGCATCACCGGGTGGCCGTACAGCTCGATCACGCAGGGGTCGGGCAGGATGCGCAGGCCGGCACGGCGGGCGTAGTCCTCGCCCAGCAGGAAATCGCGGTTGCCGCGCATGAAGAACACCGGCACGCCGCTGTCGGACAGCACCTTCAGCGCATCGGCCACCGCATCGGCGGCCGGCGAAGGCGTGTCATCGCCGATCCAGGCTTCGAACAGGTCGCCGAGGATGTACAGCGCGTCCGCGCCGGGCGCGTCCTCGCGCAGGAAGCGCAGGAACAGGTCGGTGATGGCTGGACGGCTGGGGTCCAGGTGCAGATCGGAAATGAACAGCGTGGTCATGCGGGCATTCTAGGGCATCGGCTCGCCGGGCATGGTCCGGCGCTGCCGGTAGCGCCGGGCCATGCCCGCCGGATCGAGCGGAATTACACCGGCAGCGGCAACCAGGCCAGGCTGGCCGCGGCCAGCAGTGCGGCAATGCCGGTGGCGGCCAGCACGTCGCTGGGGTAGTGCAGGCCCAGCACCACGCGCGACAGGCCCACGCCGAAGGTGAACGGCACCAGCAGCGGGGCCAGCCACGGGTAGTAGGCCAGGGCCACGATGGTGAACGACACCGCGTGCAGGGTGTGCCCGGAGGGGAAGCTGAACTCATCCAGCGGCGCCACCCAGGCGCGGATGCGCAGGTCGGCCGCGTACGGCCGCGGGCGCCGGGTCCACCGCTTGAGGCCCTTGTACAGCAGCAGTGCGGCCAGGCCGGTGGCGGCCATGTGCACCGATGCGCGCAGGCCGTCGAAGCCATCGACCAGCACCAGTGCGCCCATCAGCACGTACCAGAACACGCCATCACCCAGGCGGCTGATGACCGAGAACAGGCGGCGCACGCGACGGCGCCGGCAGTAGTGGTTGGCCCGTCGGCACAGCCGTGCTTCGCGGCCGGCAAGTCCTTCAAGCGGCGTTGTGCGCATGTCCGGTCCTCCGTGCCTGGGCCAGTTCGGCCAGCAGCGTTTCGAATTCGGCCACCACCTGCTGCGGGTGCAGGCGCTTCATCGCGCGGGCGGCGTTGCTGCCCAGTTCGCGGCGCAGCGCATCGTCGCTGGCCAGCTGCACGGCCGCCTCGACGAACGCCTCGTCGGTATCCACGGCCGCGCCGTTCTCACCCGTGCGCAGGTACTCGCGCGCGGCGCCGTAGTCGAAGGCCACCGTGGCCAGGCCGCAGGCCATGCTTTCAAGGGTCACGTTGCCGAACGTCTCGCTGCGGCTGGGGAACAGGAACAGATCGCCGCTGGCGAAGTGGCGGGCCAGGGCGTCGCCGCGCTGGATGCCGCAGAAGATGAAGTCCGGGTTGTCGTGGGCCAGCTTCTCGCGTGCCGGGCCGTCGCCGACGAACACGAAGCGTGCCTTCGGCCTCACCTGCTGCAGGCGGCGGAAGGCCTTCACCGCCAGTCCGAGGTTTTTCTCGGCAGCGATGCGGCCCACGTAGATGGCGACCAGGCCGTTGCCGTCCACGCCCCATTCCTCGCGCAGCGCCGGGTCTCGCCGGGCGGGATCGAACTGCTGGCTGTCCACGGCGCGCGCCAGCAGGCGTACGCGTTCAAAGCCCTGGTCGGTGAGGAACTGCTGCAGCTCGCGGGTGGGTACCAGGGTGGCATCGGCCTGGTTGTGGAAGCGGCGCATCCAGCGCATCGCCGCCGTCTGCAGCCAGGCCACGCCGTAGTCGGGCAGGTATTCGTCGAAGCGGGTGTGGAAGCCGGTCGCCACCGGGATGCCAAGGCGACGCGCGGTGCGCAGTGCCGACCAGCCCAGCGGGCCTTCAGTGGCGATGTAGACCGCATCGGGGCGCTGCTGCTGCCAGTGGCGGCCCAGCCGGATCGGCGCGGGCAGGCCGAAGCGCAGGCCCGGGTAGCGGGGCAGGGCGGCGCCCGGCACCAGCAGCGTGCCGGGCGCCGGATCCAACGCTTCACTGGCCTGTCGTGGACGGATCAGGTCGACCTCATGGCCGCACGCGCGCAGGCCCTGCTCCAGGCCCTGCACGGTGAGCGCGACGCCGTTGACTTCCGGCGGATAGGTCTCGGTGACAATGGCATGGCGCATGGCGGGCCTCCGGTTTTCCGGCATGCTCGGCCCTGCCCATGTAGTGGTTGTGACCACATTGCGACCGTCGGATGACGGCCGCGCCGGCCAGTAAAAGCACGGCCCCGAAGGGCCGTGCCGTCGATCAGAAGCGCTGCTGGTACTTCATGTAGATGAAGCGGCCGATGTCGTAGCCACCGTAGTAGGAGAAGACCGAGTTCGGCTTGGTGTACATCACCGGGCCGTACTTCTCGAACACGTTGTTGGCGCCAACCGACACCGTGGCATCCCACGGCAGGCTGTAGCGGAACTGCACGTCGTGGAAGGTGACCGAACCACGTTCGTTGTAGTTGCGGGTGCCGGCGTACCACGGTGCACGCACGCCCGGGTCGGAGCATTCGTCCGGATGCGCGCTCAGGCTCAGGCACTGTTCCTTGACGCCGGAGTAGTAGCGGGCGGTCCAGGTGACACCGAAGTTGCTCAGATCCCAGCCCACGGTCAGGTTGGAGCGCACGCGGAAGCCGCTGCCGATGCCGTTGGTCGGGGTCGGCACCACGGTGGTGTCGTTGGTCGAACGGAAGATGTTCGAGCTGACGTAGGTGGTGGACCAGGCGCTGGTGAACTTGCCGTACGAATCGGTATCCCAGCGGTAGGTCACGTCCATGTCGTAACCTTCGGTTTCCAGGAAGCCGGCGTTGCGGTTGCCGTAGGTCAGCTTGTTGACGATGCCGGTGACCGGATCACGGGTGAACTGTCCGCAGCGCGAGGTCACGCCCTGCTCATAGCAGTCGATCAGGATCTGGTTCGGGCTGTCGGCAACGATGGTGTTGTCGATGCGGATCTTCCACCAGTCCAGCGAGGCGTTGAAGTTCGGGATGAAGCTCGGGCTCCACACCAGGCCCAGCGTCTTGCTCTTGGACGTTTCCGGCTGCAGCAGCGGATTGGAGCCGCTGGTGAACGGCACCGGGGTCTGGTCGGTGCTGCTGGTGATCGGCACCATGCCCTGCTTCAGCTGGCGGTAGTTGTTGGCATCGGCGATGTCACGCGCGCAGCGGGCACGGACTTCGGCGCTGGTGCGCGAAGCGCCGTACACGGTGTCGCAGGGATCGGCATAACCGGTGGTGAAGGTTTCCGAGCCGCCGCCGTACAGATCGTTGATGGTCGGCGCACGGAAGCCCTCGGCCCAGGTACCACGCACCAGCAGCTGGTCGAACGGCTTCCACTTGAAGCCGAACTTGCTGTTGAGCGTGTTGCCGAAGGTGTCGTAATCCGAGAAGCGGGTTGCGGCGTTGAGCGTCAGCTCCTTCGCGCCCGGCAGGTCGGCCAGCACCGGCACATTCAATTCCAGGTACGCCTCGTTCACCCGGTAGCCGCCGCCGGTCGGGCCTGCGGCCAGGTTGGTGGTGGCGCCGGTCTGGGCCAGGGCATCGGGAATGAACTCACCGCTTTCCTTGCGGTTTTCCACGCCGAACGCAAAGCCCAGGTCACCGGCGGGCAGGGTGACGATGCTGCCGGCGATGGTGGCGAAGAAGTTCTTGCCGACGGTCTTGCCGGAGGAATCCTCGGCCGGCATCAGGTAGTCGATCAGCGCCTGGTTGCCGGTCAGGCCGTAGGGATTGACCACGCCGGCAGCGATCAGCGGGTTCCATACCATGCAGTTGGCGATCGGCGCAGCCGCAGTACCGCACTCGACCTTGCCGGTGGCGGCGTTGTAGTACGACGGGCCGACTGCATCCTTCACGCGCTGCTTGTGCAGGTTGCCGGTGGCGTGCTGGCGCAGTTCGTTCTTGTTGTACTGGTAGCCCACTTCCCAGTCGAAGAAGCGCTCACCGATGTTGAACGAACCGTCGAAGGCGGCCACGGCGCGGTAGGTCTTCAGCGAGCTGTCACTGACACGCGGCACTTCCCAGGTGCGGTGGTTCCAGGCCACGGCGGTCGGGGTGGCGTAGCCGTGCTGGCTGCCGAACGGGTTGAAATAGCTGTTGACCGACATCGCGCCGATGCCCGCAGTGGACGACTGCAGCGGGTAGCCGGCGATCTGGCGGCTCGAATCACGCTTGTTGTAGCCCAGCTGCGTGCTGAAGTGGATCGCGTCGGTGATGTTCAGGCGGCCATCGACGAACACCGAATCCCGCTTCAGCGGATAGTTCAGGTGCATCTGCTCGTTGGTGTTGCTGACATCGCCGTTGGGCGCAGTGGCGTTGGTGATGTGGTAGTTGGCCGGGTTCAGCGGGTCGCTGCCGCGGTTGAGCGAGTAGCTGCAGCTGGCGGTCGCGCAGCCCGGGCCCTTCAGGCCGGTGATCTGGCCGTACTGGCTCACCGTGGTCCAGGCTTCGGTGGGGTGCAGGTCGGTGTTGCCGTAGGCGCTGAACCAGCGGTCCCTGGCCCACACGGCCTTTTCTTCGGCATGCTCGGCCGAAACGGTGATCGAGCCGCGGTCGTTGGACCAGCCGGCCACCACGTCGATGCGGTCGCGGCCACCGTCACCCTGGCTGTACTGGCCGTGGTAGACGTTGGCGGTCACGCCGGTCACGTCATGGCGGGTGATGATGTTGACCACGCCGGCCATGGCGTCGGAGCCGTAGATGGCCGAGGCACCGTCCTTGAGGACTTCGATGCGTTCCACCGCCGACACCGGCAGGGTGGAAATGTCCTGGTAGCCGGAGGTGCTGATGCCCAGGCGCTTGCCGTTGACCAGCACCAGGGTGCGCTGGGTACCCAGGTTGCGCATGTCGATGTAGGTGCCACCGGCGTTCTCGCCGGCCGTCAGCACGTTGGCGCGGCTGATGGTCGGGCTGCCCATCGCGGTGACGTTCTGCAGGATGTCGGACACCGAGCTGAAGCCCTGGCGTTCGATGTCGGTGCGCGAGATCGCGAGCACCGGGTTTGCGCTCTCCACGTCGACCTGGCGGATGCGCGAGCCGGTGATTTCGATGCGGTCGAGGGTCGTGGGGGCGCCGTCCTGGGCAAATGCAGGCAGCGCAATCGTTGCGGTGCCGACGATCAGGGCCTGGCGGATCGCCTTGCCCAGCACGGTGGTGCGTGAAGTCATCGCGTCTCTCTCTCTCTCAGAAGCTGCGGGCGCGGGGCCAAAAGAGCCCCGCAAATGCCAGCTCAGGGCAGAAGCGACTGAGCCGGTGACTTCGATTTATTCTCGTTCGTTAAAGCGATGTAAAGGGGGTGTGCCGAAATGTATCGAACTTTGTCACACCGGCTTAACTTAAGTCGAATAAAAGCAAAGAGTTACGGTCTGCCGCGAATCGAGGTCTTTGCAGCGATGGGTGAACCTGAATCCCCATTCAGATTGAAAACTGCGCAAACCTGCACAGAAAGACGGCCCCATCATGGGGCCGGCGTCAGGCTTGTCAGGGGGCATCGCGCCTGGCGTTGCCAGGCCGAACTCAGGCGACGAAGGGGCGGAACTGGATGCCCAGCCCGGCCAGGCCCTCGGTCTCGCCGATCAGGTCGGCGCGCAGCAGCGGCCGGGCGTCAATGAACGCCTGCGGCACGATCAGCGACAGGCGCCCCTCGTCGGCGGTCAGTTCCAGTGCCGGCAGCGGCACGTCTTCGTGCGCGCGGTTGAGCAGCACAGCCAGTCGCAGCAGGGCGGTCAGGCGGCGTGCGGTCAGCAGCAGGCGCTCGGGCAGGGCGTCGAAGGCGGATTTGCCGACGTTGCGCCGATGGCTGCGCACCAGCGCGGCCAGCATCTGCTGTTCCTGCCTCGAAAAACCGGCGATGTCGGAGTTTTCCAGCACATAGCTGCCGTGCACGTGGTAGCCGCTGTGGGCGATCATCAGCCCCAGTTCGTGCAGGCGCGCGGCCCAGCCGAGCATGCGGGCGTCGTCGGCATCCAGCTTCCAGCGCTCCTGCACCTGCTCGAGCAGCGACAGGGCGGTGTCCTGCACGCGATCGGCCTGCACGGTGTCGATGCCATAACGCTGGGTCAGCGCCGCCACCGATTCGTCGCGTGGGTCGTTCTCGCCGGCACGGCCGACGATGTCGTACAGGATGCCTTCGCGCATGGCCGCCTTGCTGACCAGCAGCTTCTCCAGGCCCAGCGCCTGGAAGGCCGCCTCCAGCACCAGGATGCCACCGGCGATGATCGGCCGGCGGTCGGCGGACAGCCCGGGCAGCACGATGTCGTCGATCTTCTTGGCCTTCAGCAGTTCGTCGCGCAGCTGCGGCAGGGCTTCGGCGGTGATCGCGCCCTTGCTCAGCTTCATCGTGGCGCAGATTTCGCTGATCGCCTTGTGTGTGCCCGACGAGCCGAGGGCTTCCTGCCAGCCCAGCGCGCGGTACTTGCTGGCAAACGGCTGGAACTCACGGCCGATCTCGGCCAGCGCGTCCTTCCAGCGCTTGCGGCTGAGCTTGCCGCCCGGGAAGAAGCGGCGGGTACTGGCGATGCAGCCGGCCTGCAGGCTTTCGCGTTCCAGGGTCTGCATGCCCTTGCCGATGATGAATTCGGTGGAGCCGCCGCCGATGTCGATGACCAGACGACGCTGGTCGGCCTTGGGCGGCTGTGCATGGGCCACGCCGAGGTAGATCAGGCGCGCTTCTTCGCGGCCGCTGACCACTTCGATGGCATGGCCGAGCGCGGTTTCGGCCGGCACCAGGAACGACTGCGGCGAACGCAGCTGGCGCACGGTGTTGGTGGCCAGGGCGCGTACGCGGTGCGGAGGGACGTTGCGGATGCGCTGGCCGAAGCGGGCCAGGCATTCCAGCGCGCGCTGCCGTGCGGCGGTGGACAGGCCGCCCTTGCCATCCAGGCCATCGGCCATGCGCACCGTTTCGCGCAGGCGGTCGATGACGCGCAGCTGGCCGAGCGTGTAGCGCGCGATGACCATGTGGAAGCTGTTGGAGCCAAGGTCGATGGCGGCCAGCAGGTCGCCATCCTGCAATGCGGGCGGAGTCGTGGTGGTGTGCGGCATGGGCGAATGTTAGCCGAAGGGACGGTGTGCTCGTCACCGCGCGGCCTTCACATTGTGTAGGGGGGCGTGCGGTAGTGCCGGCCGCAGGCCGGCAACCTCCACGTCAAAGGCGGGCTATCCGTGGAATGGCGGCGTCCTGTGCTGCTGTTGGTAGGTGTCGACCTTGGTCGACACGGTAGATCCACGCCATGCGTGGATGAATCCCAATGTGCCGACCAACGGTCGGCACCTACCGGTTCACAGCCCCTGCATCAACGCCATCTGCGCCGAATGCGGCGCTTCATCGTGGGCCGGGGTGCGCTTGTGGTAGATGCCTTCGGCATCCAGGTCCCACGCGTTGAGGTTGTCGTCCAGGTAGTTCTGCAGCACTTCGCGGTACACGCGCTTGGCCAGGTCCGGGTCGAGGATCGGGAAGCAGGTCTCGACCCGGCGCAGCAGGTTGCGTTCCAGCCAGTCGGCGCTGGCGCAGTACAGCTCCGGTGCGCCGTCGTTGCCGAACCAGTACACGCGGCTGTGCTCCAGGAAGCGGCCGACGATGGAGCGCACGCGGATGTTGTCCGACACCCCCGGTACGCCCGGGCGCAGGGTGCAGGCGCCGCGGATGATCAGGTCGATCTGCACGCCGGCCTGCGAGGCCGCGTACAGCGCGCGCACCACCTGCGGCTCGTTCAGTGCGTTCATCTTGGCGATGATGCGCGCCGGGCGGCCGGCCGCGGCAATGCGCGTCTCGCGCTCGATGCGGCCGAGAATGCCGGTGTGCAGGGTGAAGGGCGACTGCAGCAGGCGCTTGAGCTTCATCTTCGAGGCCAGCCCCGACAGC
>PJUE01000881.1_pt1 | contig 12964 bp, 8 predicted proteins | sample 1512171 | NCBI WGS metagenome assembly PJUE01 (sample SAMN08177674, study PRJNA422409) | Feces metagenome, whole genome shotgun sequencing project. | isolation source: Chicken feces (3) enriched on wood chips: alkali lignin treatment | host: Gallus gallus | place: USA: Madison | collected 2015-01-15
CTCGATCGCTTTCGCGTTCGGGTTATCTTCCGGTTTCAGCTTGCCGCCGTTAGCAATAAAGTCATGGTTCTGGAAGTAGGCTTCACGCACCATGATGTACGGATCGGAAGACTGACGCAGCAGTCCGTCTGAATCCAGCAGTTGCGCGCGCGACTCGACACCTTCCAGCGTCCATTTACCCACCGACAGCGGCCAGGTCAGCCACGACAGTACCGGATAGAGGGTATCGACCGCATCACCACCATCATCACGCAGGGTGAAGCTGCCGTAGAACGGTAAATGCACATACGGGCCATAACCCACATTGTAATGACCCAGGGTACTACCAAAACGGTGGGGCTGCTCGCGTTGCAGCTTCGGATTCGCCATCCCGGCAACGTCTATAAAGCCGCCCATTCCTAACAGGGTGTTCAGGAAGAAGCGGGTGAAGTGGACCATCCCCTGATAGGGATTGCCCTGCAGGAAGTAGTTCGCCATCACCGCAGGCTCTTCAAGGTTGCTGGTGAAGTTGCTCAGCCCGTTACGGGCAGGTTGTGGAACATAATCACGCCATGCTACCGCAACCGGACGCACCAGATAGGGATCCAGCACGTTATAGTTGAAGTTGTACATGGTGCGGTTAAATCCTTCCAGAGGATCGGAGCGCCCCTGCTGCTCGCCAGAGCTGGCGCAGCCCATCAGCAACGTGGTGCCCAGCGCAACCGCCGACAGCTGAAGTTTCATATCTTTCTCCCTGTTAAGTATGGCTATCTTCGAAAGCCATCCGTACTGGAGCTTTCGCGCTCCGTCTGTAGATGTGCAAGTGATTGTATCAGCACGCTTACTGATGTCTACGACCACAAATCAGGGCAATAAACACCCTCTTTATGATCTCAGAATAGCCTGGCTTTGCAGTTTCGTTTGGCTGGCAATTTTATACGGCCTTTGCCGACGATGTATCGCCTTTATTGTCATTGCAGGAATTTAAGAGCATACCCACGGGCGTTAGGACAAAAACCGCTACGCTTAAAGGTATCAGCCACCTCTGGAGCACCATAATGGACGAACTCAAAGAAGAGAAAATAGATAACCATACCGAAGAACTGGAAGTTGAAAGCGAGGAGAATCGCCGGGGAAAGAAGATTGAGGTCGATGAGGACCAACTCCCCTCGCGCGCGATGGCCATCCACGAACATATTCGCCAGGACGGTGAAAAAGAGCTGGAACGCGATGCCATGGCCCTGCTGTGGTCGGCTATCGCTGCCGGGTTATCAATGAGCGCCTCTTTTCTGGCCAAAGGGATTTTTCACGTTCAGTTTGAAGGTATCCCCGGCGGGATGGTACTGGAAAACCTGGGTTATACCTTTGGCTTTATTATCGTGATCATGGCGCGCCAGCAGCTGTTTACCGAGAATACCGTCACCGCGGTATTGCCGGTGATGCAGAGCCCGACATGGGGCAATTTCGGCCTGCTGATGCGCCTGTGGAGCGTGGTGTTGTTCGGGAATATTATCGGAACCGGCGTCGCAGCCTGGGCGTTTGAATATATGCCGATTTTTGACGAGGCTACCCGCGACGCGTTTGTAAAAATCGGGACGGGGGTGATGGAAAACAGCCCTCTCGAAATGTTCTCCAACGCCATTATCTCCGGCTGGATCGTCGCCACCATGGTATGGATGTTCCCGGCTGCCGGTTCGGCCAAAATCGTGGTCATCATCCTGATGACCTGGCTTATCGCACTGGCCGATACCACTCATATCGTGGTGGGCACGGTGGAGATTTTATATCTGGTCTTTAACGGCACCATTCACTGGAGCGAGTTTTTCTGGCCCTTCGCCATCCCTACCCTTGCTGGTAACATCTGCGGCGGCACCTTTATATTTGCCCTGCTGAGCCATGCGCAAATCCGTAACGATATGTCGAATAAGCGCAAAGCCGAGATCAAAGCCAGGGAGCAGGCCCAACAGGAGCAGGCCGAAGAAGATAAAAAAACGGCCTGAATGGCGACACTTTAAGCAGTCAGGCGGCGGCGTGCTTAACGCCTGGTACAAATGGCGTTATACTCGTGCCGCTTCGTCCCCTTAGTTAAATGGATATAACGAGCCCCTCCTAAGGGCTAGTTGCAGGTTCGATTCCTGCAGGGGACATTTGCCTACCTTCCTTACCGGCTTTATATCCCCTTTCCAACCAATAGCACCCATACACACAACGTTATGTGCCGCTGTGCTGTACTCTCCCGCCGTTAAACGCATTCACGCCTTAAAAAAACAACGGAGAAATGGAATGAAAAGAATCCTCATCGTTATGGCATTAATCGCCCCTTGCTCAGCCTTTGCCGGGGTTATCTTTCACCCAGTTGAGCGCGCTGCCGTGGTAGCGAATTCCGATCACCCCGTTGCTGCCGCGACGGTCACCGCGCAGGCAAGAAACCACCGAGCCGCCAGAGTGGACGCCGTTAACTGCAACGATGGTCGCTGCGTACAGCACGGTAACGTGATTCGATAAGATGTACAGGGCTCCGGAATACCGGAGCTCACCCCACCAAACCAGGGCGCTGACGCCCCTGAGCAAAAACAGTTACTCTTGAGCACTGACTCACCATGCCACCAGTCCGGTTTAAAGAGAGTAATATGTCAAAAGCGCTACTCATCATCGATATGCAAAAATTTGTGTCGGAAAGAATTCAACAGGGCGTGGATTACTTCCCTCAGAACAGCATTGAAAACATGACCTCTGTAATTGAACAATTCAGAACCTCTGGCCGACCTGTCATCCATGTGCGACACCAGACGCCTGAGCAAGGTTCGCCTCTTCATCACGGTTCCCCCTCAAGCCAGCCCCTTGCCTCATTTGAGGAACGCCCGGGCGAGCCGGTATTTATCAAACACACCTCCTCCGCGTTCAGCTCAACGGGATTACTGGCTCATCTCCAGGAGGCAAATATTTCAGAGGTGGTCGTTATCGGTGCCGTTGCAGGATTTTGTGTTAACTCCACCGTCAGAATGGGTGCCGACCTTGGGTTAAAGATGACGGTGCTAAAAGATGCGGTGCTCAGCTTTGAGCTGGAAAAATCTCAGCTCAGCGCGAAGGCCATTCATGATGTCACTCTGGCGCTGCTTGAGGCTGGTTTTGCGCAGGTTACCGACGCCACCGCGTTGCAGCTGTCCTGAATACTGTGCCCTGTGCCGTCCTCCAGGGTATAATCTGCCAATCATTTGACAGATTTCAGAAACGAACATGACCAAACTCACACTACAAGAGCAGATGCTTAAAGCTGGCTTAGTCTCCAGCAAAAAAATGGCGAAAGTGCAGCGCACCGCCAAAAAATCCCGCGTGCAGGCCCGCGAGGCGCGCGAAGCGGTGGAAGTAAACAAGCAGGCGCAACTTGAACGCGATAAAGAGTTGAGCGAGCAGCAGAAGCAGGCCACGCTGGCGAAAGAGTATAAGGCGCAGATCAAGCAGTTAATTGAGATGAACCGGGTCGTAGTGGCAAAAGGCGATATCGGTTTTAACTTCACCGACAATAATCTGATTAAAAAAATCTATGTCGATAAGACCACCCAGGCGCAGCTGATCAATGGCCGTCTCGCCATTGCGCGACTGGTTGCCGAAGCGGGCCGTGAGAGCGAATATGCAATTATCCCCGCCATCGTTGCCGAGAAAATTTCCCAGCGAGATGCGAGCTATATCGTGTTAAGCAGCGAGCTGACTCAGGAAGCGAAGGACGAAGACGATCCCTATGCTGATTTTGTCGTGCCTGATGATTTGATGTGGTAACCCAGACAGACCACCTCCCGGAGAGGTGGTCTTTCTCCCTTCTTAACGCTCGCGGAACGCCTCCGCTTTCGCCCGCAGGATCGGTTTCAGCAGATAGGCCATCACCGTTTTCTTGCCGGTAATGATATCCACCGAGGCCACCATCCCCGGAATAATCAGCAGCGGCTTCTCATCCGTGCCGAGATGGTTTTTGTCGGTGCGCAGACGAATGATATAAAAACTCTTCCCGTCTTTGTCGGTCACCGTATCGGGGCTGATCTGCTCCAGCGTGCCCTTCAGCCCGCCATAGATCGTATAGTCGTAGGCGGTGAACTTCACCGTCGCCTCCTGACCCGGACGCAAAAACGCGATGTCCTGAGGACGGATTTTGGCCTCCACCAGCAGCTTGTCGTCCAGCGGTACAATCTCCACCAGGTCGTTACCCGGCTGGATCACGCCGCCGATGGTGTTCACCAGCAGCTGCTGGACGACGCCGCGCACCGGAGACGTCACCAGGGTGCGATTCACCCGGTCGGTAATCGCCTTACCCGAAGCCTCTATTTTGCTGAGATCGGTTCGCGCCTCGTTGAGCTGCCCCAGCGCCTCGCTGCGGTAACGGCCCCGCGTTTCGCTGACCTTGCTCTCAATCTCTTTGATGGCCGCTTCCGCCCGGGGGATGGCAAGCAGCACCGAGTCCAGCTGCCCCTGAGTTTCCACCACACCACGACGCAGACGGAGCACCTCTACTTTTGAGATTGCCCCTTTGGCCACCAGCGGTTCAGACATGCTGACCTCCTGCTGCTGCAACCCCAGGCTACGGCGGTACTGGCTAACCTTGCCCTGGAAGTCGAGCAGCTCCTGCTTCTTCTATACCAACTGTTCGTTAAGCCCGGCCAGCTCGCTCTGAATGCGTTTGTTAACGCTGGTGAACAGCTCCATCTCGCCACTGGCGATATCCGGTGCCTGCTGAACAATTTCCGGCGCCAGGGTCAGGGTGGTGGCATCGTTAAGCTGTGCGGTCAGACGCTGGATCCGCGCCTGCAGCGCCAGCCGATCGGCATCGGTTTCCCCGGCGTTGGAGCGAAACTGGGTATCATCCAGACGCAGCAGCGGCGCCCCGGCTTTCACCACCTCGCCTTCATGCACAAAGACCTCGGCCACGATCCCCCCTTCGAGGTTCTGCACTTTTTGCAAACGGGAGGAGGGAATAGCCCGCCCTTCCCCGCGCGTCACCTCATCAATACTGGCCAGCGAGGCCCAGAGGATCATAGCGATAAAGAAGACGAGAATGGCCCACAGCGTCACGCGTACCACCCGCGGGGCATCATCCAGCAAGGCTTTGTTCACCTCATTGGTGGTGAACGGTGCCGGCTGTTTATCTCCTGACAGCCAGCTCATCAGACGGCTAAGCGACTCAACGATTCGCATGAATTTGTCCCTTCTTCAGCGCGCTCATAACGCTCTCTTTCGGACCGTCGGCAATGATTTTGCCGTTGTCGACGATAATCAGACGATCCACCAGCGTCAGCAGCGAGGCACGATGCGTCACCATCAGCAGCGTTTTGTTGCTGATGACCGGTATCAGCGCTTTTTTAATCAGATCTTCGCTGGTGTTATCCATCGAACTGGTAGGTTCATCCATCAGCAGCACCGGGGGATCGAGCAGCAGCGCGCGCGCCAGCGCCACCGCCTGCCGCTGGCCGCCGGAGAGACTCATACCCCGCTCGCCCACCTGCATGTTGTAACCGGACGGATGGCGACGGGCGAACTCATGTACCCCGGTCAGGGTGGCGACCCGCAGCATGGTCTCGTCGTCAACGTAGCTGGCGCCGTAGACCAGATTCTCCCGCAGGGTACCGCTGAACAGGTGGATATCCTGAGGGGCATAGCCGATGTTATGGCGTAGATCGTGGACGTCTATCTGGCGGGCATCAATGCCGTCGATCAGCACGTTGCCGCTGTCCGGCTGATAAAAGCCGACCAGCAGTTTCGCCAGCGAGCTTTTGCCCGACCCACTGCGGCCGATGATCCCTACCTTCTCGCCGGGCTGGATCGTCAGCGAGACATTGCTGAGCGAGGCATACTGATTGCCCGGGTAGATAAAGGTGACGTCGCGCAGCTCAATGGCACCGGAGAGGGTTTCCCGCTTCAGCGGCACCTCGTTGTCCTGCACCTCCTGCTCGAGGCCCATCATCCGGTCAATGGTGCCTTTGGTCATTCTTGCCCGCTGATAGCGAGTGATCAGGCTACAAAGCTGGCCGATGGGCATCATGGCGCGACGGTGCAGCAGGTAGCAGGCAATCAGCCCACCCATACTCAGGTTGCCGCCAATAATGATGTAGACCCCGGCCACGATAATGGCCACCCCGCTGAACTGCTGCAGCCAGGCGGTAAAGTTCACCGCCACATAGGAGAGCGACTTCACCCGTAACTCCAGCTTGCTGAGCTGACCGGTGAGGTGTTCCCACTGATACTGGCGCTCGCTCTGGGCGTTGTTGATCTTGATGGCATCCAGGCCAGTGAGCGTCTCCACCAGCATCGCCTGGCGTTCGTTGGAGAGCTGATAGGTTTTCTTGACCCGCGACATCAGCGGGCGCTGGATCAGCCAGTTCACCAGCAGCGCCAGCGGATAGCAGAGCAGCGGGATAAAGACCAGCGGCCCCCCGATGATGCCTATAACCAGCAGGATCAGCAGGGTAAACGGCAGGTCGATAAAGGCGGTCAGCGTCAGCGATGACAGGAAGTCTCGGATCGACTGGAACTCCTGAAAGTTCTGCGCGAAGCTCCCCACCCGCTGCGGGCGGAGCTTCATCTTCATCCCCAGCAGCCGCTCGAACAGCGCCGAGGAGACCACCAGGTCGGTCTTTTTACCCGCCAGGTCGAGGCAAATGCCCCGCAGGATCTTCAGCACAAAGTCGAACACAAACGCGATGCTGATGCCGATCGCCAGCACCCACAGGGTAGCGGTGGCCTGGTTGGGCACCACCCGATCATAAACGTTCATCACGAACAGCGGGGCGGCAAGTGCCACCAGGTTAACGAGGAAGCTGGCGACCACCGCATCCAGGTAGAGGAATTTCGACATTTTGAGCGTGTCCTGGAACCAGGCTTTGGTGCGCGGCAGCGTGGCCGTCGGTTGCGCATCAAACTCATGTTCCGGGGAGATGAAAATCACCCGGCCACTGTAGTTCTCCGCCAGCGTCTCGGGCGAGACGGTAATCTCACCGCCTTCCGTTTCACTGGGCAGCAGACGCGCGCGCTGCTGTTGATCCCAGCCAATCAACACCGCGGTCTGATTGTTTTTCAGCAGCAGAACGGCGGGCAGTGACATCGCGGTGATGTTTTCCAGCGGACGTTGCACCACCCGCGCCTTGAGCCCTGCCCGCCCGGCGGCGCGCGGAAAGCTCTCAATCGTCAGGGTGTGGGCTTCCAGCGGCAGACCGGTGGTCAGGACGTTGCGGCTGGTGGCAATGTTATGCAGTTTACAGACGATCATCAGCGCATCCAGCAGCGGATCGTCATGGCTTTGCCGCGGATCCTGTCTGCCCTGCGCCTGCGGGGTCATCTCGATGCGATCGGGGGAGTCAATGTCAGGCGTCATTCTCTGCCTCAGTGTTCTGCAGACGTCTGCCGCAGGTAAAAAAAAGAGGGTTATTACCGGTCGTTGTGTCGGCAATAACCCCGTCAGCCTTTAAGGGCGGCTTATTTTAATTCAGGCAGCTCCGTCTGTGAACGCTGTGCCTGATCGAGCGGTTGCGCTGCCGACGGCGCCTGAATGTTCAGGCTCTTAAGCAGTTCGCCGGTTCGGGCGTTGATGCGGTAGGTGGTAAACATGTCCACAAACTGCAGCTCGACGTAACGGCGCTGGGCGCTGAACACTTCGTTTTCGCTGTCCAGCATATCGAGCAAGGTACGGTCGCCCAGGCTGAACTGCTCCTGATAGGCGCTCCGCACCTTCACGCTGCGATCGGCATAGTCTTTGGCGATAGGCACCTGTTGCCTGGCGTTTTTCAGGGCGTTCCAGGCCAGACGCAGCTCTTCGTTCAGCTGACGCTGGGCGTTATTTTTCACATCCTGCGCCTCTTTCATTTTGTAGGCGTAAGAGGTGAGCGTGGCCTGGTCGCTGCCGCCGTTGTACAGGTTGTAGCGCATACGCAGCATCGCCTGCCACTCCTGGCTGTGCCCGCGGGTGCCATCGATGTTGTTATCCATGGTACGTCCGACTTCAACGTTCACATCCGGGTAGAAGCGCGATTTTGCCGCCTCGTACTGCTGGCGGGTCGCTTCCACATCGGCATCGGCCTGCTTCAGCAGCGGGTTATTTTCCAGCATCACCGAACGCGCGGCGTCCAGCGAGGCAGGAACCACGATTTTAGTGGGCATCACCAGCGTATCAGGCTCTTTGCCGGTAATGCTCTGGTAGTTGGCCCGGGAATCTTCGAGGTTAGTTTGCTCGGTCAGCAGGTTGTTGCGCGCCTGCGCCAGGCGTGCTTCCGCTTGATCGAAGTCTGCCTGACGGCCCACGCCCTGCTCGGTACGCAGGCGGATCTGATCGAACACCCGCTCGTGATTCTTCAGGTTATCTTCTGCCAGCGCCACCATCTGCTGGCGCATCAGGACATCGAGATAGCTCTGGATCGCCTGCAGGGCGGTAGATTCGCTGGTATTCAGCACCGTCCAGGCACGCGAGTTGACCGTCGCTTTCTGGCGGCCCACTTCGCTGGTGGTCGCAAATCCATTGAATACGTTCTGTCGCAGGTTGATGGCGGACTCGCTGCGGTGCAAATCACGCAGATGATCCCCTGCCGCACGGGTGCTGGCGTTATCGGTTTGCTCCCAGCCGGTACCGGCCGTGAGATCCAGCGTCGGCAGATAACCGCCTTTGGCGGCGCGGAGATCCTGATCTGCGGAATAGCGGCTGTTGACCGACGCGTTAACTTCCGGGTGCCATAACAGGCTATCTTTTACGGCCTGCTCCAGGGTAGTGGCCTGGCTCTGCGTGGCGCTCAACACCAGCGCCGCACCCATCACAATCTGACTATACTGTTTCATCTTGCTGTTTTTCCTTCATATCCCTTGATTGTTGGTCAATACCCACCAGAGAAAATCCCATTAGACCGAGGGAAAAAATGCATCCTGCGAGTTTATGATCGGACGGGATCCCTCGTCTGACCTGAATTCATCTCATTTTTGTTGCCGCGCAGAGCCCAACTGCACCCTGCGCGGCGGCGGATCAGACGTGCTCTTCCGGTTTCGCGATCAGATTATCCAGCATCGCGTCGTTACCGGCATCGTAACCGTCCGCTCCGGCTATCTCACCGCCTTCAGCGGGAACATGTTCGACCTCCGCCGGTCCCTCTGCCGCATCGCTCTGCGGACCGGCCTGAATCAGATTGCTGAGATCGTTATGCTCCTCGTCGTGGATGAGATCGCTGAAGTTCAGCTGCTCCTCCTGACCCGGGCTGGCGCTTTGCAGCGTGGCGAGGGACTCGCTCTGCGCATCGCCCAACAACGCATCACTGGCATGATCGGCCGATGCCGTCGGCGTCTCGCTGTGCTCTGCGTTCGTGGTGTTGAGCATCAGATTGTCGTCATCGATTAACGAGGCGGCGCGATCGTCAGCATCCAGGCTGCTGGTGTGCGTCTGCTTATCGCTCTCCTCACCGTCATGATCGGGATGACTCTCCTCAACACTGTGGCTGGCCATCAGAGAACGATCGTCGTCAACAGCGTCATCGGCATGCTCTTCCCCACCGTGGCTTTCGCTGACGAAGGTTCCGCCCTCTTTGCCGTCAACCGTGAATTCGGTTTCGTGCTGTTCGACAGCGGTAGAGTCCACTTCCAGCGTGACCTTACCAAAATCGCTGCTACCGGCCGGAAGTTCGACGCTGACCTGGCCGGTATAGTGCGAGGTATCGTTATCAAAGGTCAGGATGTAGACCCCTTTTTCCGCATCGTAAGTGACGCTGGTGTGGTTACCCGTAAAGGTCGCACCTTCAGGAATACCGTCCAGCGTGATGCTCCTCAGGTGGTCGGTGCTGTCTGAGCTTTCGAGATTCACGTCGAGGTTCAGGGTAGCCGTTGTGGTAACGGTGGTACTGCCCCCGTGCGAAGAGGATGGCCCGTCACCAAAAATAACGCCCTCAATGCCGTTGGCGTTCTGGAACGGCGACTTCCCGGTCTCATTATCAACCACATGCAGGTTATCTATGTCGTTGTTTTTGCCGTTCTGTGGATGATCGACCCCGGTGACGGTGTAGTCAGCCTCATTACCCTGAACAAAGATATAGTCCTTACCTACGCTGCTCTGCGGTAAGCCCTGGTTGCCGGTAATGCCGTTGAGCGGCCGGAAGTCATAGCGATCCTGCGGCCAGTCGCTCTGCTGGTAGTAGCCACCCGTATGGTCACCGACCACAAAGATATCGGTATGGGTCTTATCACCGTTATTGGCGTTGGCGTTACCCTGGCTGTTGTAGTAGTGGATCTGATCCGCACTGTCAGCCTTCGGCACGAAGTCGCCCTGCACCTTGCCGTCCGGGCTATCCGGGGTCAGCCAGACGTGCACATTACTGCCGATCGCCACGATCATGCCGTTCTGAATATCGTAACCGTTCGGATCGCCGCTGCCGCCGTTAATGTGGATGATCTTGTCATCTGACGTCTCGGTCGTTTTACTGCCTGGCGTGACGGTAACGGTCAGTTTGATGTCGGAATCGGCGTCAGAATCTGCATCGGCATCGGCATCTGCGTCTGCATCTGCGTCTGCATCTGCGTCGGCATCTGCATCTGCGTCGGCATCGGCGTCTGCGTCCGCATCGGCATCGGCGTCTGCGTCCGCATCGGCATCGGCATCGGCATCGGCATCAGTATCGGCATCGGCATCAGCATCTGCGTCGGCGTCAGAATCGGCATCGGCATCAGCGTCAGCGTCTGCATCCGCATCCGCATCCGCATCCGCGTCAGAGTCTGCGTCCGCATCGGCGTCAGAATCTGCGTCCGCATCAGCATCTGCGTCGGCGTCCGTATCTGCATCCGCATCCGCATCAGCGTCAGAATCCGCATCAGCGTCAGCGTCAGAATCGGAATCTGCATCCGCATCCGCATCGGCGTCGGCGTCCGCATCCGAATCGGCATCGGCGTCCGCATCGGCATCTGCGTCAGCGTCCGCATCGGCATCGGCATCGGCGTCAGAGTCTGCATCGGCATCAGCATCGGCATCGGCATCAGCATCCGCGTCTGCATCTGCATCAGCATCAGCATCGGCGTCGGCGTCGGCGTCAGAATCAGCATCGGCATCAGCGTCGGCATCCGCATCCGCGTCAGCGTCAGAATCTGCATCGGCGTCCGCATCCGCATCGGCATCCGCGTCAGCATCAGCATCAGCATCAGCATCAGCGTCAGAATCGGCATCGGAATCCGCATCAGCATCAGCGTCAGAATCGGCATCGGAATCCGCATCAGCATCCGCATCCGCATCCGCATCCGCATCCGCATCCGCATCGGCATCCGCGTCAGCATCAGCATCAGCGTCAGAATCGGCATCGGAATCCGCATCAGCATCAGCGTCAGAATCGGCATCGGAATCCGCATCAGCATCCGCATCGGCATCGGCGTCCGCATCCGCATCCGCATCCGCATCCGCATCCGCATCAGCATCAGCATCGGCGTCGGCGTCAGAATCAGCATCGGCATCAGCGTCGGCATCCGCATCCGCATCCGCATCGGCATCGGCGTCAGCATCCGCGTCGGCATCCGCGTCGGCATCTGCGTCTGCGTCCGCATCGGCATCCGCGTCGGCGTCGGCGTCAGAATCTGCATCCGCATCTGCATCCGCATCTGCATCCGCATCCGCATCTGCATCCGCGTCGGCATCTGCGTCCGCATCCGCATCCGCATCAGCGTCAGCGTCAGAATCTGCATCAGCATCGGCATCCGCATCCGCGTCAGCGTCGGCATCGGCATCCGCATCGGCATCCGAATCCGCATCGGCGTCCGCGTCCGCGTCCGCATCCGCATCTGCATCTGTATCTGCATCGGCGTCGGCGTCGGCGTCAGAATCAGCATCGGCATCGGCATCGGCATCAGCGTCGGCATCCGCATCCGCGTCAGCGTCAGAATCGGAATCTGCGTCCGCATCGGCATCTGCGTCAGCGTCCGCATCGGCATCCGCGTCGGCATCAGCGTCAGAATCTGCATCGGCGTCGGCGTCGGAATCAGCATCAGCATCAGCATCTGCATCTGCATCTGCATCCGCGTCGGCATCAGCATCCGCATCGGCGTCGGCGTCGGCGTCGGAATCAGCATCGGCATCCGCATCAGCGTCCGCATCCGCGTCGGCGTCGGCGTCGGCGTCGGCATCAGCGTCCGCATCGGCATCAGCATCGGCATCTGCATCCGCGTCGGCGTCGGCGTCGGCATCGGCATCGGCATCCGCATCAGCGTCAGAATCGGAATCTGCATCCGCATCGGAGTCCGCATCAGCATCAGCATCGGCATCTGCATCCGCGTCGGCATCTGCATCTGCATCTGCATCCGAATCCGCGTCGGCATCAGCGTCCGCGTCAGAATCGGCGTCGGAATCTGCATCGGCGTCAGCGTCAGAATCTGCATCGGCGTCGGCGTCGGCGTCGGAATCAGCATCTGCATCTGCATCCGCGTCAGCATCTGCATCCGCGTCGGCATCGGCGTCAGCATCCGCGTCCGCGTCGGCATCTGCATCTGCATCCGAATCCGCGTCGGCGTCGGCGTCGGCGTCAGAATCAGCATCGGCATCAGCGTCGGCATCCGCATCCGCGTCAGCGTCAGCGTCAGAATCGGAATCTGCATCCGCATCCGCATCCGCATCGGCATCAGCATCGGCGTCGGCGTCGGCATCAGCATCGGCATCAGCATCGGCATCGGCATCGGCATCTGCGTCAGAATCGGCATCTGCGTCGGCATCTGCATCGGCGTCCGCATCAGAATCCGCATCGGCATCAGCGTCAGAATCTGCATCAGCATCCGCATCGGCATCGGCATCCGCGTCAGCGTCGGCATCGGCATCCGCATCAGCATCAGCATCAGAATCGGAATCTGCATCCGCATCGGCGTCGGCGTCCGCATCAGAATCCGCGTCAGCGTCGGCATCGGCATCCGCATCGGCATCAGCATCAGAATCGGAATCTGCATCCGCATCGGCGTCTGCGTCGGCGTCCGCATCAGCATCAGCATCGGCGTCGGCATCGGCATC
>PJUE01000884.1_pt1 | contig 12939 bp, 7 predicted proteins | sample 1512171 | NCBI WGS metagenome assembly PJUE01 (sample SAMN08177674, study PRJNA422409) | Feces metagenome, whole genome shotgun sequencing project. | isolation source: Chicken feces (3) enriched on wood chips: alkali lignin treatment | host: Gallus gallus | place: USA: Madison | collected 2015-01-15
CGGTCGCTACCTGCCGGCGTACCGCGCGACCCGGGCCAAGGCCGGCAGTTTCCTGGCCATGGCCAAGAATCCGGAGATCGCCTGCGAAATCACCCTGCAGCCGCTGCGCCGCTTCCCGCTGGACGCGGCCATCCTGTTCTCGGACATCCTCACCATTCCCGATGCGATGGGCCTGGAGCTGTATTTCGTCGAAGGCGAAGGCCCGAAGTTCCGCCACCCGGTGCGCGATGAAGCCGCCATCGCCAGGGTGGCCGTGCCGGACATGGAACAGGACCTGGGCTATGTGATGGACGCAGTGCGCCTGATCCGCCGCGAACTGGACGGCCAGGTGCCGCTGATCGGCTTCTCCGGCAGCCCGTGGACGCTGGCCTGCTACATGGTGGAAGGCGGCGGCAGCAAGGATTTCGCGCGCATCAAGGCGATGGCGCTGAACCACCCGCAGGCCCTGCACCGCCTGCTGGAGGTGACCACCGATGCGGTGATCGCCTACCTGGGCGCGCAGCGCGCGGCCGGCGCGCAGGCCCTGCAGGTGTTCGACACCTGGGGCGGCGTGCTGTCGCCGGCGATGTACCGCGAGTTCTCGCTGCGCTACCTGCAGCGCATCGCCGAAGGCCTGGAACGCGGCGAAGGCAGCGAGCGCACGCCACTGATCCTGTTCGGCAAGGGCACCGGCCTGCACCTGGAAGCACTGTCGCAGACCGGCGCCGATGCGCTGGGCCTGGACTGGACGCTGGATCTGGACGAGGCCCTGCGCCGCACCGGCGGCCGCGTTGCCCTGCAGGGCAACCTCGACCCGACCACGCTGTACGCCTCGCCCGACGCCATCGCTGCCGCCGCCGCGCGCGTGCTCGACACCTATGCGGCCGGCAACGGCGGTTCGCGCGAGGGCCATGTGTTCAACCTCGGCCATGGCATGTCGCCGGACATGGACCCGGCGCACGTGCAGGTGCTGGTCGACGCGGTGCACTCACACAGCCAGCGCTGAAGCAAGCGGGGAACACGTCACGGCGCGGCATTGATCGCGCCGTGACCTGCATTGCGCGATCATGGCAGCCCCACGCTGCACCGGCCCCCACGCCATGTCCGAACCTTCGCCCGCAGGCGCACCCGCACCCGACACCCCCGCATCGCCTGCCGAGTACGCCCGCTTCCGCCCCCTGCTGTGGCTGGTTTCACTGGCCATCTTCATGCAGATGCTCGATTCCACCATCGTCAACACGGCACTGCCGGCGATGGCCAAGAGCCTGGGCGAAAGCCCGCTGCAGATGCAGTCGGTGGTGTTCAGCTATGCCTTGGCCGTGGCCACCTTCATCCCGGCCTCGGGGTGGATCGCCGACCGCTACGGCACCCGCCGCACCTTCCTGGTGGCGATCATCCTGTTCACCCTCGGGTCGCTGGCCTGCGCGCTGGCCCAGCACCTGCACCAGCTGGTGGGCGCGCGCGTGCTGCAGGGCATCGGTGGCGCGATGCTGCTGCCGGTCGGCCGCCTGGCAGTGATGCGCTCGGTGCCACGCGAGGATTTCCTGCGCGCGATGAGCTTCATCGCCATCCCCGCCCTGGTCGGCCCGCTGATCGGCCCCACCCTCGGCGGCTGGCTGGTGGAAATCGCCTCGTGGCACTGGGTGTTCCTGATCAACCTGCCGATCGGCGTGATCGGTTTCATCGCTGCGATGAAGATCATGCCCGACCACTACGCCAGCCACCGCACCCGCTTCGACCTGCGCGGCTACATCATGCTGGCCTTCGCGATGGTGGTGCTGTCGCTGGCGCTGGACGGCATCTCCGGCCTGGGCACGCCGCACGCACTGATCATGCTGATGACCGTGGCCGGCCTGGCCGCGCTGGTTGGCTACTGGCTGCACGCGGCCAATTCCACCGCGCCGCTGTTCTCGCTGGCCCTGTTCCGCGTGCCGAGCTACCGCATCGGCATCCTCGGCAACCTGTTCTCGCGCATCGGCAGCAGCGCCATGCCGATGCTGATCCCGCTGCTGCTGCAGGTCGGCCTCGGCCTGGGCCCGATGCACGCGGGCCTGATGATGGTGCCGGTGGCCGCAGCAGGCATGGTGTCCAAGCAGCTGGCCGTGAAACTGGTCGAACGCTACGGCTACCGCCGCGTGCTGATGATCAACACCGTGCTGGTGGGCTTTGCAATGGCCAGTTTCATCCTGATGGACCCAGGCCAGCACCTGGTCTGGCGCCTGCTGCAGCTGGCGTTCTTCGGTGCGGTCAATTCGCTGCAGTTCACCGTGATGAACACCGTGACCCTGCGTGACCTGGACCGCGAGTACGCCAGTTCCGGCAACAGCCTGCTGTCGATGGTGATGATGCTGGCGGCCGGCTTCGGCGCGGCGGCGGCCGGCAGCCTGCTGGCGGCGTTCGGCACGCACCTGGAAGGCCATGGTGCGACGGCGGCGCTGCATGCGACGTTCATCTGCGTGGGTGCGATCACGCTGACTTCGACGATGATTTTCTGGCAGCTGCCGGATACGAGGCCGGAACCGCGGCAGGTCGAGTCGGTCGCGGAGTAGGTTTTTTCCGGCAGGGCTGCGCCCTGCACCTGCAGAAGCTTCAATCAACGTCAAAAGCGAAGCGGCATTCCGTGGGATGGCGGGGCACTGTCGGCTTGCAGGACACGCCGCCCCACCTCTGACAGGTTCCCGCGTCTGTTGGTAACGGCGATGCGCGGCTTTTGGTAGGTGTCGACCTTGGTCGACACGATTTTTCTGTCAGATATCGAATCAATTCATCCACGCATGGCGTGGATCTACGGTGTCGACCAAGGTCGACACCTACCCCAGCAGATCGCCATTCCGACAGACCCCGTGCCGACCAACGGTCGGCACCCACCAAAGCAGAACGCCGTTCCAACGGATCGCAGAAATCTGTCGAAGGCGGGGTGGGTCCGGTTGAGGGGGTGTGAGCGCCATGGATGGCGCGACCAAGCCCCCATGGATGGGTTTACGGCGTCCCCCTCAACCGGACCCACCCCGCCATCCCACGGAATGCAGGCGTTTGACGTTGACGTTGACGTTGCCCTGGCTTGAAGCAGGTGCAGGGCTGCAAGCCCTGCAAAGAAACCTACCGCCCAAGTACCCGCGCGATCGCTTCAACCAGCAGCTCACCGGTCACCGGCTTGCGCAGGAACCCGTTGATGCCCGCCGCCTCCACCTGCTGCTGCAGGTCCGCATCGGTCCGCGCGGTCACCGCCAGCAGCGGCAGCATGTAGCCCTGGTTGCGCAGGTGCTGGGCCAGCTCGAAACCGCTCAGGCCCGGCAGATCCAGGTCCAGCAGGCCAACGTCGAAATCACCCGCGCTGATCTCGCGCAGCGCCGCCAGCGCGTGGCCGGCATGCACCACCGTGTGGCCGCGTGCGCCCAACAGGCCGACCACCACATCGGCCACGGTCACATCGTCTTCCACCAGCAACACGTGCAACGACGGCATGTTTGCCACCGCATCATCACCCCGCGTCGATTCATCGGCCTGGCCCGCGCCGTCCTGCTGCAGGGGCAGCGGCAGGCTGACTTCGAAGCGGGTGCCGCTGCCCAGTTGGCTCTCCACCCGGATCCTGCCCTGCATGGCCTGCGCCAGCTCGCGGCAGATCGCCAGTCCCAGGCCGCTGCCACCGTACTGCGCGGCCGTGCGTGCGCCATCGGCCTGCTCGAAGCGGCGGAACAGTCGCTGCTGCTGTTCCTGGCTGATGCCCGGGCCGGTGTCGCGCACTTCGAAGTGCAGCCCGCGTGGACCTTCCTCGCAACGTGCGTGCAGGGTGATGGTGCCGCGGCTGGTGAACTTCACTGCATTGGACAGCAGGTTCAGCAGGATCTGCCGCACCCGCATCGCATCGCCCGTGGCCTGCAGGCCCGGCGGCAGCTGGTTGTCCAGCACGAAGCGCAGGCCTTTCTGTGCCGCCAGCGGCCCCATCAGCGCGGCCAGGTCGTGCAGCAGGCCGTTCAATGCGAACGGCTGCGATTGCAGCTCCAGCCGCCCCGATTCGATCCGGGCCAGGTCCAGCGCATCGTTCACCAGGTGCAGCAGGTGCTCGCCGGCATGGCGGATCGACTGCGTGTATCCGCGCTGCTGCGGGTCCAGCGGCGACGCCAGCAGCAGTTCGCTCATGCCCAGCACGCCGGTCATCGGCGTACGTATCTCGTGGCCCAGATTGGCCAGGAACCGCGTCTTCGCAGCGGAGGCCTGTTCGGCCAGTTCCTGCTTGTGCAGGGCCAGCTGATAGGCATGCTTGCGCTGCAGGCGGCGCCGGTACAGCCACGCAAACCAGCTGGTCAGCAGCAGCGCGATCGAGGCCAGCACCAGCACACCGGACAGGCTGCGCCACCACGGCGGCTGTACATGGAATTCCAGGGTCTCCACGCGCGACCACACGTGGTCGGCCGACCGCGCCTGCACTTCCAGCCGGTATGCACCCGGTGGCAGGCGCGAGAACAGGCGTTCACCGGCCGGTCCTACTTCCACCCAGTCCGGGTCGTAGCCGGCCAACCGGTAGCGGTAGCTGTTGGATGCCGAATCGGCGAAGGACAGCAGGCGTGCGACGATCCGCAGGTCGCGATCACCATCGGCGATCTGCAGCGGTGTGTCATGGGTCAGGTCCAGAACCTGCTCGTTGCGGCGCACTTCCACCCGCTCGATCACCAGCGGGGCACGTCGCGTCGAGGGACGCACCAGGCTTGGATCGAAAGCGACCACGCCGGCCGGCGTGCCGGCCACCAGCCGTCCGGTCGGGGTGGCGATCAGGGTGTGGTCGCGGAACTCCTGGCTCGGCAGGCCGTCATGCACGCCGTACAGGCGCACGCTCTGGCCATCAGCGCTTACCCGTACCAGTCCGCGGGCACCGGACGCCCAGGCGACCCCCTGTGCATCGATCACCAGACCGGTCGCGGCGATGGCCGGGTATCCCTGCTCACTGCCGATCACCGCCTGCCGTTCAAGGCGCCCGTTGCGCCAGTGGTAGCGCGACAGGCGCCCGTCCTCGGACAGCCACACCTGTCCATCGGCGCGGACGTCGACGGCATAGACCGGCGTGGCCGGTGCACCGGGCACCGGCTGGAACCGCTGCGCGTCGGGCTGCCACTGCAGCAGGCCACGGCTGCTGGCCAGCCAGATCCGGTCCTGCGGCCCGCATTCGATGTCCATGTTGAGCTGGCCGGCCTGCAGACCGTCGCGGCCATTTTCCAGCTGCCGGCGCAGATGGCCGTCAAGGTCGCGCTGCTGCAGTCCCGACGCCAGCATCACCCACAGGCGCTCGCCGTCACAGGTCACCATCGCATCGATGTTGCCTTCCATCGTGGCATCGGCGCCGCTGTCGCGGTCCCAGCGCCGCAGCGCGCCACTGCGTGGGTCATAGCGCAGCAGCGCGTCGGTCGAACCGACCCAGACCTGTCCGCGCGGATCCTCATGCACCGAGGTCAACCAGTGCATGCCATTGAGGAAGGTGCGGTGCTGTTCGATGTCACCGTTGGCCGGGTCGAACCGGTCCAGCGCACCGTGGCCGCCCACCGTCCATACCCCGCCATTGGCCGAGGGGCTGGTGCCCAGCACGTAGGCATTGCGCAGCGACGACGGATCGTCCTCCAGCCGCGAGAACACCGAGAACTGCCACCAGCGTGGCAGCAGGTGCCACAGCCCGGCATTGGTGCTGGCCAGCCAGATGCCGCCCTCACGGTCCTCATAGGCACCGGTCCAGTTCGGCCGCACCTGGCCACGGGCCACGGCGCTGTACAGCGGCACGGTCTGGAACTGCCCGTTGACCGCGCGCCCGAGGCCGCTGCGGGTGTCAAGCCAGTGGCCGCCCTGTTCATCGCGCAGCATCATGCCCAGCACCTGGTCGCCCGCCGGCAGCGACCAGGGCGGCGTCTCGAAATGGCCGTCGGGGCGCCGCACCGTGGCACCGGACACCGTGCTGATCCACAGGCTGCCATCCGCTTCGGCGGTCAGGCCGTTGACCAGCGGACCACCGGTCTTGGCTGCATCGATCCGCTCGAAATCCGTCCCGGTCCAACGCGCGACACCATGCTTGGTCCCCACCCAGAGACTGCCGTCGGCCAGGGTGGCCAGGTAAGGCACCGAGGCGGCCGGCACGCTGCGCGGGTTGTCCTTTTCGGGCAGGAAACGCTGCAGGCGCTCCTGCGCGTCAAGCCGGTACAGGCCGCCGCCATAGGTGCCAAACCAGATGGCACCGTCCGGTGTGGAGGCCAGGCTCCACACCGTGTTGCTGGCCATCAGCGGCTGGCTGCTGCGGTCGTAGAAACGCAGCTGCCGGCGATCGGCCGACATCCGCACCACGCCGGCGTTCTCGGTGCCGATCCACAACTCGTTATGGGCATCGACCAGGACCGTCCAGATGCGGTTGTCGCGCAGCCCGTCCTCGGAGCGCCAGACACGGTAGTTACGCCCGTCATAGCGGGCCAGGCCGTCATTGGTGGCGATCCACAGGTAGCCGTAACGGTCTTCGGCCATGCGGTTGACGGTATTGGATGGCAGGCCGTCGAAGACGGTCACCTGCCGCGGCGTCGGCGGCACCGGCTGTGCGGCGGCGGGCGCCAGGACGCACAGCAGGATCAGCAGCAGCGTCACCGCCCGCAGATACGCCACCGATTGCCTCCTAACGCTGCCTGTTGATGGACCCCGCGTTGCGCGGCGTCGGCATGGTAAACCGAATGCGGGGCATTCACGCCACTTAGTGACACGATCAGACATCCACCTCGCGTTTTGCCCGGGCCTGCTGGATCGCCGACACCAGCAGGTCACCGGTCACCGGCTTGCGCAGGAAACCGTCGAAACCAGCGGCCAGCACCTGGGTTTCGGCATACGCATCCGAGCGCGCGGTCACCGCTACCAGGGGCAGCTCATAGCCCAGCGCGCGCAGCTGGCGGGCGATGGCGGTGCCATCCAGCGCCGGCAGGTCCAGGTCGAGCAGACCGACGTCGAAGCCCTCGGTGGCGATCTCCGACAGCGCCGCCAGCCCATGCAGCACGTGCACCACCTGGTGCCCCCGTGCGCGCAGCAGGCCGGCGATGACCTCGGCCACGGTGACATCGTCCTCCACCAGCAGGATGCGAAGCGATGGCAGCAGGGCCGGCACCGGGCGCAGCGCGGTCTCGTTCTGCGGCGGTGGCGCCGCCTGCCGGGCCCAGGGCAGGGGAACCCGCACGCGGAAGCGCGCGCCCTTGCCTGGCTGGCTGTCCACGTCGATGCGCCCGCCCATCGCGACCGCCAGTTCCTGGCAGATCGCCAGGCCCAGCCCACTGCCGCCATAGCGCGAGGCGGTGCGCGGCCCATCGGCCTGTTCGAAACGGTGGAACAACCGGCGCTGCTGCTCGGTGTCGATGCCCGGGCCGCTGTCGCTGACCTCGAAGGTCACCGCAGCGCCACCGTCCTCCAGCTGCGCGCCCAGACCCACATGACCGCGATCGGTGAACTTGACCGCGTTGCCGAGCAGGTTCAGCAGGATCTGCCGCACCCGCATTTCATCGCCGCTGACACTGATCGGCCCCGGCAGCGCATCCTCGCGCCGGAACACCAGCTGCCGCTGCTGCGCCATCGGCTGCATCAGCGCCTGCACCTGGTCGAGCAGGCCGTTCAGATCGAACGGGCGGATATCCAGCTCCAGCCGGCCCGCTTCGATGCGGGCCAGATCCAGAGCGTCATTCACCAGCCGCAGCAGGTGGCTGCCAGCCTGCTGGATCGAGCCGGCGTAGCCGCGCTGCACCGGGTCCAGTTCGGTGGCCAGCAGCAGCTCGCTCATGCCCAGCACCCCGGTCATCGGCGTGCGCACCTCATGGCCCAGCGTGGCCAGGAAGCGGCTCTTGGCCTGCGAGGCCTGTTCTGCCAGCTGCTGCTTGTGCACGGTCAACTGCCACTGCTGGCGCCGCCGCAGGCGCCGGCGGATCGACCACACCAGCACCAGCAGCAACAGCGAGCCCAGCATCAGGTAGCCGAAGATGGCCATGCCGCTGCGCCACCAGGGTGGCAGCACCTTGACCTGCAGCCGCTGCGAGGCCGTCCACGCGCCACTGGCGGTGGCCGCCTGCACCTCGATCGCGTACAGCCCGGGCGGCAGCCGTGACAGCGTGCGCTGGCCATCGCCGCCCTGCTCCACCCAGTTCTGGTCATATCCTTCGACGCGGAACCGGTAGCGGTTGCCCTGCGGATTGGCATAGGACAGCAGGCGCGCATCGATCTGCAGATCCCGATCATCCGGGCCCAGCAGCAACGTGCCGTTGGACGGCAGCGGCTGCCAGCCGCGCGCGTCGTCGCGGCGCACACGCACCTGCGCGATCACCAGCTGCGAAGGTGGCAGTTCCACGTCCGCTGCGTTGGGATCGAAGCCGACCAGCCCGGTCTGGGTCACCGCCAGTACCCGGCCATCGGCGCCGATGGCCGGCGGCCGGCCGGTGAACTCCGCGTCGGGCAGCCCATCGCGTTCGTTGAACTGCTGCACGCGCCGCGTCTGCGGGTCCCAGCGCAGCAGCCCGCGCGGCGTGGTCGCCCACAACCGGCCATCGGCAGCCAACGCCAGGCCGCCCATGCTGACCGGCGGCATGCCGTGGGTGGCGTCGACGCGCTGGATCAGGCGCAGGCCCAGGCCATCCCACTGGTAGCGTTCGAATGCGCCCTGCCGTGCCAGCCACAGCTGCTGCGGATCGATCCAGACCAGATCGAAGATCTGCCCCTGCGACACCCCCGGCACGGCAACGAAGCGGTCGGCCTGCTCCCGCCAGATGCCCATCGCCCCGACCAGCCAGGCCTGGCCGCGCGCATCGAAGCGGATCTGCTCCACCGGTGCATCGCCTTCGCCACGCAATGCCCCCAGCTCGATGCTGCGCAGCACGCGACCATCGGCGCTGCGCTGCTGCAGGCCGAAATTCATCACTGACACCCACACCGTGCCATCCGGGGCCTGCCGCATCAGGTCGATACGCTGGCGCAGGTCGGATCCTCCAGCGATGGGCCAGTCACGCAGCGTACGCCGGGCCGGGTCGTAGACGCTGAGGCGTCCGGCGCGCCCCAGCCACAACGTGCCATCCGGCCGCGGCAGCACCGACCACACCGCACCACTGCCAAGCTGCTGGTCGCTGGCCAGCAGGCTCAACGTGCCCTGCGCGTTGATCTGGTAGACACCATGGGCCGAGCCGATGAAATAGCTGTGGCCATCGCTGGCCGCACTGAGCAGGTACTGGCTGTCCAGCGGCCGGCCGTCCAGCTGGTACCAGGTGGAAAAGCGCCGCCAGTCCGGTGGCAGGTAGGCCAGGCCCTGGGTCAGCAGGGCCACCCACATGCCACCTTCGTGGTCCTGCAGCAGATCCAGCACGCCGCTATGGCGGGTCAGGAAACCACTGCCACGGTCACCTTCCAGCCGCCGCAGCTGGCGGGCGTCGCCGCGCAGCAGGCCATCGGACGTGCCGGCCCAGTAGCCCCCCTGGCGGTCGGCCAGCACCATGGCCGAGCGCAGCTGGGCACTGTCGGCCCACCCCGGCCGGCTGACCCGGTCCTGCGCATCGATCCGGTACAGGCCATCGTTCTGGGTACCGATCCAGATCGCGCCCTCGGCGTCGCGGCTCAGCCGCAGCACGCTGACGGCACCCAGTGCACGCGCGGCCACCGTTTCGAATGCGGTGCCATTCCAGCGTGCCACGCCCGCCTCGGTCCCCAACCACAGACGTCCCTGCGCATCGACCAGGCTGCTGTAGATGGTGTCGCTGGGCAGCCCGCCCGGCGCCTGCCGGAAGAAGCGCAGGCTGCCGTCCTCGCCGAGGCGACAGACGCCATGGGTACTGCTGCCGACCCACAGCGCATCCTCGGCATAGGCCAGGGTCCAGGCCTGGCCCTGGCATTGGTTGTTCAGCGTATCGAAGGAGGTGAAGCGCTCGCGATCCACATCCAGCCGGGCCACGCCCTTGCCGTTGATGCCGACCCAGATGCGGTCGAACGGATCGACCAGCAACGTCTCGATTTCGTTGCCCGGCAGCGAACCGGGCTGGTCCGGATCGTGCTGCCAGACCCGCAGGGTGCCGCCGTCGTAGCGCGCCAGCCCGCCGTCGGTGGCCGCCCAGATGTGCCCACTGCGGTCTTCGGCCAAGGCCAGGACCATGCGCGAGGGCAAACCTTCGGCCGCGCCGAACCGGCGCAGGCGCGGTGTTTCACCTGCCATGTCCAATGCCGCCGCCGAGCTGGCCAATGCCATCAGCAACAGACCTGCCCCTGCGATGCACCGCCAGTACCGGCGCCAGCCGCTCTTCATCCTGAACCCCCTGTCCTGCACCGATTGTCACACAGGGCCGCGTTCATCGCTGCAACAGGCCGTTTCCAGCGGCATTGCCACCACGAACTGTTGCAGCCATGCACACAGCGCAGTGCGGGGGCTGTGCGTATGATCGAGCCACCTTTCCGCCGAGCCCGTCGCCGATGCGTTTCTGCCTGGTCCTGCTGCCCCTGCTGCTTGCCGCTGCCCCGGCGTGGGCCGGCAACGATGCCTGGCGCATCGACCCGGTGCACACCCGCGTGCTGTTTTCCATCGACCATGCCGGCTACTCCCAGGCGATGGGCACGATCTCCGGCAGTGCGGGGCAATTGCGGTTCGATCCCGACAATTGGCGGGAAGCGACGCTCGATGTCGAGATTCCCGTGTCGCGATTGGACCTCGGTGACGACAAGTGGAACCAGGCCACTCTGGCCCGCAGCCTGCTGGATGGCGAGCGGTTCCCGACCGCACGCTTTGTCTCCAGCGATGTCGAGCCGGTCGATGACAAGCACGCCAGAGTGACCGGCACCCTCACCCTGCGCGGCGTCAGCCAACCGGTGGTACTGGATGTCACCCTCAACGCGGTCAAGCGCTATCCGCTACCGCCGTTCCGCCGCACCGTCGGCTTCTCGGCCACCACCACGCTCAGCCGCCGCGCCTTCGGCATCACCGCATGGCCGGGCGTGATCGGTGATGCCGTAGAGGTGAGGATCGAGGCCGAAGCGGCGTTCGACCGCAGCGATGCCCCGGGAACTCCCGCCCCTGATTCCCACTCCGACAGCACGACGGCCCCCAAGGATTCCCGATGACCGCCAAGAACACTCCCGCCGCCTGGGGCAGTGTCAGCCAGACTCTGCACTGGTTGATCGCCCTGCTCATCCTTGCCCTGGGCATCGTCGGCCTGACCATGGGTGAACTGCCGAAGACCCCGAAGTACTTCTGGGTCTACACCGCGCACAAGTCGATCGGCATCACCGTGCTGGCCCTGGTGCTGTTCCGCCTGGGCTGGCGCCTGTATGCCGGCGCGCCGAAGCCGGTACCGGGCGTGCCCAGCTGGCAGGAACGCATCGCCAGCGCCACCCACGTGCTGCTCTACGTGCTGATGTTTGCCATCCCGCTGTCCGGCTGGCTGTACGACTCGGCCAGCGGCCTGCGTCCGTTCCGCTGGTTCGGCCTGGTCAACGTGCCCAAGCTGAGCGGCCCCGACCCGCAGACCGTCGCGGTGTCCCATGCCATCCACGAATACGGTTTCTGGCTGTTGATCGCGGTGGTGCTGGCCCATGCCGGCGCTGCCTTCTACCACCACCTGTTCCAGCGTGATGCCACCCTGTCGCGGATGTTGCCGCGCGGCTGGCTCGCCTCCCCCCAGAAGGACTGACCGATGACCCTGAAACTGACCACCCCGGCCGCCGTGGCCGCCGCCCTCGCCGGTATGCTTGCCACCGCCCCGGTGCTGGCCGCCGATTACGCGCAGGCCCCCGGCGCCGGCTCGATCCTGGTGTTCGCCACCAAGTACGACGGCGAAGTGTTCACCGGCAGCTTCCCGGGCTTTGCCACCAAGCTCAGCTTCGACCCGGCCAATCCGGCCGCCGGTTCGCTGGACGTGGTGATTCCGCTGGCCGGCGCCAGGAGCGGCAACAGCGACCGTGACTCGACCCTGCAGGGCGCGGACTTCTTCAACGTCGGCAAGTTCGCCACCGCGCACTACACCGCCAAGGGCTTCCGCGCCGTGGGCAACGACCAGTACGCCGCCGACGGCACCTTGGAACTGCGCGGCGTCAGCAAGCCGGTCACCCTCACCTTCACCTGGAAGCCGGGCACCCAACCGGTGCTGACCGGCAAGGCGACGGTCAAGCGCTTGGACTTCGGCGTGGGCGGCGGCGACTGGGTCGACACCAAGACCATCCCGGACGAGACCTCGATCAGCACGATCGTGAAGTTCGACGCGAAATGAGCCATGGGCCGGGGCACCGCCCCGGCCGCCTCCTGTAGAGCCGAGCCATGCTCGGCTGCCGCGTCCGCCGCGTGTGCCGCGACCGCATCGGCCGCCGGGCCATGCCCGACGGGTTCACCCGGCTGCCAGCCAGGCCTGCACACCTGCCGCATCGAATGGCCAGTCCAGCTCGCGGTCGCCGGCTTCGTCACGCAGTACCGGCACCCGCGCGCCATAGCGCGCTTCCAGCCCGGGCTGGTCGTCCAGAAACACGGATTCGAACTCCGGCGCCCGCGCCTTGGCCAGCTCGGCCAGGGCCATGTCGCACAGGTGGCAATCGTCACGCTGGAACAGGGTCAACACCGGTCTGGCCCCCTTGCTGGAAATGCTGCGCCGCAGCCATCGGTTGCGGCATGAACCGCTAGAATAGCGGTCTCTTCCGGTACCCGCAGTACGGCAACCATGGCTGTCAGCACGTTCGACGTTTTCAAGATCGGCATTGGTCCGAGTTCCTCGCACACCGTCGGGCCGATGAAGGCCGCCGAGCGCTTCATCCACCGCTGGCTGCTCGACCCGGGCCGGTTGCACGAAGTGGCGCGCATCCGCGCCGACGTCTACGGCTCGCTGGCGCTGACCGGCCGCGGCCACGGTACCGACAAGGCGATCCTGCTTGGCCTGGAAGGCCAGCGTCCGAACCTGATCGACCCGGACATCATCCCGGCCACCCTGGAGCGCATCCGCAGCAGCA
>PJUE01000890.1_pt1 | contig 12853 bp, 10 predicted proteins | sample 1512171 | NCBI WGS metagenome assembly PJUE01 (sample SAMN08177674, study PRJNA422409) | Feces metagenome, whole genome shotgun sequencing project. | isolation source: Chicken feces (3) enriched on wood chips: alkali lignin treatment | host: Gallus gallus | place: USA: Madison | collected 2015-01-15
AAAAGATCTGTCTGACGTCGTGCTGAGCCAGTTTGCCGGCAAGCGTAAAGTGCTGAACATTTTCCCAAGCATCGATACCGGCGTGTGTGCCGCATCTGTGCGTAAATTCAACCAGCTGGCGACAGAAATGGACAACACCGTTGTGCTGTGCATCTCCGCCGACCTGCCGTTCGCCCAGTCCCGTTTCTGCGGTGCCGAAGGCCTGAGCAACGTTATTACCCTTTCCACCCTGCGTAACCCGGAATTCCTGGAGCAGTACGGTGTGGGCATCGCTGAAGGCGCCCTGAAAGGCCTCGCTGCTCGCGCAGTTGTCGTGATCGACGAAAACGACACCGTCGTGTTCAGCCACCTGGTGAATGAAATCACCACCGAGCCGGACTATGCTGCTGCGCTGGAAGCGCTGAAAGCATAAAAAAAGCCTTCTGCGGCGCTGACTCCACACGCGAGCCAGCTCAGCACAAAGCGACATGGCATGAGCCCGGATAAGCATGGGCTCATGCCATTCATCTGGTAATATAGCTCTACTGCAACCCTGCACAACGCGCCTTTCGATACTCCACCGGCGTACATCCCATTTCCCGGCGATAAACAGAATACATGTACTGAAGCGACGTAAAGCCGCTTTGCATAGCCACATCTGAATAACTCAGGTTAGTCTCGCTCAGCAAATGTTGAGAGCGTTCAAGCCTGAAGCTCAATAATTCGTCGTGCAAAGTCTTTCCGAGTGTACGCATAAAGTGCATGTCCAGCGTCGCACGGGAACAGCCCACATGCTCTGCGACCTGAGCCGCCTTAATCCCCAGACTGCCGAACTGGCGGATAAAATAGCGTGCACGCAAAATATAGGTATTCATTATAGAGCTATGCCGGGTAGACGCCTGGGCATTCACCCCCTCGGGTCGCACCACCACATGCCTCTCGCGCAGCGGGGTGCCCGTCAGCTGCCGGTGCAGCATCTTCGCGGCGGTACGCCCCATCTGGTGGGTGCCCTGAGCGACCGAGCTAATGGCAATACGGCTGAGGCTACGCAGCAGCGGATCGTCATCAATACCGATAATGGCGACTTCTTCCGGCACGGCGTAGCCTGCTATAGAACAGGCCTGCAGCACCTGCCTGGCCCGGGAGTCCGTCACCGCAATAATGCCAATGGGTTTAGGTAGCCTGTCCAGCCAGCGTGCTAAATCTTCAAGAATGTTTTGCCACACCAGGGCGTGTGTAGGGATCCCTTCAAAAATCTCCGCCTGGTGTCCGTCCGCCTCCACAAACTGGCGAAAGGCGCGGGCCCGCTCCACCGCCCAGGGATTCATAATCGTCGACTCGATGGAGTAACAGGCAAATCGCGGCAGTCCCATGTCGATCAAATGCTGATAGGCAAGCCTTACCAGTTCAACGTTATCAGAGGCCACATAAGAAAGGGAGCGGATCGCAGGACTGTTCATCTGCCAGGTGCCGCCAATACCGACCACCGGCATATCCACTTTCGTCAGCAGTGAGGTGAGCATCGGGTCGTCGAAATCAGCGATGACGCCATCCCCCTTCCATTCGAGCAGACTGGCTGGCGAAGAGCGAAAATCTTCCTCAAGGAGGAAATCCCAGTGGATCCGCGTCGATTTCATGTACTCGCAGATGCCCTCAATAATGCTCCTGCCATAGCGCCCTTTGGCCTTCAGCATGAGTGCAACCCGAAACATGTCATGTTTTCGCGACGCCATGGCGTGATCTCTGAACAGTGAGCGAATCACCACCCTATCACAAGCCGATCGACGGCTGAACAGGTATTCTTGCAGTTAACTTCATGTAATTAAAAATTAAATGAGCAATTTAGAAAAATCATAAACCGGTTTTGCACCAGACTTATGCCAGGCTGCTTTTCATCCCTGAAGTGCCATAACTATAAAAACCTCTGGAGGAAATGTGGCTGCTCTGAAACTGAAAACAAAAGGACGGCGTATTTTTATGTCGCTGGTGATGCCCTTAATGGTCGTCGTTTATGATGCGCACGGCCAGGCCAGCGCCGCGGTTGGCTCGTCAGCCAGCATCGTAACGCCCAAACCGCGAGTGATCGTCTCCACGGATATTGGCGGGACGGATTTCGACGATTATCAGTCGCTTGTTCACCTGCTCATGTATGCGGACGCCATGCAGCTGGAGGGGCTAATCTCTTCGCCCTGGGGCCCGGTGCGTAATCGCGTGACTGAAATTCTGAAGACAATCGATCGGTACGCACAGGATTACCCGAACCTGAAAACCTGGTCTGCCGATTATCCGACTCCGGATTATCTGCGGTCAATTACCCGTCAGGGCGGGATGGACTCTGCGCCTCCCGACGGTTTTAGCCAGCCCACCGATGGCTCGAAGCTCATTATTGAAGCGGCAAAGCGCCCTGACCCCCGTCCCCTCTGGATCCTGATCTGGGGAGGAATTGACGATCTGGCGCAAGCCCTGCACGACGACCCGACCATCAAACAGAAGATTCGCGTCTACTATATCGGCGGACCGAACAAGAAATGGTCTACTTCTGCGTATAATTACATCGTCCGGCATCACCCGGATCTGCACATCATTGAAAACAACGCCACCTACCGCGGCTGGTTCACGGGAGGGGATCAACGCAATGGCGTCGATGGTGCCACTTTCGTGGCAAAACATCTGAAAGGCCACGGCGCGCTTGGCGATTTCTTTAACGCTTATGGCGATGGCCAGCTCAAAATGGGCGATACCCCGTCGGTGGCTTATGTTCTTGGCCCCAACCCTGAAGAACCCACCCAGGAAAGCAAAGGTGGAGGACGGTTCGTGCGGGCATGGGATCGCCCGATGTACAGTTTTAACGCCACGCCCACCGCTGCCGATGTGGTGGAAACCTACGGTCTGGTTGAGCTGATCGTTCATCCCGACGGCCGTGCGCCTGCGGGGACTAAGGCAGAGCTGGTAGTACCCACCTCCGCCTCGGCAAGCGATCGCTTCCCTGGCTTTGCGGCAGCGGATGGAAGCTGGCACTTCCGTTTTGTCTCCAAAGCCTCGCAAACGTGGAAATACACCATTGCGTCAAACTGGCCCAGCCTTGCAGACCCGATTGGCGGCAGCTTCACTTCAGTTCCTCCTGCGGCTTCCCGGGCGACGCAGCCCTCCGCCCGCTATCCAAACTGGTGGACAGACAATCCCGATCCCGCCCTGAGCGAGGACGTGGCCCCCTTTGGCCCTCAGCACGGGATTAAGACCATAAACCAGTGGCGAGCGACCTATCTGGCCGACTTTGCAGCACGTGCCGACCGGCTGCTGCCTTCTTCGTCTGCAGCAAAAGAGGCCAGACAACGCCTGTTTGTGTTGACAGACATTGGTGACGATCCGGATGACCAGATGTCAATGGTGCGTTTGATGACCTACGCCAACCAGATGAACATCGAAGGGCTGGTCGCCACCTCGACAGGCAAAAATAAAGATCAGGTTGAGCCTGAACGCATCGTCGCCATCGTTAAGGGCTACGGCCAGGTTCGTGACAACCTGGAGCGTCACGAGCCAGGTTTCCCGTCTGCGGAGGCGCTGCTTAAAACCGTTGCCCAGGGATTACCCATCCACAATATGGCTGCGGTGGGCGAAGGCAAAGACTCGACGGGATCCGAGCTGCTGATTAAGGCCGTTGATCGCCAGGACGATCGTCCTTTGTGGGTTGCGGTCTGGGGCGGCCCGAACGTTCTCGCGCAGGCGCTCTGGAAAGTACGTCACACCCGCACAGCGGAGCAACTCGAACAATTTGTTGCCAAACTTCGTGTCTATGCCATCTCCGATCAGGATGACAGCGGCCCGTGGATACGCAAAGAATTCCCGTCGCTGTTTTATATCGTCTCACCGGGTCAGAACGCCGGAGGCGGCTTCCACTACGCAACCTGGATAGGTATTGGCGGCGACTATTTTCATGGTCGTTTTGCCGGAGCCGATTATCAGTTGGTGACCAACGAATGGCTGGATAAAAACGTGCGCAGCAAAGGGCCGTTAGGCGCAGAATATCCGCGCTGGAAGTTTATGATGGAGGGCGACACGCCTTCATTTTTAAACCTCATCAATAATGGCTTATCGGATCCTGAGCATCCGGAGTGGGGTGGCTGGGGTGGTCGCTACGAGCTTTACACGCCACATAAAGAGAGATGGTTTATGGCGCAGGAGACACGCCCGATCTGGACCAATACGCAGGATGAAGTGCTGGGGTTTGATAACCGCTGGCATACCACCAACCATGCGACAATCTGGCGCTGGCGCGGCGCGTATCAAAATGATTTTGCCGCCCGAATGGACTGGACCGTTAAGCCCTACAGTGAGGCGAATCACCCGCCGGTGCCGAAGCTCGATCATCCTGCCACCCTAACGGTGAAAAAAGGCGAACGCGTGCAACTCAGCGCGGTAGGTTCAAGCGATCCCGACGGGGATGCCCTCTCATATGAGTGGTTTGCCTACGCAGAGGCAGGAACGCGGGTGCTGTCGAACGCGGCAACCGGCATTATGTTAGACATTAAAAATGCCGACCAGCCGAAAGCCTGGTTCGATGTGACCGACGCCCGGGTGATGCCACCGGGAACCGGTACGATGCATATCATTCTGGCGGTCACCGATCATGGTACGCCGCGCTTAACCCGCTACAAGCGAGTGATTGTTAACGTTGAGCCATAAATACCCGCGTGGCAGGCATTATGCCTGCCACGTCAGTTCGGTTCAGAGGCAAATTACTCGTCACCTTTCTTCTGGCTCAGACCGTACTCGCGCAACTTATTGGCGATGGCGGTATGAGAAACGCCCAGCCGTTTCGCCAGCTTACGCGTGCTGGGATAGTTACGATAGAGCTGCGTCAGGACCGAGCGTTCAAAGCGGCTGGTAATGTCATCCAGCGACCCTTCCATCGCCTCTTCGCCCACCGCCACCGTACCGGCGTCGTAATCGGGCAGTAAAATATCCTGCGGCCGCAGCTCATAGCCTTCAAGCTGGGTCAGCGCCCGATAGATCGCATTTTTCAGCTGGCGGATATTCCCCGGCCAACCGTAACGGGTAAGCACCGTATTGAGATCGGCCGAAAACTTCGGTCGAGGAATGCCCTGCTCATCGGCAAAGCGCGCCACAAAGAGTTCGGTCAGCGGCATGATGTCCTGCGGACAATCGCGCAGCGGCGGGATATTCAGCGTCAGCACGTTGAGACGATAATAGAGATCTTCGCGGAAGACGCCCTTCTGCACCAGCTCTACCAGGTTCTTCTGGGTAGCGCAGATCACGCGTACATCCACATGCACCTCATGATCTTCACCCACGCGACGGAAAGTGCCGTCGTTAAGGAAACGCAGCAGCTTGGCCTGCATCCGCGGCGACATTTCGCCAATCTCATCCAGCAGCACCGAGCCGCCGTTGGCCTGCTCAAAGAAGCCTTTTTTGCCTTCCGGGGCGTGACCGAACAGCTCGCTTTCGACGGCATCCTCCGGGATAGAGGCGCAGTTCAGCGCCAGGTAAGGTTTAGCCGCGCGCGGCCCCGCCTGATGTACCGCATGGGCCAGCAGATCTTTGCCGGTTCCGGTATCACCGGTGATAAGCAAAGGTGCCGCCAGATTGGCCAGCTTGCGGGCCTGCTCTACCACGTGACGCATTTTCGGGCTGACGGCAATAATCTGGCTGAAAGCGCCGACATCCTGACTCGACAGGTTTTGCAGCTGACGTCCCATGCGCACGGTGGAGCGCAGCATAATCACCGAGCCGGTCAGGGTGCGGTCGTCGTTATCGCCCTGCAGGTAAACCGGGGTGATCTCCATCAGGAAATTCTGCCCGTTGATGATCACATGCTCGCTGTGGGTTGACCGCGGATTGCTCTCCAGCCAGCGCTGGAAGTTGAAACCGGGGATCAGCTGGGCGGCATTGTGACTGCTCAGCTTGTCCTGCTCCTGGGCAAACAGCTGACAGCTCGCAAGGTTGGCCCGGTCAATTTTACCTTTCAGATCCAGAGATAAGAACGGCTCAGGCATCGCTTCCAGCAGCGCGCTCAGGGCCAGATGCTCGCGCTCGGAGGGCATCCAGGGCACGGTGCGCACGTCCGTAACGCCAGCGATACGGCGGATTTCAGCCATTAAGCTGCTGAATGTATCGAATGCAATTTCGGCAAAGTTCAGGTAAATCTTCCCGATAGGGTCGATCTCAATGCCGCGCAGATCAATGCTACGTAAAACAAGGAGATCGAGTAACTCGCGAGTCAGGCCGAGACGGTCCTTACAAAACACTTCCAGACGCATGGGAAAATCACTCTATAAGCCAGTAACCCTGAAATGATAAGCCAGATATCGGCGATCGGGAAGAAGGCTGTCAACAAATATTGACAGCCTGTGAAGCGAGTGGCGGAATTATGTGCGAGAAGGAAGAGCTACTGCGGTTTTTTGTTGAGCGTTTCTTTCAGCTGGCCGATTAATTCCCGGCGGAAATCGCCCAGCCGTGGTTTATCGTCCGCTGTCCACGGCAGAGGACGGCACAGCTCCATCGCTTTGATTCCCAGCCGTGCGGTCAGCAGTCCGGCACCAATCCCCTGGGCTGCGCGGGCCGACAGACGTGCGGCCAGATCCTGTGACATCCAGTCCATTCCCACCTCGCGCACCACCTCGCTGGCGCCGGCGAAGGCCATATTAAGCAGCACCAGGCGGAACAGACGCAGGCGGCTGTAATAGCCCAGCTCAATGCCGTACAGGGTGGCGATGCGGTTAATCAGGCGCAGGTTGCGCCAGGCGATAAAGGCCATATCCACCAGCGCCAGCGGGCTGACGGCGATCATCAGGGTCGATTCTGCCGCCGAGCGACTGATCTCCCGCCGCGCCTGGCTGTCGAGCACCGGCTGGACCAGATGGGCATACAGCGAGACCACCTCCCGGTCGTTCTGGGTTTCATGGATCGCGGCATACCAGCGCTGCAGCGCCGGATGCGACTGATCGAGCCCGGCCTGCTTCGCCAGTTTTTCGCAAAACGCCCGTCCGTTGCCGGTGCCGTGGCTGTGGAGCAGATCCCGGGCTTCGTCACGCTCGTGGGCGCGCTGGCGCAGTCGCCACAAGCGTCGCCATTCGGTAGCGACAGAACCCACGCCCGCCCCGACGATCAGCGCCCCGGCCGCGCAGCCGCCCAGCGCCACCCAGTCCTGGGTCTGCCAGGCATTGATCGCCCACTGCACGCCCTGTCCCACCACCGTGACGCCGGTCAGCAGCAATCCGGCGCTGACCATTTTACGCCACAGGCTGCGTTTGGGCCGCAGGGCAGCCTCCACCACGGCCTCGGCTTGCCCCTCTTCGGCGGGGAGCATATCGGTTACCACCGGGGCAAACTGTTCTGCCTGAGTCGTATCAAAAGTCTGCGCCGCCTTAAAGGCCTCATGCTGTTCCTGCTCCAGCGTACCGTTAAAATCCATGCGCGGTTTTAAGGGTTCGGTCATCGCAATTTATCTCCAATTAAAAACTCCAGCGCGGCATCAAGGCGAATGTGCGGCAGCGGCTGGTCAACATTCATTGTCTGGGGACGGAAAGCTTCGAACTGGAAGCCCTGCTTTTGCCAGAACGCCTGGCCGGGCAGCCGGGCGGGCACCTCGCCGGGATAGACCGTCAGCGGAGAGCCATCGCTCAGTCGATGGCCGCGCAGCGCCGGGATTTTATCGCCATTGACGTCTATCAAGCCGCTCTGGGTAGCCTGCACCGACGCCAGCCCCAGACAGTCCATGCTGATGCCTTCAAACGCCGCGTTCTGCCAGGCATCCTGAACCAGCTGTTGCAGGAGCGACACCATATTGGCGTGCTGATCCACCGTGACGTGATCCGCCTTGGTCGCGGCAAAGAGCAGTTTATCGATCACCGGGGAGAACAGACGGCGGAACAGCGTGCGCTGCCCGTAGTGGAAGCTCTGCATCAATTGGGTAAGCGCGAGACGCATGTCGTTGAAGGCCTGCGGGCCGCTGTTGAGCGGCTGCAGGCAATCCACCAGCACGATCTGGCGGTCGAAGCGTAAAAAGTGGTTGGTGTAAAACCCCTTCACCACTTTTTCGCAGTAGTAGTTGAAACGCTCGCGCAGCATCCCGGCGTTGGTGTGTTTATCCGCCTGGGCCAACTTCGATTCCCCAAAGGCGTCCACGTCCGGCCAGGGGAAGAATTGCAGCGCCGGGGCACCTGCCATATCTCCCGGGAGCACAAAGCGGCCCGGCTGGATAAAGTGCAGCCCCTCTTTTTTGCATTGATGCAGATAATCGGTCCATGCCTCCGAGATGGCCGCCAGCCGGTTTTCGTCGGCGGGTGCCAGCGGATCAAGCCCCTCGCACAGCGTGCGCCAGCGGGCTGACCACTCTGCGCGTTGCCCCTGCAGCAGGCCGGTCATCTGCCGCGACCAGCTGAGGTAATCCTGAGTCAGCATCGGCAGATCGAGCAGCCATTCGCCAGGATAATCGACGATCTCCAGATAGAGGGTGGAAGTCTCTTTAAAGTGGCGCAGCAGCGAATCGTTGGAGCGATAGCGCAGCGCCAGGCGGATCTCGCTCACCCCGCGGGTCGGCGTCGGCCAGGTGGGCGGCGAGCCATACAGCTGGGCCAGCCCTTCATCGTAAGTAAAACGAGGAATGCCAAAGTCGCGCTGCGGCACGCGCTTCACGCCGAGCAGGCGCTCTTCGCGCACGGCGCTCAGCAGGGGTAAACGCGCCCCGGCATGCAGATTAAGCAGTTGGTTGACCATTGCCGTGATAAAGGCGGTTTTGCCGCTGCGGCTCAGTCCGGTGACCGCCAGGCGCAAATGACGGTCAACCCCACGATTAACCAGAGAATTGAGTTCATTTTTAAGTCGCTTCATCGCCATCCTGTTCTGCCTGAAGGAATTATTGTTCTGAGAAATATGACATGGGGACAAGGAGAAGGGAATAAAAGTGCCGCAACGGCACGTCCAGCGCTGTGCCGTTGCGGTCTATTTCAGTTTACCGGAAAGACGGTTGGCGAGCTTTTTCAGCATCGGCTCCAGCGCCACCGCAAGCAGCATGCGGACGGGTTTGCGGGCGACAGATTTGATCGCCCACCCCGCCACGCCCGCCGGGCCGTACCGCAGTGCGGTCAGTAAAACCAGCTTCCCTGCAAATTTCAGGCCCGGCTTAACCTGCTGCCCGGCACGTTGCCAGCGTTGATTCATATCAGGTCTCTCAGTTAAAGCTGACGAAAACGGCTTCGCAGCGAGAAGGTATCAGAGGTGACATACCGCTCCATCTCACGCAGGCGTTGTTCACCTGCCGACAGTTGGGCATCCACCGCGTCCAGCAGTTCACTGCTGGTGGGGGCATTTTCATCGCCCATCGCGCTGTCCGGCATCGGATCCAGTACGAAGGATAAAATGATGTAGGCCACCAGGGTAATAAACGCCAGGCCAAAGAAGATGGAGAGCACCGTTACCACGCGCACCAGCTTCACCGGCACGTCGAGGTAGTGCGCCAGCCCGGCGCAGACGCCGCGCACCATCCCCTGCTGGGGGATACGCCACAATTTTTTGTTCAGGTTCAGTCCGGCCATTAGCGATCCCTCCAGTTCGGATGTTCCGCATCCAGGATGGCTTCCAGCGCCTGAATACGTTCACGCATTTTATTTGCGTCCTGGGTTAACTGCGCCAGGCGCTGTTGTTCACTTTGCGACAGCTCACTCCGGGAGGAACGGTTGCTGTAATGCAGCCACAGCCAGATCGGCAACACAAACAGCACGAAAATGGTCAGCGGAATGGCAAGAAAAAGCGCGCTCATGTCTACTCCTTGTCTTACGATGAGTGGCGGCGCCAGCCGGCGCCGCAGGTATTATTATTGATTGTCTTGTTTCATTCTGGCCTTCAGCGCGGCCAGTTGCTCGCTGATTTCATCATCGGCTTTCAGATCGGCAAACTGCTGATCCAGCGTCTTCTGTTTGCCAAAGCTGTGGCTTTCTGCTTCGGCTTCCATCTGATCGATACGGCGCTCAAACGACTCGAAACGGGCCATGGCTTCGTCAATCTTGCCGCTATCAAGCTGACGGCGCACGTCGCGTGAAGAGCTGGCGGCCTGGTGACGCAGCGCCAGAGCCTGCTGGCGGGCGCGGGTTTCGCTCAGTTTGTTCTCCAGCTCCGCAATCTCTTTTTTCATGCGGGCCAGGGTTTCGTCCACCAGCGTGACTTCCTGCTCCAGCGTGGCCACGATCTCGGTCAGCTTCTGCTTTTCGATCAGCGCAGAGCGGGCCAGATCGTCTTTGTCTTTACGCAGCGCCAGTTCGGCTTTTTCCTGCCATTCGTTCTGCTGGGCAGTGGCCTGTTCAATGCGGCGTGAGAGCTGCTTTTTCTCAGCCAGCGCACGGGCAGAGGTGGAGCGCACTTCGACCAGCGTATCTTCCATCTCCTGAATCATCAGACGCACCAGCTTCTGCGGATCTTCTGCCTTTTCCAGCAGCGAGTTGATGTTGGCGTTCACGATGTCGGCAAAACGAGAAAAAATACCCATAATTGAATCCTCACATTTTCTGTTATCGGGCTAAGCCCTGCTGCTTAGCTAATACAAATCCCGTGCCAACTTTTTATCTTATTGATTTTACGCAAGGTGATTGCTTTTTCGCCCGTTCCACCCTACTCTCGCTTAGTGAATCACACCAATAAATGGTTAATTTCATCATGGCTGAATTTAAAGATACCTTATTAGGGGAAGCCAACAGCTTTCTCGAAGTGCTGGAGCAGGTTTCAAGGCTGGCACCGCTGAACAAACCGGTGTTGATCATCGGCGAGCGCGGCACCGGGAAAGAGCTGATAGCCAACCGCCTGCACTATTTATCCGGGCGCTGGGACGGGCCTTTCATCTCCCTGAACTGCGCCGCGCTGAATGAAAATCTGCTCGATACCGAACTGTTCGGTCACGAGGCGGGCGCTTTTACCGGGGCGCAACGTCGTCATCCCGGGCGCTTCGAGCGCGCAGACGGCGGCACGCTGTTCCTCGATGAGCTGGCTACCGCCCCGATGCTGGTACAGGAAAAGCTGCTGCGCGTCATAGAGTATGGCGAGCTGGAGCGCGTGGGCGGCAGTCAGCCGCTACAGGTAAATGTGCGGCTGGTGTGCGCTACCAACGCTAATTTGCCGGAGATGGTGGAGCAGGAGCGGTTTCGCGCCGACCTGCTGGATCGGCTGGCGTTTGACGTCGTCAACCTGCCCCCGCTGCGCGAGCGGCGCAGCGATATTATGCTGCTGGCGGAGCAGTTTGCCATCCAGATGTGTCGTGAGCTGGGGCTACCGCTGTTCCCTGGCTTTAGCCAGCGCGCCCGCGAAACGCTGCTCGATTACCGCTGGCCGGGCAATATCCGTGAGCTGAAGAACGTGGTTGAGCGTTCCGTCTATCGCCACGGCAGCAGCGAAACCGAGCTCGATGAGATTGTGATCGATCCCTTCAATCGTTCCACACCATCCCCTGTCGCTCAGCCCCACGCCACGGCTTCGCCCACCCTGCCGCTGGATTTGCGCCAGTTCCAGCAGACGCAGGAAAAGCAGCTGCTGGAGCAGAGTCTGCGGCAGGCAAAATTTAATCAGAAACGCGCGGCTGAGCTGCTGGGTCTTACCTACCATCAACTCAGGGCGTTGCTCAAAAAGCATCAAATGCGCTGACAATATCAGCACTTATCCGCAGACATTTTTACGAAGCAGGTGTAAGTGCGATACACTTTGCAGATCGTCACTAAAAACCTTAAAAATTATGCGTCTGGTTTTCTCGTCCCTGATTGCGCTCGGTCTGTTAAGTAGCCAGGCTTTTGCTGCCCCCGTGCCTGCGGATCGCGCCGATATTCGCGACAGCGGCTTTGTCTACTGCGTCAGTGGGCAGGTCAACACCTTCAACCCGCAAAAAGCGAGTAGCGGCCTGATCGTCGATACCCTCGCCGCGCAGCTGTATGATCGCCTGCTGGATGTCGATCCCTATACCTATCGCCTGGTGCCGGAGCTGGCCGAGAGCTGGGAAGTTTTAGACAACGGAGCAACCTACCGTTTTCGTCTGCGCGACGATGTGAACTTCCAGACCACACCGTGGTTTAAACCCACCCGCAAACTCAATGCGGATGACGTGGTCTTTACCTTCCAGCGCATTTTTAACCGCGACCATGCGTGGCACTACGTCAACGGCGGCAGCTTCCCCTACTTCGACAGCCTGCAGTTTGCCGATACGGTGAAAAACGTACGCAAGCTGGATAACCGCACGGTGGAGTTCACCCTCGCCCGTCCGGATGCCTCCTTCCTGTGGCATCTGGCAACGCACTATGCGTCGGTGATGTCCTCCGAATATGCCACCCAGCTGACCCTGCAGGACAAACAGGAGCAGATGGACCGCCAGCCGGTGGGCACCGGACCGTTCCAGATCGCAGAATATCGCGCCGGGCAGTATGTGCGCCTGCAACGCCATGAGAAATTCTGGCGCGGCAAACCGCTGATGCCCCAGGTGGTGGTGGATTTAGGCTCCGGCGGAACAGGCCGTTTATCGAAACTTCTCACCGGCGAGTGCGATGTGCTGGCCTGGCCTGCTGCCAGCCAGCTGACCATCCTGCGCGACGATCCGCGTCTGCGCCTTACGCTGCGCCCGGGAATGAACATTGCCTATCTGGCGTTTAATACCAATAAGCCGCCACTGAACAACCCGGCGGTGCGTCACGCCCTGGCGCTGGCGATCAATAACCAGCGTCTGATGCAGTCCATCTATTACGGTACCGCAGAGACCGCCGCATCAATCCTGCCCCGCGCCTCGTGGGCTTACGATAGCGAGGCTAAAATTACTGAATACAACCCGGATAAATCACGCGAGCAGCTCAAGGCGCTGGGGGCGGAGAACCTCACCCTGCAACTGTGG
>PJUE01000893.1_pt1 | contig 12805 bp, 3 predicted proteins | sample 1512171 | NCBI WGS metagenome assembly PJUE01 (sample SAMN08177674, study PRJNA422409) | Feces metagenome, whole genome shotgun sequencing project. | isolation source: Chicken feces (3) enriched on wood chips: alkali lignin treatment | host: Gallus gallus | place: USA: Madison | collected 2015-01-15
TATATGGCCCAGATGGAACGATTACCTCGTTGGCACAATCCGACCTGGGAAGAACATATCGCCATCGTGACGGAGGCGATCGAACAATTGCGCTGACGTCTGTTCACTTCGGCGACCAGAAGGAGGGGGAGCTTCAAGCCGGATTCAGCTTCAGCAGACGTCCTGACTGCCCGTCTTCCAGAATCCAGATCGCTCCATCAGGTCCTTGCTCGACTTCCCGTATCCGAGCCCCCAATGGAATACGCCCGACTTCCGTTGCCGAAGATCCGGAGAATCGAACCCGGACCAAGCCTTGGCCAACCAGCGTAGCGAGCACGAAGTCGCCTTCCCAACCTCTGAACAGGTTTGCGGTATACTGGATCATACCGCCGGGCGCGATCACAGGCGTCCAACTGAGCAAAGGTGCTGCAAAATCAGGTCGCGTAGAATGGCGAGGCAGCGTTTCCCCAGCGTCAGAGCCTTCCGAGACCACACGCCATCCATAGTTGGCACCGCGGGCGATGAGGTTGAATTCGTCCCCGCCATCCGGCCCCATCTCGCTTTCAAACAAGCGGCCATCGGCCGCGAAAACAAGGCCGTAGGGGTTGCGATGCCCTAAAGACCAGATTTCCGACCTGGTGCCGGTTTGGCCCACATAGGGATTATCTGTGGGAATGGATCCATCTCGATTGATGCGTACGATCTTTCCGAGTGTTCCCGCCAGATCCTGCGCCGGTGCCCCTTGATGGCGTTCGCCTGCCGTGACGAACATCGTCTTGTCAGGTGCAAACGCCATACGGCCACCGAAATGGCGATTGTCATTGGCGATCTTGGGGCTTTGCCGCCAGATGACAGTCACCCCCGACAAGGATTGTCGGTCGCCGGACAGCGTGCCTTTTGCAACGGCAAGCCCCGAACCATCTGGCGCATTTTCTGAGAACGAAAGATAAATGACGTTGTTGGAGGTAAAATCCGGATCGAGAGCAACGTCCAGCAGGCCGCCCTGGCCATCGAAAGCAACCTGGGGCACGCCCGCGACCGATAGCAATGTGCCGTTGGTGGAAACCAGGCGAAGCGCACCAGATCGCTCCGTCACCAACATTCTGCCATCGGGCAGGAATATCATAGCCCAGGGGTAAGCCAGCATGGCGACCTGGGTGCTTCGAACGGCAGCGGTGTCTGTAAGTGAAGGCGTGGATGAAGGTGTCGGGGTTGGAGAGGCTGTTGGGGCAGGGCTGGGAGAGTAATTACCAGCGTCATCCTCACTGCATCCTGCTAATGCAAGCGTGAAAGCTATTAAAAAGCACGAAGAATATCGCATGGAACCGCCCCGTTCTCACTTTGACGTCCAACAAAGTTGGACAGGCTTTGTTCCCAATTGCAAGCTATTGATTTTCTGCTTCGGGCAATGAAGTTTTAGCGGGCATGGTTTTTACCATTTCTAACCGCATCTGAAAGATCCCATCTAGATATCTTCCGATATCGGTCGAGTATCTGTTCGCTGGCAGGGTAGGTACCTGAATGATATCTACACCGTATCTATCAGATACCATTTACCCGAAGAAAGCACCGCGCCCGCTCTATGGGAAATTTTTCGCCTAGCCTTGTCATGCATATCCTTTCTTCATGCTTTGGCTTGATTGCCCTGCAATTCAGCCACGGCTTCGTCACTGCAATTACATAGTTCTGTCAGGTGGATAACCGAGGTCTTAACCAATCTCACCGGTTGCCCCAAGCATCCCTTCTTTCACTGCCAGATCGGCTTGCTCCCTCTGGGAGCACTTGCGCCGCTATGCGGCGCATCCTGAGGATGCGGTTTGGATGATATTATGTGGAGGATAACGGTTCGAATCATCTTCGCCGTCAGGCGAGGCCTTGTTGGCCGGCTAGGCCAACTCGATAATTAGGTTTAATATATGAATCCTGTAGCGGTTGAGGATCACTTTGAGACTCACGCTCATTCAGCTCCAGGTCCCGATCGAGAGCTGCCCCCAAGCGGGCAAGGGCCTTGCCTAGCGCGCCGCCGACATGAGCCTCAGCCAGCTCCCGGCACGTGAGCGTCTTGACCATATGCTCCATGTCCTCCGCCTGGCTTTGCGCATGATGTTCGATGTCGTCGGGTAGGGGGGCAGGGCGCATCCAGCGCGGTAGATAGGCTGTGACGATCTTCGGCAGGAATGCGCGATAGGCATTCGAGGTTTGTTCGTAACGCGGGCCCGGACCCTCGGCATCCTCGATCCGCTTGAAGCGGCGCTGGCGGACCAAGAAGCCGATGCTTTCCAGGATCCGCAAGCTGCGCGCCACGGTGGCCCGGCCCAAGCTGGTAGCTTCGGCCAGACGGTCGTAGCTGGGATAGACCTTGCCCTTGTTGAGGCGCGAGAGCGTCAGGATCTCTTCGAAGACGCGGACACTGGCTGCGGTCAGCGTGGTCAGGAGCTTTTCGACCGGGGTGAGATTACGGGCGCCGCTGCGCGCTTCGCTGCGCAGCTGCCGGCCAGCATCGAGGATGCGGCGCGCGGCGCGTAGCAGGCGATCGGTCTCACCCTTGCCTGGCGACACGAAGAACGCATCCTCGAAAGTACCGGCTTCCACGCTGTCGCGCAGCACCGGCGCACCAGTGCGGTGTTGTCCGCCCGATCGCGTTTTACGGGCGCCTTTCGCGCGGCCGAGCGCAGTGGCCAGCGCTGCTTCCAAAGCCATATTCAGGCTATGCGTTCCCATTCGTCCCTCCGTGAGAGGGCCGTCATCCAGGCAAAAAGATACCGTGGCGCGAAGCGCGCATCCTTGAAACCGGGTTCGAGATGGGGTAGGAACGATCCAATACTTTGGTTGTTCTGGAAAAACGTTTGGCGACGTTTGTTCCAACCTCATTAGGATGCCCGGCCTTCGTGCCGGGCTTTCTTTTAGGTGATCACGGCCGATCCTTCTTCAAATCACAGCATTGCGGGTGGCCGCGCCGAAAGGCAGCAACCGGTTCGCCAATTTCGCAGGATTTGGCATGCCGCGAAAGCCACTACAGTTCGTGCTTTCGAGTAGGAATTCGAAAAATCGTTCGTGCTTTCGAGTAGAAATTACCCTTGAATTCGTGCTTTCGAATAGAAATTCGGACGCCAAATTCGTGCTTTCGAGTAGGAATTGCGCTTCTGCGAATCAGCGACTGAGCGACCTCCCGATTTCCGGATGTCGGGGCGCGACGAAGTATGCGCTGGAACCAGATAGATATCCACTGGATACGGAATAGTATCTTTTTGGTATCTTATTTGAGGGGCTTTTCTGCCACCTGCGCTTTCTGCGCGAAGGCCGTGCCGTTACGAAAATGCCAAGAGCATTCTCAACCGCATGCCCGGTCGATTTAGCTAACGCCCGTCAAGTCAGACAAGCCGCCCTATAAAAACGTCAACATACGTGCATTATACATTCGTTAACGCACTGGAAACGAAATTCACTTCGAACAAAATTTCGGTTGATTTTATTCTAAAAGAATTTAGCCGCGATTGCGAGTTCTGCGGATTTTGAATTATAAATCGCAAACTTCAACGAGAAAAGTCCGCTGAAAATGCGGGTCGCTATGTGCCGGTTCCTTTTGGATATGGTGACAGTCGATAGAAAGGTGGGGCTTGCCTTTCGTCGCTTAGGTGTTCGTTTTTGAGGGGGGAATTTATGACATTGGTTGAAAATTACGGCTCAGCGCTCCGGATTGCTCGCGGATTGCCCAAGGCACGGCTTTTTTCCGGCGCGGGCGTTGCAGCACTCGCCCTGGTTATGGTCACGCCGGCAATGGCCCAGACGGCAACCTGGCAAGGAACGGTCGATGATGACTGGAGCAACGATGCCAACTGGTCGGGCGGCCTCGCTCCGACCAGTTCGAGCGGCGTTGTGTTCGTCACGCCTTCCGCTTCGACGCCTCAGCCTGTCCTCGACGGTGTATCGGGTGACGCCTCGACCCTCTATCTCGGCTCCTTGGACGGCGCATCGCTGACCATCCGCAATGGCGGCGTGCTGAATGTCGGCAGTGCCGTCATCTCTAACCGTACCAACGATGTTGCCGCAGTGGGCGTCGCGCAGGAAAGCGGCTCCGTCACGGTGACCGGCGGCGGATCGACGCTGGACGCAGATTTTCTGACGATCGGCTTCTATGGCACCGGCGCATTGACAGTCGCCGAGGGCGGACAGGTGGTGTCGACCGGCAGCCAGAGTGTCGGGCTCCATGCCGGTAGCAAGGGCACACTCACGATGTCCGGGCAGGGCACCCAGCTGCAAGGCACGTCCCTGTATTTCGGGGCCAATGGCGAAGGCGAGCTCAATCTTTCCGGCGGTGCGAAGATACAGACTCAGACCGGCGCTTTTGGCGTCAATGCCGGTTCGAAGGGCACAGGCACCATCGACGGCGCCGAGACCAGCTGGGTCATGTCGACCTCCAGCCTGACCCTGGGCGGAGCTGGTGAAGGCGAGCTTACCGTCACCGGCGGGGCGCTTGTTTCGACGGGCACCCGCATCACGATCGGTAGCAGCATCACCGGAGAAGGGACGCTGACCGTATCGGGCGCAGGCAGCCGCGTCACATCCGCGACGGATGTCATCGTCGGCAGCAGTGGATCGGGCCATGTCAGCGTCTCCAACGGCGGCCAGTTCAGCGGCAACACGATTTCCATCGGTTTGGTTGCTGGCGGCGCCGGGACGCTTGTCCTTGATGGCGCCGATACGCTGGTCAAAGGTAGCGGCTATGTGATGCTCGGCACCTCGGGTCACGGTGAAGCCACGGTCTCGAACGGGGCTACCCTGAAAGCAGACGGCGTTCTGGGGGTCTCGCTGGGCTACTATGCAGGCTCTTCCGGTGTGCTGAACATCGGCGCGGCCGCTGGAGATGCCGCAGTGGCCGCCGGCAACATCGACGCGGCCTATGGCATCCAGCTCCGCATGGCATCGAGCCGGTTGGTCCTCAATCACACCAACACCGATTATGAACTGGGCGCGAAGCTGCTGGGCATCGGCGCGGTGGACGTGCTGGCGGGTACGACGATCTTTTCCGGCGACAACAGCGGCTTTTCGGGCAGCCTGACGGTCGACGGCGGCAAGGCGGTTCTGGCAAGCGCAATGAATGCGGCCAGCACGGCCATCAACGCCGGCGGCACCTTGCAGATCGGCAACGGCGGCGCGAGCGGTTCGCTGAACAGCGACATCGTGAACAACGGCGCGCTGGTCTTCGATCGTGCCGATGCCCTCGTGCACAATCGGGTCATCTCCGGTGCCGGTAGCCTGACCGTGGCGGGCGGGCAGATCACGCTGAGCGGGATGAATACCTACACCGGTGCAACCACGATCGATGCCGGGGCCACGCTGGCCCTGACCGGGCAGGGCCGGATCAACCAGTCGAGCAATGTGACCGTCAACGGCACGTTCGACGTGACCGGCGCCGCCAGCGCGCAGATCAAGGATCTGGGCGGCAGCGGCACCGTGATCCTCGGCAATGCCGGACTGATGGTGAACAACGCCTCGCAGGCTTTCTCCGGGCAGTTCACCGGCACCGGCGGCCTGACGGTCATGGGCGGCACGCTGACCCTGACCGGTACAGCCGATATCGCCTCGATCGCCATCGGCAATGGCGCCGCCGTCGTGATCGGCGCGGGCGGCTCCACCGGTTCGACCAATGCCAGCGTCACCAACTACGGCACGCTGGCCTTCAACCGCGCGGATGACGTCAGCTATGCTGGGGCGATCACCGGGCCGGGCACGACCGTCAAGACCGGCGCCAACACGGTGGCCTTCACCGGCTCGATGAGCGGCGGGTTGCTCGATGTGCAGCAGGGCGCGGCGCTGTTTACCGGCACGATCAACAGCGATGCGCGGATCGGCGCTGACGGCACGCTGGTCTTCGCCAATGGCGGCACGACCACCAACCGCGGCAAGCTGAGCGGCACCGGATCCGTCGTAAAGACCGGCAGCGGCACGATCACCCTTTCCGGCGACAGCAGCGCTTTTGCCGGTACGGCAAACATCGCGGGAGGCACGCTGCTGCTGACCGGCAAGCTCGGCGGCGATGTCGTCATCGATGCTGGTGGCACGCTGCAAGTGGGCAACGGGGTGCGGGACGGCGATCTCCTGGCCGACACCGTGAACGACGGCACGCTGATCTTCCAGCAGACCGGCGACTATGACTATGCCGGTGCGCTCTCGGGCAATGGCGGGCTCGTCAAGCGGGGTGACGGCCTCCTGACGCTGTCCGGCGATTATCGCTATACCGGGTCCACCGTGGTGGAAGGCGGATTGGTTCGCCTTACTGCGGAGCTCGACAGCGGAACCGACCTCGTCCTGAACGGCGGCACCTTCGACCTTGGCGGCCGTGACCAGCAAGTCGCCGGGCTGAGCGGCACGAGCGGCACACTGGCGCTGGGCGCCGGCGCGCTGACCGTTGTGCAGGGCGAGAATAGCAGCTTCGGCGGCAATCTCACCGGCACGGGCAGCTTCATCAAGGCAGGCGAGGGCACACTGAACCTCACGGGCACCAACAGCTTCTCGGGCCGGGTGGACGTGAACGACGGGCGTCTGGCCATCAACGGCACCCTGCCGGGCAGCGTCTTCGTCAACGACGGCGGTACGCTGGGCGGCAACGGCACGACCGGCACCATGGTCGTCCGCAACGGCGGCACGCTGGCCCCCGGTAATTCGATCGGCACGCTCAACGTGAACGGCAACGTCCGCTTCGAGGCCGGATCGGTCTATGAAGTGGAGGTCAATGCGGCAGGCGAGAGCGACAGGCTCATCGCCAGCGGCACGGCCACCATCGATGGCGGGACGGTGTCGGTGCTGGCTGCAGCGGGCAACTACCGCTGGACCAGCGACTATGTGATCCTGAGCGCCGCCGGAGGCGTGACCGGTACGTTCGACGACACCGACGTCGATCTGCCCTTCCTGACCCCCTCCTTGCGCTATGACGCCAATGACGTGGTGCTGACGCTGGTGCGCAACGATCGCAGCTTCGCAAGCACGGCGGGAACGCCCAACCAGCGGGCCGTCGCTCTCGCGCTCGATAGCGGCAACCGGAACAACGGTCTCTATCGTGCCGTGGCCGGGCAGACCGCTACCTCGGGTGCGGTGCAGGCCTTCGATGCCCTTTCCGGCGAACTCTGGGCCACCACGGGCACGATGATGGTGGACCGCACCCGCCGCCTCGGCGAGACGGTGCTGGGCCGACTGGAGCAGGCCGATACGACCAGCCATGCCCTTGCACGGGTCGGCAGCGCGTCCACGCAGACGCAGGGCGGGCTGACCGGCATCTGGGGCCAGGCCATCGGCTCATGGAACAGCGCCCGGAGCAACGGCAATGCGGCGCGCGCTTCGCAGAGCAGCTTCGGGTTCATCACCGGTGTCGATCACCTGCTGGGCGACTGGCGCATCGGCGTGGCCTTCAGCCATGGCAAGGACGACGTGCGTGTGAACGGCCGCGCGTCGGAGGCGAGCGTCACCGGCAACAGCGCCGTGGCTTATGTCGGCGGCGGTTGGGGCGCCTTCCGCACCCGGATCGGGGCGTCCTACACCTGGCTGGACGTGGAGGGCACGCGCCACGTGGTGTTCCCAGGCGTCGCGGAAGATGTTTCCGGCAGATATGATGGCAAGGCCACCGCGGCCTTCGGCGAGATCAGCTATGGCCTGTCGCTGGGCGCCGCTCTGGTCGAGCCCTTCGCGGGTGTGAATCACGTCCATCTCAAGACCGACAGGTTCGCCGAAAGCGGCGGCGCGCTGACCGGTCTGGATGTCGCCAGGACGACGCGCGACGTGACCTACACCACCCTGGGTCTGCGTCTCGGTGCCGTGCTGCCGGTTTCGGAGCAGGCGGCGATCACGCCGCGCGTTTCGGCTGCCTGGCTGCATGGGTTCGGCGACGTAGGGGCGAGGGGGCTCCACCGCCTTCCCACGGGCGATGCCTTCACCATCGAAGGCCTGCCGGTCGTGCGCAATGCACTCCGGCTTGAGGCGGGCGCGCAGGCGAATATCCTCCCCGGCGGATCGCTCGGCATCTCCTATGTCGGCAACCTCTCCGACCAGTGGCGCGACCACGGCCTGAAGCTGGGCTTCTCTTACAGCTTCTGAACCGACTGAGCGGGAGGAGCCCCAGATCCGTGGCTCCTCCTCCGCCAAGCCTGCCTCAAGTTACCAACGGCGCTACCCAGTAGCTAACAGATATCATTTGGTATCATTTGATATCCTTTAGATATCATCATGATCAATTCTGGTTGGACCTGGCTCAAGGCGTCATCGTTCACGCATCGCCGCTGCCCTCGTGACGCCGCGAAAGGAAAGTACTGACACCGGCATCGGGATGTCCCCGCTGGCCTGTGCTCGTACCACGGTCTGAACTGCCGTACGCGGAATGACACCATCATCCGTTTCCTCAATGAATGACGCACCTCCGCCGGTCGTACCCAGGCGCTTCCAAATGATTTCGGGTTCGGTGGAATCTGGGGCGCAACGTCCCTCGGGTGCCCGACGGGGCACCGCCAAATAAAAACCGTCTGACCGCCACCGCTCGGCGCAGCTATGAAAAAGGCGCCGCGACCTTTTAGGGTCGCGGCGCCTGAAGTATTCAGCGCGTCTTGCGCAGACGTTTAGAAGCGCAGGGTCACGCTGGTGCGTGCTCCGTAGCTGGAGGCGTTGCCGACATCGCCCTCGACCGTCCACGACAGGCCCTGGGTGAGGTTCACGCGGCTTCCCAGACCGATGCGGGCGCGGGTGCCGGTGAAGCCCGGATTGCGGACGGTGAAGGCCGCATCTTCCGAAACCACGCTGGCGGTCACGTCCAGCATTCCGTTCGAGAAGTCCTGGTCCAGGCTGGCCTTCACGAAGCCCTGCCAGTTCGGCTGCAGCATGTAGCCACCCGTCAGGCGCGCACGCAGCATCGTGTTGTTGTCGCGCTGGGCCGAGACCGAGAGGGCGTCGAGCGCCGACACGCCGGTTTCGTCGAAGGCATGGACCTTGGACGAGACCCGCAGCACTTCCGCCGTGGCGTCGAGGCTGGCCCGCTTGCCCTGGGTGAAGTACTCGATGCCGCCGCCGAACACGGTGCTCTTGCCGCTCACGTCGCCGAACGAGGCAGTGCCGGCGTTGGTCTCGCGCTTGCCGTCGAAGCCGTAGTCACCATAGGTGAAGCGGGCCATCAGGCGCAGCGAGCCGTCGAGCGCGACCGGAGCCGAGGCGCCGATGGAGAACTGGTCTCCCTTGGCATCGCTGCTCAGGTACTGCGAACGGACCTTGCCGTCGGTGTGAGCATAGGCTGCCTGCACCTTGGCGATACCGAACTCCGCTGCGACGCCGAGGTTGAAGCGGCGGTCGGTCGACTTGAAGCGGGCAAAGCCTTCTTCGTTGCGGCTCTTGCTGCTGTCGTAGGCGATCGAGCCGGTGACGTAGAACGCCTTGTCGGCCAGCTGGTCATACCCGCCGAGGTCGGCGAGGTTGTTCAGCATCGACAGCCTCTGGTGCTCGACGAGACCGGTGTAGGCTTCCGGCGAGGCCTTGTCGAACGTGCTCGCGAGGGTCTGGGCATTGCCGCCCGCCAGCGCGCTGGTCACATATTCGAGCAGGCGTCCGCCGCGGAACTGGTCCACGCCGCCGCTACGCGCCACGCGCAGCTGCTGGAGCATCGCCTTCTGGTTGGCCGTCTTGGCCGCCGCAGCCACGAAGCTGTCGCCGGTGTAGTCGCCCAGACCCACGACCGTGCCGGTCGAGAGGTTGAAGGCCACGGCCTTGCCGAAGTTGCTCGTCGCCGTACCGAACTGGCCGGAGACCGCGCCCGGCGCCACGTTGAAGATCTGCACCTTCTGGCCCAGCGCCAGCTCGAAATCGTTCGAGTTGGAGATGGCGAGGGTCGATCCGGCCTTGAGCGTCAGCTTGCCCGAGACATTGACGAGGTCGTTGCCGCCGGTGACACCGGCGCCTGCGGTACCTTCGACCTCCATCGTCGAGACCGAGCCCGCGTCCAGCGTCAGGTCGGCGAAGCTGATCACGCCGGGCGAGTTGCCGGGGGCCAGGTTGCCGCCCGAACCCACCGTGGTCGCGCCGGTAACCGTACCGTTGCCCGAGAGCTTGCCGCCATTGGAGACGAGCAGGGTCTTGGAATTCAGCGCACCGCCACTCGTGCCGGTGCCCAGATGCAGCGTGCCGCCCTTGACGGTGGCGTCCGTGGTGGTCGCCGTGCCCGCCAGGTTGAGCTGCCCGTCGACCGAGATCTGGGTGGCGTTGAGCGTGCCGCTCGACAGGACGTTCATCGTGCTGCCGGACTGGACCGAGAAGATGCCCTTGTCGGCCTCGATGGTGTTGCCCAAGTTGAACGAGCCGCTGGTGAGCTGGACGCTGCCGGTGCCGGTGACGGTGCCCTCGAAGTTGCCGCCGTTGGCAAGGTAGAGGTTGTTGCCGTTGAGGGCGAGGGTGCCGGTGCCGCTCAGATCGTTGATCGTCTGGTTGCCCTTGACCAGCGTCAGGCCGGCATTCTTCGCGATATCGACCTTGAGGGCCGAGCTCAGGATGCCTGCGCCGTCCACCGCGACGGTGCCGAGCGTGATGTACAGCTCGCCCGGAGCGAAGCTGCCGGCCGCGCCGGACAGGGTGAGGGTGCCCGCGCCGGTCTTGACCATGGTGGCATTGCCGCCGGTGATCGAACCGGCATAAGTCCCGTTGATGGCCTGATCGACCGTCAGGACGCTGCCGCTGGCCAGTGCGATCGTTCCGCCGGTGCCCGAAAGCGAGCCGGTGGTGAGATTCGCACTCGTGGTCAGGGCGCCGCCGTTCTGGACGTAGTCACCGGTGACGGTGATGTCGGCATGGGCCAGGATCGAGCCGGCATTGGTCAGCGAGCCAAAGTGGTTGACCGAACCGGCCGCCAGATCGACCATCCCCGTCGCGGCGTTGGCGAAGCCGCCTTCGACCTTCAGGGTGCCCTGGTTGGTGACGGTGCCTGCGTTGACGAGATGGCCGAGGTTGGCAACCGCACCCTGGCCCAGGGCGATCGTGCCGTTCGCGGCATTGTTTGCCACGCCCGAGACATTGAGGGTGCCCATGTTGACCGGCACGGAGCGGGTCAGGTTGGACAGTCCGGCAATGTCGATCAGGCCGCTGTTGGTCAGCTCGTCAAGCGAGGCAACCGCGTGGACACGGGTGATGCCGGCGTTGATCAGCGTGGCGATCGCATCGTCGACCCCCATGGTGAAGGTGGCCGGGGCATTGACCGAGACGCCGAGGCTGTCGGCGAAAGTCGCGCCATTGCTGGTGTCGAGGCCGCCTTCGGCAACGGTCAGGCCGCCCTTGAAGGTGTTGGTGCCGCTCAGGTACAGGGTGCCTTCGCCGGTCTTCACCAGCTTGCCCGCGCCGTCGAACACGCCCTGGTAGAGGCTGTTGCCCGACTGGTCGATCACCAGCGTGTTGACCACGGCACCGCTAACGCCGCCGAGGCCGACGATCGCGCCGGGATTGCCCTGGAAAGCGGTGGTGGTGATGGTGCGGGTGGCAGCGGTTTCGACACCGTCGACCATGTTGCCCAGCACGGAGAGGTAGCCGTTCTGATAGACGTTCTGCGCCGACAGATCCCCGCCCAGATACCACAGGCCGGAGTTATGGGCCCACAAGGAGGCATCGACGTTGCCCAGCGTCATCAACTGACCACCGGCATTGTCGAAGATGAGGGAGTTCACATCGGAGCCCAGCGTCAGCTTGCCGGCGTTGTAAACCTGGACGCCGTCGACCTTGCTGGAGAACAGCGCCTCGCCATCGGCCCGGTTGATGAGGGTGGAGATCGCTGCATCGCCATAGACGATCGTGTTGCCACGGTTCTCCAACGTTGCCGCGTTCAGCTTGTCATAGGCGACCAGCTGGCCGGCCGCGCCGACATATCCGCTGGTCAGCTTCTCGGCGCCGTACAGTTCCAGGCGGCCGCCGTTGATCGTCAGGTAGCCGCCGTTGGTGGCGTCCATCAGGCGTCCGGTGGTGCCGTTGAACTTCGTGCTGACAAGGCCGTTGTTGACGATGAGGCCGGTCAGGCTGTTCTGCGCGGTGAAAAAGGCCGTGCCCGCATAGCCGGTGTCGTTGACGACCAGATCGCCGCCCGACCACTTGCCGGCAAGAACGGCATAGTCGGTGCTGACGCTCTTGTTGTCATAAACGGCGAGGCGTCCGGTCAGCCCATTGAGATTGACCGCGTTGACCAGCTTGACCGCACCCACGCCGTACTCGCTGCCGAACACCAGCGTCGAGCCGGTGTTGACGAAGCCGCCCGCGTTCCAGGTCAGGGTCTGGCCGGTGCTGCTGCTGAGCGCGCCGAAGTTCAGCGTGATCCCGGCCGCATTAGCTGCCGCGAATCCGCCGCTGCCAGCCCAGCTGAGCTGGGTGGAAAGCGAGCCGACACGGCGGACCACATCGGTGTTGAGCAGCCAGACGCCTGCGTTCTCGGTGGTGAGCGTGCCGATGCTGCCGCCGCCATTGAAGGTCAGGTGACTGTTGGCATTGAGGCCGACGCCATCAGCCGCCTCCAGAGAACCGCCGCCGATGTAGGTGGTGCCGGTATAGGTGTTCTGGCCCAGGAGCTGGACGAGGCCGCCGCCGGTGATCTGCAGGCTGGCGCCCGCACCCGATGCGTTCGATGCGCCCGCATAGCTGGCTGAACTGTCGTCACCGATCGAGCCTTCGAAGCGGATCACATGCCCGGTGCCGGGCGTCAGGGTGACGCTGGAACCCTTCATCATGAACAGGTCGGTGCCCGCCGCGTTACCGGCCGAGCCGCCGTTGTTGGACGAACCCGCAAGTGAGGCGTTGTTCTGGAACAGCGCGTCGCCGGCGATGATCA
>PJUE01000895.1_pt1 | contig 12793 bp, 5 predicted proteins | sample 1512171 | NCBI WGS metagenome assembly PJUE01 (sample SAMN08177674, study PRJNA422409) | Feces metagenome, whole genome shotgun sequencing project. | isolation source: Chicken feces (3) enriched on wood chips: alkali lignin treatment | host: Gallus gallus | place: USA: Madison | collected 2015-01-15
CTCGGCCACGATCTGCTTGCTGGCCGCATCGACGGCGTCGAAGTAGGCGCGGCCGGTCTTGCCGCGGGCCTGGGCCAGCACCTGGTCGGTCACCTTGTCGAAGCCGACAGTGACCAGCACGCGGAAGTCGGGATTGGCCGGGCGCTCATCGGCACGGCCCTGGGCAATGAAGCCGCCGTTGATGAGGTCGTGCTCGGGCGAGCTGTTGTACTGGATCACGCCCATCGCCACATGGTGGTTGGTCAGCAGCAGGCCGTCGGCGGAAACGAACGAAGCGGTGCCACCGCCGGCACGCACCACGGCACTCAGTGGCGGCGCGGTGACGTTGGCCAGCTCGGCCGGGTCGCCCTTGAAACCGGCCGCCTTCAGCGGCTTGGCCAGCTCCGGCAGCTGGGTCGGCATCCACATGCCTTCATCGGCATGGGCGCCTGCGGCGAGGGTCAGGCCCAGGGCCAGGGCGGCAGGAAGGGTTTTGCGGGCAGGCATCGGCGTTTCCGGCAGTACAGAACAGCCCGGGACCATAGCCGCTGGGGGCCGGTGGGGCAACGGCCGATGGTTGGGGTGGCGCGTTCATCAGCCACCTTGTCGGCCTACAATCAATGTTCCATCACATGCAGTCAGGGAAGCAGCATGATCGTCGGTATCGACCTGGGCACCACCCATTCGCTGGTGGGCATCTACGAGGCGGGCGGCGGGCGGCTGTTCCCCAACGCACACGGCGAGCTGCTGACGCCTTCGGTGGTCAGCCTGGCCGATGGCGCGGTGCTGGTCGGGCAGCCGGCGCGCGACCGCCTGGTCAGCCATCCTGCGCATACGGTGGCGAACTTCAAACGCTGGATGGGCACCGACCGGCAGACCCGCCTGGGAAACCGCAGCTTTCGCCCCGAGGAGCTGTCGGCGCTGGTGCTGCGTTCGCTGCTGGCCGACGCCGAGGCCGCCCTGGGGCAGAAGGTGGAAGAGGCGGTGATCAGCGTACCGGCGTACTTCTCCGATGCGCAGCGCAAGGCCACGCGCACGGCCGGCGAACTGGCCGGTGTCCGTGTCGAGCGCCTGATCAACGAACCCACCGCCGCCGCGCTGGCCTATGGCCTGCAGCAGCGCGAGGGCGAAGGCCGGGTGCTGGTGCTGGACCTGGGCGGCGGTACCTTCGATGTGTCGATCCTGGAACTGTTCGACGGCGTGGTCGAAGTGCATGCCAGCGCCGGTGACAACTTCCTGGGCGGCGAGGATTTCTCGCGCGTGCTGCTCGATGCCCTGCTGGCCGACCAGCGCCTGGACCTGGCCACGCTGGCAGACAGTGAAAAGGCGCAGCTGCTGCGTCACCTGGAACGCTTCAAGCGCGAGCTGAGCCATAGCGGCAGCAGCACGCTGGAACTGACCCTGGGCGAACGCCAGCTGCGCTGGGAACTGGACGAGGCCGGATTCGCCCGCCTGTGCGATCCGCTGCTGCAGCGCATGCGCGGGCCGATCGAGCGGGCCATCCGCGATGCCCGGCTGCAGCCGGACGCACTGGACGACATCGTGCTGGTGGGCGGTGCGGTGCGCATGCCGATGGTCAGCCGCCTGGTCACCCGCATGTTCGGCCGGCTGCCACTGCGCCACGTCCACCCGGACCATGCCATCGCTCTGGGTGCCACCGTCGCCGCCGGGCTGAAGGGACGCAACGAGGCCCTGCGCGAAGTGGTGCTGACCGATGTCTGCCCCTACACGCTGGGCACCCAGGTATCGCGCCGCACCGCCGACGGGCAATCGCGCGGCGGCTATTTCCACCCGATCATCCAGCGCAACAGCGTGGTGCCGGTCAGCCGCGAGGATCAGTTCTTCCCGATCCATGAGAGCCAGCGCGAAGTCGTGATCGACATCTACCAGGGCGAAAGCCCGACCGTGGACCGCAACATCAAGCTGGGCGAGCTGCGCGTGCCGTTGACCCATCGTGCGCCGATGGAACAGCGCGGAATCACCACCCGCTTCACCTACGACATCAACGGCCTGCTGCAGGTGGAGGTCACCGAAGATGCCACGGGCCTGCGCCACGAGCTGATCCTGGAACAGAACCCGGGCCTGCTGTCGGCCGAGGAGATCCAGCAGCGCCTGGCCGCCCTGCAGGACCTGAAGATCCACCCGCGCGACAGCCAGCAGAACCTGGCCGTGGTGGCCCGCGCCGAACGCCTGTACGAGGAGTTCATCCACCACCGCGACACGCTGCAGGGCTGGCTGATGCAGTTCAGCCACGCCCTGGACGGCCAGGACCCGCACCACATCGAACAGCAGCGCCGCGAACTGTCGCAGGCACTGGACATGCTGGAGCGCGACGCATGAGTTGGGGCCTGGAGGTGCTGGAGCTGGACCAGGACGCCGACGAACGTGCGATCAAGCGCGCCTACGCGCAGCGCCTGCGGGTCACCCGCCCCGACGATGACCCGGTCGCGTTCCAGCAGCTGCATGAGGCCTACCAGGCCGCACTGGCATGGGCGAGGGATCGCGATCCACAGGACGCAGCATGGTCCGGCAGCGAACCGGACGCGCCGCTGCAATCCTCAGCGTCGGCGGTCGAACCCGTGCAATCTACTGCTGGCATGGACGTGGAAGCCGTCGCTGACCGCATCCTGGCCGAAGCGATTCAGCAGCAGCCGGAAACGCTGCAGGCGTGGCTGGCACAACAACCGGAACTGTGGGCGCTGCAGTGGAAAGCGCGGATCGGCGATGCCCTGCTGGAAGCGTTGTTCTGCAGCGCTGAGCCGGTGCAGGCTGACAACCTTGATCTGCTGGCCGAAGTGTTCGGCTGGGACGAGATCGGCAGCAGCGTGGACCCCTATGCGCTGGATGCACTGCGCCTGCAGATGCACCGACGATGGATCGTGCAGCCAGGCAACCACCATCGTCTGGCCGACCTGCTGCAGCGCCATGACCTGCCCGACCCGCCGGCAACGGCCCGCGCGCACATGGATTGGCTGTCGCGTCCATGGAATCACTGGCAGGCACTGCTGACCTCCGTGTCACCCCAGCGCGGACGCGACCTCAACCAGACCCTGGACGCACTGGGCATCGATGATGCCGATCAGGTTCCAGCACCGCTGCAGGCCCGCCAGGTCGCGTTCTGGCGCGAGATCGGCGCAATGCACCGCTTGAACCGCGAACGGCTCCTGCAGGGCCTGCTGCGCGGCGTCGCGTGCGCGGTCATCGCCGCGCTGCTGGTACTGGCGGTGGGCGTGCTGGGCCGATTGGCCACGGATAGCAGCGTTGCAGGCATCCATCCGATCGCCACCTACGCACGGGTAGCGTTGTACGCCGGGCTGGGGCTGGCGCTGCTGGGCACGGTCGCCCCCGTCGTGCAGACCTTCCTGCACTGGCAGGTGCAGGACGAGCAACTGTCCCGATCACCGCGGGTGGCGCTGCTGCCGGTGCCGCTGCTGGTGGCCGTGGCGGCGATGATGATGCATGGGTGGAACCTGCGTTCGGCGGGCACCCTGCTGGCGTGGCCGGTGCTGGGCCTGGCGGTCTGGCGCTGGTGGCGACGCAGCCAGCTGGAAATCCACTTCAACGGGTGGATGCTGCTGGCCATGCTGCCCTTCGTGAAGCTGCTGATGTTGGGCATGCTGCATGCCGAACTGGCGCTGGTGGCCGCCTTGGTGTTCTGGGGCTGGGACGTCTGGCGCAACGTGCTGGGTCGGCGCGGATGAGTGACTGGATGCAGCGGCTCGGGCTGGATGCCGATGCCGACGAACGCGCCATCAAGCGCGCCTATGCAAAGCAGCTGCGGCTCACGCGGCCCGAAGATGACCCGGTGGCATTCCAGCAGCTGCACGCCGCCTACCAGGCCGCGTTGGCGCAGCTGGGCGGGAATGCAGCGCCGGCAGCGGAAGGTGTCGCGCCGCAGGCATCGACGGACGACGTGGACCACGATGCCGTCGCCGCACAGCTGCTGGCAGTGGCCGGCCGCGGCGATGCGGCCCTGCTGCAGCAGGCCCTGCAGCAGCAACCGGAACTGTGGTCACTGCGCGGCAAGCATCACATCGGCCACGCCCTGCTGCAGCGGCTGGTGACGCACGAACCAGCCCTGCCACGCACCACCTTCAACGCACTCGCCGAATGCTTCGGCTGGGATGACCCCGTGCAAGGGGTGGACCTGCATTGGCTGGATGCCGTGGCGCGCCGCTGCGAGCAGCACTGGCTGCTGTCACCGGCCGGTGCGCCGGCACTGGCGAGGCGGTACTCGGACATCAGCGAGACGCTGCTGGTGCCCGGCAGCGATGTACTTCCCAGCCTGCGCGAGCCGCGCCCGGCCTGGCGCAACCTGCTGAGCACGCTGCAGCCGTCGCGCGCGCAGCAGGCGATCAGCCTGCTGGCGGCGCTCGGCTACTGGCACGACCTGCGCCTGCCACCGGGTCTGGATGCAGGCCAGGTGGCGTTCTGGTCGCGCTTCGGCCGCGAGGGCGATGCCATCCATTGGCAGGCCGGTGGCCTGCGTGCGCTGGTGATCAGCGTGGTCCTCGGCCTGCTCTGCACCTGGGGCGTGGTCGCCAGCTGGCCGCTGCCGGCCTCGGCCGATGGCGCGCTGGACGGCGGCCAGCGCGCGGCGCTGATCATCGCCACTGCCGTGCTGCTGGCCCCTGGCCTGTGGCTGACAACGCGATCGATGCGTGCGCTCATTCGCTGGCAATCACTGCCGGAGCACGCTCCCTCCTTCCTGCCGGGGTTGCGTATCCTGACCGTTCCACTGGCGGTTGCTGCGGTGATGGGTGCCTTCCATCTCACGCTGTTGAATACCACCGGGGATCCATTCACCGCGCTGCTCGTGCTGCCCATGGCCAGCGCGGGGGTGCTGAGCATGGCTGGCCAGCGCTTCGTGCAGCGCTGTGCGCCAGCCGGGCAGAAGGCCTGGGGTGCGCGCATGATGATCGCCATCGTGCTGATCGTGCCTGCACTGGTGGTGGCCCTGGTCTACTGGGCAAAGGACCTGCATGCCCATCGCGGGCAGCTGCGCTGGTTCAACCGCTAAGGGGCCGGCCCCCTTTTCAGCAGAAGGGCTCCACCCCCGGTCTGGTGGCCCCGGCGCAGCCACGCATGGCGTGGCTCTACTTCCCGCTGGGGGTCAGATTCCTTTGCACCGCAAAGGGCTCTGACCCCGACCGGGTCACTTCTCGCGACGCCAGTTCAGCGAGCCACGGTTTTCCACCGTGCTCGATTCCACTTCCACATCGAAGCCGCGGCGCAGCAGGTACTTCAGGGTCAGCACCGAACCGGCGCCCACCATCGATACGCCATAGCCGACATACAGCTTGGGCGAGATGTATTTGCCAAAACCAATCACCGAACCGCCCAGCGCGCGCGACTGGCTCACGCCGGCATCGTCCAGGCCCAGCTTGGCGCCCAGCTGCGAGGCCAGCAGCCCGCTGCCGGCCGACAGCGCCGCCGAGGCCGCGGTGACCTGCTGGGTCTGGTCGGTGCTGGCATTGGTCAGGCTGCGGCCCAGCACCAGGTAGGCCAGTGCTTCGGACTGCGACATCGCCGGATCGGACCACACATCCGCGCGCGGCTGCTGCGCGCGGCCGGTCACGTCGATGCCGGCGGTGACATCACCGATGCGGCGCTCGGCGCGGATGTTGATGCGCGGATCGGAGACCGCGTTGTAGTTCCAATTGAGGTTGCCGCGGGTGATGGTCAGATCCTGGCCATAGGCCTTGTAGCGGCCGCTCACTTCAAGCCCGCCGTTGGCGGTCATCTCGCGGCCGGGCTTGGCCCAGACCTGCATCTTGCCGGTCAGCCCGCCCTTCAGGCCGAAACCGGTCATCTTCACCTTGTCGCCCAGGCTCACGGTCAGGTCCATGTCCAGCGGCGAAGTGCGCGACTCTTCCGGGTCGGCCGGGTCCAGCACCACCACGTCCTCGGACACCGAGGTGCCACGGTCCAGGCGTTCCAGGTCGATGTCGGCCTCGGGCACGTTGACGGTGCCGCGCAGCTCCATCGCCGCCTTGGCCAGGGTGAAGTCGAGATTGGGATTGGCGACGATGCGCAGTTCGCTGGTGTTGGATACCAGCACGTTCTCGCCGTGGATCTTCAGCTGCAGCGGCTGCGCATCGCCGAACCAGGACAGGCCACCGTCGACATACAGCGTGCCCTGCCCCGAATTGGCCTGCGCGGTGATCTTGGCCGAACCATCGGGCTGGGCGACGAAGCTACCCTTGCCCTGGTCGAAGGTCAGGCCCAGTGCCGGGAACTCGCCCTTGAAGTTGCTCAGCGTTGCATCGCCGCCCAGCGAAGGCTGGCCGCGCGTGCCGCGCAGGCTCACGTGGCCCTCGATCAGGCCGGTGGGGCGCACGATATCCGGCGAGAACAGCTCCAGCCAGTACAGCCGCGACATGTTGAGATAGAGCTCGCCGTTCAACGGCGCACTGGCTTCCCAGCCGGTCTGCATCTTCGCATCGACGAAGCCGTTGCCCTGGAAGCCCATGCCCAGGTAGCCCTTGATGCTGGCCGGGGTCATGTCCAGCTTCAGCGAGAACTGGTCGTAGCGCACCAGCTCTCCGCGGGTGCTGTCGCTGCCGGCGTTGCGGACCTCGCCCAGGCGCACGCCGCCTTCCTTCGAACGCACTTCCACGTGGCCTTCCCAGGCATTGGCGCGCGGGCGGATCTGCGCATCCAGGCTGACATCCCCGCGCAGGTAGATGCGACGGCCGGACTGCGGCGGCAGCCACGGCTGCACCAGTGACAGCGGCAGCGCATCGCTGCGCACCACCACGCCCTCGCGCGGCCAGTTGGCCTGCGCACACAGCGCGCCGTTGCCGGTGGTGGTCAGGCAGGCCTCGGACAAGGTGTACGTGCCGCCATTGATGGCGAACGCCGCCGGTGCACGCAGCGACCACGCATCGCCCTTCATCGGCGCGATGCGCAGCGCGGACAGTTCACCGCGCCACTGCGTGCCCTGCTGGCGCACGCTGCCCTGCAGGTCGATCGCGCCCATCTCGTTGTGGGTCTGTGCGGCCAGGCGCAGGTTGGAAGCGCTGCCCTGCGCGTCCACGTTCAGGCGCTCCAGCAGCATGCCGGCGTTGACCTGCTGGCCCTGCACCGCCAGCGTACCGCTGTCGCCACGCCACGGCAGATGGCCCTTGATGCTCAGGCTTTCAGCACCGTAGCCATCCCAGTTGAGGTTGTTGCCGACCAGGTCGGCGCTGATGTCCGGCGCATCGCGCGGGCCCTTCACCTGCACCTGGCCGCGCAGGCCGCCATCGGCGCCGGGCAGCAGATCGCTCAGCTGCAGCGGCTCGAAGCGCGCATCGATGTCCAGGCGATCGCCCACCTTGCCCGACGCGGTCACCCGGCTGCTGCCCACGGTCAGCTTCAGCTCGCCCTGGCCCTGTTCGCCCTGCAGGGCGAACTTGCCCTGGGCATCGACGTTGCGCTGGCGCAGCGTGCCCTTCAGCGAGGGCAGGTCCAGCGTCGCCTGCAGCGTACCGGCGGCGCCGGCCGGCGCATTGGCCGGTGGCGGCAGCTGCTGGCCCTTGGAAGCGACGTTGCCGGACAGGCGACCGTTCCAGCCCGGTGCGAAATAGCCCGGGTCGAAGTCCTTCAGCGTGGCCTTGGCATCCCAGTCCAGCTGCGGCGACCAGGCCACCTGGCCTTCCACCTGCAGCTGGCCACCCGGGGTCTGCGCCTGCAGCTGATGGATCTGCGCCGCCTTGTCATTGCCGCGTACATCGAAGCGCAGCTGTGCCTTCTGTTCCTCGCGCTGCACGTCGGCACGGCCAATTGCCGCCCACGCCTGCAGCGTGCCGGCCAGGCCGAAGCGCGCTTCCTTCAGGGTCACCGGTACCGGTGCGCTGCCAGCGGTGTTCGGGTCGGGCGCCGGCACCCAGGTCAGGTTCTGCGCGACGACCGAGAAATTCAGGGTCTGCCGGTCTTCCTGGCTGAAATCAGCGGTGCCCTGCAGGCGTGCTTCGCCGCCCAGGCCCTTCACCACCAGCGGCGAGACCTTCAGCACCTGGTCCTGCAGCGAAACCACCGACGGTGCCAGTTCCAGTTCCTGCTCGCCCTGCTTCACCCGGCCATGCAGGTTGGCGGTGCCGCCCTTGCCCGCAGCGGTGAAATCCAGCGCCAGCGGCGCGATGCCCGAGGCAGCCAGCGCTGGCGACAGCAGCGCCAGGTCCAGCTCATCGCTGCGGACCGTGGCATTCCAGGTCGGGTCGGTGCGGCCGTCGAACACCAGCATCGCCTTCAGCGGCTGCGGTGCGCGGCCAGCCACGCCCACCTCCATGTGCGCCAGGTTGCCGCGTGCGACCAGGCCGAGGCTGGCAGCGGTGCGCCCGCGCGGTGCCGGCAGCACGGCGGTCACGGTCACGTCGGTGTCGTAGTCCTTGGCCGGGATGTAGCGGCCCTGGGCGGTGAAGTTGCCCATGTCGCTGTCCACGACCAGCGTCCGCGCCTGGAATTCGCCGTTGGCGATTTCGATGCCGCCGCGCACGCGGGCGATGTCGATCACCGGCTCATTGGCCTGGCTGATGCGGAACCCATCGATGGCAATGGCATCGGCCTGGATGGCCAGTGGCATCTCGATCTGCGGCAGCGAGTCGGGCCACGACGGCAGCGTGAAAGGCTCGTCGCTCTTGGCCAGATTGAGCGTGGCATTGGTCAGTTCCAGCCTGTCCAGCAGCAGCTTGCGGCCCAGCAGCGGGCGCAGGTCCGGCTCCAGGTGTGCGCGCTCGGCGTGGAAATGGATGTCGTCGTAGCGGAAATCGACGTTGTACAGGGTCAGCGGCCCGGCGACCGGGCCATCCACCTTGTCCCAGGTGAAACTGGCACCCACCGGCAGCCGCGCCACCACCTGCGCCAGCAGCACATCGCGGCCGGCCACGGTCTGCAGCAGCCAGTACACCGCCAGCAGGGCCAGCAGCACCAGGCCCAGCACGCCCACGCCCGACCACGCCCAGAAGCGGCGGCGGCGGTAGAAACGCACGCGTGGCGGCGGCGGGGTGCGGGTGTCCGGGGTCTGCGCGCTCACAGGTCCGCTCCGATGTTCAGGTACAGCTGGAACTGCGAATCCGGGTTGTTCAGGCCGTGCGCGATATCCACGCGCACCGGGCCCACCGGCGATTTCCAGCGCACGCCGAAGCCCACGCCGGTGTGCAGGTCGATGGTGTTGTCGAACGCGCTGCCGGTGTCCACGAACACCGCCGCGCCCCACGGGCCGCCATTGAAGTAATGCTCGTACTCGGCCGAACCGACCACCAGGTTCTTCGCACCCAGCGCGTACTTGTCCGGGGCCGGTGTGCGCGGGCCCACTTCACGGAAGGCATAGCCGCGGATGCTGCGGTCACCACCGGCGAAGTAGCGCAGGCTCGGCGGCATCGCCACCAGGTCACTGGTCCACGTGGTGCCACCTTCACCGCGCAGGATAAGGCGGTCGCTCTGTCCCACCGGGATGTACCAGCGCAGCACGGCATTGGCCTGCACGAAGCTGGTATCCGAACCGGCGCCCTCGATGCCGCCGCGCAGGGTGGCGGTGCCGCTGACGCCGCTGCGCGGGAACAGCGGATCGTCGACGTTGACGTAGTCGGCCACCAGCTGCGGGTAGACCAGGGTCGAGGTGTTGTAGACCGCGTTGGTGAACTCGGTGCCCGAGGCATAGCGCCAGCGCTCGCGCAGCGCGTTCATCGAGGCGATGGCGGTCCAGTGCTCGTTGATCTGCCCGCTGCGGCTGGCGATCAGCTTGAAGTTGCGCAGGTCGATGTAATCGGTCTGTTCGTCGTAGGCACTGGCGGTGAAGCCGTACCAGCCGTCCAGCCACTTGAACGCCGGCACGCGGTAGGTGCTGGTCAGGCTCTTGCGCTTCTGCGCATAGTCCAGCTGGGTGTTCATCTTGTGGCCGCGGCTGTTCACGTAGCGCCGCTCGATACCGCCGCGCACACCCGCGCCGCTCTCGCTGCCGTAGCTCAGGCCCGAGGTGTAGATGGTGCGCTTGGCCCGGGTCAGCTTCACGTCCACCGGCACTTCGCCGTTCTCGTCGGCCTGGTCCGGCCGCGGCTGGATGTCGATCACACTGAAGTAGTCGAGCTTGGTCAGCGATTCGCGCAGGCGGTCCAGCTTGCCTTCGTGGAAATAGCTGCCCTGTTCCCAGTACACCAGCGGGTCGAACAGCTTGTCGACGAAGTAATCCTGCTCGAAGGTCACCGGGCCCATGTTGTAGCGGCGGCCGCTGTCCCAGGTCAGGTCGATGTCGGCCGCGTTTTCCGCGCGGGTGATCTGCACCTGGCGCTGGGTGTAGTCAGCATCGAAGTAACCACGCTCGGCCAGGCGTCGGGTGATGGTGATCTTGCTGGCTTCGTACTGCGTGTGCTCGAAGCGCTGGCCCTTGCGCGGCTTGAACGCAGCGATATCGTCCTGCAGGTACTGGTCGTACATTGCCGGGCCGGTGATGTCGATGTGCTCGCGGCGCACCCGCACCGGTTCGCCCTTCTCCACCCGGATATGCACCTGCACGCGCTCGTCCTGGCGGGGCGCTTCCACGGTGATCACCGGATTGTAGTAACCGAACGGCTCCAGCGCCTCGCGGGTCTGCCGCTCGGCCTGCGACAGCAGGTATTCCAGCCGCGACTCGCCCTGTTCCTTGCCGATGGTGTCGTACAGCGACAGCGATTCCTGGATGTTCTCGATGATCGCGGCGTCGTCGCCCTTGTCCAGTCCCTTGATGTCCACCTTGTCGATGGTGCCGCGCGCATGGACCACGGAGGTGGTGGCCAGGGTCAGGACCATCAGCGGGAGGGCGTATTTCTTTGGCTGCATGCGGCACAGCATACCGACCACGCGTGACGATGCGAAATGCAGCGCGCGAATGGGGATCGGTTGTTAAGTGGCAGTCAAAATACGCCGCTTTGTGCGCGTCATCGGCACGAAAACGACAACGCCGGGCATGGCCCGGCGCTACCTGTTCCAGTAGATCCACGCCATGCGTGGATGGGGGGCCGTCCCCCGTCAGCTCGACAGATGCTCGATCGCCGCGACTTTGCCCAGGCGCTCGCCCAGCATCGTCAGCAGCGCCAGGCGGTTGCCACGCAGCGCCGGGTCTTCGGCATTGACCATCACGCCATCGAAGAACGCATCGACCTGCGGACGCAGGCGGGCCAGGCGCGCCAGCACGGCCACGTAATCCTTCTGGTGCAGGCTGGCGCCGGTGTCGTCGATGGCCGCAGTAACGGCTTCGGCCAGCGCGCGCTCGGCGTCTTCCTGCAGCAGCGACGCATCGATCTGGCCCGGGATGTCGGCCTCGGCCTTGCGCAGGATGTTGCGGATGCGCTTGTTGGCCGCAGCCAGCGCTTCAGCTTCCGGCAGCGCGGCAAACGTGCCGATTGCGTCAAGGCGGCGGTCGAAGTCATAGAGCGAGGCCGGCTTCAGCTCCGCCACCGCGTTGAAGTGCGTGGCCGGCACGCCCTTGTCGGCGTAGTAGCCCTTCAGGCGGTCGAGGATGAAGTCGTACAGCTCGCCGACCTCGGCCTGCACGTTGCGCGCGGCCAGGCCGGCGTTGGCACTGGCCAGCAGCGCGCGCAGATCCAGCTCGAAGCCGCTCTCGATGATCGTGCGGGCCAGGCCCAGCGCGTTGCGGCGCAGGGCGAACGGATCCTTGTTGCCGGTCGGCTTCAGGCCCGCGGCGAAACCGCCGGCCAGGGTGTCCACGCGCTCGGCAATGGCCAGCACCTTGCCCAGCGGCGACAGCGCGATGTCATCGCCACCGAAGCGCGGCTGGTAGGCCTCGTCGATGGCCAGCGCCACCTCCGGCGATTCGCCACCGGCCACCGCGTAGTGGCGGCCGGCGATGCCCTGCAGTTCCGGGAATTCATTGACCATGCGCGACTGCAGGTCGTTCTTGGCCAGCTGCGCGGCACGCTTGGCCAGCACCGGGTCGGCACCGACCTGCGGCGCGATCACCTCGGCCAGGGCCACCACGCGTGCCACCTTGTCGGCCACGCTGCCCAGCTTGGCCTGGTACGTCACCGTCTTCAGGCCGTCGCCCATCGATTCCAGGCCCTGCTTCAGGTCTTCATCGAAGAAGAACTTGGCATCGGCGAAGCGCGGGCGGATCACGCGCTCGTAGCCCTTGGCCACTTCGGCCACATCCTTCGATTCGATGTTGGCGATGCCGATGAATTTCTCGGTCAGCTTGCCGCTGTCATCCAGCACCGGGAAGAACTTCTGGTTGATCTCCATCGTCTCGATCAGCGCGTCCTGCGGCACGGCCAGGAACGCGCGCTCGAAGCTGCACAGCACGGCCGACGGCCACTCGACCAGGTTCACCACCTGCTCCAGGTTGTCTTCGGTGATGCGGGCGCTGCCACCGGCCTGGCCAGCAGCGGCCTCGACCTCGGCAACGATGCGCGCGCGGCGCTCGGCCGGATCGACCAGCACCTTGGCCGCGCGCAGCGATTCGACGTAATCCTGCGGCTGGCTCAGCCACACGGTCTTGTCATGGTGGAAGCGGTGGCCACGGCTCATGCGGTCGGCCTTCAGGCCGAACAGCTCGGCCTCGACCACGTCGGCACCGTGCAGCAGCACCAGCCAGTGCGCCGGGCGGGCAAAGCCCCAGTCGTGGTCGCCCCAGCGCATCGGCTTGGGAATCGGCATCGCGGCGATGGCCTCGCGCAGGATCTCGGGCAGCAGCGCGGCGGTGCGCGCACCCGGGCTCACCGCACGGTGCACGAAGCGTTCACCCTTGTTGTCGCTGGTCTTCTCCAGCGCGGTCCAGTCGATCCCGGCCTTGGCGGCGAAGCCCTGCAGGGCCTTGGTCGGCTGGCCCTCGGCATCCAGC
>PJUE01000899.1_pt1 | contig 12748 bp, 10 predicted proteins | sample 1512171 | NCBI WGS metagenome assembly PJUE01 (sample SAMN08177674, study PRJNA422409) | Feces metagenome, whole genome shotgun sequencing project. | isolation source: Chicken feces (3) enriched on wood chips: alkali lignin treatment | host: Gallus gallus | place: USA: Madison | collected 2015-01-15
AGAGATCGGTCAGGGCGAAGGACGGCTGGATATCATTGCCTGGCCGGGCTACATCGAACGCGGCGAGACCGATAAAGCCTACGACTGGGTCACCGCCTTTGAAAAAGAGACCGGCTGTAAAGTGAACGTCAAAACCGCCGCCACCTCCGACGAGATGGTCAGCCTGATGGCGAAGGGCGGTTACGATCTGGTGACCGCCTCCGGCGACGCCTCCCTGCGTCTGATCATGGGCAAACGCGTTCAGCCCATTAATCCCGATCTGATCCCCAACTGGAAAACCCTCGACCCGCGCATCGTCAAAGGGGAGTGGTTTAACGTCGACGGTAAGGCCTACGGCACGCCCTATCAGTGGGGGCCAAACCTGCTGATGTACAACACCAAAACCTTCCCGACCCCGCCCGACAGCTGGGGCGTGGTGTTTAAAGAACAAAACCTCCCGGACGGCAAAACCAACAAAGGGCGGGTTCAGGCCTACGATGGCCCGATCTATGTTGCCGATGCGGCGCTGTACGTCAAAGCCACCCAGCCGGATCTGGGGATCACCGACCCCTATCAGCTGACCGAAGCGCAGTACGCGGCAGTCCTGAAAGTGCTTAAAGATCAGCACGCGCTGATCCACCGCTACTGGCACGACACTACCGTGCAGATGAGTGATTTCAAAAACGAAGGGGTGGTTGCCTCCAGCGCCTGGCCGTATCAGGCTAACGCCCTCAAAGGCGAGAATCAGCCGATTGGCACCGTCTTCCCGAAAGAGGGAGTGACGGGCTGGGCGGACACCACCATGCTGCACGCCGACGCCAAACATCCGATGTGCGCCTACAAATGGATGAACTGGTCGTTGACGCCAAAAGTGCAGGGCGATCTCGCAGCATGGTTCGGTTCACTGCCGGTGGTGGCGGAAGGTTGTAAAGCCAGCACCCTGCTGGGCGACAAAGGCTGTGAAACCAACGGCTACAACTATTTCGACAAAATCATGTTCTGGAAAACGCCCATCGCCAACGGCGGAAAATTTGTACCTTACAGCCGCTGGGTGCAGGACTACATCGCCATCATGGGTGGTCGTTAAGCGCCAGGGAGCGGATTATGACGTACGCAGTAGAGTTTAACGATGTTTCACGCCTGTATGGCGACGTGCGTGCGGTGGACGGGGTAACGATCCGGATTCGTGACGGCGAGTTTTTCTCGATGCTGGGGCCTTCGGGCTCCGGCAAAACCACCTGCCTGCGCCTGATTGCCGGTTTCGAACAGCTGAGCGGGGGCTCCATCTCGATCTTTGGCAAAGACGCCAGCGAGCTGCCGCCCTGGGAGCGTGACGTTAATACCGTCTTTCAGGACTACGCCCTGTTTCCCCACATGTCGATCCTCGAGAACGTGGCCTATGGGCTGATGGTAAAAGGAATTAACAAATCCACCCGTCAGGCCCAGGCGCGAGAGGCCCTGGATAAGGTCGGCCTCAGCTTCGCGGAAACCCGCAAACCCTCCCAGCTCTCCGGCGGACAGCGTCAGCGGGTGGCGATTGCCCGGGCGCTGGTTAATCAGCCCCGGGTGCTGCTGCTGGATGAGCCCCTCGGCGCACTGGATCTGAAACTGCGCGAGCAGATGCAGTTTGAGCTGAAAAAATTGCAGCAGGAGCTGGGCATCACCTTTATTTTCGTCACCCACGATCAGGGCGAAGCGCTGTCGATGTCGGACCGGGTGGCGTTGTTCAACAATGGCCGTATCGAACAGGTAGATACCCCGCGCGAGCTCTACCTGCGCCCGCGCACGCCGTTCGTTGCCAGCTTCGTCGGCACCTCGAACGTTTTCACGGACGCCCTGGCGCAGCGCGTCTGCGGCCTGACAGGAAGTTACTCCCTGCGCCCGGAACATATTCGCCTCGACGGGGAGGGAGAAATTCAGGTCCAGGGCCGGGTGCAGGCCGTGCAGTTCCAGGGGGCGTCCACCCGCTTTGAGCTCCGTCTTGCCGGGGGGGAAAAGCTGCTGGTGAGCCAGGCGAACCTGACCGGTGCCGCGCTGGCCGCAGGGGTAGAACCCGGGCAGACGGTGACCGCCTCCTGGGCGCGCGACGCCATGGTGCCGCTGCATGAGGAGGGGTGATATGGACATGAGCGTGGCACCCACCCCGGCGCCGCACGGCCTGGCCAGCCGTCTGTCGGCGCTGTTCTGGCGCAGACCATCGCTGGGGCTGTTCTTACTCCTTCTCGGCCCGCTAATGTGGTTTGGCATCGTTTATCTGGGGTCGCTGTTTGCCCTGCTGTGGCAGGGGTTCTACACCTTCGATGACTTCACCATGTCGGTGACGCCGGACCTGACCTTTGCCAACATCCGCGCGCTGTTCAATCCTGCCAACTACGACATCATCCTGCGCACCCTGACGATGGCAATTGCCGTCACTGTCGGCAGCGCGATCCTCGCCTTCCCGATGGCCTGGTATATGGCGCGCTACACCCGCGGGAAGTGGAAAGCCTTTTTCTACATCGCGGTGATGCTGCCGATGTGGGCCAGCTATATCGTCAAGGCCTACGCCTGGACGCTGCTGCTGGCGAAAGACGGGGTGGCGCAGTGGTTTCTCAGCCATATGGGGCTGGAGCCGGTGCTGACCTCGCTGTTAACGGTGCCGGGTATTGGGGGCAGTACGCTCTCCACCTCCGGGCTGGGGCGTTTTCTGGTGTTCGTCTATATCTGGCTGCCGTTTATGATCCTGCCGGTGCAGGCGGCGCTTGAGCGTCTGCCGCCGTCACTGTTGCAGGCCTCTGCTGACCTGGGGGCCCGCCCGCGTCAGACCTTCCGCTACGTAGTACTGCCGCTGGCCATTCCGGGTATCGCCGCCGGGTCGATCTTTACCTTCTCCCTGACGCTGGGCGACTTTATCGTGCCGCAGCTGGTGGGCCCGCCGGGGTACTTTATCGGGCAGATGGTTTACTCCCAGCAGGGGGCGATTGGCAATATGCCGATGGCGGCAGCCTTTACGTTGGTGCCCATTGTTCTCATTACCGTTTATCTGGCGTTCGTGAAGCGCCTGGGAGCGTTTGATGCACTCTGAACGCGCGCCGCTGTTTCTGAAAATTGCCACCTGGGGCGGGGTGATCTTCCTGCACTTCCCGCTGATGATTATTGCCATCTATGCTTTTAATACCGAGGATGCGGCGTTCAGCTTCCCACCGCAGGGGCTGACGCTGAAGTGGTTTAGCGCGGCGGCGGGGCGCAGCGACATTATTGAATCGGTGACGTTGTCACTGAAAATCGCTGCTCTGTCGACGGTGATTGCCCTGGTGCTCGGCACCCTGGCGGCCGCGGCGCTATGGCGGCGTGAGTTTTTCGGTAAGAACGCGGTGTCGTTGATGCTGATCCTGCCGATTGCCCTGCCGGGGATCATCACCGGTCTGGCGCTGCTGACGGCGTTTAAGACCATCAATCTGGAGCCCGGCTTCTTTACCATCATTCTCGGTCACGCCACATTCTGCGTGGTGGTGGTGTTCAATAATGTGATTGCCCGTTTCCGGCGTACCTCCTGGAGCCTGATTGAGGCTTCGATGGATCTCGGCGCCAACGGCTGGCAGACCTTCCGCTACGTGGTGCTGCCCAATCTGGGGTCGGCGCTGCTGGCAGGGGGGATGCTGGCGTTCGCCCTGTCGTTCGATGAGATCATCGTCACGACCTTTACTGCCGGACATGAGCGCACCTTGCCGCTGTGGCTGTTAAACCAGCTCGGTCGCCCGCGCGATGTTCCTATTACCAACGTGGTGGCCCTGCTGGTGATGCTGGTGACCGCGATACCCATTCTGGGAGCCTGGTGGCTAACCCGCGACGGCGAGAGCGTTGCCGGCAGCGGAAAATAACGTTGATTTCAACAGGACAATACTATGCAAACTCAACTGCTGATTAATGGTGAACTGGTCAACGGCGAAGGGGAAAAACAGCCGGTCTATAACCCTGCGACCGGCGAGGTGCTGCTGGACATTGCGGAGGCCTCTGCCGCCCAGGTCGATGCTGCCGTACAGGCCGCCGACCGCGCCTTCGCCAGCTGGGGGCGCACCACGCCGAAAAGCCGCGCCGAGTGCCTGCTCAGGCTGGCCGACGCCATCGAAGCCAATGCTGAGGCCCTGGCCCGGCTGGAGTCGCAAAACTGCGGCAAACCGCTGCACTGCGTATTGGGGGATGAAATTCCGGCGATAGCCGACGTGTTTCGCTTCTTTGCCGGGGCGGCGCGAACCTTGCACGGCTCGGCGGCGGGAGAATATCTCGAGGGTCACACCTCTATGATCCGTCGCGACCCGGTGGGGGTCGTCGCCTCAATTGCGCCCTGGAACTATCCGCTGATGATGGCGGCGTGGAAGCTGGCCCCGGCCCTGGCCGCCGGGAACTGCGTGGTGCTTAAACCTTCGGAGATCACGCCGCTCACCGCCCTCAAGCTGGCGGAGCTGGCACAGACGATATTCCCGGCAGGGGTGCTCAACGTGCTGTTCGGGCGGGGCAAAACCGTCGGCGATCCGCTGACCGGGCATGAAAAGGTGCGGATGGTGTCGCTCACCGGCTCTATCGCTACCGGGGAACACATCATCGGCCATACCGCTTCGACCATTAAGCGCACCCATATGGAGTTGGGGGGCAAGGCGCCAGTGATCGTCTTTGATGACGCCGATCTCGATGCGGTAGTGGAAGGGGTACGCACCTTCGGTTTCTACAATGCCGGGCAGGACTGCACCGCCGCCTGCCGTATCTACGCGCAAAAGGGCATCTATCCGGCGCTGGTGGAAAAACTGGGTGCCGCGGTCGCCAGCCTGAAGATCGGCGATCCGAATGACGAGAGCACCGAATTGGGTCCGCTAAGCTCGCAGGCGCACCTCGACCGGGTGTGTCAGGCTGTGGATCAGGCCAAAGCCCTGGAGCATGTGCAGGTCATTACCGGCGGCAGCAAGCACGACGGCAAAGGCTACTGGTTCCAGCCGACCCTGCTGGCAGGCGCGAAGCAGGAGGACGCCATCGTCCAGCGGGAGGTGTTTGGCCCGGTAGTCAGCGTCACCGAATTTGACGACGAAGATCAGGTGCTGGGCTGGGCTAACGAATCCCAGTACGGGCTGGCCTCGTCGGTCTGGACCCAGGACGTGGGCCGCGCGCATCGCCTCAGCGCCCATCTTCAGTATGGCTGCACCTGGGTGAACACCCACTTTATGCTGGTGAGTGAAATGCCGCACGGCGGGATGAAAATGTCAGGCTACGGCAAGGATATGTCGGTCTATGGCCTGGAAGATTACACCGTGGTCAGGCATGTGATGATTAAGCATTAATGCGGAAAGCAGGCAGCGACGAAGCGTCGCTGCCTTCGGTTACCAGCCGCACACCTCGTGCTCATTCTCCGTGTCGTAAGCCCGCACGGTATTCACGAGGTCTTTCACCACCTGAGCGGCGACGTCCGGGATCATCAGCTCCATCGGGGCGTCCGTCTCGTAATCTACCGACACGCCGTTGCTGTTGTTGGTGACGGTGACGGTATAGGTTGCTTTGCCCATGATGTTACTCCTTCTCTATTTTCGGCTTTCTCAACACATCAGGCTCAACGAAAAAGTCGATATTGAAATAAGTATCGTCGGTCATCACTTCGATGTGGTGCCAGCGTTCAGGTGGAAATACGCCAAAATGCCCGGCCTCAATAATCAGAGTACTGTCGGGCTCGGGGGAGGTTTCGTCGGCATAGCCGAGATAACGTACAGCCCCCTGCATGACGCTGAGGCGTGGATAAACGCCGGGCTGGGTGCCGGTATCAAGATGGCGCTTGAAAATCCCCGGCGGGGCAGTGTCTTTGTTCCAGAACGGAGTGGAACGGGTGTGAATACAACTTTGCGGAATACGCAGCATAACGTCCTCCCTGTAAAAACTGAGGATATTACAGCACGAAACGCTAACGTGAATTTGCCAAAAAGTGCATTCAAAATGCGACTTTAAAGTGGTACTCCTCAGGTGGGCTATACTTACTCATTCCGAAGGCCGCAAAGGAGCGTCTTATGCTACAAGTCGATAAAGACAAATCCCGTAAGGTGCCCGACTCGGGTAATAAAAAGCCTCAGCCGGTGAAGAAGTAGTCCCGGAAACCAGGGCCGCATCATGCGGCCCTCATTGTGTTTGGGTGCCAGGCAGGCAAGCCCGGAGGATGTAGCGAAAACTACTCAGTTGTTATTAACCATAATATCTATGTGGTTAATATGTAACAAAAAACTTGATCTGCCTCAACATTTGCCGCATATTGCGCGCGGTTATTGAACAGCAGATTGGGTGAATGAGATGACGTTGTACCAGAAAATGTTAATGTTTTACGCCGTCATGGCGACGATCAGTGCGCTTATCACCTGGTTTCTCTCTAAAGATCGCAAACGCATCCGCTTTCTGAGCGCCTTTCTGGTGGGCTCCACCTGGCCGATGAGTTTTCCGGTCGCGCTGCTGATTTCTCTCTTCTGACAGCGATCCCTGCGCGGCGTATTGCCGGATGCGGTGCAAGCACTTATCCGGCCTACAAACCCCATTTCACCTGCTGCACTGACCGTAGGCCTGATAAGCGTAGCGCCATCAGGCATCTGTTTCTGAAGACGCCTTCCAGATTTAAATTCCAGCAATAGCATTCCTCTTCGGTTGCCTGTATAAAAACACAGTCATCTGAAAAGGAGTGCTTATGAACAGCTTTTATTCGCAGCAGGCCCATTGCACGGTGCGCTGGCAAGAACTTCCCGGCCACGGCGAGCCACTGGTTTTTATCCACGGTCTCGGCTGCGCCTCTTCTTATGAATATCCCCGTATAGTCTGCGACCCTGAGTTCGGTTCCCGTCGGGCCATCCTTATCGATCTGCCTGGCAGCGGTTACAGCGATAAACCTGAAGCCTACAGCTATCAAACCTCAGCGCAGGCCCGGGTGGTCATTGAACTGCTTAACCATTTAGCCATAACGTCATTCTGGCTGTACGGGCACAGCATGGGGGGCAGCATTGCAATCGAAACGGCAGAACTGGCCGGTAGCCGTCTGCTGGGTCTGATCGTTTCTGAGCCCAATTTCCATGCCGGAGGTGGCGCCTTTAGCCGGGATATCGCCGCCCGGAGGGAGAACGATTTTATCCGTACCGGTTATCAGGCCCTGCTTGAGGCTGAAACCTCGCTCTGGAAAGGATGCCTGCAGAGTAATGCTCCCTGGGCGGTGTGGCGCGGTGCCGCGAGTCTGGTTAAAGGCGTACAGCCCAGCTGGAACGTGCGTTTTCAACAATTACCTTGCCCGGTCTGGCTGATTTTTGGTGAGCTTTCGCTGCCCGATGCCGACGTGGACGAGATGCGCCAGCAGGGTATTGAGGTAAAAATTATCCCCGATGCCGGGCATTCGATGTCGTGGGAAAACCCGTCGGCGCTGGCGAAGGCGTTGGCTGATTGTATCCAGCACGGTCAGGCGGGCCGGTGAGGTTGCCGGATGCGGTGCAAGCACCTTATCCGGCCTACAAAACCCATTTCACCTGTTGCACTGACCGTAGGCCTGATAAGCGTAGCGCCATCAGGCATCTGTTCAGGCCAGTAAGCCCTGCAACACCTTCCGATCATCCATCGTCATATCGTGTGGATGCTGATACCCGATATTATCAATCGCCTGGGTATACAAGGCCACAAGCCAGTCATAGACATAGGCCGTCGCGGCATGCACTGGCTGCTCGCCGAGGCGGGTTAAGCGGGGGGCGCTGCTGTTGACCGTTGGCGTGACAAATACCGGCTGGCCCTTGCGGACACGGCTGGCAGGGCGCTCAGAAGCTGGCGTCTGCGCATAGCCGACCCAGCCCACAAAGTTCCCCAGCGCGGCGTGCAGCTGCGCGGCGCTGCTTTTATCGGTATCGACAATCTTTTTCAGCTGGGCGAGCAGATTCAGGCGGTAGCTGGCGATCACCAGCACATCGCTAATCTGCTGCAGCACCGCGGTGTCGAGTCCCAGGCGGCTGGCGACGGCGTCGTCGCGGCTCCACTGGCGCAGGTGATTCACCCAGACCTGATGGGCGAGGCGGGCTTTGTCCGTCGGCTGCCAAATCTCATCGGTATCCTGGGCGCTGTCGGCAAACAGGTCGATGGCGTCGGTAAAGAGACCGTTAACCTGCTCCTCGCGCGGCTGCTGCACCGCGAGCAGCGTTTCGAACGCGCGCAGCGGCGGGAGTAACCCTTCCAGCAGCTCTCCGTGACGGGCGGCGCTTCCCTGCAGGGCGCGCACCACCGCTTCCGCGGCGCGGCGCTGGGCAGTCGGATCCTGAGTTAATGGCGCCAGATACCCCTGCATCAGCTGGTGCAGGTCACGCTGATGCCGCTGGCGTAAGGCCAGCAGACGCGTCTGGCGCTGGGATGGCAGGGTTGCCTGCGACAGCCACTCGAGCACCCGCTGCATGCTGCTGCTGTCGAGCGCCTGCAGGGTGCCCCAGTACTGGCCGGGTTTGCCAAGCAGCTGTTGCACCGCTTCGTCGAGATTGGTGCGGCGGGTAAAGCGTGCATCCTGCGGGGTGATCGCCCACACCAGCCCCGGCAGGGCGGCGTCGTCGCCCGGCTGGGTCTCTTTTACCCAGTTGAGCAGCGTTTTAGCGGTCTTCGCCGTCTGGCCGTGATGGGCGGTGGCGTTGCAGATCACCAGCACGTCCGGCTGCAAATGCTGGCGATAATGCTCCAGCAGCCACTGCTGTTTGGCCTGGGCCAGCGGGAGATCGGGCTGGGCCGACGGGGCCGGAATATCAATGACATCCACCCCGGCCAGGGCGCTGTTTTCGACCGGCAGGATTAACTCGCGGGTCAGCAGGGCCAGCACGTCCAGCGGAATGCTGATGGCATTGAGCAGCTCGCCGTTATGCAGCGGATGCAGAACCGCCTGCTGCACGTCCGGCAGGGCAATATCGCCCCGGGTGAGAAAACCTTCGGTCGGCAGGCCAAAATTATCAACCAGCAGGCTCAGCGGTGCGGCCAGCTCCCGGGCATGGCTGGTCTGGTGCAGGATATGCGCCAGCTTCAGCCACTGCTGCGTCAGTTCTTGCTGCTCGCCCCACAGCAGCGACCAGACGCTGGCGCGGGTGCTCAGATCCAGCGACGGCAGCAGCAGGGCAAACTGGTGCCACAGGGCATCGTCCATCTGCTGGGCTGCGGCGGGCACCGTATCGCGCCAGTAGTGGGCGATGGTGCCCACGTCGGCGGGGGTGATCCCCGGTACGCTCTGGGGCTGACGCAGGGCGCGCCACTTCTCCAGTCGCGCTTCAATCACGGTTTTGTCCACCGCAGGCAGCGTGGCGCGGGCAAGGAACACCTGCACCAGCTCCGCCTCGGTGAGCAGGCTCAGGCGCAGTGGAAAGGCGTCATCAGCGACCTCAGCCGCGTTCGGACTGAAGCGCAGCGCCATGTTGGTCAGGGCATGCCCCGGGTTGATATGCGAAAAGTAGTCAAAGGTCCGCTGGCCGACAATCACGTTCATTCGCTGATTGTCACTGCCGCACAGGGTAGCGAGCAGGTGGGCTTTCGCCGCCTGTGAGTGACCATATAAACCAATGGTGCTCCCCGAGGTCAGCGCCCGCGCAATGGCGTGTTCCCGCGCGTCGGCCACCGCCAGCCTTGCCAGCAGGGCGTCGGCGTCGTTATCAAGGATCGGGGCGTGCTGGCGCGTTGTGTTGATCCACCCGATTAACGCCTGAGTTGTGGTCGTCGTGGCTGTCATTTCAGGTATACGCTCCCGCTGTCGATCCAGTAGTGGCTGCCGCTGTGTCTGCGATCCGCCAGGGTATTCAGTTTAAAGGTCAGGGCATCGGGCGGCACCGGCGTACCGTCCTGCAGCCAGGCATCACTCAGTTCAAAGGCTTCCGGGCCATCATGCTTATTGCCGCCGCAAAGCTTCAGGCGCACGTTCAGCACCCCGTCCCCGGCGATAGATTTCGCCAGTTCCGCCGAGTTAATGCTCAGCGTGTAGAGCGGGGTGGCAGGCCAGCGGGCGTTCGCCAGCTGACGGAAGCCGAGAGTCACGTTGCCGCGCAGCGGGAAGTGCAGACGGGTATCCAGCTTCGCCCCCGGCTTGTCGAGGTCGATATCCTGATACCAGACGTTCTCTTCACGCAGGGTGTTGACGGTGTTATCCAGCACGCCCAGGTAGCGCACGGTGGAGTACGCGCCGATATCCGCCGCCTTAAAGTTGAAGCGCGGCAGGCGCAGATCCAGCGCCAGGCTACAGAGCATCGCCCCGACCGCCGCGGTGGATTTCGGGTTGCCGATGCGTCCCTGCTGGCTGAACGGATACCACTCATGCACCCGGTACTTATCCAGCCACACCATCCGGCTGACCGGGACCGGTTGCAGATGGCGGATCAGCGCCTGGACGCCCGGCAGGCAGCCTGGACGTCCGGTGATCAGCAGAATATCGCAGGCGTAGTGGGAGATCGCCTCCGCCACGGCGTGCAGCGGCGCGGCCAGGGTAAAGTGCCCGGCCAGCATCGCATCCTGCATCTCGCGGAAGTTGACGTGCAGCGGCACGGCAAACAGGTCGAACGGCTCAGATCCTGCTGGCAGGGCGTGTTCGATGGCCTGCTGCAGATAGTTCATTACGTTGCGCGTTGGTTTGCGGGTCAGCAGATCGCCAAAGGTGGCGTGCAGCCCGTCGAGCGGATCGTCGATATCGCTGGCTTCCCAGGCGGCGAGGATCGCATGACCAATCGGCATAAACAGCTGTAATGCCGTCTGCTGGCGCAGCACCGCCTGGGTGTCGATGCGCCCGGAGTCGCCAAACAGCGAGGCCATCAGCAGCGAGGCATCGGCAATGCCGGACTTCTGCAATTGCGTCTGCAGGGCAGGCAGGACGTAACGCTGAATCACATCCAGCAGGGTGTCATCGCCCGCCACCTTAAAGCCTTCGCGGAACAGCAGCTGCGGCGTAATTTTGACGTTGCTGCCGGAGCCATCGTCGAGCTGGTAATGGGTGATCGCCATGTCGGTGGTGCCGCCGCCGATATCAATCGAGGCCACGCGCAGGGCGCGACCCGGCTGACAGCCCGGCTCCGGCTCGCGATCCGGGCGGGCCACGGCCGCAAAGAAGGCTTCGGTCTGGCCGTTATAATGGGAGATGGCTTCGTTATAGAGCCACACCAGCTGGCCGCAGCTGGCTTCGTCCCACTCCATCTGGATCTCCGGCACCGGCACCACGCTTTTCTCCTGCTGTTTGCGGCTGGAGAAGTCGTCATCCTGCGGGTGCCAGCCCATCGCTTTCCAGACGATGGCGATGGCTTCGAACATGCGGCGGCGGAAGATCTCGCGCTCCTGCTTCGGCATCGCCGAGGGCAGGGTCAGGATCAGGGTGCGCAGCTGACGCGGCGAGGCCGGGAAGCCCAGACGCAGACGGGTGGCAACGCTGTTAATCTGCCCCAGCGCCTGCGCCAGCAGCTCGCACAGCATATGGGTCATCAGGGTGCTGCGGCTGTACTGCGGCGAGAAGACCGGCAGACGCTCGTCCTGCGGCAGGGTGAACAGCGGCTGACCGTCATCGTTCATCAGGTTCATCAGCGGGAAGGCGGTCGCCAGCGGCTCGCGCTGGGTTTTGCTGTTCATCTGGCTGAAACGCCAGTCCTGCACCACCGGGGTTTCATCCCACAGGTAGCGACGCGGGCTGGAGATACCGCTGTTGCCTTCGGTGCCCAGTCGCTGGGTTGCCAGCTTCCGCGCTTCGTCGCCGACGCGCACGATGGATGGCCAGACGAAAGCATCTTCACGGCCGCTCTCCACCGAGAAGTGCTGCTTGCCGAAGCGGGCTTCGGAAAACTCCAGACGGCTGGTAAACAGCGGCTCGTTGAGGTACTGCGGTTCGCTCAGGGATCGCACCTGCAACTCGGCGGTCTGACGCAGACCGTCGTTGGCGTCGCCGTGGTCTTCAATGATCACGCCGCAGGTGTGGGTATTGCCCACATCCAGAATCAGGTCCACCGGGATCGCCGGGGTGCTGAGGGTATGGGTGACGAATTTTACCTCCGGCACCGTCAGCTGCTCGCCCAGCATCGCCATAATGTTCAGCCAGTGCGCCTGGTACTCAAAGTTACGCATCGCCAGCTGGAGATCGCGTTCGGCGCGATTCTCCACGCCAGTGGCGTACTGGGTGAAGGCCTCGCGCAGCCAGCCGTCAATCCAGGTCTGGTCAAGGAAGTTCGCCACTTCGTCATCGCGCCAGGCCAGCGCGAAGCGGGTGCCGTTAAGAATATCGTTCTCCACCGGCGACAGGGGGCTGGTGGCGTGGGCGGCAATCTGGCTGTCCAGCGCCAGGGTTACGCGATGGCTGTTGCCGGCATTATCGGGCGTCTCCAGCTTGCGCACCTGCACCCGCGCCCAGTTATCCGGGCCTTCAACAAAGGTACGCGGCGGGTTAAAGCGTAAAAACGGCACCGGCAGCCAGACGCCGTCCAGCACCGCCAGCGACTGCTGGAGCAGAATGGTGCTTTCGGGTTTGACCACTTCCGGCTGTCCACCGCCCGTGGCAGGCAGGGTATAGCGGCCATTAACCAGATCGAAATCCAGGCGCAGCAGGGGGCCATTCGCGGTTTTACGCACGAAACGTCCGCTCTGGGCGGAGTCCTGCGGCGTCAGGCCAAAATCAAGAAACTGAACGCCGCTGTTCGCAATCAGCGTGACGCTCTGTTTGTAGTCGCAAAGGTTTACCAGCATAGGATCACGCACCTGCCTTCCTGAATGTCAATGGAACCACGGTTTTCGCGTCGTAGCGCGCGCTGCATTC
>PJUE01000901.1_pt1 | contig 12724 bp, 13 predicted proteins | sample 1512171 | NCBI WGS metagenome assembly PJUE01 (sample SAMN08177674, study PRJNA422409) | Feces metagenome, whole genome shotgun sequencing project. | isolation source: Chicken feces (3) enriched on wood chips: alkali lignin treatment | host: Gallus gallus | place: USA: Madison | collected 2015-01-15
GTCGGCGCAGTTGTAGCCGAAGATCAGCAGGCATTTTGAGTTTTCGATATCGCTGATGGAGTTGCTCATCGCCCCGTTGCCCAGCGTCTCCTGCAGCCCGGCCACGCTCGGCCCGTGGCAGACACGGGCGCAGCAGTCGACGTTGTTGGTGTTGAGCACCCCGCGGGCAAACTTCTGCATCACGTAGTTGGTTTCATTCCCGGTGCCGCGGGATGACCCGGTGGTCATGATGGCGCGCGGTCCATGGCTGGCCTTGATCTCACTCAGGCGTCGGGCGGTGTAGCGAATGGCTTCATCCCAGGAGACGGGCACAAATTTGCCGCCTTTCTGGTAGCGGATCATTGGCTGGGTGAGGCGCGGCGTCAGCAGCCGGGTGTCGTTGAGAAAATCCCAGCCGTAATAGCCTTTCAGGCACAGCTGATTCTGGTTGGTGACGCCCTGCGCGCCCTCCGCACGAACGATTTTATTGTTGTCGACAACGAGTTTTAATTTACAGCCCGCACCACAGTACGGGCAGACGCTGGTGATTTTTTTCATCAGTAACAGACCTGCTAAAAGTGAAAAGAGAGGCAGAGGCTTACAGCATCTGCGAGGAAACGGAGTCCAGCGCCGCGCGGCGGCGTTTTTCCAGACTCAACTGCTCAAGCTTCTGCCTGTCGATGCAGACAATGGCATTGGTCGGGCAGGCCTGAATGCAGGCGGGGCCGTCCGGCTGGTGATAGCAGAGGTCGCATTTGTTGGCCTCGGCCTTCTCTGACATCACGTTCAGCCCGGCGCCAATGCTGCGCACAACCGGACGCAGCACCACTTCCATCGCGCCGTACGGGCAGGCCACCACGCAGGTTTTGCACCCGATGCAGCGCTCCTGGTGGACATGAACAAAGTCGTTATCGCGGGTGATCGCCCCGTTCGGGCAGACGCTGGCGCAAGGGGCATCTTCACACTGGCGGCACATGGTGGCCGTGGAGACGTTGACGCCTTTGATGACGTGAATGCGCGGCAGGAAGTTCTGCGGGGTCAGTGAGGCGCAGTCCTGGGTGTCGTGGTGCGACACCACGCAGGCCACTTCACAGGTACGACAGCCGATGCATTTGCTGGCATCGGCAATGATAAAGCGATTCATCCTTTAACTCCGGCTAGGTAATAAGCGAGGTTGGGTATGCATAAATCGCGCCAGAAATTATGACATTGAATTTAAAGGCTTTTATTACGGCGTGTCGCTGTCGTCGTCAGAAATGACGATGGCAGGATTGACGCTGAGGCAGTAAATTACTATTCCGTAGTAATACAACGTTGTTCACTCGCTTATTTTCCATAATAAATAAGCACGCTTACTATTACACATAATGATCCTGAATATACGTTCGTTTCGGCATTTTAGCGAAGCGGTGATAGTAATGTATTATTTCTTATAATGGTTTTTAAACTTTTATATCATTGCTTTTAACTTGACTAAATTAATAATCAATTATTATCGAGGTTTCCCTCACATATTTTCCGGGAAAAATTCACATCTGTTGTTGGATTGCTGGATAATTATTGAAGGTGGTTGCTTTTTGACTTTATTAAATATCAGGGTTCGCTTATCTGTAGCCTGTTATTAATCTGGCACAGGAGTCGTTGCGATTTTCCAGCAGGAGCTAAGTGTATCTGTTCGTTAGCAAATCCAGGCGTGTAATGCGGGAGTCGCATACCGGCTGCGCATTTTCATGCCTTTTCATAATCATTATTGAGAGTAATGAACATGAACAATGTCAAAAAGCATGACCTGAAATATCTCCTCCAGCAAAACGCTATAACACAAGCGTATGTCGACGGAGCCAACGCTAATATACTCCGTCAGGTGCCATTCACTATAAGTCCCCCGGATGTTGGATTTAGCCACCCGGCCACACGGCAAGACAAGTCTGCTACCACAGATCATTCCTTCCAGCGCTTATTTAATCCCACTTATAAAACGGAATACGTCGGGACAGGGTCGGTTATCGATCCGCCGTCAGGAATGAACAGTAACCAGACTGCCAGCATCTTATCCAAAGTTGAAGTGAACAAAGCTCCCGAACCCATTATCCTGGCGAGCAAGAAGACCTCGGCGGACGACGATGATGATGACGTCGGTGGCGGCGAAGACGATGTTGGCGGCGACGGAGCCTTCTCGCTCACCGCCAGCGATGTCGCCAACCTGAAGAATCTCGTCAACGGGCGTGAAGGCGGTGAAGACAACGATGCCCTCGGGATCCGCGATCTCGAAGGCACCGGCAATAACCGTGCTCACCTTGACTATGGTTCAGCCGATCAGCCGTTCATCCGGCTCACCGACGCGCACTACGGCGCTTACAATGAGACGACGCACAACCGCGACATCAACCCCCTGTTCTCCGGGCTGGATCCGCGTGCCATCAGCGATGCCCTTGGCACACAGGAAGCAGAGCTTTCCGGCAACGCCGCTGGCGTGAACAGCTTGTTCACGGCCTTCGGTCAGTACTTCGATCACGGTCTCGATTTCCTCGGTAAGGGCGGGAACGGAACCATCCAGATTGGTGCGCCGGGCTCGGCGCCCAATCCTGCGGACCTGACTCGCGGCACCGTTGACAGCATTGATGCCAATGGCATCCCGCAGCATCTCAATAAGACATCGCCCTTCGCTGACCAGAATCAAACTTATGGCTCGAACGAACTCGTCGGCCAGTTCCTGCGTGAAGGCGACGGACTGGGCGGATTTACGGGCAAGCTGCTGGAGGGCGGACTGGATCCCTCCAATCCGAATTTCAAACTGCTGCCCACGCTGAGGGAACTGATCCTGCATCACTGGAACAACAACACGCTGTTCACTGATAACTCGCTGCCGGGCGACCACAACGTGACCTTCCGGGAGTACTATGCCGGACTGGTCGACAGCAATGGCGTTATCAATCAGTCGATGCTTCCTGCCATGACCTCTAATTACATGGGAAGTGGCTTTGCACTGCTGCTCGACACCAACCCCTTTATCAACCTGCTCGACCACTACGTGGCGGGTGATGGACGGGCTAACGAGAACATCGCACTCACTGCGGTCCACAACATCTGGGCGCGGAATCACAACTTCCACGTCAACGGATTGATCGACGCCGGATTTGTTGGAACAGCGGAAGAGCTGTTCCAGGCGGCCAAGATCATCAACGAGGCTGAATATCAGCGCGTGATTTACACCGACTTTGCCGACAAGCTACTGGGCGGCATGAGAGGTGAAGGCGATCACGGCTTCGCCGGGTACAACCCGGAAACGGATGCCCGCGTCTCGCACGAGTTCGCGGTGGCGGCTTACCGGTTCGGTCACTCGCTGATAGGGCAGACGCTGACGGTACTCGACGCGCAGGGCAATGCAACGGAGGTGCCGCTGTTCGACGCGTTCCTCAACCCGACCAACGATACGAGCGCGTTCAACTTCCCCAAAGCGCAACTGCCCTACTCTCCACAGCCAGGCTATGAGCAGTTGGGTGCCGCCGGGATCATTGCCGGGGGTGTTGTCCAGGCAGCGGAAGAAGTCGACGTTAATATAGTCGATGCTGTGCGAAACGACCTGGTTCGTATGAGTGCTGACGTGTTCGCCTTCGACGTCGCCCGCGAGTGGGATGTCGGTCTGGGTTCGATGAACCAGATCCGGGCCGACCTGATGGCCTCTCGCGATCCGTACGTGAAGGAGGCAGTCAGCTTTGCTGGCGATCTCACACCCTACAGTTCATGGGAGGACTTCCAGGCCCGGAACAATCTCAGCGACACCGTCATTGCGCAATTTAAGCAGGCCTATCCAGACCTCGTGCTGGAGGATTCTCAGATTGCAGGCTTCCTGGCGGCCAACCCTGGCTATCAATTTGTTAACGGCAACACCGTCAAAGGCATCGACAGAGTGGATCTGTTCGTAGGCGGACTGGCCGAGAAGCACATCAATGGCGGTGTGGTGGGCCAGACCTTCTGGGTCATCATCCACGAGCAGCTTGACCGCATCCAGGAAGGTGACAGGCTTTATTACATCGATCGCGTGGAGCATCTGGATTTTTACGATGTCCTCGAGGAGCAGGGCTTTGCCGCGATCGTGGCACGCAACACCGGCCTGACCAATCTTCCCGAGAACATCTTCGGGACCAGTCAGCTCGATAAACCGCCGGTCGTAGCCAACAACAACCTCGTCCTGAATGGCGGGAACGGCAATGACATCCTCAATGGCGGGCTCGGTCACGACGTTCTGAACGGTGGCGGCGGCAACGACACGCTCAACGGTGGGGCTGGCAACGATAGCCTCAACGGTGGCATCGGCGCCGATGCGATGGCGGGCGGCCTCGGAAATGATACCTATATTGTTGATAATAAAGTAGATTTAGTCACGGAAATGCTTAATGGCGGGACGGACGTTGTCCAGACTACGCTCAACACTTACACCTTAACCAGTAACGTTGAAAACCTGGTGTTCACCGGGACAGGCGCTTTCACCGGCAAAGGGAATGCCCTTGCCAACACCATTACCGGTGGCAGCGGTAATGACGCCCTTGATGGAGGTGACGGTGCCGATATCCTTCAGGGCGGGGCCGGTAACGATAAACTGACAGGCGGAGCGGGTAACGACAGGCTCGAGGGTGGCGCGGGTGCCGATACCCTGACAGGGGGTTCAGGAGACGATATTTATCTGGTTGATAATACGAAGGATATCGTCAAGGAAGATCTTAATAGCGGGACGAATGATGTTGTCCAGACCACCCTCCAGAGTTACACGCTGACCAACAACGTGGAAACCCTGGTGTTCACCGGGACAGGCGCTTTCACCGGCAGAGGGAATGCCATTGCCAACACCATCACCGGTGGCAGCGGTAATGACGCGTTGTATGGGATGGGAGGAAACGACCAGCTGAACGGCGGAGCGGGAAATGACGCTCTTGATGGGGGTGACGGAGCCGATACCCTTCAGGGCGGTGCCGGTAACGATAAACTGACAGGCGGAGCGGGTAACGACAGGCTCGAGGGCGGCCAGGGTGACGATATCCTGAATGGGGGTGCCGGAAATGACACCTTCGTCTTTAGCGCAGGCTTCGGGCGAGACCGTATTACCGGCGGCTTCGACAGTAATCCCAGCGGCGGACAGGACTACCTCGATCTGAGTGCGTTGGGCATTAGTGTGGCGAACTTTGCCAGCAGCGTCACTATTGCCGGGGGAGCCGGTAACAGTACCCTGATTACCCTCGGCAACCCTGCTAATGGCAATGTCATTACGTTAGAGAACGTAAAGGCTAACAGCATCGATATGCATGACTTTGTTCTGATCGCATAAGGAGAAGACCAGGTTACGCCAGTACAGGCCAACAGAACTATAGAGTTTAGTAAAGGGGACGAAATCTACCTTTATGAAGCTGTTTTTAGTTTTGTTATTACCAGGCTTGTGCTGGCGATTTGGTGAAATATTCAAGGCGTTGATGGCTATTCACCCAAAGCAATAATCATTCCATGAGTCACGGTAAATAATATTCCCATCCGTGTATTTCCAGGTGATCGCCTCATAACGTAATTCCAGCGTTTCAAGATGCGTGCTACTCATTCCATTCGGAGCCAGATAGGGTGCAACAGTTGTAAATTTCACATTCTCCAGAATAATATTAAAGTACTCAGCCTCTATACCTGAATCGAGGATTCGGTACATCTTAATTGTGGCTTTCTTCATCGTTCTTCCTTCACATACCGCACGATAAAGAAGAGGCGTGGTCCGGTCGAACTCTTTTACTATAGTGATGGGACGATGGACACGTGTCCCGGTAAGCTTTCCCAGGTTCGGATCCACCGGAATAGTGACGCCGTGGGAAAACGACTTAAGCTCAATTGAACCTAACCGTAACGGCATTATGCAGCCTCCTACAACTTGAGAGCCATTTTCATCTTCAAGCCATAAATGGGCTGGTATTGACATATAACGTCCTTATTATTTCAAAAAAAGATGGGCTTACCATTTAATGAAAATCAAAACAACTAAAAAAAAGACAGGAACAGGCCATAAAGGACCGTTTGGAAAAAAATGTAACAGCACGAATGCGAATAATATTGTTAATATACCCGGACCGTAGTCGGCGAGCAAAGACTTAAATATTCGCCTGAATATTCTATATATAATATTCATGATTATTTAATCATCTTAGTGATGATATCGGCTATATCGCTATCCGATGTTGAATGAGAGAATGCTCCGGCTCGTTCAAATAATGGCTCTATCAGAAAATACATTATTTCAAGCTCCCGTGAGTACAACGCTGCGTAATAGGCTGGATATAGATATTTCAGTCGTTGCGCACTGTCAGCCGCTTTCTGAACGGCGCCATACATACCCGCAAGGGCAACAACCCCTCTGGCCTTACTACCTACCAGGGCACTCATTTCGAGACGTAAGTTCATTCCAATAGCGACACAGTAAGCGACCGCTAGCGCGAATCCGGCGTTGGTGAGAGAACTTGCGGCAATATGAATGTTAACCGCCATTAACTTACGCTTGATATTCTCTAGCTGTTCTGACGTTTTGCACTGAAATATATCATCAAAATAAATACGAAGCATTTCATAAGCAATATCGTTGTTCTGAAAGACATGAACAACGCCATTTGCAAAACGAATATCTTCACTCTTTTGGTTTCTACAAACATCCTGATAATCATCAGTAAAACAGGAGGTGTAATAAAGGGCACGTTTAGCACCTGCGCCTATAGTTTCTATCTGCCTTGAAACCATTTCTTTAACGCCTGTTAGTGCACGATCGAGCTTTAACGCAAGAATATTGTTTGCTTGTAAATAGCTAATAACGTCATTGTTATAATTCATAGCCGCCCCTGGAAATTTAGCTTAAGTTATCATGACGAGTATAAGAACTAAAATCTGATGAGTAAATAAGCAAATAACATTTTGCAAGTAATACAATTATAATAGAACCTTTAAACGATCCGCATAATAGCTATAGCATTTATAGGTGCTGTCATGGACATAAGTCACGATGATAGTTCTGGTATTTTCGCTGTGGGTGTTGAAGAGGTGGAATATATCATTTTCATGACAAACCGTAGTATTAGCATTGTAGGCCGGGCAAGCGAAGCGCCCCCGGCATGGCTTTTCTGGAAGGCGCCTCGCAAACCTTAAAGTAACCCTATGTAATTAATGGTTAAGGCTTTTAATCCCGTTATCAGGCTCGTAAAGTGACTGCGTTGCGGCACATCCGCAATCGGGTGTAGGAACCCGTATTCTACAGAGCGATATTTGTATGTCGCGACAGTGCATATCCCGTAAAATCACGGTGGCACTGGCGGAGCAGCCGAAAGGCTGGCCGTTTTTCTCTGTGGGCGGCATTCCTACCTCCGTCAGTGCTGCCTCCTTTGAGCGTAGGAACTTTTAGGATGGTTAAATCAATTAATACAGAGAGGATGTCATGATGACTACTATCCCAACCCTGCCTTACCCGCAATCTGACGAACAGGTTATTCCCCCTTCCCTGACTACGCCACTTTCTGCTGCTGCGGATCTCTTTGAGGTCGCCGATCGCTGCGCCGCGCTGGTGAGCGTGTTGATCGAAACGGACGACAGAGCATCCCGCACTGCGCTCTGCGAAGGTCTGCTGCACGCGCTGCGCCAGCTGCGTGAACGCTGTGATGCCGAACTCCCTCCGCACCTTATCGCGCAGTTGATCCAGGGGGAAACACTCACCTCCTGTATGCCGGACTGCTGGCAGGAAACTGCTCCCCAGGTGGATTATGCCCTGGCTTTAGTGCAGGCAATTCTGGGCGGAACGTTGCCCGCCAGCGTCGAGAAAGAACTGACGGGGCTGCTGCACGATCTGGTCTGGCTGGTTAATGAGTTTGTGAAGGAGCCGTATATTACGGTGCATTGAATGCGGCTGGAAGTCCGTGAAGGCTGACTCGTTTCAGGTTGTGATAAGGGGCTGTGGAAGGCCCCTTAATGCGGTTGAGGATGAGGTTAGCGTTGGGGCTGGTGTTCGATTTTTTATAAGACGACAACATCGGTTGTTACCTATGAGAAACAATGGATGTCTGTTAAGATCGAGGAGCGGACATTTCCTTCCATGATGAGACAGTAAGATTTGGGAAAGTGTATGGTCTGTTTACCGGGATACTTACAACCGCACCTGAGAGTCCAAACCGACTATAGAATTGTGTCCGCGTAATGTAGGTTGGCACACTATTTGTGAAAAAATTTAATACAGAAAACACTACACTCTAAACTCTAATGTTCTGTTGTTACCTTTTCACCATCTCCCCTGGAGGCGGTTAGCAATAGATTTTGACTTTGCCTTATTGATCTTTTTATTTAAATTTTTTCAGAGCAGGCAGAGAATTATTGTTAGGTTTTTTAATAATATTGGGCAGGCGAAAATTATGTATAAAGCGAAAGCAGGGAAGGCTCTGAACTTAGCTCTGAATAACAGTTCAAAGGCAGAGGCATTATCGGCTTTTGGTGTGGCTTTAACTTATGCAACAAAAGGTGGGTTTAACCTATCCACATTACATAAAATTGAAGTTCATGAATCAAAGAGCATAAGCACATCTCGGGAAATTGAACTGGTTAACAAATATAACGGGATACTTAAAAAAGCGAAGGAATTTTCCGCGAAGATAGAAAGCCTGACTTATCAACTCGATAAGACAACTAAATCCTTAGCGGAAACAAAGTCAGCCTTGGCTATCGCTGAATCAAAATTTAGGTCGGCAAATAAAGTTGCAGAAAATATGCGATTACACCGAGATGAGGCATCAAGAGCTTTAGAAGAAACTTGTAATATTTTATTGAAAACTCAGAGAGATTTTGAAAAAGAGAAAGCAGCATCTCAATGCTTTAAAAATGAGTTGGAAAAGCTATCCTCCACACTTACAAAACCAGTTGAATCACCTAAAAGTGCCGCAAGTACACCACAAGCAACAATCACCTTCGATATAAATAATATTCTAAATGAAATTCAGGAGGATAAAGAAACTGAAAACCGAAAACAAGATCAAAACTTATCATTTCAATCTCTATCTGGCATATACGAAAGCATTATCTTGTCACCGAATCTTGCGAATAAAAATTTTACACTCCAAAAGCCTGATGCGAGATATGGGAAATTGGAATGGATTGTTAATGGGAATATAAAACTCACCAACTACTGGTATGATAACTCATACACAAACTACTATTTCTTTGTTATTCCATCTACACAAGATAAAACAACTTACACATCAGGGATTCACCGTTCTGATACAGGACCTCGCGGAGGAGATCATGGAAGTTATACTTCCAGATACACAACAATAGAGCAAGGCTTGAAAGAGTTTTTAAAAAAAGCGCTTGATTAAACTGATTCCTATGTATTAGACCATTCCCTTATCAACAAAGATATTATTTATGGCATCTCTCTGGGATATAGTGTTTGATCTTATCCACCAACTTTGAACATAAGTGGCCTGACACCGTTCTACTGTACGATATTCGGTTTTGATAAGTGGCTAAGGATGATACTAAATGTCCGCTCCTGGCACAAAGCGGACATCCCAGCAATAACCACCCACCTACCCCCGCATATCAAACCCAACCTTCTGAAAATCCCGATACACCTCAGGATTGGTAAACGCCGGAAACTTCGCTTGTTGAGCCGCCAGTTTCACCGCCTCACAATACTCCTTATTGCCATTACTGGTTGATACCTTTAACGCCGTACCATCCTGTGCAAATTCCATATGCAGCCTGCATTTTTTGCCCTTCCAGCGTTCTGGCTCAGCAATTTTATCTTCTATTGCAGCCTTAATACCCCGCGCCTGCGCGCCCCATTCATCCTGATCGTCCCAGCGGCCAGAACTGCAACTCCCTGTTGCCGAGGTTTTGTGGCATCCCGACGGCTGTAACGGCGCGCAACCTGCCGCCAGGCTGACCACCACTGCAAGCATGAACATTTTCCCTACTCTTTCATGCGATCTCACGCCTTAAACTCCTGTGCTCATATACCCGTTAAAATTAATTTCGGTTTAACACTTTACGAAAAACAGAACTAATAAAAAACAGAACTATAAGTCCGGTAAGACGTAAGCCGCCACCGGGCAATTCCAGAGAGGTACACGCAATCAGCAACCTGGTTTAAATATTGTGCTCGCTTATGCCGGGCGGCGGCTGACGCCTTGCACGGCCTACAAAACCCACAATATCAACAAATGACGCATATTTCGTAGGCCCGGTAAGGCGCCAGCCGCCACCGGGCAATTCCAGAGAGGTACACGTAATCAGCAACCTGGTTTTAATATTGTGCTCGCATTTGCCGGGCGGCGGCTGACGCCTTGCACGGCCTACAAAACCCACAATATCAACAAATGATGCATATTTCGTAGGCCCGGTAAGGCGCCAGCCGCCACCGGGCATTTCCATAGAGGTACTTTCGTGATTACGCGCTACAACTCCCCAAACTCCAACACCCCATCCCGGGCTACCAGACTTTCATACACCCTCTCAACGGCAGCTTTAATCGCCTCCGTCATCGGATAATAAAACCCCACAATATCCGGCTGCACACCAAGGAAAACCACCTCCCCCACATCATCCCGCAGCTGATCCACCAGATAATTAAGCGGCATATTGTGCGTCGTCATCATAAACATCTCGGCGATGTCGTCCGGGTCGATACGGCGGATCTCGCCCGGGTTTAACCCCATATCCGTCGCATCGACAATCAGCAGGCGAGCCGGGCGCAGCTCGCGGATCGCGACCACCTCGTTTTCCGGGGCGCTGCCGCCGTCGAACACCACCCAGTCGCCGCGCGGCGCTTCGCGGCACATCTCGGCCAGCAGCGGACCGGCGCCGTCGTCGCCCATCATGCTGTTGCCGACGCAGAGTAAAACATCAGTCACGTTGCCTCCGAACCATCAGATAGATGGCGTTTTCCTGGTGAATGGCGTGGAGCATGCCGAGCATCGCCCGGCTCCACGTCTGTTGCTGCGCCGTCTGCCGCGCCATCGCGGCGTCAAAGGCGCTGGCCAGCATCACAATATGGTTAGCGTCGATCACGATCTCCCCGTAGCGCGGCACGCCCTCCATTTTGCGCCGCGCCTCGCTCCCCGTTTCCAGAGTGGCGATCCACGCCAGGTACTCCTCCCACGGACAGGTCAGCGCCGCCTCCAGGCAGTCGATGACCCCCAGATGGTGGCCGATGGCCAGCCCGTAGTAGATCACCTGCTGGGCGTCGTCGGGAGTGTTGTCATTTTCGTCAATGAACTTGCGGCTGAGCTGGCTGAAGACCACGGTTTCGCTCATCAGATACGCTCCTGCCCGACCACCTCAAGGAGATTGCCGACGATCTCATTCAGGCGCGGATCGTTCTCCCGGGCCAGCCAGGCCGCCACGCTTTTATCCCCTTCCAGCAGATGGCGCATAAAGTCGTCGGCGATCTGGCGGCCATAGCGGTAACCTGCCAGGCGGCGCGCGGCGCGGTCGATGCGCACCCGCAGGGGCTGCACCATATCCGGGTGCAACAGTTCAGCGGGCTGGTTGTCCAGCACCCCTGGCTCGCGGGCGTGGATCTTCTGCTCCAGCAGCCCCAGCGCCATGGCAAAACCGTACAGGGTGGCAGCAGGCGACGGCGGGCAGCCGGGAATGTAGACGTCGACGGGAACGATTTTGTCGGTGCCGCCCCAGACGCAGTAGAGGTCGTGGAAGATGCCGCCGGAGTTGCCGCAGGCCCCGTAGGAGATACAGATCTTTGGATCCGGGGCCGATTCCCACGCGCGCAGCGCCGGGGAGCGCATCGCGCGGGTCACCGCCCCGGTAAACAGCAGAATGTCAGCGTGGCGCGGGGACGGCACCACCTTGATGCCGAAGCGTTCGGTATCGAAAATCGGCGACAGGGTGGCGAAAATCTCAATCTCGCAGCCGTTGCAGCCGCCGCAGTCCACGCGGTAGACGTAGGCGGAGCGCTTGATTTTTTTCAGCAGCGAGGCCTTCATGCGGGCGATGGACTCATCCACCGTCACCGGCACCGGGATCCCCTGTTCGTTACGTGGGCCTAAGAGTTCGCTCATCGTGTCGCTTCCTTCATCTCGCGGGTCAGATGGATTTTGTCCGAGGGGGTCAGCCCCTGCAGGCGCTTGCAGTCCGGGCAGGTCTCAAAACTCTCCCGGTGATGCTCCGCGCGTTTGTCGCCGTTGTGGCGCAGCAGTTCGATGACGTAGTCGATCTCTTTTTGCACCGCGTACGGGCGCTGACACACCCGGCAGTGGCAGACGTCAAAGCGTGACTGCTGGAGGAAATCGGCCTTGCTCCACACCGCCAGCTCATACTCCTGGGAGAGTTTGATGGCGGTGGTCGGGCAGACCTCTTCGCAGCGCCCGCAGAAGATGCAGCGCCCCAGATTGAACTGCCAGGCAAGCTGACCGTACTGCACATCCGTCTCTACCGTCAGAGCGTTCGACGGACAGGCGTTCACGCAGGCCGCGCAGCCGATACACTGCTTAGGGTCGTGCTCCGGCTTGCCGCGCATATTTTTGTCGACCGCAATCGGCTGAAGGGGATACGACTCCGTCACCGTGCCGGTTTTGATGACTTTTTTGATAAAGGTAAACATGAATGCTCCGGGTTATTTCAGCGGCGAGTTCTTGCGTTCAATGCTGTAGCGTTCCAGCTCTTTGTACGGCACCACCTTGCTCTTCTTCTTGCGCACGTCCACCACCGTCATGCGGTCGGTGCAGGA
>PJUE01000904.1_pt1 | contig 12686 bp, 12 predicted proteins | sample 1512171 | NCBI WGS metagenome assembly PJUE01 (sample SAMN08177674, study PRJNA422409) | Feces metagenome, whole genome shotgun sequencing project. | isolation source: Chicken feces (3) enriched on wood chips: alkali lignin treatment | host: Gallus gallus | place: USA: Madison | collected 2015-01-15
CGATTAACCTATGCCGATAAACGATAAGACCCCACGACCGCAGGAGTTTGCTGCGGTCGACCTTGGTTCTAACAGCTTCCACATGGTCATTGCCCGTGAGGTTGATGGCGCAATGCAGATCATCGGTCGACTGAAACAGCGCGTCCACCTGGCTGACGGCCTGGGCACCGACAACATGCTCAGCGAAGAGGCGATGGAGCGCGGGCTGAACTGCCTGTCGCTGTTTGCCGAACGCCTGCAGGGCTTCACCCCGTCGAGCGTCTGCATTGTCGGAACCCACACCCTTCGCCAGGCGGCGAACGCCACGGACTTTTTAAAGCGTGCGGAGCAGGTGATCCCCTACCCTATCGAGATAATTTCGGGAAATGAAGAAGCCCGTCTGATCTTCATGGGTGTGGAACATACTCAGCCGGAAAAAGGCCGCAAGCTGGTGATCGATATCGGCGGTGGCTCTACCGAACTGGTGATTGGCGAAAACTTTGAGCCGCATCTGGTCGAAAGCCGCCGGATGGGCTGCGTCAGTTTCGCCCAGATCTACTTCCCGGGCGGAACAATCAGCCGGGAAAACTTCCAGCGTGCGCGCATGGCCGCGGTGCAGAAGCTGGAGTCGCTCGCCTGGCAGTACCGACTGCAGGGCTGGAACGTGGCGCTTGGCGCCTCGGGTACGATTAAAGCCGCACATGAAGTGCTGGTGGAAATGGGCGAAAAAGATGGCTTTATCACCCCGGAGCGTCTGTCGATGCTGATGGAAGAGGTGATCAAGCATAAGAGCTTTGAAGCTCTGAGCCTGCCTGGCCTGTCTGAAGAGCGCAAAGCGGTGTTTGTCCCGGGTCTGGCGATCCTGTGCGGCGTGTTCGATGCGCTGGCCATTCGCGAGCTGCGCCTGTCTGACGGTGCGCTGCGCGAAGGCGTGCTGTATGAGATGGAAGGCCGATTCCGCCACCAGGATATTCGCAGCCGTACCGCGCAGAGCCTGGCGAATCAGTACAACATCGACCGCGAGCAGGCGAAGCGGGTCCTGGAAACCACTACCCATATGTATGAGCAGTGGGAAACCCAGAACCCCAAACTGGCGCATCCGCAGCTGGCGGCCCTGCTGAAGTGGGCGGCGATGCTGCACGAAGTCGGGCTGAACATCAATCACAGCGGGATGCACCGCCATTCGGCCTACATTCTGCAAAACAGCGATCTGCCAGGCTTCAACCAGGAGCAGCAGACCATGATGGCTTCGCTGGTACGCTATCATCGCAAAGCCGTTAAGCTGGACGAGTTGCCGCGCTTTACGCTGTTCAAGAAAAAACAGTTCCTGCCGCTGATCCAGCTGTTACGTCTGGGGGTGCTGCTTAACAACCAGCGTCAGGCGACAACCACGCCGCCGACCCTGAAGCTCACAACGGATGATAATCACTGGACGCTGAGCTTCCCGCACGACTGGTTTAGCCAGAATGCCCTGGTGCTACTGGATCTGGAAAGAGAGCAGCAGTACTGGAGCGCCGTCACCGGCTGGTGCCTGAAAATTGAGGAAGAGCACTCTCCAAACGTTGCCGCGTAATCTCCTCTTCAGGCGCTCTTCGTGAGCGCCTGAAGAGGCAGTAAAGCGTCCAGCGGTACGGGTTTACCGATTAAATAACCCTGGAAATAATCAATCCCCAGCGCCTCTGCGGCGCAACGAATCTCTTCGCTCTCGACATATTCCGCCACCACCAGCATTTTCTTCATCCGCGCCAGATGGCAAATCGAGGCCACTATCTGATAATCCAGGCTGTTGCTGACGATGTTACGAATAAAGCTGCCGTCGATCTTAAGGATGTCGGCATCCACGCTTTTTAAACGAGCGTAACTGGCATAGCCAGTGCCAAAATCATCAATGGCGACCCGGCATCCCATCTCCTGCAAATGGTTCATGGTCTGCATGGCCAGCCCGGCGTTGCCAAAACTGCTGCTCTCGGTGATCTCGAATATGAGTTGCCAGCTCTCAATAGCATAGGTTTGCAGCATGTGGCTCACCTCAAGCGGCAGCTGCGCACGGCAAACGGATGAGGGCGACAGGTTGATAGCAAACCGCTGTCCCGGCAGACACTCCCGGTTGTCGGCCATAAACTGCAGCGTCTTCTCCAGCACCAGCAGATCAATACGCGAGGAGAGGCCAAACTCCTGCGCGACGGGCAGAAATTCATCGGGCGAAATCAGCTCGGCGCCATCGTTTTGTAGCCGGAGCAGTACCTCGTGATAGTCATCGCCACGGATCCCCTGCACGGGCTGCGCCAGCAGAGTAAATTCATCCTTTTCAAGCGCACGCTGCAGGCGGTTCATCATCGCGACTTTGTCTTTCAGGCCGCGTTGCAGATTGATGGCGCCCCGCTGCTGCAGGTTTTCCGGGTGATTGGTCGCCAGAGAGAGATCGGCGATGGTACTCAGCTCGCCCAGCAGCAGATAAAGATGCACTACCGGTGAGCGCACATAGCAATAGCTGACCCCCACCTGCGGCTGGAGCGGCATCCCGTCCCAGAGGAAGCGAAAGCGCTTGATATGCAAATCCAGCTCGTCAATCCGGGACTGATGCGACTCGGTATTCAGACGCAGCACCAGATCGTGCCCGGACAGCTGATACACGCACTCATCCGGCTGCAAATAGCCGTTAATCCACGCGGCCAGTTTCTGTTTGTACTGGATACGCAGCAAGACGCCGTAGTTACGCCCCAGCACTTCCAGCTCCGGGATACGCAGGAAACAGAGCACCGACCAGGGTTTTTTCCCCAGGGCGCGGTTGAGCGCCCGCAGGTTGGGGATATGCACCACCGGATCGAGAAATGCCAGTCGTCTGGCGCGAATATTGATTGCCCGCTGACGCGTCGCCAGCATCGACATGTAAACCACCACGAAGGTAAAGACCAGATAGCTGGAGGAGGTGATGGTGAGCTGAATGTCATAGCCCTGCGCCCGGGGGATGTAGCTGTCAAAAAAGTGAATTGAGACAATCAGCACCGGGGTCCAGATCAGGGACATCAGCTTATAGCCGAAGCGCATCGATCCCCACAGCATCACCGGCATCAACAGCGACAGCGTGTAGTTAGTGCTGAAGATGGTGCTGTTTTCGGTGATGGGCCACAGAAGCAAAGCCAGCAATGCGCTGGTTGCTACCAGCCAGATAGCCACCTCCGACGCCGTCACTTTACGGTCGATCTGGCACCGAATCTGCGACAGCAGGCTTCGTAAATAGCGGGGATGGCGGAGGGTACGGATGATCAGGTAGCAGAACGGCACGCCCGTCAGGCACCCGACCAGTAATCCCTGATAGTTAATCAGCGAGCGGATCCCGGGGATGCTGATACCCGCCAGGTCAAAGCGTGTCTTATAGACGCCAAGATAGATGGCAAACTGGAACAGCAGCAGGAAAATCGTGGCTGGACAGAACATCTGCCAGAACATCCGTTGCGCCATTAACCGTGCGTCACCATAGGAGACTTTATTGCGGCGAGGGGCAAAAACCCGATATCCGCCCCAGCTGAGGGTTATCGGGATTAAAAAATGGCCAATCGCCACGGCGGTCTCGTAACCGCCCACCGAAGGGTAGTAGCGAACAAAGAGCGCAAGCACAATGCCCGGCACCGCCGCCATGCCGTAAAAGAGCATCAGCGATAATAAAAAAGCCAGCGGCATGTAATAGAGCACCACCATATTCCCCTGAACCTGGGTGTAGGTAGTGGCAAGGCGCGCGACGGGCAGCAGAACGACCGGCAAAATCAACGGCAGCGCCCACCAGCGGTCTTTATATTTTTTGTATAACGAGAAAATAGTCATAGATGCCATGGTTAACCCGCTCATCCAGGGGCAGTTCTGACAGGCATCCAACCTGACGACGTTGCCGTGCAGACGAAATAACGTTTGCACGAAAGGAGCAAAGATTTTAGTAAGCCATGGCGAGCAAGATTTGACTTAAATCAAACAGATTAATTCCAGAAAAGAATATTCACATTTTTTAACCCTACTTTTGTGCTAATTATCAATGGCGTAAATAAACTAATTATTATATATAACATCTGGCGGCTTAATCGTTGACAGAATTTTACATTCCGAATAATTGACCCCTGTTGCCCCGTATGCCTTAATGGCACATCGCCCGCAGGGTATTTTCAGGAAAACGACAGTGAGTCAGGCTACACGTATGCGAAAACGACATCGGTTTAACACTCGGATGACGCGTATCATACTCCTTATCAGCTTATTCTTTTTTGTGGGCCGCTTCGTTTACTCCTCCATTGGTGCCTGGTATCACCACCAGGAAAAAAAGCAGGCGCAACAATCCAGCCTCTCTGGCGAATACGTCGAACGTTCCTCCACAACAATTAATTAATCCTGTTGTTTTTATGGGCTAATTAAATTATTTCGCCGTTTGTAATAATCGAATAATTTCGCTGATGCCTTTACTCAGCACTTTATCCTGACGCATAACGATGGCCAGCTGGCGCTGTAAAACCGGCGTAAGCGATCGCACGCATAACCCCTGCCTGTCTTCCGTACAATCCACCGCCATGCGGGGAATAATACTGTACCCCAGCCCGACGCGAACCATACGTTTGATGGCTTCGATACTGCCCGACTGCATTACCGGCTCAACGTCCACACCGCTGGCCTGGAACCAGGCGTCGATCACCGCCCTGGTGCTGCTCCCGGCACCAAAGGCGATAAAGGGGTGGGCCTGTAGCGCAGTGGCGGTCAGCGTAGTAAACAGCCCCTGCTGATCCTCTGCTGCAATAAACACAAACTCTTCATCCAGCACCGGCGCGATCGCCAGCGCCGAGCCCGCAGCGGGTAAGGTCACCAGTCCCAGGTCAAGACGGTTCTCTTCTATGGCGCGAACAATCTCCAGGGTATTGCCGGTGGTGACGCCGACCCGCAGCAGGGGGTGATCCTGACGCAGCTGCTGCAACAGCGGCGGCAAAAGATGGATACAGGCCGTAGCCCCCATCCCGACAGTGATCGTTCCGCTCACCTCATGGCTGAACGCGGCCACCGCCCGGATCGTCTCGTCTACCGCCTGCTCTATCCGCTCGCCGTGGGTCAACAACGCCAGCCCGGCCGGCGTGGCTTTGACGCCCCGTCCGGTACGCTCGATTAATCGCGCCTGCAGAAACTGCTCCAGCTGGCGGATCTGCAAACTTACTGCGGGCTGTGAAAGCCCAAGCACGTCCGCTGCCGCAGAAAAACTGCCCCGCTGCACGACCAGTCGAAAGGTTGCCACCTGTCCCAGATTCAGCGTCGTCATCACAAAGTTTCTCTTATAGAAGCCATAAACGCACCGGCCTGCCAGCATCCTGATGCGCGGGATATGCTCAGGATAACTGTCTGAAGGAATGAATGATAATGAAAAACCTGGCCATGCCCCGCGCGCTCCCCCTGACTACCGGCTGTAACCAGCTTATCAACTGGGGGATCTCCTTTTATATGCCGGGCACGTTCGCCCGGGCAATCACGGCGGACAGCGGCTGGTCTTCACCCGCGATCTATTCGGGCCTGACGCTGGCCATGCTGGTGATGGCCGCCCTCTCGCCGTTTGTCGCTAAGCTGCTGGCGCGGGCGGGTGGGCAACGGGTGGTGATGCTCGGATCGCTGCTGATTTCCGCCAGCTGCGTGGTAATGGCTTATGCCCAATCGCTTGTCGTCTGGTATGCCGCATGGATGGTGACCGGCATCGGCATGCGCCTGTCGCTGTACGACGCGCTGTTCGCGGCGCTGGTCAATCTCTACGGACAGCAGGCGCGGGGAACCATCTCCCGCGTGACGCTGGCGGGCGGGCTGGCCTCGGTGGTGTTCTGGCCGCTGGGAGAGGCGTTGCTGACGATTATGACCTGGCGGAGCGCGCTGCTGGTTTATGCTCTGTTCGGCTTGCTGAGCGCCGCGTTAACCCTGTCATTACCCAATCAAACCCTCCCGCCAGTAAAACAACCCAACCCGCCTGCCGCTGGACAGGATCGCCGCAACGGCTGGCTATATGCCGCCTTTATTGCGCTGATCACCTTTGTCTCTAACGGCACCTCCACGCACCTGCCGGAATTTATCGCCAGCGTCGGCCTGCCGGTTACCATCGGCATGCTATGGGGGATTGGGCAGACCGGGGCGCGGTTCCTGGAGGTAGTTGCCGGGGCGAGACTCACCCCGCTGCGCCTGACGCTGCTCACCGCCCTTGCCATGCCGGTGTGCTTTATGCTCGGGCTGAGCAGTTCGCTCTTCCTCTGGTCTGCCGCCGGTTTTGTGCTGGGCTACGGGGCGATAAACGGGCTGGTGACCATCGTGAAAGCCACCCTGCCCTTGCAGCTGTTTGCCCCTGAAGAGTACGCCAGGCGCACCGGGGTACTGCTGATCCCGGCCCAGCTGATGGCGGCGGCCTCCCCGCTGGCCTATGCATGGTTAAACCGGGCGTTTGGGACGTTCGGCGCGATGGGGCTGTCGTGGGGGCTGACGCTGGTGATTGCCGGGCTGGCGGTGGCTATCGTGAAGGGTCAGGCTTCGCATCACAGTCAGGGCATCCCTGCCCTTAGCGACTAAAGTATGAATCCGCCGTCAATGGTCAGGCTTGAACCCGTCATATAGCCAGATGATTCACCGGCAAGCCATGCCGCCAGCGAGGCGATCTCGTCCGGTTCACCCATCCGCTGTAGCGGAATGCTACCGACGATCTGCTCCGTCATGCCGGCGGTCATATCGGTGGCGATGGGGCCCGGCTGGATGTTGTTAATGGTGATGCGCCGCGGCGCCAGGTCCAGCGCGAGGTTCTGCACCATCGAGGCGACTGCCGCTTTACTCATGGCATAAACGCTGCTGCCTGCATGCCCGGTACGCACCGCCGTATTGCTGCCGATGGTGATCACGCGCCCCCCTTCAGCCATCGGCTTAACCGCCGCCTGAATAGCAAGGAAGACGCCGCGCACGTTGACGGCCAGGGTAGCATCCAGATCGTCCAGCGAATATTGCTCAATGGTACCGAGGCGTAGTACGCCCGCGTTCACCACCGCGACATCCAGCCTGCCAAAGTGCTGCAATGTTTTATCTACCGCCCTCTGGATGGCCTTCGCGTCTGCGCTGTCGGCTTCAATGGCTGTCGCTTGTCCGCCCTGTTGCTCAATCATTGAGACCAGCGCCTGCGCCCGGTCCGGGCGTGATACCCAGGTGACGGCAACCCGATAGCCGTCGTGCGCCAGTCGCGCCGCAATGGCCGCCCCGATACCGCGCGCGCCGCCGAAAACTAACGCTACTTTTTCGTAATTCATGATGGTCATTCTCCTGTTGGCTTCAGCACCCACCCGGGTGCCCAGGCAGACACCATGCCAGCAGAAACAGCCCCGTGCATGCGCGGAATGTATCGCACTGTATCCACGCCGCCCTGCTTACGCAGTCATACAAAAAAGCCACCCGCAGCAAACAGACCCGATACATAAAAATGGTTTTCTGTATCTGTCGCCATTGATGACCTGAAGAGGAGATACCCGAATGATGCGTCGAAATTTACTGCTCACTCTGTTCGCGCTGACATCTGGCTGCACCTGGGCCGCACCGTTAAGCGGGCTCAGTGCCGCAGATGTTAACGGCCCGGCCGCCGTTGCACCGCTCGATCAGCCTCAACCCCCGGCCGGGCTGATTGTGGATCCGCCGCTGGCGGGCCCGCTGAGTAAAGGCGCAGTCTTTATTCAATACCGCACCGAGAACATGCGCATTGAACCCGTATTCGGGCCCGAGGCGCTCAAAGTAACGCCGCGCATCGGCCATATCCACGTCATCGTGGATGACAATCCCTGGCACTGGGCCGATGCCAGCGGCGAGCCGGTCATTCTGGTGGGACTGCCCGCAGGCCCTCACAAAGTGACTCTTATTCTCGCCGACCCAACCCATAAACCTGTTGACCGTAAAACCATCGAATTCACCGTGCCGCCGCATGCTGCGGTTATGCACTGAACGCGTCCACTCACTTATTTTTAAGGATTTAAACCATGAAAACATTACTGATTGCTGTACTGACCTTTACTGCTGCAATGGCCTCTTCCGCTTTCGCCGCCCAGGAAGTTAACCAGCCTCAGAGGATGCAAAAAATTGGCACCGTTTCCGACAGCAGCGGCACGAAGTCGCTCGCGGATCTGGAGGCGAAACTGCAGGCCAAAGCCGCCGAAGCGGGAGCCAGCGCGTTTCGCATTACCTCCGCCGGGGGAAATAACACCCTGTCAGGCACTGCGGATATTTATCGTTGAGGCGTAATCATGAAAAAACTGTCTATCAATACCTTAGCGCCGGGCCTGCTGCTGGCCGCCGCCAGCGGCACGGCGCTGGCGAACAGTAAAACCGTGGTAGTGGTGCACGGCGCTTTTGCCGACGGCAGCAGCTGGAACCGCGTGATCGACAGGCTGCAACGCCAACATACCGAGGTCATTGCCGTCCAGCTGCCGCTCACCTCGTTAAAAGAGGATGTCGCCGCGACTCAGCGCGCCATCGCCCGGGCTCACGGGGATGTGGTGCTGGTGGGCCACTCCTGGGGCGGGACGGTGATTAGCGAAGCGGGCAACGATGCGCGGGTAAAATCGCTGGTTTACGTGGCGGCGTTTGCCCCGGACTCGGGCCAGTCAACGGCGGATCTGGCGGGGAGCTATCCCGCCCCGCCGGGCAGCGCAGGTATCGCCAAAACCGCAGACGGTTTTCTCTATCTGCCAGGCAAATCGGTACGCCAGGACTTTGCGCCGGACATTAAGGCTGGCGAGCAGAACACGCTGACCGTGACCCAGGGCCCGATCCGCGCCGACGCCTTTGCGCAAAAGGTCACCCATGCGGCCTGGCGTGATAAGCCAGGCTGGTATGTGGTCAGCAAGAATGACCGGATGATCAACCCGGATCTTGAGCGTGCGATGGCGAAGGCGATCAATGCCAAAACAACGGAGGTAGCGGCAAGCCATGTGTCGATGGTGAGCCAGCCGGAGGAGATTGCCGGGGTGATTGAGCAAGCGGTGAAGTGAAACAGACGAAATAAAGCCCGCAGGATGCGGGCTTGAATAAGGAGCTCTCTGTCATCAAAAAGATGAAGAACTTTGAGGATCAAAAATCTCAAAAAATGCGTGAAACTAAAACAAGAGTGCTTACATAATGGGTCTAAAACCGGATATTCCTTATGTTGACTGAAGCATCTTCTGGGTCAAGATCACTTGGATTGTGTATAATTTCAGCCGCATTCGATTGTGCAGATTAAAAGGTTTCTTATGAACTCTATTTTTATTATCTCGACCCTAGGCTTTGCGGCACTCAGCGCCCATTTGTTCATCAAACTTAAGAAAGACCGAGCTGAACGTCAGCTTATGGTTGAAAAGTTGTCATCAGCTCAATCTCAAATGGAAGAACAACAAACTAGAGAAATAACTAACGTTTCGTTGGATGAAGTTGAGTACTTTAAATCACAGAAAGATAAGCTGATGTTCTTGTTGCTTGAAGTTGATGGCAAACGCCGCAACCAGCTTCTGGGAATTACTCCTGATATGTACGAAGACAGCCAAGCGGCTAAAAAATGGTACAAATCGTTGTCTTTACAAGTACACCCCGACAGAAACCCTGGCGACGAGAGTGCTGCGAAAGCATTTGATAAGCTCAACGAGCTTTACACTATGATGACTCTTTAATGGCGACTGATATGAGTAAATCACAGTTACCTGTTATTCAGGTGCCTTTGTCTGATTTTTTAACCGCGCCAACGAGCAATGTAGCTTTAGATCTCAACGATACCATTGACCAAAACAACAAAACCCTACTGGAAAAATCTTTTACTGAACTTGATCATGTCAATCAAACTCATAAGCCTTTTTATAACATCCCTTTTTTAGCACAGTCTATTGGTACTGACGTAAGAGGACTAAGACAAGCGTTGACTGAAGCAGAGGCAGGGGAAGTGAAATGGAAAAATAAAGAAGCTTATATGGCGCAAGGCAGCACTTTAGAATTCTTATACGAACGTCTGGAGCAGCCGAGAGACAGCTGCGAGCAAGCTCTTATCGAAAGTACTATCAACACGGTAAATTTAGCAAACAATTTAAATTATACGAGCATTATCGAGCAGCTAGAAAATGCACCCGACAACCATTGAGACAAGTGAATGAATTTATGAATGAATCAAATAAAATAGCATTACTTGAAGATTCTCAAACTATCGTCACTCATGATGGGAATGGTGAAAAACCATTAACAGCTCTACTGATGCAGACAGACACCCAGGTAGTCAATCACCGCCTATATATAAATGCAAACACCCTCCATGAAGCGACAGGATTATCAAAATCCGAGGTGCGAGAGCATCTGGCTAATGCCCCCCAAGACAAAATAGCCAACTTAAACAATCAAACATACGTTAGATTGCCCACGGCAATGAAATGGAATCAAACCATTTTACAAAGCAGCGATCCGACTATTCGAGCACGGGGACAAGCATTTCAATCATCAGCACACAGCATGATTACCGAGCCAGGTATCATGAAAGCCCGTGCAATTTCCGCCGCATCGGTTACAAAAAAATCCAACCATGCCAAGGTGATGAAACGTAGAGAACTGAAAGAGGCAGGTCAAGATAACATATGCCAGCTTTCACTGCAGCCCATAAACGGCCAGGATACGCATATGCACCATCGAGAGCGAATTGCGGATAAACCTGAATTAGCAGCTGAAATGAATAACCTCGCCCTTACGCTGATCCCCCCCCATCAAGAAGAGCATAAAAACGATAAAATTCTTCCGACACCACCGAATCCAGACGCATAAATGGAAGTAACAATTTTCATCTGAAATTTTTGTTCCTATTTTTTATCTTGTTTCGGGCTACTACAAGCGCAAGATATTCCATACAAAAAAGCCCGCAATAAAACGGGCTTAGAAATATTTTACTGCTTTTATGTGCAAGCATTTACCAGACGCGAAATCATTCCCACTCAATCGTAGCCGGTGGCTTCCCGCTGATGTCATACACCACGCGAGAAATACCGTTAACTTCGTTGATGATGCGGTTAGACACGCGGCCTAAGAAGTCATACGGCAGGTGTGCCCAGTGGGCAGTCATAAAGTCGATGGTCTCAACCGCACGCAGGGAGACAACCCAGTCGTACTTACGGCCATCGCCCATTACGCCGACAGAGCGAACCGGCAGGAAGACGGTGAACGCCTGGCTCACTTTGTTGTACAGATCCGCTTTGTGCAGCTCTTCGATGAAGATCGCATCCGCACGACGCAGCAGGTCGCAGTACTCTTTCTTCACTTCACCCAGCACGCGCACGCCCAGACCCGGACCCGGGAACGGGTGACGGTAGAGCATATCGTACGGCAGACCCAGCTCCAGACCGATCTTACGCACTTCGTCTTTGAACAGCTCACGCAGCGGTTCAACGAGACCCATCTTCATCTCTTTCGGCAGGCCGCCCACGTTGTGGTGAGATTTGATGACGTGTGCTTTACCGGTGGCAGAAGCCGCGGACTCGATCACGTCAGGGTAGATGGTGCCCTGCGCCAGCCACTTAACGTCTTCCAGCTTCAGCGCTTCTTCATCGAAAACTTCTACGAAGACGCGGCCGATGATTTTACGTTTTGCTTCTGGATCGTTTTCGCCTTCCAGCGCGTCCAGGAAGCGCTTCTCGCCTTCCACGTGAACGATGTTCAGACCGAAGTGGTCACCGAACATGTCCATAACCTGCTGGGCTTCGTTCAGACGCAGCAGACCGTTGTCCACGAAGACACAGGTCAGATTTTTGCCGATGGCACGGTGCAACAGCATGGCGGTCACGGAGGAGTCCACGCCGCCGGACAGGCCAAGGATCACTTTGTCGTCACCAACCTGCTGGCGAATACGCTCAACCGCATCGTCGATGATTTTTGCTGGCGTCCACAGGGCTTCACACTGGCAGATGTCGATGACAAAACGCTCCAGCATGCGCAGGCCCTGACGGGTGTGGGTCACTTCCGGGTGGAACTGCACGCCGTAGAAGCGTTTTTCTTCGTTAGCCATGATGGCGAACGGGCAGCTCTCGGTGCTGGCAACGGTCACGAAGTCGGACGGGATAGCGGTGACTTTGTCGCCGTGGCTCATCCAGACGTCGAGCAGCGCTTTGCCGTCGGCGGTCAGGGAGTCTTCGATACCGCGGATCAGGGCGCTGTCGGTCTGCACTTCAACCTGCGCGTAGCCGAATTCACGCTCGTTAGAACCTTCAACGTGACCACCCAGCTGCATCGCCATGGTCTGCATGCCGTAGCAGACGCCGAACACCGGCACGCCGGCTTCGAACACGTACTGCGGTGCACGCGGGCTGTTATCTTCGGTGGTGCTTTCCGGACCACCGGAAAGGATGATACCGCTTGGGTTGAACTCGCGAATCTGAGCTTCCGTAACATCCCACGCCCACAGTTCGCAGTAAACGCCCAGCTCACGCACGCGACGCGCCACCAGCTGAGTGTATTGAGAACCGAAATCGAGGATGAGAATGCGATGTTTATGAATGTTTTCCGTCATTGACGCTAATTCCGAGGCAAGTGAAACAAAAACAGAGCGCCCGGCTCAAAGCCGGGCGCGGAAATTAATCAGGAGCCCATACGGTAGTTCGGAGACTCTTTGGTGATCGTCACGTCGTGAACGTGGCTTTCCTGGATACCTGCACCGCTGATACGCACGAATTCCGCTTTAG
>PJUE01000905.1_pt1 | contig 12658 bp, 11 predicted proteins | sample 1512171 | NCBI WGS metagenome assembly PJUE01 (sample SAMN08177674, study PRJNA422409) | Feces metagenome, whole genome shotgun sequencing project. | isolation source: Chicken feces (3) enriched on wood chips: alkali lignin treatment | host: Gallus gallus | place: USA: Madison | collected 2015-01-15
CCGATTTCGTGTCCAGCGCGCCGGTCGGTTCGTCGGCCAGGATCACCTCGCCGCCGTTCATCAGGGCGCGCGCGATCGACACGCGCTGCTGCTGGCCGCCGGACAGCTGACCCGGCTTGTGGTGCATGCGGTCGTGCAGGCCCAGCCGCTGCAGCAGCTGCTCGGCGCGCGCGTTGCGGGTCGGCCCGGGGCTGCCGGCATACACGGCCGGCACTTCGACGTTGCCACGGGCATCGAGGTCGCCCAGCAGGTGGTAGCGCTGGAAGATGAAACCGAAATGCCCGCGGCGCAGCTCGGCCAGCTCGTCCGGCTCCATCTTTCCGGTTTCGCGGCCGGCCACTTGGTAGCTGCCGCGCGTGGGGCGGTCCAGGCAGCCGAGGATGTTCATCAGCGTCGACTTGCCCGAACCGGACTGGCCGACGATGGCCACCATCTCACCGGCATGGATGTCCAGGTTGACGTCGCGCAGGACGGCGATGACATCATCGCCGGCCGGAAACTCGCGGCGCAGGTCGCGCAGGCGCAGCAGGGGGGCCGCCGTGCTCATCGGCGCGGGCCCATGCCACCGGGCGGGCCCATGCGCATCGCGCCGCTGCCGCGGTTGCCGGTGCCACTGCTGGCTGCGGCCGCACCGCCTTCGCCGACCACCACGCGCTCGCCTTCCTTCAGCCCGGACAGGATCTGCGCGGAAGCGCCGTTGTTGATGCCGACCTTGACCTTGCGCGGCTGCGGCTGGCCCTGTTCGTTGACCACGCGCACCACGCGCTCGCCGTCACGCGTCTTCGGGCCCAGCGCCACGGCCGGCACCATCAGCGCGCCCTTGGCCTGCTGCAGCAGCACCGAGACCTGTGCGGTCATGTCGATGCGCAGGGTGCCGTCGGGGTTTTCCACGTCGAACAGCGCGTTGTAGTAGACCGCGCTGCTGGAGCTGGAACTGGAGGAACTGCTGGAGCTGGACGAGCTTTCGTTGGCGATGGACGACGGTGCCGGATTGATCTGGCGCAGCGTGGCGTGGTACTTGCGGTCCGGGTCGCCCAGGGTGGTGAAGTACACCGGCATGCCGGCCTTGATCTTGACCACGTCGGCTTCGGAGACCTCGGCATTGACGGTGACCACGTCAAGCCGCGCCAGCATGACGATGGTCGGTGCGGTCTGGTTGGCGTTCACCGTGCGGCCTTCCTCGGCCACCACCGCCACCACGGTGCCGTCCATCGGCGCGGTGATGCGCGTATAGGCCAGATTCGCGCGCGCGGTGCCCAGTTCGGTCTCGCGGCCCTTGATCTGCGCCTCATAGGACTGCAGCTGGGCGCGGGCGGTCTTCAGTGTGGCCTCGGCGGCATCGTATTCCTGCCGCGAGGTGGCCTCGGCGGCCAGCATTTCCTTCTGCCGGGCGAAGTCCAGTTCGGCTTGGCGCAGGCTGGCCTGCTGCACGGCGCGCTGGGCGATCACCTGGTCCAGCGAGGCCTGCGCGTTGAGGACCTGGTTCTGCTGGGTGGTGGCGTCGATCTCGGCGATGAGGTCGCCTTCCTTCACCGTATCGCCCAGCTGCACCTTCAGCGATTTGATCTGGCCCGAGGCCTGCGCACCGACGCTGACCAGCTTGTAGGCATCGATCACGCCAGTGGCTTCCACCGTCTGTTCGATGTCGCCGCGGCTGACCGGGCTGGTGGCCAGGGCCGGCGCGGCGGGCTTGCGCAGCAGCCACCAGGCCAAGGCTGCAGCGAGCACGACAAGCAGGACGATCAGGATCAGGCGGCCCCGGCGGGACGCGGGCAACAGGCGGGAGATCACGTGGTGGCTTCACTCAGGCAGGCCGCGGCGGCGGCATTGGCAGGCATTGTGAAGATCGGGCGCAGGGCGGCTCAATCCTCGGGGTATGTCTCTGTGTAACACTGTCGGCCAGAATGCGTAACTGCAGGTATCCCGCCCCGGCGCGGATACAGTGGTACGCACTGGACAGGATGCGGTTCAGCTCCCGACACGGGAAAATCGCGACATGGAGACCGAAAACCCGATGCATCGACTGTTGATCGTCGACGACGACAATGACATCCGCACCCTGCTGGCCGAACAGCTGGGTCGCGCCGGCTACCAGGTCAGCACGGCGGCCGACGGCACCAGCATGCGCCAGCTGCTGGAACGCGAGCACGTTGACCTGATCGTGCTCGACCTCAACCTGCCGCGCGAGGATGGCCTGACCCTGTGCCGCGACCTGCGTGCGCGCTCCAACACGCCGGTGATCATGCTCACCGCGCGCGCCGAGCCGATCGACCGCGTGCTGGGCCTGGAAATGGGCGCCGACGATTACCTGGCCAAACCGTTCGAGCCACGCGAACTGCTGGCGCGCATCCGCAACGTGCTGCGGCGGACCGAGGCCCTGCCGGCCAACCTGGAGCCGCTGGCAGTGCGCCGCGCGCGCTTCTCGCGCTGGGTCTTCGACCTGGAGCACCGCCACCTGGTGGACCCGGACGGGCGCGTGGTGGTGCTGTCCGGGGCCGAGTTCCGCCTGCTGCGGGTGTTCATCGCCCATGCCAACAAGGTGCTCTCGCGCGAGCAGCTGGTGGCACTGAGCAGCGGCCGCAACTACGAGGCCCAGGACCGGGCGATCGACCTGCAGGTCAGCCGGCTGCGCAACAAGCTGGCCGACGACGGCGGTCCTGACGGCCTGATCAAGACCGTGCGCAATGAAGGCTATGTGCTGGCCTCGGCCGTCAACCTGGAATAAGCCCCGATGAAGCGCCTGCGCCAGTTCCTGTCCTCGATGGTGGGGCGGCTGTTCGTGATCCTGCTGTTGGGCATGGCGGTGGCCGCCATCGGCGCGACCCTGCTGGCGACCTCCAGGCGGCAGCAGGATTTCGAGCGGCAGAACCTGAACCGCATTGCCGACCGCCTGCAGGGTTACGTGAACATGCTGGACGGCAACCCGGAGCTGCGCGAGCGGTTGCTGGAAACCGGCGGTCCCAGCGTGCGCGCGCTGCAGCCCGGCGCGCGCCTGGGCAATGTCGATACGGCGCTGATGGAAGTGCTCGATGACCGTCCCGGGCCGGTGGCCCGCGCGCACGTGCACTTCACTTCCTTCCGCTCGTGCATTCCCAAGCTGCAGGAGCTGCTGCCGCCGCCGCCGCCGGGACACCGGCGCCCGCCGCGCGAACGGGACCCGTCCTTCATCCCGCCCAAGTGCCGGGCCGTGGACGTGGTGCTCAGCGACGGCACCTCGCTGAAGCTGGCACTGGATTCTCCGGCCGTGGCGCACAACGGCGTGTTGGCGGTGGACCCGCTGTTCCTGACCCTGCTGGTGCTGGCGATTGCCGTGCTGGCCTATATCGTGTCGCGCATGGCCAGCGCACCGCTGCAGGACCTTGCCTCGGCGGCCGAGGAACTGGGTGACGACCTGCAGCGTGATCCGCTGCCACTGCGCGGCCCGCGCGAAGTGCAGCGCGCTGCCGAAGCCTTCAATGCCATGCAGCAGCGGCTGCAGCGGCACCTGGCCGAACGCACGCAGATGCTGGCGGCGATCACCCATGATCTGCAGACGCCGTTGACCCGGCTGCGCCTGCGCCTGGAAAACGTGACCGACGAAATCCTGCGCGAGCGCCTGATCGGCGACCTGGCGGCGATGCAGGCGCTGGTGCGCGAAGGCCTGGAGCTGGCCCGCAGCGCCGAGAGTGCCGAACAGCGCGCTGCCCTGGATCTGGATTCGCTGCTGGAAAGCATCGTCGAGGACACCGCCGAGGGCGGTGCCGACGTGGTCTTCGAAGGCGGCAGCGGCGCCGTGCTGATGCTGCGGCCGCTGGCCATGCACCGGCTGTTCTCCAATCTGGTCGACAACGCGGTGATGTATGCCGAGCGGGTGCGGGTGCGGGTAGACCGCAGCGGCGGGGCGATCACCGTGGTGGTGGCCGACGACGGCCCGGGCCTGGCCGATGACCAGCTCGAAGCGGTGTTCGATCCGTTCGTGCGGGTGGAAACCTCGCGCTCGCGGCAGACCGGTGGTGCGGGCCTGGGCCTGACCATCGCCCGCGCACTGGCCGAGAAGGATGGCGCCCGCCTGTGGCTGCGCAACCGCCCCGAAGGCGGGCTGGAAGCGGTGGTGCAGTGGCCGGTGGGAACCCCGGTGGACGCGCGCTGACGGATGTGGCCGGTCGTGGGGTCAGACCCCTTCCGCCGCAGGCGGCAGGGCTCTGACCCCGCTTCGCGCCCGGTTTTCACGCCACGGTGACGCCGGGAGGGGTGTTTGCCCTATCATTCGCCCCAACTCCCCACAGTTCCAGCGATGAGCCAGCCTGTGCGTACCGGCGAGCGGCCCCGTGCCGCCCGGCTGTTCCTGTTCCCGCCTGTTGCCCCATGGGGCAGCCGCACCTGGCCGCTGCCGTTGCAGTAATGGGCGGGCAGGGGGCTGGCAGGCGCCTGGCGGGGCGCCACCCGGGAGTGGGCATCGGTCGCGTGCTGCGGCTCGGAGTGCTGTGGCTGCTGCTGTTGCTGGCCGCACCGCTGGCGGCGCAGACCGTCGCACCGCCGCTGCGCGATTACGCCATCGATGTCTGGACTTCGCGCAATGGCCTGCCGCACAACTCGCTGCGTGACATCGCCCAGACACCCGAAGGCCACCTCTGGTTCGCCACCTGGGAAGGCCTGGTGCGCTACAACGGCCTGGACTTCACCGTGTTCGACCGCAGCACGCGGCCCGGCCTGCGTGACAACGGCATCGGCGCGCTGCTGGTCGATCGCCAGGGCGGACTGTGGATCAGCGATTCGCGCGGCAACGTGACCTACCGCAGCACCGATGGCCAGTGGCGGGTCTGGGAACACCAGGCCGACACCCCTGAAGTGCTGATCCAATCGATGCAGATGGACAGCCAGGGGCGCCTGTGGCTGCTCTATGAGGGCAAGGGCATCGCCTACCTGACGCCTGAAACCGGTGTGGTCTACCAGCCGCCGCCGGCCGATCTGCCACTGGCGATGAGTTTCACCAAGCTGGTGGTCGATGCCCAGGACCGGGTCTGGATCGGCACCCTCGACGGCTTGGTACTGCGCGACAACGATGGTGAACTCAAGCGCGCGCCGGCCGAGTGGGGCGTAGGCAAGGGCCTGACCTGGCCATACCGCGCGCCCGATGGCGCCCTGTGGATCGTGGCGGGCGAGCGTCTGTACCGGGTCGAGGACGATCGGTTGGTACTGGTCCACAGCCTGCCCGGGCAGCTGCACATGACCGCGATGCTGCAGGACCGTCATGGCGATCTGTGGCTGGGCACCGAGAACCAGGGGCTGCTGCGCATCTCCAGCCATGGCCTGGAACGCCTGCCGGCCGGGCTGAACCTGCCCGGCGGCCGCGTGGTGAGCCTGCGCGAGGACGCCGAAGGCAGCATCTGGGTTGGCGCCAACGGCGGCCTGTACCGTCTGCGCGAAACGCTGTTCAGCAGCTACACCGAACGTGATGGGCTCAGCGGCGACTACGTCCGCACTGTGTTCGAGGACCGCAACCGCCAGCTGTGGGTGGGCAGCGCCAGCGGCCTGGACCTGCAGACCACCGATGGCACCTTCCGTGCGATGCCGCTGCACAACCGCGGCGGCAAGGCGCCCTCGGTACTGAGCCTGGCCCAGGGCCCCGATGGTGACCTGTGGGTGGGCACCTTCGGTGACGGTGTTTACCGCCTGCGTGCCGATGGAAGCCTGCGCCACAACTATGGTCCTGGCGACGGCATGCCCGGCGGCAACATCCGCGCGATCAGCGTCGATCCGGCCGGGGTGGTCTGGGCCGGCACGCAGAAGGGCGTGGTCCGCATCGATGGCGACCGCGTGCACGTATCCAACGTGCCGGGCATGCCCACCGGCCTGATCACTGCGCTGGAACATGACCACCAGGGCAATCTGTGGATCGGCACCATCGAAGGCATCCGCGTGTTGCGCGGCGACCACGTGCAGTCCATCGATCTGGCACCGATGGGGGGCGGTCGAAGCGTGTTTGGTTTCCACCAGATCGGCGAGGCGATGTGGATCAGCAGCGACCGTGGCCTGTACCGCTGGTACAAGGGACGCCTGTCGCGGGTGGGCCTGGAGCAGGGCATGCCGGTCGATGCGGTGTTCCAGCTGGTGCCTGACCGGCTGGGCAACGTATGGATCAGCAGCAACCGTGGCGTGCTGCGCACCGACATGGCCACCCTGAACGCCGTGGCCGATGGCCGCACGCCGCGGGTGACGGTGGAGCGCTACAACGAGATCGATGGCATGGCCAATGCGCAGGCCAACGGCAGTTCCGGGCCGTCGGCGATCCTGCGCCAGGATGGCACCTTCTGGGTGGTGACCGCCGGTGGCCTGAGCACGGTGGATCCACAGCGCCTGCAGCGGTTCCGCGAACGCCCGGCGCCGCCGGCGGCGATCGAGAACGTGCAGGTGGATGGTGCCCCGGTGCACTGGGAAGGCCCGGAGCGCAACCTGATTCCGGGTGGCCGCCGCCTGGCCGTCAGTTTCGTCGGCCTCAGCTACCTGATGTCCGACCGCATCCGCTACCGCACTCGCCTGGAAGGATTGGATGCTGGCTGGGTGGAACGTGGCCCGCAGCGCAGCGTCGAATTCGTCGGCCTGCCGCCGGGCGATTACACCCTGCACGTGGCCGCCTCGCACCCGGGCGGTGCCTGGGGCCAGCAGGAAGCGGTGTGGAGCTTTACCGTCGAACCGTTCTGGTGGCAGCGGCACAGCGTGCAGGCCTTCATCGGCCTGCTGCTGCTGGGGGCACTGGTGGCGCTGTACCGCTTCCTGCTGCAGCAGTACAAGGCCAGCAACCTGCGCCTGGCCCGCCGCGTGGATGAAGCGACCTTCGACCTGCAGGCGCAGACGGTGCACCTGCAGGCGCTGAACCTGGAAAAGACCGAGCTGGCCGAGCGTCTTGCGCGGCAGGCCGAGGCGTTTGAGCGGCAGGCCCGCGAGGATGCGTTGACCGGGCTGGCCAACCGCCGTGGCTTCGACGAAACCCTGGCCCGCGACTTCGCCCGTTCGCAGCGCAGTGGCCACCCGCTGAGCCTGGTGGTGCTGGACATCGACCACTTCAAGGATGTCAACGATACCTACAGCCACAGCATCGGCGACCTGGTGCTGAAGGAAGTGGCCGAGGTGATCGACGCCGCCTGCCGCGACTCGGACCTGCCGGCACGGACCGGTGGCGAAGAATTCGCCCTGCTGCTCAACGACACGCGCCTGGAAGAAGCGGCACAGGTCTGCGCGCGCCTGCGCGGCCTGTTCCATGACCATCCGGACTGGGCGGGGGTGAAGGGCCTGCGGGTGACCTTCAGTGCCGGCCTGGTGGAACTGGCTGGCGACGACCGTACCCCGGCGCTGCTGTACCAGCGCGCCGACCGCGCGCTGTACCGTGCCAAGAGCGATGGCCGCGACCGCACCAGCATCGGGTGATGGCCATTGGGTGGGCGGGTGCGGACCGTTGGTCCGCATTGCGATGGGCCTCATCCACGCATGGCGTGGATTTACTGCCGTAGTAGATCCACGCCATGCGTGGATGCGGTCGCGCCGATGGTCGGTTTACCGCGGCCAGGCGTTGGCGATGGTGCAGAACAGCCGCGCTGTCTGCTCGGTGTCATACACCGCGCTGTGTGCTTCGTTGGCATCCCAGCCCAGCCCGGCCGCATTGGCCGCGCGGGCCAGCACCGTCTGCCCATAGGCAATACCGGCCAGGGTGACCGTGTCGAACACGCTGAAGGGATGGAACGGATTGCGCTTGTGGCCGGTGCGGGCGACGGCGGCGTTGACGAATCCCAGGTCGAAGTGGGCGTTGTGTCCCACCAGGATCGCGCGCTGGCAGCCGTACTTCTTCATCGCCGCCCTGACCGGGGTGAAGATGTGGTCCAGCGCGGCCTTTTCTTCCTTCGCCAGCCGGAACGGATGGTCGAGGATGATGCCGGTCACTTCCAGCGATTTCGGGTCGATCTCCAGCCCCTCGGCGGGCACCACGTGGGCGCTGGCGGTCTGGCCGGGATGGAGCAGGCCGTTCTCGTCCATTTCGATCGGCACGGCGGCAATTTCCAGCAGCGCATTGCGCTGGCTGTCGAAACCGCCGGTTTCCACGTCCACCACCACCGGCAGGAAGCCGCGGAAGCGTTGCGACATCGCGCGCTGCGCCATCGGAACTACGGAAACAGGGGCGGCGTCAGCTGCGGGGGTGGGGTCAGTCATGCGCGGATTCTAGCAGAGCGACCCTGAGTGCCCGGCCATGCAGGTCATGGCCGGGACGCTGCCTGGGGTCAGCGGTGTGCCAGCACTACGTCGGCGACGATGCCGGTGGCCACGGCGATCAGCACATAGCGGCCGTCCACCTTGCGCCATTCCTGGCCGCGGGCCGGGGCACGCAGGCCGTGGTGGCGGTAATCGCGGACCTGTTCGCCACGATGGTCGCGGTCGAGTTTGTGACCGCGACGGGGCGGATCGCGACGGTCGTCGTGATGACCCTTCTGGCTGTGGTGGTCGTCGCGGCCACCGGCGCCGTAGGGAGCGGCCATGGCGGGGGCGGCGGCGGTGGCCAGCAGGGTCAGCGAAAGCGTGGCGGCAATCAGGCGCTTCATGGGGTGCTCCGGGGAAGGACGTGGTCATCGAGGCCACGGATCCAGCATCGGATTTTCTTGATGAATAGGCGATTAAATCGGCCTTTTGACCGGTTTCGGCGCGTATCGGCGTGTAACGCGGCTGGCACCGGTCCGCTGCATGCCAACCTTGGTTGGCATGCGGAACAACCGCCAAGGCGTCCAGCATTCCGGTAGATGCCAACCTTGGTTGGCATGCGGAACAACCGCCAAGGCGCCCAGCATTCCGGTAGATGCCAACCCTGGTTGGCATGCGGAACAACCGCCAACCAAGGTTGGCGACTACCAGGCAAAGGCCACCGCCAACCAAGGTTGGTGGCTACCGGAGCGCGACTGCGCGGCCGGTCATCCAGGCATCCACGCTCAGGCGCCCGGCACCGTTGAACAGCAGCGGCAGCAGCATCGCCATGAACAGTACCGGCAGCTTGAAGTTGCCAAAGCCCTGGTCGCTGATCGCATACCCCATCGCCAGGTCGCCCAGTGAATTCCAGTGCATGGGCCAGTGCACGGCATACGTGGCCACCACCGTCAGTACCAGCAGGCTGGCCGCCGCAAAGCGCGTGCCCAGGCCGAACAGCAGGCAGGCCGCACCCACCAGTTCGAACCAGGTTGCCAGCTGCCAGTTCACGCTGGCCGGCAACTGGTCGAAGGGGAACGGGAAAGCGCCCTGCAGCTCGTCGAACCAGTTCTGGCCATGCAGTTTCTCGCGACCGGACTCGAAATACTCCCAGGCCAGCAGCAGGCGCAGGCCCAGCGGGGCCAACCACGGGCCGAAGCGGTCCATCCAGCCGCGCAGGGCGGCCAGGGGCAGGGTGTTCATCGGGACAATCTCCTTGGGTGGGTATCAGGCGGCGCCGGGTATCGGGCCGATCACACCGGCCTGCAGGAACTGCTGCAGCAGCTGGGTGCCGGGTCCGGCCAACGCATCAGCGTCGAGGTGGTGCAGAAGGGCCAGCTGCTGCAACTGCTGCTGGCCGGTGTTGCCCGGCGCCTGTTCGATGAGAATCAACAGGTGCGCAGCCAAAGGACTGAGCTGGGCGAAGCGCACCACGCCGTCGGCATCGCGACGGACCAGCAGGCCGGTCGGTTCCGGTGGTGGTGCCATGGGCGCGTCGTCTGCCCCCAGGCGGTGGACCGGCCATGCATACAGCAGCGGCCAGGCCAGGGGCGAGCAGCGCAGTGGCACCTGCAGCGGGTCGCAGCCCGAGGCGGGCGGCAGCGGCTCGGCCGCACGCTGGTACAGATCGGTCTCAACCCACTCGTAATGGGCCAGCTCGGCCAATGCCGGATGCGGCAGGGCCGGTTGTGCCTGCAGCCACTGCACGAACTCGGCGGCCACGCCGGTGAACAGCGGCGTGCGTGCGTGATGGCTGGCGAAATAGTGGCGCACCAGTGTGGCCCATGCCGGTTCGCCGAGCAGGCGGACGCAGACCGGGAAGCCGTTGCCGAGCAGGCCCAGCAGGTTGTTGAACAGCAGTTGCTGGTACACCGCGACCCGGCGCGGGTCCAGATCGGGCGGGGCGGGAACCTGCTGCGGATCGCGCAGGTGCGCGGTGAAGGCGTGCTGCTGTGCGCGCAGGCGCTCGGGTGCGTCAGCCATGGGCGACCTCGCGCTGTGCGCTCTGCAGCCGGCGGATGGTGCGCAGCTCGCCCTGCAGTTCGGCATACGGCGGGAAGTTGAAGTCGCGTTCCAGCAGGGTCGGGCGCGGCCCGAAGCGGGCATAGCTGCGCTCCAGCAGCGCCCACACCGGGTCGATCACCGCGCTGCCATGGGTATCGATCTTCAGGTCTGCGGCTTCGTCCAGATGCCCGGCCACGTGCAGGCAGACGATGCGCTCGGCCGGCAGCCCGGCGATGAAGGCATCGGCATCGTAGCCGTGGTTGCAGGCGTTGACGTACACGTTGTTGACGTCCAGCAGCAGATCGCAGTCAGCCTCGGCCAGTACCGCATTGGTGAAGGCCAGTTCGTCCATCGCCGGCTGCGGCGCCAGGTAGTAGGACACGTTCTCCACCGCGATGCGCCGGCCCAGAATATCCTGCACCCGGGCGATGCGCGAGGCGGTGTGGCGCACGGCTTCGTCGGTGAAGGGAATCGGCAGCAGGTCGTACAGCTGGCCGTCGTCGCTGCAGTAGCTCAGGTGCTCGCTGTACAGCGGCACCCGATGGCGTTCAAGAAAGTGGCCGATCTGCTGCAGCAGCCGGGTGTCCAGCGCTGCGCTGCCGCCCAGCGACAGCGACAGGCCATGGCAGCTCAGCGGATGGCGCAGGGCCAGTTCATCCAGGGCTTCGCCCGCAGGGCCGCCCACGTTGATCCAGTTCTCCGGCGCGCATTCCAGGAAATCGAAGTCAGCGGCCGGGGCGTCGTGCAGGACCTGCAGCAGCGCCCGCCGCAGGCCCAGCCCGACGGCTGCCGCGGGCAGCGGCAACCGTGGGTGGACGACGCTGGCCGCAGCGTCAGTGCTTGCCACCGCACTTGCCTTCGCCGCACTTGCCTTCGGCCGACTTCTTGTCGCCAGCGGTCTTGGTCTTGGCATCCGCGCCTGCGGCGGCCTTGGCCTTGCCCTTGTCACCGCCACACTTGCCTTCGGCGCTCTTGCCGTCGGCACCACACTTGCCTTCGGCATGCTTGGCCTTGTCACCACCACACTTGCCTTCAGCAGCCTTGGCGTCGCCCGCCTTGGCCGCCTGGCCGGCCACCAGGTAACCCTGGGCCAGGTCGGTCATGCTCAGGGCCGAAGCACTGGCCGTCACGCCCAGGCCGGCCGCCAGTGCGGTGGCGGTCAGCAGGGACAGGGTCTTGTTGGAATGGCTCATCGGTCATACTCCTTGGGTGGTGGGCTCGCGCCCGGGGTGAAACGATGGTGCAGCGATGCTACTCATGGAATCCTCGCCGAGACCTCAAATTTTCGTGAGGTTTGCCGCAGACGGGAAGGAGGCTGCGCAGCGCATCCACGCATGGCGTGGATCTACTGCCGGCCGGCACCCCGGATTTTCGTGAGTATCCAGTAGATCCACGCCATGCGTGGATGAATGCCCGGATCGCGCGCACAAAAAAGGCCCCTGTCATTCCGACAGGGGCCCCTGGACGCGTTTCCGCTGTTGCAGCGCAGTATCAGACGTGGTCGGTGCTTGACGTCTCGTCGCGCTTCTCGCGCGGCGGCAGCGGCTGCTCACCGTGCACCAGGAACCACACGTTCTCGGCGATGTTGGTGGCATGGTCGCCCACGCGCTCCAGGTTCTTGGCCATGAACAGCAGGTGGGTGCAGGGGGTGATGTTGCGCGGGTCTTCCATCATGTAGGTCAGCAGCTCGCGGAACAGCGCGGTGTACTGCGCGTCCAGGCGGGCGTCGTCCTGGCGCAGCGCGATGGCGGCCTCGGCATCGTTGTCGCGGTAGGCGGCGATGGCGCGGCGCACCTGCTGCGCGGCCAGGCGGCCGAGGGCACGCAGGCCCTGGATCTGCGGCAGCGGCGGCACCTTGCCCAGCGCGATGGAGCGCTTGGCCACATTGGCGGCGTAGTCGCCGATGCGTTCGATGTCGGCAGGAATGCGCAGGCCGGCCAGGATCTCACGCAGGTCGCGTGCCATCGGGCCACGCAGGGCCAGACGCATCACGTCGTGGCTGATCTGCTGTTCCAGCTGGTCGATGGCTTCATCGTTGGCGATGATGCGGTGGGCGGCGTTCTCGTCGCGCTTCTCGATGACGTCCATCGACGCTTCCAGCTGGGCGACGGCCATCTCGCCCATGCGCACGATTTCGGCCACCAGGCGCTGCTGCTCTTCGTCGTAGCTCTTGACGATGTGGTCGTTGGGAAGATTCATGGTCTGCAATCCGGGTAGAGCCAGGCCGCGCCTGGCTGGGACATGTGGCGAGGGAAGAACACCAATCAGCCGAAGCGACCGGTGATGTAGTCCTCGGTCTGCCGCTGCGAGGGCTGCGAGAAGATCACTTCGGTGCGGTCGTGCTCGATCAGGTCACCCAGGTACATGAAGGCGGTGTAGTCGGATACGCGCGCGGCCTGCTGCATGCTGTGGGTGACGATGACGATCGTGTACTCGTGCTTGAGTTCTTCCA
>PJUE01000906.1_pt1 | contig 12652 bp, 10 predicted proteins | sample 1512171 | NCBI WGS metagenome assembly PJUE01 (sample SAMN08177674, study PRJNA422409) | Feces metagenome, whole genome shotgun sequencing project. | isolation source: Chicken feces (3) enriched on wood chips: alkali lignin treatment | host: Gallus gallus | place: USA: Madison | collected 2015-01-15
ACGGCGGGAAAGGACGTGGGTGTTCATGAGATAGGTTCCTGCAAAGCCAACTTCAGGGGCCGCGCACCCCGGTTGGCGACAGGGCGCGCGGCTAGCGTTCGGTCTCGGCGATCTGGTGCATGGCACGTTCTCCTCGGTGTTGCGGGTGGAATGAAAGGCTGAAACGAAAAGAGCGCCCCGAAGGGCGCTCTGTGGATGGTCCAACGACGGCCGTATCAACGGCTTCGTGGCACTCCAGGCAGGCACGCCCGTTCCGCGCTTGCGCGGGTCAGGGTGAAAAACTTCAGGAGCGGCATCCGGTTCATGCGGCGCATTCTAGACCTGCCATTCTGGCGCGCAAGTGAATATTGCGCACATTGATGGAACGATGAGATGTAACGGGGTCAGGGCCGCTTCACTCGCAGCCGTTGATCCGGCGCGCTTCGGCCACCGTTGCAGCACCGCTGCCGCTGACCGGCACCCAGTCCTGCAGCGGGTAATCGCCATCGATCCCGCTGCGTTTGGGTGTGTCGTACATTGTGATTTCCGTCCAGCTGCCCACCGCGCCCAGCTCGGCCAGCCGTGCGGCCTGGTCTTCATCGCTGCTGAAGCTGTCACCAGGCTTGGATGGCGTGGCGTTGTTCACCGTGGCGGTCTTGGTTGCACGCACACGCAGCGCCCCGTTGGACATGCGCTGGCTCACCACCTCGTAGCGCTCGACGCCATAAGCCCAGCTGCGCTCGGCCTGACGGCGAACCTCGCTGCCATCGTCGGCCACGTCCACCCTGCCGTCCACCAGGCCAGCCACGGCGGCCACGCCCGTGATGCCCGCCATCATGGCCTGGTAACCGATCATCTGCCGCTGCTCCACTGGCAGCTCGCTCGTTGCCGGCGTCATGCCTGGCATCTTCAGGTACGCCGACGACTTGCACAGCAGCAGCACGCGATTGTCGGCCCACGCCATCATCATCGCGCCATCCGTGTAGTAGTGCGTGGTGAACAGATCAGGCGTTGCGCCTGTTCCTTCGGCGTGGCGCGTTTCGATCGAGGTGGCCTGATCAGACGCGGCGGCAAGTGAAATGGACGTCGTGGATGCAGCGCCGGCTGTGCCAGCGGCAACAAACAGGGACACAAACAGGGCGGCACGTGGAAGGCGATGTTTCATGCGTTCATTCCATTGAGAACAACGAGCCGCCCATGGTACGGGGTCGTGCGGATTCACGCCTTGCTCGGCGGGGTCGGAGCCTTTCGCTGTACGAAAGGATCAGACCCCGGCCATCAGGTGACGACCACCAGCGGCACGCCCCGGCGCGGATGCTGCAGCACCACCACATCCTGCTGGTACACGCGCTGCAGGTTCGCTTCGGTCAGCACCTGCGCAGGCGTGCCATCTGCTGCCACCCTGCCCTGCTCCAGCAGCACGATGCGGTCGGCGTAGCCGGCGGCCAGGTTGAGGTCATGCAGCACCACGATCACGCAGGCACCGGCCTGGGCGCACGCGCGCACACTGCGCAGCGTGCGTTCCTGATGGCGCAGATCCAGTGCGGCCGTCGGCTCATCCAGCAGCAGCAGCGGCGTGTCCTGGGCCAGCACGCGCGCGAACGTCGTCCGCGCCGACTCGCCACCGGACAGCTGCTGTACCTCACGCAGGCGCAGCGCCTGCAGTTCGGCGGCATCGATGGCGGCCTCCACGCGCGCATCGTCTGCTGCGGGGTCCGGCGGATGCGGCAGGCGCCCCATCGCCACCACCTCTTCCACGCTGAAGGCAAAGCGCACGCCGTGCTCCTGCGGCATCACCGCACGCTCGCGTGCCAGTGGCCCGGATCGGTAGCTGCGCAGCGGTGCACCATGCAGGTGGACCTCACCAGCATCCGGGCGCAGATCGCCCGCGGCCACGGCCAGCAGGGTCGACTTGCCAGCACCATTGGGCCCCACCAGTGCGGCAACCGTACCCGGTGCGAAGGCCAGGTGGATGCCGTGCAGGATCTCGCGCTGCTGGCGCCGCACCACGACATCGCGCAACTGCAGGAAGTCGTTCATGGCGTGTCCTTGCGGCGCTGCTGCAGTACCAGCCACAGGAAGAACGGTGCGCCCAGCGCAGCCGAGAACAGGCCCAGCGGAATCTCTGCCGGCGGATCCAGCGTACGTGCAGCGGTATCGGCAATGACGATCAGCAGCGCACCCAACACCCCCGACACCGGCAGCAGCCAGCGATGGCCGGGGCCGACCAGCAACCGCGCCACGTGCGGCACCACCAGGCCGACAAAACTGATGGAGCCGGCAAAGGCCACCGCAGCCCCCACCAGCAACGCACTGAAGGCCACCAGCATCCGTCGCGTGCGCGCGACATCCAGGCCCAGGTGCTGCGCTTGGCGCTCGCCCAGCGCCAGCATGTCCAGCGGCGTGGCCAGGCGCAGCAGTGCGAACACGCCGATGGCGAACAGCGGCACCACGGCGGCTACGTCCGCCCAGTTGGCGCGTGCCAGCGAACCCATCTGCCAGAACACCAGCGACTGCAGTTCGCTCTCGCTGGCGATGTAGGTGAGGAAGCCGATCAGCGCCGAACAGAACGCCGCCATCGCAATGCCCACCAGCAGCAGCGTTGCATTGCCGCTGCCCTTCCCCGGCCGCGCCAATGCGTAGGTCAGGCCGATGGCCAGCGCGCCACCACCAAACGCCGCCACCGGCACCAGCCAGCCCGCTGCGCCTGCCGCCCCCAGGACGATGGCCGCAACGGCGCCCAGCGCCGCACCCTGGCTGACGCCGACGATGCCGGGGTCGGCCAGCGGATTGCCAAACAATCCCTGCAGGCTCGCACCGGCCATCGCCAGCGCCGCCCCCACCATGGCCCCCAGCAGGGCGCGCGGAATGCGCAGCTGCCACACCACGGCGAGGTCGCGGCGACTGACCGCCTGCGGATCGACCAGGCCCAGCTTCACCCCCAGGGCCTGCAGAACGTCCAATGGCGGCAGGCGCAGCGGCCCCATCGCGAACGACGCCAGCACCGCGCCTACCAGAGCCAGCAGTGCCACCAGCAGCATCACCCGCCCGCGACGGCGGCGCCGATCAGCCGGACTCATGCCGGCGGCAGCGCCGCCAGAGCCTTGGCCAGGGCCAGTGCGCCTGCGCCGGTGCCGACGCTGGTGTACTTCAGCTGCACATCGGGCATCACCCAGACCCGGTTGGCTGCGCCGGCCGGCGTCTGCTTCAGGGTCGGGTAGGCCTTCCAGAGACCTTCGGCGCCACCAAACTGCTGCAGGTCATGCTCGGTCACCAGGATCACGTCCGGCGCTGCGGCGATCACGCCTTCATTGCTCAGCTGCGAGTAGTTCTTCACCCCCGCTTCGCTGCCGATGTTGACGCCGCCCGCCAGGGCGATCATCTCGGCAGAGGCACTGTCCGCGCCCGCCACCGTCGGTGCGCCACCACCACCAGTGGCCGACACATGGATCACGCGCGGCGCGTGCGCCAGGCCCTTGCCGAGAGCGGCAGCTTCATCCAGCTGGCGCTGCACCTGGGTGGCCAGGGTCTGCCCGGCGTCGGCCAGGCCGACGGCGGCCGCGACCTTGCCCACCTTGTCCGGCGCGGGCTGCAGGTCGTCGATGACCACGGCGGCCTCGCCCACTTCGCGCAGCTTGCCTGCCAGCACGGTGTGGCGACGCAGGCTGTTGCCCAGGAACAGCGAGCCCTGCAGGCTCACCACGCCTTCCACCCCGGTGGTGCGGTTGAACAGGAACTGATGCGGCGCGGCCTTGCCCGCTTCCGTGGTGGTGTTGGTCGGGGCGGCAAAGACCTGCTTGCCCAGGCCCAGCGCCTCCAGCACCGCGATGACATCGTCGCCGCCGGCGATGATGCGACTGGCGTCGGTCACTTCGGCCTGGACGCCATCGTCGGACTGCACCGTGGCCGGCAGGGCCGGCACCTGGCCAGCCACTACCGGTACATCGCTGCCCGCCACGCGTTGCCAGCCGGCAGGCAGTTCAGCGGCGCCGTTGCTGTCGGCGGCAGCAGGCGCGGCGGCATCGGCCGCAGCCGGCGGTGCGGTCGGGCCGCTGCAGGCGGCCAGCGCCAGCGAAACCGCCAACGGCAGCGCACACACGCGCAGATGGGAAACGATGTTCATGCAGGTTCTCCTTGCTTGCCGGGCGAAGGCAGCGCCCTCGCCCGGCGTGGGGGTTACGGCTGACGCAGGGTGATGCGGGTGATGCGGTCGCCCTTGGCGTCGTCAGCGCCGCGCGACTTGTTCACCGCAAAGACATTGCCCTTGCCGTCGGCACGTACATGGTTGGGGAAGGTGCCGCCATCGAGGTTGCCGACCACCTTGCCATCGCGGTCCACGGCGGTGACGGTGCCGGCACCGCGGTTGGTGACGTAGGCCAGGCCGCTCCTGTCATCGAAGGCAACGTTCAGCGCGCCGGCGCCGACCGGCACGTCGTGCACGACCTTGCCGCTGGCGACGTCGACGATCAGCAGGTTGTCGGTGCCCTGCGAAGCCACGTAAAGACGGTTCTTCTGCGCATCGAAGGCCACGCCCGAGGCGCTGATCGAGTTGCCCAGGTCGATGACCTTGTCGACTTCGCCGGTGGCGACGTCGATCACCGCCGCTTCCGGCGTGCCGATGCTGACGGTGAACAGTTTGCCGGCCTTTTCGTCCAGCACCAGGCTCATCGGGGTGAACTTGCCTTCGTCGACGCCCGACTCCAGGGTGATCGACGGCAGTTCCTTCAGGGTCTTGGCATCGAACACCGACAGGTGGTCTTCACCGGTTGCCGAGGCGAACACCTTGCCGTGGGTGCCATCGACCACCACGTCGCGTGCATGCGGCACGGTGTCGACCGGGAACTGGTGGACCAGCGACAGATCCTTCTGGCGGTACACGGCAATCGAGTTCTGGCGGGTGTTGGTCACCCAGACGTTTCCGTTGGTGTCGTCCACGCCCACGCCATAGACCGCGTACACCGCACCGTTGGTGCTGCCAGCCACCTGTGCCGGGGTGATCGCCTTGGTCACCTTCAGCGTCTTCGGGTCCAGCTTCAGCAGCTGCGACTGGGTGACCGGCGGGCGGCCGACGGCCGAGGTCACGAACACGGCATTGCTGGCGGCACTGTAGGCCGACTGGTACAGGCCCGGCACCAGTTTGTTGGACTGGGTGGCGAACTGCTGTTGGCCCGACAGCGGCAGCTGCGGCGAGACGCGCAGCTTCAGCACCGTCGCGGCCGCCGGCTGGCTGGCGCGCACGATGACCGGATGGGTGCCCGGCACGGCGTCGGCGGGGATGGCCAGCTGGGTCTTGAAGTTGCCATCAGCGTCAACCACGACCGGCTGGGTGTTCAGCACGCTGTCGCCACGCTGCAGACTGACCTGCTGGCCCGGCACGAAGCCACGGCCGATGACGTCGGCCGTGCTGCCCGGCACCACGTTTTCACCACGTGAGATCACCGTGCCCTTGAAGGTGGCATTGGCGGGCTGGTCGAACACCGGCTGGGCGGTGGCGGTGACCGCCAGCAGCAGGCTGGCAGCCAGGGAGGTCAGGCGGAGGGACGGACGAAACGACATGGAAGGCTCCTTGCACACGTAGGCCGCGCCGCATGGCGCGGGATTCATCGGTTGCCTGGGCCGGTGCACAACGGCAGCCATGCCTGGGTAGTGGGGTCGCACGGGCACGCCGTGCGGAGGTGGGTCAGTCAGCGGCGTTGGCCGACGGCGCGGCCTTGCCGTCGTCTACGCTGCGGTCGGTCACGCCATACAGCTCATGCAGGGCGGCATGGAACGACGCCGGCAGCATCGGGCCATGGCCCAGGCCGGGGAATTCGCGGTACTGCACGTTCAAGCCGGGCACCTTGGCCAGGCGCGTGGACAGCTGCAGGGCTGCATCGGGTGTGGCGCCACCGATACGGCGCAGATGCGCGACCACGCGTGGGTTGGTCATGTCGCGCTTGCCGCGATCGCCGACCCGCTCGGCGCCGCCCAGCATCAACCAGACCTTGGCAGGCTGGCCGTGCACGTTCTCCACGAACTGCTGCTCGGGATCGCCCAGCGCGGCCCCCTGGCTCCACCACAGCGACGGACTGGCAGCCAGATAGCTCTGGAAGGCGCTGGGCCGGGTATACAGAGCATTGACCACGAACAGGCCGCCCAGCGAGTGACCCCACAGCGCCTGCTGCTGGGTATCGATGCGGGCGCGGCGCTCCACTTCCGGCTTGATGCGGCGTTCGATCAGATCGAGGAAGGCATTCGCGCCCCCGCCGACCGCCTGCGGGGTGCCACCCTCGTCATCGGCGCGGTCGATCCAGGCGGTGTAGTCCTGGGTACGGGCCGGCGAGTCGATGCGCAGTTCGTTGTCGTAGCCGATCAGTACCAGCACGGGTGGTGCCTTGCTTGCAGCCAGTTCGGCCAGCAGCGGTTGGTCCAGCACCATGGCAACGGCATTGCCATCCAGTGCGTACAGCACCGGCGATGCGGTCTTCGTGGCCTTGGCCGGAATGGCCACGTTCACCCTCCAGCGCCGCTGCTGGTCGGGGCTGTCGATCACGAAACGCTCGAAACGGTAGCTGGCCGCCGGCTCATCGAGCACGGTACGGCCCATCAGCTGCTGGGGGTTGCGCTGCTGCGCGTGGGCGTAGGGAGCAACCATCAGGACCCCCATCATCAGGGCGGCCAGGCAGCCGACGGAGCGTGCGGAAAACATCATGGGTGACGGATGCGGCGGGCGCGGCCGCCTCTTCATCAAGGGACCGCAGTCTACCTTAAACGCGAATGATTATCACATCGATCACACGTCACACTGTGTATCACGCGCGCGATCAGAACGGCCGCCGGGCGTGGCCCGGCGAATGCATCGCGTGACGTTCAGCCGAATTCGGGCGGAACGGGGCCGTACTGGTTCTGCTCCGGCGTGCCCGGAAGCAGCGTGAACACGAAGATCACCAGGCCGCCGAACGGCACGAACGCCAGCAGGTACAACCAGCCGGACTGGTTGCAGTCATGCAGGCGACGGACGGTAACGGCAATGACCGGCACGAAGGTAGCCAGCCAGAACACCACGAACAGCACGATCGACGCGATGCCCAGGCCGTCGGACTGCATCATCAAGGCCGCGACCACCGGCACCATCAGCACCACCGAGACCAGCAGCAGGAACAGCTGGAACATCCAGTATTCGCGGCGGTTGGCACGACCATCGAACTGGGCGTAACGCTTCAACGGCAGGATGAGCTGGTCCATGGCAGGAAAGTCCCTTTAGAAAGAAGGCGCGCAGTGTGCCAAATGCGATGCCTTTTGTAGAGTCGAGCCATGCTCGACTGCTTTCGCACGGCATACGAACAGCAGTCGAGCATGGCTCGACTCTACAAAAAAGCGGGGTCAGCGACCTTTTGCCGCTCTTGCCGCTTCACGCTCGGCACGCAGCCGGTCCAGCTTTTCCTTCAGCTTGATTTCCAGGCCGCGCGGCACCGGGTTGTAGTACACCCGCTCCCCCATCGCGTCCGGGAAGCCGGTCTGGTCCAGCGCAATGCCGCCCTCGGCATCGTGGTCGTACTGGTACTCGGCACCGTAGCCGAGTTCCTTCATCAGCCTGGTCGGGGCGTTGCGCAGGTGCAGCGGCACTTCCTCGGTGCCACTGTCGCGCACATCCGCCTTGGCCTGGTTGAAGGCTGCATAGCCGGCATTGGACTTGGCAGTACTGGCCAGATAAAGCACCAGCTGCGCGAAGGCCAGCTCACCCTCCGGGCTGCCGAGGCGCTCATAGATGTCCCACGCTTCCAGCGCCATGCTCTGCGCGCGCGGGTCGGCCAGGCCGATGTCTTCGATGGCCATGCGGGTCAACCGGCGCGCCAGATAGGACGGATCGCAGCCGCCATCGAGCATGCGGGTCAGCCAGTACAGCGCGGCATCCGGGTTGGAGCTGCGCACCGATTTGTGCAGTGCCGAGATCTGGTCGTAGAACTGCTCGCCGCCCTTGTCGAAACGGCGGGTACGGTCGGCCAGCACCTGGGTCAGGGTCTGCGGGGTGATGCGCCCCCCCTCCCCGCCCGCCAGCTCGGCGGCGATTTCCAGCAGGGTCAGCGCACGGCGCACGTCGCCGTCGGCGGCCGTGGCGATTTCCAGCAGCAGCTCGGGGGCCACTTCGATGCGCTCTTCGCCCAGACCACGCTCGCGGTCACCCAGCGCACGCTCCAGTGCCTCGACAATATCGGTGGGCGAAACGCCTTCCAGCACGTGCACGCGGCAGCGCGACAGCAACGCCGAATTCAGTTCGAACGACGGATTCTCGGTGGTGGCACCGACGAACAGGATGGTGCCGCGCTCGATGTGCGGCAGGAACGCATCCTGCTGGGCCTTGTTGAAGCGGTGCACCTCGTCCACGAACAGCACGGTGCGCCGGCCTTCGGCGAAACGCTGCGCGGCTTCGGCCAGCACCTGGCGCACCTCCGGCAGCCCGGACAGCACAGCAGAGATGGCGCGGAATTCGGCGTCGGAATATTCGGCCAGCAGCAGGGACAGCGTGGTCTTGCCACAGCCCGGCGGCCCCCACAGGATCATCGAATGCACGCGACCGGATTCGACTGCGCGGCGCAGCGCGCTTTCCGGCGCCAGCAGGCGTTTCTGCCCGACCATTTCGTCGAGGGTACGCGGGCGCATGCGCTCGGCCAGCGGGCGCAGATGTTCCCGATCGACGCTCAGCAGATCGGGGCCGGGGAAGGAAGTGGAACGATGTCTTGGCACCCGGTCATTGTACCGCGCCACCAACGCAATGCTTGGTAGTGCCGGTCGCCGGCCGGCAGATCAAGCGTGTCAACCAAGGTTGACACCCACCGAAGCAGATCAAGAGCGTGCCAATCAAGGTTGGCACCCACCTCAATTGCCGATGACGTCGGTGCCCTTCGGCGGGGTGAAGCTGAAGGTGCCGGCGGCGAAGCCCGGGTTGCGCTTCCAGCCACTGAAGGTGATGACCGTGCGCTGGCCGACGGCGTCGGTGATTTCCATCTTCGCCAGGCCCTGGGCGTTGAAGCCCAGCGCGGCGTACTGGAAGCTGGCTTCGGTATCGCGCTTGGGCGACAGCGACAGCCACTGCAGGCCGTCACGCTTGGCAGCCTCTTCGCTCAGGTCGTACTGCTGTTCCAGCAGGGCCGGATTGATCAGCGCGGTCAGCGGGCTGTTCTGCTCTTCCTTGCCCTGTTCGCGCACGGTGGCCTGTTCCAGGTCCGGTTCGTACATCCAGACCTTCTTGCCATCGGCCACGATCAGCTGCTCGTGCGGGCGCACGTACTCCCAGCGGAACAGGCGCGGGGCCGAGAGGGCGACACGGCCACTGGTCGACTCCTTCACCTTGCCGCGGCTGTCGAACACCTGCTGGCTGAACTGACCATCCAGGCCCTTCAGGCCGCTGGTGAAGCTCTTCAGGTCATCGCGGGCGCCGGCCCAGGCGCTGCCGGCGGCGGCACAGGCGATGGCCAGGGTGGTGGTAGCGAGGAAACGACGGAAGCGGATGTTCATGCGGGAATCCTGTGGGCGCACGCGCCAGGAAAGATGGGAAGCAGTGTGCCCGGGCAAAGATGAATGGGCGATCAGGGCGCCATTATGCCGCCCCGCGCGTGCATCGGCGATTCAGCCAGCGGCACCCGGCAATCTGCCGTACAGCACCTGGCCACGGAAGCCGCGCCGCACCTCACGGTACAACGCGCGGAAGGCGGGGTAATCCTGCGGCTGGCACAACGCGTTGGCGCCCCGCACGGCGTTCTGCTGCAGGCGATGGTGGACGACGACCTCCTGCCCTTCGCGCCGCCAGTCCACCCGGTAGTCGCCTGCGGCGTTGCTGAAATGCTGGCTCTGCGGGATGGCGATGATCGGCACGCTGCCGGGGAACTGCAGGCGGTACGTCTCTTCGCGCAGGCTGGCATTGCAGTAGAACGGCGCCTCATTGGCCGGCGCCGACGCCGTGGCATACAGGCCACGCACCGATTCGCCACCGGGCGGGTCCGGCACGGCCATGCCGCCAGGCACGCTGAAATCCACGTAGTCCTCGGCCTGGAAGGCCATGCGGTAGCCGAACGGATGGGTCAGGTCGACCGGTACGCCCTGCAGCTGCAGCTGGCCACGCCCATCGAATCCGGAGGCGGCCATGATCGACTCTTCGGCACGCGCGCGGTTCTGCGCGTTGAGCTGGGCGAACTGCGCACGCATGCCGATTTCGCCGTTCTCGCTCAGCTGCGGCACGGTCTCGCCACGCAGGTTGCCCTGCGCATCGAAGGTGAAGCGCACGTCCATCGCGGTGGCGTTGCGCTGCGGATCATTGGCCGGGGTACGCGCTACAGATGCATCACGGGTACGCACCACCGGCGCGCCCAGGTCGCCATCGGGCAATTGCCCGAAACGGGCCCATGCACTGGTCGAATCGAGGTACAGATCGAACTCGGGCACATAGGTGATGGCGTGATTGAAGCGCCCCAGTACCGGGATCTTCGGCAGCGTAGGGCCACCGCCGGCACCGATCAGCACCGGCGAACTGGCGATGCCCTTGGCTGCCAGCAGCGCCTCCAGGATCACCACGTGGTCCTTGCAGTCGCCATAGTGGTTGTCGAGGATGCTCTGCGCGCTGTTCGGTTCCAGCCCGCCGTTGCCAAGGTACACGGCCACGTAGCGGATGTTCTGCGCGACCCAGCGGTACAGCGCATCGGCCTGCGCCCTGCGGTCGCTGATGCCAGCGGTCACCTCATCGGCCAGGGCCTGGATCTGCGGCGTGACCTGCGCGGCCTCGCCCGCTTTGACCTGGTAGGCGTGGCCGAGCTGGACCCAGTCACGATACGTGCTGGCCAGGATGCTCGGGCTGAACTCCCAGACCGCCGCCGCCCAGTTCTGCGCCCGCATCGGGTCGTGGCGCTGATAGCGCCAGCGCCACTGCGCCTGCCCGTTCTTCACCGTCGGCGTGTCGCTGCCCTGTACGCCGCGGCTGTCCACGTACATGGGCAGGCTGGCCGGCGCACTCAGGGTGACCTCGGCATCGTCGTACTGGGTGAACACATTGAACGTTTCCCACAGGCCGAAGTAGCCGGGGAAATACGGGGTCTGCTGCGTGCGCCGCACCTGATAGACCAGGCGCGTACCCGGTGCCAGGTTCGGGAACACGATCACCCGCACCTTGCGGTCGGCGTACATCGCCGCCGACGCGCTGGAATAGCTTTCCTGGGTGTAGATGCGGTCGGCCGGTACGTCGCGGCGCTGGCCGTCGGCGGTCAGCGTATAGGCGCTGACCACCTCGAGGGCTTCCATCTTCTCGCTGTAGCTCAGTCGCACCTGGCTGAACTGCTCGACCGCCGCCTTGGTCTTGAGCAGGATCTCGTGGGTTTCGGTCTGCACGTTGCCGGCGTCAGGCCGCACCACGTAATCGGCGCGGTAGCGGACGAAGCTGAAGTTGTTGCTGGCCTCGGCATCGCTGCCGACCGAAGGCGGCGCCGCTGTCGGCGCCGCAGACGTCGTCCCGGCCAGGGCCGGACCGACGGCGAGCAGGCAGGCCAGCGCCAGTGCGCAGGGGGCGGGTCGGAACATGCGTCGGATCCTTGGACGTCGTGGGCGCTGCGGGTTACTTCGGCGGCGGCGGTGCCAGCACCGTGCGGTCGCCATTGTGTTCGGGGGCACTGACCACGCCGGCCGCTTCCATGGCCTCGATCAGTCGTGCGGCACGGTTGTAGCCGATCTTCAGGCGGCGCTGCACACCGGAAATGGACGCACGCCGGGTCTCGGTGACCACGCGCAGCGCCTCGTCATACAGCGGGTCGGACTCGTCGCCGGCGGCACTGGTTTCCGGCAGGCCGGTCGCACCGACCACCACGCCATCACCCATCGTCTGCACTTCGTCCAGCACACCATCGATGTAATCGGCCGGGCCCATGGCCTTGAGGTGCTCGACCACGCGATGCACTTCGTCGTCGGAGACGAAGGCGCCGTGCACGCGCTCGGGCATGGCGGTGCCGGGCGGCAGGTACAGCATGTCGCCGTGGCCCAGCAGGGTTTCGGCGCCGGACTGGTCGAGGATGGTGCGCGAATCGATCTTCGAGCTGACCTGGAAGGCGATGCGGGTCGGGATGTTGGCCTTGATCAGGCCGGTGATGACATCCACGGACGGACGCTGGGTGGCCAGGATCAGGTGGATGCCGGCCGCACGCGCCTTCTGTGCCAGGCGGGCGATCAGCTCTTCCACCTTCTTGCCGACGATCATCATCATGTCGGCGAATTCGTCGATGAAGATGACCACGAACGGCAGCGTCTCCAGCGGGCGCGGGGCTTCGCCCAGCTCCGGGTTCGGCTTGAACAACGGGTCCATCAGCGGCTGGCCGGCGTCCTGGGCGTCCTTCACCTTCTTGTTGAAGCCGGCCAGGTTGCGCACGCCCACCGCGCTCATCAGCTTGTAGCGGCGCTCCATCTCGGCCACGCACCAGCGCAGGCCGTTGGCGGCCTCCTTCATGTCGGTGACCACCGGCGCCAGCAGGTGCGGGATGCCCTGGTAGACGCTCAATTCGAGCATCTTCGGGTCGATCATCAGCATGCGCAGGTCTTTCGGCGAGGCCTTGAACAACAGGCTGAGCACCATGGCGTTGACCGCCACCGACTTGCCCGAACCGGTGGTACCGGCCACCAGCAGGTGCGGCATGCGTGCCAGATCGGCCACGGTGGAGCG
>PJUE01000915.1_pt1 | contig 12490 bp, 12 predicted proteins | sample 1512171 | NCBI WGS metagenome assembly PJUE01 (sample SAMN08177674, study PRJNA422409) | Feces metagenome, whole genome shotgun sequencing project. | isolation source: Chicken feces (3) enriched on wood chips: alkali lignin treatment | host: Gallus gallus | place: USA: Madison | collected 2015-01-15
GGCCTTGGCCTGCAGGCGACGCTCACCCTCGGCGAAATCAGCGGTGGTGGTGTTGCGGAACCAGACTTCGTTGATGATCGCCAGCAGCGGCACTTCGAACAGGATGGTGTGCAGCCACGGGCCGGTGATGTCCAGATCGATCTCGCCCGGCACGGTCGTCGATGGCCGCAGCTGGATGTACTTGCGGTCGAGGTGGAACAGGCCGAGGAAATCGGCGAAATCCGGTTTGACGAAGCGCAGGCCGCGCATGTAATCCAGCTCTTCATCGCTGAAGCGCAGGCTGCACAGGTGGTCGATCTCTTCGTTGATCTGGTCGATGTAGCTCGCCAGGTCGATACCGGGGGTGCGGCACTTGAACCGGTACTGGACCAGGGCGCCGGGGTGCTGGTGCAGCACCGCCTGCATCATGGTGAACTTGTACAGGTCGGTGTCGAGCAGGGACTGGATGATGGCCATGGGGCGATTATGCGCCCGTTCGCGTGAATCGCCGATTCGCCCCCGTAGATCCACGCCATGCGTGGATGCAGCCCTCCGCCCCGGGCCTCAAAGCGCCTTGCGCAGCAGCTTCGGCAGCAGCATCACCGCATGGGCCCAGATCGCCCCCCACACCATCACCCGCACCGGCAGCGAACGCTGCTTCGCCTCGAACTTGCTGAAGTAGCGCCACAGGCCACGATGCTTGTGCCATTCGACGAAGAACGGCCGCGAACGGCTGGACACCCCGCGCACGTGGGTCACCCGCAGGTCGTTGGCGATGGCCACCACGCCGCCGGCCTCGCGCACGCGCCGGCACAGGTCCAGATCTTCGGCATGCAGGCGGTAGCCGGCATCCCAGCCGCCAATGCGGTCGAACAGCGCGCGCGGCATCAGCAGCAATGCGCCAGACAGCGCCGGCACCTGCTGCAGCGCCTGCGCCGGATCACGGGGGATCGCCAGCCGCCCACCGCGCCCAGGGGAACGCAGCATGGCCAGGAAATCGGGATCGCGGCGGCGCACGGCGTCATCGGCGAAACCGTGCTCGTCCACCTGCTCCACGCCCAGCAGGCAGTCGCCCAGTGCCTGTGCACGGCCGCGCAGCGCGGCCAGGGTATCGGTTTCCACCATCAGGTCGGGGTTGATGAAGGCCAGCCACGGACTGTTTGAATCGGCCACGCCCTGATTGTTGGCGGCCGCAAAGCCTGGATTGTCCGGGTTGCCGATGAAGCGCACGCGTGCATCGTGGCTGGCATGGCGCTGCACGATCTCCAGCGTGTCGTCCTGCGAGCCGTTGTCCACCACCCGGATTTCGGCCACCTCCTGTGCCTGGCGCAGGCGCGACAGGCAGGCATCGATGGTGCTGCCACTCTGGTAGGTGACGACGATGGCGACGATGGCAGGGTTCAAGCAGACGGCTCCGGCGGCGTGGGCATGGCGAACAGGTCGCCCTGGTCACGCGGCATTATCGCCTGACGCAGCCGTTGCTGCAGGTCCTCGCGCAGGGCATGCAGCGGGTCGTGCATGAGAAAATCGGCCAGGCGCGGCATCCAGCCCGGCCACCGTGCGGCCAGGGCCTCCAGGTCACCCTCGCGGCTGTTGGCTTCACCGGCCCGGCTGACGAAGGCGTTCTCGCACAACACGTTGCGCCAGCCCAGCCCGGCCATGCGCAGGCTGAGGTCGACCAGCGCGGCATTCCAGCCAAGATAGCTGTCGATATCCAGGCCACCGGCACGGCGGCGCGCATTGCCACGCACCAGCACCGCATGGGTGACCGCCGAGGGCAGTTCCGGGTGCAGGTTCGGCAGTGACGCGCAGGCCTGCGCCAGCAACGCGATGTCGGTCGGCTCGGGATTGATTTCACCCAGGCGCGGCCACGCGGCGGTTTCACCGGCATTGCACCAGGTCGTGGCGGTGGCGATGGCGGCATCACGGGCAAAGGCGGCCTGCAGCTGCTGCAGCCAGCCCGGCGCGGGCACGCTGTCCGGGGCGAGCACGGCCACATCCAGGCCGTCGCAGGCGCGCAGCATTTCGTCCAGATGGGCGACCTCGCCCAGCGGCCGCGCACGGCGGGTGTATTCGGCCTGCAGCGGGGTATGCGCCAGCCAATGCTCGACTACGGCCTGCGCGCGTGGCCCGGCCTGGGCGTCATCGGCCAGCCACACGGCGGTGCCTGCCGCCGTACCAGCATCCAGCGCGGCCAGGCAACGGTCGAGGGCGGCATCGTCCACGCCCAGCGGCAACAACACGATCGCCCCCATCCCGCCTCCGTGGTTGTCGGTGGCGGTAGGTTAGCACCGGCAGGGCTGCGCCCTGCACCTGCCGAGGCAACGTCAACGTCAACGTCAAAAGCTGGCTATCCGTGGGATGGCGGGGTGGGTCCGGTTGAGGGGGACGCCGTGAACCCATCCATGGGGGCTTGGTCGCCACATCCATGCCGCTCACACCCCCTCAACCGGACCCACCCCGCTTTCGACAGTTTCCTGCGATCTGTCGGAACGGCACGGGGTCGGATCCCGTTCTGAATATTGGTATCTGACAGAAAAATCGTGTCGACCAAGGTCGACACCTACCCAAAGCCGCGCGTTCCAGTAGATCCAGGCCATGCGTGGATGATTCATTCGATATCCGACAGATGTTCCGACCAACGGTCGGCACCCACCAACAGCACACGGAATCTGTCAGAGGCGGGGCGGTGTGGGTGGGCAGGACCGCAGGCGCCATGGATGGCGCCTACGAGCCCCCATGGATGGGTTTACGGCGTGTCCTGACCACCCACACCGCCCCGCCATCCCACGGAATGCCGCTCTGGCTCTGGCCGTTGCCGTTGCATTGAGCAGGTGCAGGGCTGCAAGCCCTGCAAAAGAAAAACCCTACTTCTTGCGCTCGCGCGTGGGGAACGGTTCCATCGCACGGAAGCGGTTGCTGTACTCGTCAGTCAGCGTCCGCGCTTCCTGCCCGTTGCGCACGATCGTCGGGGTCAGCAGCACGATCACTTCCGAACGCTTGTTCACCTTGCCCTTGCTGCCAAACAGACCGCCGATGATCGGCAGGCGGCTCAAGCCCGGGACACCGTTGGAGGTGTCTTCATCGGAGTTGGTGATCAGGCCGGCCAGCATGATGGTGTCACCGCTCTGCAAAGCCGCCTCGGTGGAAATCTTGCGGGTGTTGATGGGCGGGTTGCAGGTCGTCTTGGTTGCGTCACAACCCGACGGGGTCGCGCCGGCCGAACTGACTTCCTGCACGATGTCCAGGAACACCACGCCATCGCGGGTGATGCGCGGGCGCACCTTGAGGATCACGCCGGTATCCAGGTACTGCACCTGGCTGTAGGTGCTGTCGCTGATGCCGGTGTTGACCGATACCGAGTTGATCGGAATCTTGGTGCCGACGTTCAGCTGCGCCTCGGCGTTGTTGCGCACGAAGATGGACGGGGTCTGCAGCAGGCGCAGGTTGGTCACCTGGTCCAGTGCGCTGACCACCGCCGCGGCGTTCTTGCCGAGGAAGGTCCAGCCGGTCTCGCTGCCGGTGATGGCACCGGCGAAGCTGCCCCAGATGTTGCGGCCCAGTGCACTGGGCAAGGTCGCGCCGCCGGTGGCGCCGGTGTAGCTCTGGCCCTGCACGGCGTTCTCGAAGAACCAGTTGACGCCGTACTGCAGGTCGCCGGTCAGGTCGACCTCGGCTACCTGCGCTTCGATGTGCACCTGCATCGGCATCACGTCGAGCTTCTCGATCACTTCGCGGATCGAACGCCAGGCCTGCGGGGTGGCGCGCACCAGCAGGGCATTGGTTTCTTCCACCGCCGAAACACCGACGGTATCGCCTTCCACATCAAGACTGACGCTGATGTTGCCCTCCTGGCGCTGGGGCAGGTTCATCGTACTGGCCATGCCACCGCTGGCGCCGCTGGTGCCGTTGCTGCTGCCACCGAAATCGCTGCTGTTGTTGCTGTTGCTGGTATCGCCGCCGCGGCTGTCCAGCTGCATCGGCGTCGCGCCCGGGGCCAGCCCGGCCGAGGAACCCCGGCTGTTGCGGTTGTTGCTGCTGGCGAAGGCTTCGGCCAGGCGCTGGGCCAGATCGCGCGCCTTGATGTAGCGCAGCTCGTAGGAGAACAGGCGCGCGCTGCCACCGGCGGTGTCGATGCGATCCAGCCACTGCTGGATCTGGTCCAGGTAGCGCACCTGCGGGGTGATGACCAGCACGGCGTTGGCGTTTTCCAGCGGCAGGAAGCGGAACATGCCGGCGCTGGGCGTCTTGCTGTCCTCGCCGAAGACCTTCTCCAGATCGCTGGCGACCTGCTCGGCCTTGCCCGACTGGATCGGGAACACACCCACCGACATGCCCGACAGCCAGTCGACGTCGAAGATCTCGACGGTGTGCAGGTAGTTTTCCAGCTCGGCGCGGGTACCCCCGAGGGTGATCACGTTGCGGCCGGTATCAACGTTGACGATGGCGTTGGGCCGCGCGTACGGCTCCAGCACTTTCTTCATTTCGCTGGCGGATATGAACTGCAGCGGCACCACCCGTACCTCGAAGCCACGCGCGCTGGAAGCCGGTGCGGTGCTCGGTGCGACGGTGCCGGCCAGCGCCTGGTCGGCGGCGACGATGTTGTAGCGGCCACCGCTGTAGACCATGCGCGCATTGTTCCAGCCCAGCACCATTTCCAGCAGGTTCAGCGCCTGTGCCGGCGACACCGGCTTGGGCGTGGCCAGGGTGACCGTGCCCTGCACGCCCGGCGCGATGACGTAGTTCTGACCCAGCATGTCGCCGAGGATGGCCTTGACCACGGCATGCACCGACTCGCCTTCGAAGTTGAAGGTGGCGCTGCCACCGCTGGCCGAATGCAGCGCCGGTGACGGCGCACGTGCGGCTTCGCGGTTGATCATGGTGCCGCTGCCGCGGCGGATCACCGCCTGCGGTGTCCCTGCGGCGGCATCACCCTCGACGACCTGGGGATCGGCCGCCGCGGCACCGGCTTGTGCTGGCGGCGGGGTGGCACTGCGATGGACGTTCGGGCCGGACACGGTGGCGCAGCCGACCAGCAGCGTCAGGGCGAGGGACCAGGGCAGAAAACGCAGGTTCATGCATTCACTCTATCGGTTGGTGCCATCGCCCGGGGGCGGCGACGGTTGTTGCTGCTGTTGCTGCAGCTGACGGCGACGGGCCTGGATGCGTTCGCGGATGGCCTGCATCTGCGCTTCGCTGGGGCCGTTGTTGGCGGGGGCGGCCGGCGATGGCGCGCTTGCCGGGGCGGCCACGGCGGCGGCGCCGCTGACGACATCGGGGCTGGGCCGCGCATTGGACGCGGCAGCGGCGGCGGGTGGCGGCGGAGGCGGCGGCACGACACCGGCGGGCGGCACAGCGCCATTGGCGCCGCGCAGCACGGTCGGCGGTTCACCGCCCTGCCCGTTGAAGGTCGCCAGTTCCAGCACCTGGCTGCCGCTGGGGCCGATCACAGTGGCCTGGCGAGGCTCCAGTGCGACCAGCTGCCAGCCATCGACCGCCTCACCATTCAGGCGCAGGCGCACCGAACGATTCTGCTCGGTGGTGAAGGTGGCCATGCTGAAGCTGTCGGTGAGCAGCACACCGGTCAGGCGCAGCGCGGCGCTGGCAGCCGGTTCGCTGCCACCCAGCAGATAGGGACGCGGCCGCCGGTCTTCGGCAAACAGCGGTCGTTCGCCGATGGCACGGTAGCTGTCGGCAGCAGCCATGCGTTCGGCGGCCATCGGCGGCAACGCGGGAAGCGCGGCGGCCTGCGCGGCGGCATCGCTGTCGGCAGGGGCCAGGCGGCTGCCCAGGCCGAAGCCGGTGGCCAGCCAGGTCGCACCGGCCCAGCCGGCCAGCGCCAGCAGGAAGCCGGTGCGCAGGGTGAACGGATCACGTTTCATCGGCGCCCTCCGCTTCCACGGGTGGCTCGGCCGGTGCAGTGCCGGCGTCGGCGGCAGGCGCCGGCGCAGGTGGTTCCGCTGCCGGCGCGGCGGCATCGCCACCGGCACCCGGCAGCAGGTAGCCGGCCAGTTCGAAGGACACGTCCAGGCCAAGGCCCGATTCATTGGGCGACTGCTGGAAGCGCTGCGCGATGAGGTTGAGGTTGTCCACGAACAGGCGCGGGCTGCCGGTTTCCAGGCTGTGCAGCACGGTAGCCAGTTCGGCCACGCCGCAGCGCAGGCGTACCTGCATGGCCACACGCACGAACTCGGCATCGCGACGGTTGTCGGTCAACGGCGTGCGGTTGCTGATGGTGCAGCTGCGGTTGCCCGGGCTGGCGGTGGCCACCGCATCCTGCACGCGCGCGCCCAGCGCAGCGGCGGCGGCTTCGGCGGTGGCTTCGCGCAGGAAGCCGGGGCGCTGCTGCAGTGCCTCGCGGGTCTGCTGCAGACGCTGTTCGATCTGCGGCTGCTGCTGCAGCTGCGCCTGCACGCGCTGCTGGCGCTCGCGCAGCGCAGCCACGTCCTCGTTGATGGCCAGCAGCGGCTGGGTGAACCACGGGTGCACCAGCAGCAGGTAGGCCAGGCCCAGCACTGCCACCAGCAGTGCCAGCGCCAGCCAGCGGTCACGGCGTGCGCTTGGCATCGGCATCGGCCGCCTCCCTGGCTGGGGCGGCGGGCGCGGCGGCAGGGGCCGGCGGCAGCGGCTGCAGCTCGGCGGTCAAGGTGAAGCGGTCACGGCCGCTGCTGGCGCCATCGGCCTGCAGCACGCCGGTCAGGTTGACCTTGCGCCATTGCGGTGCGTCCTGCAGCAGCTGTACCAGCTGCGAGGCTTCGCTGCTGAGGCCGATCAGCTGCAGGTTGTTGTTCTCGATGGCCAGTTTTTCCAGATAGGTGCCATTGGGCAGGCGCTGGGTCAGTTCGTTCCACAGCTCCACGGTGCTGGCGCGCTGGGCGCGCTGCTTTTCCAGGAAGGCGGCGCCGTCCAGCAGGGCCTGCAGCTGGCTGCGTTCGCTGGCCACGCCGCGGGCGCTGCGCGCACTGCGTTCGACCTCCGCACGCAGGGCGTCGGCGGCCTGGCGGCGGTTGTCCAGCAGCTGCGCGGCGGCCAGCACCAGCATCACCAGTGCGGCCAGGCCCAGCAGCAGGTTCCAGCGCCGCATCGGGTCATGCCGCGCTTGCCGCTGAGCCTGTGGCAGCAGGTTGACCTGCAGCGGCTGGCCCTGTGCATCCAGTACATCGACGCCGGACAGCGCATCGGCCCAGGCGCCGACCTGGCCGCGCCAGGCCTCGAGCTGGCGCAGCGGCCAGGCCACCAGTTCCACCTGCAGCAGGCCTTCACCGGCACTGCCTCGCTCGCGCACGTCATAGCTGACCTGGCTGGATTCGAACGGTGTCTGCCGGTCGATCTCGTAACCGACCACGGCACGCAGGCGATCACTGGCCGCCAGGGGCAGACGCAGGGTGCGCACCAGAACCTGCGGCTCGGCCAGCAGCCAGGCCCGTGGCAGGCCACGCAGGCGCGCATCGAGGACACGGTCCAGGTCCGCCGGCTGCGTCGGCCACGGCAGGCTGGCCACCGGTTCCAGGCCCTGCCCGGCTTCGCGCCACACCTGCAGCAGATCACCCTGCCGCTGCAGCAGCAGGCGGCTCTGCGACCAGCCCAGCGCCCACTGCCAGCGCGCCGGCACCCAGGCCAGCAGGGACTGCCGCCACCAGCGCAGGAAACGGCCCGCACCGGGGCCGATCCGCCCCTGCGCCTGCCGCAGGCTGTCCTGCCAAGCCGTCATCGTGCTGCCATTCCCTGCTCCCAGCGAAGCACCGTGTAGGTTCGTCCGGGCACACCGCCCGATCCATTGCGTACCACCGCCTGCAGTACCGACAAGCGAACGCTGCCGTCGATGGCACGGGCCTCGATACTATAGGTGCCGCTGCCACTGGCAAGCGTTGACGGCGTCGCACCGGAACGTTCGTCACGCTCCTGCTGCGCGCGCTGGGCCAGCACCTGCTCGGCATCCAGGCCCAATGCGGTCAGGACCGGCCCGCCCGCCACGCGCGCATCCGGCCGCGCCTGGCGGCTGTAAAGCGTCAGGTACGGCAGCATCGACCGGTACAGCGACGCACGCATGCCAAGCACGCGCTGCAGTTCGCCCAGAGTCTCGAAGCGCTTGTTGCGCGGGCCATACGGCAGGCCGGCGGCCGCATAGTCCGGTGCCTCGGCACCGCCACCGGGCTGCAGCAGACTGTCCTCGTCGCGCCAGTCGATGATGGCACCGGCCAGCTGCCGGGCCTGCTCGGCGGGCTCGCCCAGGGCCTGCAGGAACGCGGCCAGCAGCGTCGCGTCTGCCAGATTCAGGTTGATCTTGCCGTTCTCGTCCATCACCCGGATCTCGACCTGCACATCGTCGTACTGCCAGCGATAGGTGCGCCCATCGGCCTGCCAGGCCGGGCGCAGCGGATCCTGGCGCAGGCGCAGCAACGCATACTCCAGGCCAGCACGGGCACGTTCCTGCCCGCGTGCATCGTCGCCGAGCACGCGCTGCTGCAGGTGTTCCACACGCGCACTCAGGGCGAATGCACCGACCAGCGCGGTCATCAGCGCGATCAGCCACAGCACCAGCACCAGCGCGGCCCCACGCTGGGCGATCACCGCGCACCTCCCATGCCACCGGCATGCAGCGCCACCACCAGCGCCGGCCACGGTGCGCCGCGCACCGGAACCACCTGCACCTCCACCAGCAGCGGCAGGCGGCGGGTATCGTCCCAACGCGGCAGCCACTCGCTCATCTGGCCGGTGCTGGCATCGATGCCGCGGTATCGCAGGCGCACGTCCTTCAGGCCGTCAGCCAGCACCTCGGGGGGGCGCGGTGGGGTTTCCGGCAGCTGCTCGCCTTCCTGCAGCAGGACCAGATCGAGCAGCAGGCGACGCTGGTCGGGGGAGCCATCGATCTGCAGCGTGTGCAGGTAAGGGCCGCCGCGGCCAAGATAGCCGGGCAGATCGGCGACGAACTGCATGCCCTCCTCGTCGCCGTGGAAAAACACCGGTTCGCGCGTGGGATCAGGCACTTCGATCGGGCTGCGCAGGGCACCTGCCAGCTGGCGTCGCAGCAGCGCCTGCACCGCGCGCATGCGTTCGCTGTCGGCGGCGATCTGTTCGCCACGCTGGCTGACCGCCATCGCGCCGCGCACGCTGGCGAAGGCCAGCGCCAGGCCGCCGGCCAACAGCACGGTGGCCAGCATCACTTCGACCAGGGTAAAGCCGCGCGCACGACGCTTCATCGTGCGCTCTCCAGGTCCGGCGGCAACAGGCGCAGGGTGCGCCACTGCAGCCGTTCGCGCTCACTGTCGCCCCAGCGCACCTGCAGCTGCAGCTCGGCCAGCCACGGTGCACCCGGCGACTGCGTCGGCGGCACGTCAGCGGCACGCGGTTCGGTCCATGGCTGGACCTGCAGCTGCCAGTGGTAACGGCCCTGCTCCCATTCACCACTCTGGCTGCCCACCTGCAGCGGCGCTTCGACGCCGGCGCTGGCCAGCAGCGACTGCGCATGCAGCACCGCACGCGTGCGCAGGCCGGCATCACTGACCTGGCGCGCACCGCCGGACAGACTGCCCAGCAGCAGGGTCAGGGCCAGCCCCAGCAGGGCGAAGGCCACGATCACTTCAAGCAGGGTGAAGCCGCGCGCCGAGGTCTTCATTGTGCCCGCCACGGTCCGGACCGTACTTCACCGGTCAGCCAGCCGACATCGATGCGCCATTCGGCGGCGCCGCGCTGCAGGCGGATGCGGCCTCCACTGGAGCCCCCGTCGGGATGAAACTCGATCACGCCCTGCCCCGGTGAATCGGCGAGCTGCGCCGCACCTTCGAACACCACCTGCACTGGCTCGGGCACCGTGCCGCGGTGCTGGTTCGCCCCTTGCCAGCGGTGCTCGGCCGGTTCAATCACGAAGCGCTGCGGTTCGCCGCGGGCGATGGCCTGGGCCCGCACCATGCGCAACTGGCTGGCGATGTCCTTGCCGGCGCTGCGCAGCTGCATGCCGGCAAAGCCACGCGACAGGCCGGCCGCCGTGATCAGGCCGATGGCCGCGATCAACGCGATCACCAGCAGCATCTCCAGCAGCGAAAGGCCGGTCGCGCGCCTGCCGTGCAGGCGCGGGCTGGGCAGCCGGCGCGGCAGGTACAACCTCATGCGCGATTACGGCTCGTAACGGATATCGGCGTCGACACTGCTGCCGCCGGCCTTGCCATCCTTGCCCAGGCTGACCAGTTCGTAGGCCTGGCCTTCGCCCGGCGCGCGGTATTCCAGCGCATGGCCCCACGGGTCATTGAGATCGGCGGTCTTCGCATACGGGCCCAGCCAGCCACCGACGCCAGCCGGTGCGGTCACCAGGTCGTTGAGCGAACCGGGCAGCTTGCCGGTGTCGATCTGGTAGTTGTCGATCTTGGAGGCCACGGTCTGCACCTGTGCCTTGGCGATGTTCGCCTTGCCACGGTCGGCGCCGCCCAGCACGCGGCTGGCGACCAGGGTCAGCACCGCGCCGATCAGCACGATGACGATGATGATCTCCAGCAGGCTCATGCCGCTCTGGTGGCGTGCGCTGGCGAAGGACAGGCGGATCGGTCGACGGGAAGCAAGCATGGTCGGTCCTTTCAGTTGCGGTGAGTCGAAGGTTGCAGGAAAAGCCATCGTCAGCCGATGGCATTGGTGAGGTCGTACAGCGGTACCAGCACGGCCACGATGACCGCACCCACCACTGAGGCCAGCACCAGGGTGATGGCCGGCACCATCGCCGCCAGCAGGCGGTCGATACGACGGGCGCTGTCCTGTTCGAAGGTGTCGGCGGACTTCAGCAGCATGGTGTCCAGCGCGCCGGATTCCTCGCCGACCTGGATCATCTGCAGGGCCAGGCGCGGAAAGCGCTTGCCGCGCGACAGCGCCAGCGACAGGCCGGCACCGTTCTTCACTTCGTCGGCAGCGGTGTCCAGATCGGCGGCCAGCGCGCGGTTGCCCAGCACGTTGCGGGCGATGCCCAGCGCGCCCAGCAGTGGCACGCCGTTGCGCAGCAACGTGCCCAGGGTTCGCGCAAGGCGCGCGGTTTCCAGTTCGCCCAGCAGGCGGCCGATGCCGCGCCGCTGCAGCAGCCAGCCATCCAGCGCCAGGCGCGCAGCGGGCTGGCGGAACTGACGTTCCAGCAGCAGCGCCAGCACCGCCGGCACCACCAGCAGCAGGATCCACCAGTCGCGCACGAACAGGCCCAGCTGCAGCACCGCATTGGTGAACCACGGCAGGGCCACGTCCAGGCTTTCATACATCTGCGCGAACTGCGGCACCACGTAGCCGAGCAGGAACAGCAGCGCGCCACCGACCACCACCAGCAGGATGGCCGGGTAGACCAGCGCGTTGACCACCTTGCCCTGCAGCGCGCGGCTGCGTTCAAGGTAATCGGCCAGGCGCTGCAGGGTCTCGTGCAGGCTGCCACCGGCTTCACCGGCGCGCACCATGTTCACGTACAGGCGCGAGAACAGGCCATGCTGGCGCTCCAGCGCGGTCGACAGCGGTGCACCGCCGCGGACCACATCGCGGATGTCGGTGATCGCGCGCCGCGAACGTTCGTCCTCGGGCAGGCCGAGCAGGATCGACAGCGCGCGGTCCAGCGGCTGGCCGGCGCCGAGCAGGGTCGACAGCTGCTGGGTGAACTGCAGCAGCGCCGCGCCCTGCAGCGGACGCGGGCGGAACAGGTTGCCCAGGCTGCTGCCCCCTACCCCGCCGCCCTCGGCGGCCAGGCGGGTTTCCATCGGCAGATGGCCCTGGTCCTGCAGGCGGGCGATCAGATCGGCCTCGCTGGCCGCTTCCATCTGCCCGTCGAAGACTTCGCCGTGCGGGTTCAGTGCCTTGTAACGATAGGTGGGCATGTCAGCGTCGATCTCCCGCGCGCATCAACCCTCCTCGGTCACGCGCAGGACTTCCTCGATGGTCGTCTGCCCGCTCAGGGCCTTGGACAGGCCGTCTTCGTACATGGTGCGCATGCCGGCCTCGCGGGCGATGCGTTCGATCTCGCCCATGCCGTCGCGACGCATCACCGCGCGCCGCAGCGCATCGTTCATCACCAGGAATTCCATGATGGTGGTGCGGCCAAGGTAACCGGTCGGTGCCAGTGCCGAGGGCTTCGGACGGAACAGGTAGATCGGCCCCTGCGGCTGCAGGCGGCGCAGTTCGAAACGTTCGATCTCCTCCGGCGAGGCTTCGTAGCGCTCGGCGTGGGTGGGTTCCAGGCGGCGCACCAGGCGCTGGGCGAGGATGCCGTTGATGGTGGAGGTGAGCAGGTAATCCTCCACGCCCATGTCGAGCAGGCGGGTGATGCCGCCGGCGGCGTTGTTGGTGTGCAGCGTGGACAGCACCAGGTGGCCGGTCAGCGCCGACTGGATGGCGATGCGCGCGGTTTCCAGGTCGCGCATTTCGCCGATCATGATGATGTCCGGATCCTGGCGCACGATGCTGCGCAGCGCGTTGGCGAAATCCAGGCCGATCTGCGGCTTGGCCTGGATCTGGTTGATGCCTTCGATCTGGTACTCGACCGGATCTTCAACGCTGA
>PJUE01000917.1_pt1 | contig 12461 bp, 10 predicted proteins | sample 1512171 | NCBI WGS metagenome assembly PJUE01 (sample SAMN08177674, study PRJNA422409) | Feces metagenome, whole genome shotgun sequencing project. | isolation source: Chicken feces (3) enriched on wood chips: alkali lignin treatment | host: Gallus gallus | place: USA: Madison | collected 2015-01-15
AGAATAAACCCTGCAAGGTTCACAGGGTTTATGGCACACTGCGCTTTTCGTACGGTCTGGCCGCGACTATCCGGCGGTTATTGATGAGAGAGTAAACGAGATGAAATGGCTTTGTTCTGTAGGTGTAGCTGTGAGTCTGGCGCTGCAACCCGCGCTGGCTGACGACCTGTTTGGCAATCATCCCCTGACGCCGGAAGCCCGCGACGCCTTTGTCACCGATCTGCTTACGAAGATGTCGGTCGATGAGAAAATCGGCCAGCTGCGTCTGATCAGCGTCGGGCCGGATAATCCGAAAGAAGCCATTCGCGAGATGATTAAAAACGGGCAGGTGGGGGCGATCTTCAACACCGTCACCCGTCAGGACATCCGCAAAATGCAGGATCAGGTGATGGAACTCAGCCACCTGAAAATCCCGTTATTCTTCGCCTATGACGTGGTCCACGGCCAGCGTACCGTCTTCCCGATTAGCCTTGGCCTGGCCTCCTCCTTTAACCTCGAGGCGGTGAAAATCGTCGGCCGCGTGTCAGCCTATGAAGCGGCGGACGACGGTCTGAACATGACCTGGGCGCCAATGGTAGACGTCTCCCGCGATCCGCGCTGGGGCCGCGCCTCGGAAGGCTTCGGGGAAGATACTTACCTGACCTCGACCATGGGTAAAACCATGGTTGAAGCGATGCAGGGCAAAAGCCCGGCCGATCGCTACTCGGTGATGACCAGCGTTAAGCACTTCGCCGCCTATGGCGCAGTGGAGGGCGGGAAGGAGTACAACACCGTCGACATGAGCCCGCAGCGCCTGTTTAACGACTACATGCCGCCGTACAAAGCCGGTCTTGATGCCGGGAGCGGCGCGGTGATGGTGGCCCTGAACTCCCTGAACGGCACGCCTGCGACCTCGGATTCCTGGCTGCTGAAAGACGTGCTGCGCGACCAGTGGGGCTTTAAGGGCATCACCGTTTCCGACCACGGGGCGATTAAAGAGCTGATCAAGCACGGCACGGCCTCTGACCCGGAAGACGCGGTGCGGGTGGCGCTGAAGTCCGGCATCAACATGAGCATGAGCGACGAGTACTACAGCAAGTACCTGCCGGGTCTGGTGAAGAGCGGTAAGGTCACTATGGCCGAGCTGGACGACGCCACGCGCCACGTGCTGAACGTAAAGTATGACATGGGGCTGTTTAACGATCCGTACAGCCACCTGGGGCCAAAAGAGTCCGACCCGGCAGACACCAACGCCGAAAGCCGTTTACATCGTAAAGAAGCCCGCGACGTGGCGCGCGAAAGTCTGGTGCTGTTGAAAAACCGTCTGGACACGCTGCCGCTGGCAAAATCCGGTACCGTGGCAGTGGTTGGGCCGCTGGCTGACAGCAAGCGCGACGTGATGGGCAGCTGGTCTGCGGCCGGCGTGGCCGATCAGTCCGTGACCGTGTTGACCGGCATTAAAGACGCGCTGGGCGACAAGGGCAAAGTGATTTACGCCAAAGGCGCTAACGTCACCAGCGACAACGACATCGTCACCTTCCTCAACCAGTATGAAGAGGCGGTGAAGGTCGATCCGCGCCCGGCGCAGGAGATGATCGACGAGGCAGTTAACGCCGCGAAGCAGTCCGACGTGGTAGTGGCCGTAGTGGGTGAAGCCCAGGGCATGGCCCATGAGGCCTCCAGCCGCACCGATATTACCCTGCCGCAGAGCCAGAAGGCGCTGATTGCCGCACTGAAAGCCACCGGGAAACCGCTGGTGCTGGTGCTGATGAACGGTCGCCCGCTGGCGCTGGTTGACGAGAACCAGCAGGCTGACGCGATTCTGGAGACCTGGTTCGCCGGTACCGAAGGCGGTAACGCCATTGCCGACGTGCTGTTTGGCGATTACAACCCGTCGGGCAAACTGCCGATGTCCTTCCCGCGCTCTGTCGGGCAGATCCCGGTGTACTACAGCCACCTCAACACTGGCCGTCCGTACAATGCGGATAAACCGAACAAGTACACCTCGCGCTATTTCGACGAAGCGAATGGCCCGCTCTATCCGTTTGGCTATGGCCTGAGCTACACCACCTACACCGTTTCCGACGTGAAAATGTCGGCCCCGACGATGAAAGCGGACGGTAACGTCACCGCCAGCGTCGAAGTGACCAACAGCGGCAAACGCGAAGGGGATACGGTGATCCAGATGTACGTCCAGGATGTCACCGCCTCCATGAGCCGTCCGGTGAAACAGCTGCGTGGCTTCGAGAAGGTGCACCTGAAACCCGGCGAAACCAAAACCGTCAGCTTCCCGATTGACGTGGATGCGCTCAAGTTCTGGAATCAGCAGATGAAATACGCTGCCGAGCCAGGCAAGTTCAACGTCTTTATCGGCGTCGACTCTGCCCGGGTGAACAAGGGCGAGTTCGAGCTGCTGTAAATAACGTCCGGCAGTAAGGTAAAAGCACAGCGGTAACCTCCGGGTTACCGCTTTTTTTGTAAGCCCCAAAGGTACATCTCCACCCGGCAATACGCTAATACGCCTCGCACCGCGCTAAAACCCCGCTTATCGACTATGCTTTTCTCTCAAGCCACTGAAAACGGCGGCAAAATAATGAGGAAAGTGGGATGACTATCTTAAAGGGGATTGTTGGCTCAACGGCGCTGCTGGCGGCGTTGAGCCTGCCTTTGCAGGCAGCAGAGCCGGTAAAGGTCGGGTCAAAAATTGATACGGAAGGCGCGCTGCTCGGCAACATCATTTTGCAGGTGCTGGAAAGTCACGGCGTAAAAACCGTTAATAAAGTGCAGCTGGGCACCACCCCGGTGGTCCGCGGGGCTATCACCTCCGGCGAGCTGGATATCTACCCGGAATACACCGGCAACGGGGCCTTCTTCTTTAAAGATGAAAATGACCCGGCGTGGAAAAATGCAAAGAACGGATATGAGAAAGTCAAAAAGCTCGACGCCGAGCAGAACAAGCTGATATGGCTTACCCCGGCGCCGGCCAACAACACCTGGACCATCGCGGTACGCAAGGACGTGGCGGAGAAAGGTAAACTCACTTCCCTCGACGATCTCAGCCGCTACCTGAAAGAGAAGGGCGATTTCAAACTGGCCGCCTCGGCGGAGTTTATTGAGCGCCCGGACGCGCTTCCGGCCTTTGAAAAAGCCTACGACTTCAAGCTTGACCAAAGCCAGCTGCTGTCGCTGGCCGGCGGCGATACCGCGGTCACCATCAAAGCAGCAGCCCAGCAAACCTCGGGCGTGAATGCCGCGATGGCCTATGGCACCGACGGCCCGGTAGCGGCACTGGGTCTGCAAACCCTGACCGATCCAAAAGGCGTTCAGCCGATCTATGCGCCGACGCCGGTCGTGCGCGAAGCGGTGCTGAAGGCTTACCCGGAGCTGGACGCGTGGCTGAAGCCGGTATTTGCAAGTCTGGATGAGAAAACCCTGCAACAGCTGAATGCCAGCATTGCAGTGGAGGGGCTGGATGCCAAAAAAGTGGCGGCAGATTACCTGAAGCAAAAGGGGCTGGTGAAGTAGCCCCGGGATAGCGCTGTGCCGATAAGATGCCATAACCGCGTCCTGCTGCTGCTGACGATGATTGCCCTGGCAGCGGGCGCGTTACCTTTCGTCAATTTCGCCCCTAACCGGCTGGTGTCCGGGGAGGGACGCGCTCTCTGGCAGGTGTGGACGTTTTCTCCTGCGCTGCTGCTGTTACCGCTGTGCCTGCTGATTGTGTTAACCGTTACCCGCGGACGCTGGGCACTGGCGGCGACGCTGGTGGCGTGCGAACTGCTGTTCGCCGCGCTGGTCTGGAGCGCCGGGCTGGCGGCATCCCACCTTGCCAGCAGCGAAAGTCCGCTGGCGCGCACTGCGGTGGGCAGCGGCCTGTGGTTGTGGCTGGCGCTCTGCCTGCTGGCCTGCAGCGATGCCATCCGTCGTCTCAGCCCGCAGCCGCTCTGGCGCTGGCTGCTACAGGTGCAAATCTGGATCCTGCCGCTGCTGCTGTTATTCAGCGGCGAGCTCAACAGCCTCTCCCTGTTGAAAGAGTATGCCAACCGCCAGGATGTCTTTAACGCGGCCCTCGCGCAACATCTGACCCTGCTGGCAGGTACCCTGGTTCCGGCGCTGCTGGTCGGCGTGCCGCTGGGGATCCTCTGTTATCGTCGCCCGCCGACGCAGGGGGCGGTGTTTGCGGTATTGAACGTCATTCAGACCGTGCCCTCCGTGGCGCTGTTCGGCCTGCTGATTGCCCCGCTCGCCGGGCTGACCCGCGCCTGGCCATGGCTGTCGTCGCTGGGGATTGCCGGGACCGGCATGACTCCGGCGCTGATCGCGCTGGTGCTCTATGCCTTGCTGCCGCTGGCGCGCGGGGTAGTGGCAGGGCTGAGCCAGGTTCCCACCGAGGTGCTGGAGAGCGCCGATGCGATGGGGATGAATGCCCGGCAGCGCTTCTGGCAGATCCAGCTCCCGCTGGCGCTACCGGTGCTGCTGCGCGGCCTGCGGGTGGTGGCGGTACAGACGGTAGGGATGGCGGTCATTGCGGCATTAATCGGTGCCGGGGGCTTTGGCGCGCTGGTGTTCCAGGGGCTGCTGAGCAGCGCGCTGGATCTGGTGCTGCTGGGCGTGATCCCGACCATCGTGCTGGCAGTGGTAGTGGATGCGCTCTTTGCCCTGTGGATCGCCCTGCTGCGAAGGAGAACCGATGATTGAATTTCATGATGTAAACAAAACCTTTGCCGGGGAGCCCGCGGTCAGCGATCTGAACCTGACCTTTGCCGAGGGGGCTTTTTCGGTGCTGATAGGCACCTCGGGGTCGGGCAAATCGACCACCCTGAAGATGATCAACCGGCTGGTAGAGCACGACAGCGGCCTGATCCGCTTTGCCGGGCAGGAGATCCGCAGCCTGCCGGTGCTGGAACTGCGTCGGCGGATGGGCTATGCCATTCAGTCCATCGGACTGTTTCCGCACTGGACGGTGGCGCGCAATATCGCCACCGTGCCGCAGCTGCAAAAATGGCCTCGGCAAAAAATCAACGATCGGGTGGATGAGCTGATGGCGCTACTCGGGCTGGAGCCGGCGCTGCGCGAACGCTACCCGCATCAGCTCTCCGGCGGACAGCAGCAGCGGGTGGGGGTGGCTCGCGCCCTGGCCGCTAACCCGGAGGTGCTGCTGATGGATGAACCCTTTGGCGCCCTCGATCCGGTGACCCGCAGCGCGTTGCAGCTGGAGATGACCCGCATCCACCGCATCCTGGGCCGCACCATTATTCTGGTCACCCACGATATCGACGAGGCCCTGCGGCTGGCGGACCAACTGGTGCTGATGGATCACGGCAGGGTGGTGCAGCAGGGGACACCGCTGACCCTGCTGACCCAGCCCGTGAATGGGTTCGTGCGCGAGTTTTTTGGCCGCAGCGAGCTGGGCGTGCGCCTGCTGTCGCTGCGCACGGTGGGTGAATCGATGCGCCGGGAAATCGCACCGGGCGAGGAAACCCCGCTGCGGGCGTCCATGAGTCTGCGGGATGCGCTCTCGGCCTTTGTCAGCAGCGGCAGTGAAAGCCTGCCGGTGGTGGACGACCAGGGCAGGCCCTGCGGCACGCTCTGGTTTCGCGATCTGCTGGCCCGGGAGGCGTCATGAGGCGATTACGCGATCCGCTCCTGTGGCTGGTATTGTTGTTCGTGGCGCTGCTGCTGGTGATGCCCTACAGCGCGCCGCTGTTCAGCGCGCTGTTTCCCGAACTGCCGCGCCCGGTCTATCAGCAGGAGAGTTTCGTTAGCCTGACTCTGTCCCACTTCTGGCTGGTGGGAATATCGAGCCTGATAGCGATCGTGCTGGGTGCCGGGGCCGGGATTGCCGTCACGCGTCCGGCTGGCCGCGAGTTTCGCCCGCTGGTGGAGACAATCGCCGCGGTCGGGCAGACCTTTCCGCCGGTGGCGGTGCTGGCGATTGCGGTGCCGGTGATGGGGTTTGGACAACAGCCCGCGATTATCGCGCTGATCCTCTACGGAGTGTTGCCGATTTTGCAGGCGACGCTGGCGGGGCTGGCGTCAGTGCCCGCAGCGGCCATCAGCGTGGCAGAGGGGATGGGGATGAGCGGCTGGCAGCGGCTGCGTAACGTTGAGCTGCCGCTCGCCGCGCCGGTCATGCTGGCCGGGATCCGCACCTCGGTAATCATTAATATTGGAACGGCGGCCATTGCCTCGACGGTAGGCGCCAACACGCTGGGGACGCCGATCATCATCGGCTTAAGCGGTTTTAATACGGCCTATATTATCCAGGGTGCGCTGCTGGTGGCGCTGGCGGCGATTGTGGTGGATCGCGCGTTTGAGCGGCTGGCGCGGAGCCTCAGCCGACACCGCCACGGACAATAAACGAATATCCGGCCAGCATCACGCCCCCAATACCGCTAACGGCCATGAGAAAGAACAGGGTGATAACCGCGACTTTGGTTGCCTTCATAATGTGCTCCTGATGTTAACAGAGCGATTATACGGTGAAGCACGGCTGTTAATGAACCATTAATTGCCTTTTAGCGGGAACACGGGATAGCCATGCGCCTGCCACTGGGTGAGCTGCTGCTCCTGCGCCGCCGTCGGTGACTCGCCGCACCAGACCAGCAGCGTCTGTCCGTCAAACAGCTCCGGGCGCAGCTGCACCAGCGAGTGCGCCAGCACGTCGACGCGCCAGCCATCCTGCGCGGCAATCCACGCCTCCAGCCAAAGGCGGGTAGTATCCTGCACGTTCCAGCCAACAACCAGCGCATCCTTGCTGTTCTTCTTTCGCGCGGAGGCCAGACAGATGCAGATGTAGTTGATCAGCACCCCATCGAGTGCACTCAGCAGCGCCTGCAGGGTAGGCTGCTGCGACTGTAAACGTCGGCGTAACGGAATAAACAGGTGCGAAATTAACGTTTGCGCAGGGTATTCGCTCCCGCGCTCCTTGAGCCAGACGCGCAGGCGATGCAGATGGCCGGACTGCAGGTAACGCAGCAGCACCTCCTGCTGTTCGCGCCAGATGTCCTGCTCCTCCTGACCCTCCGGGCTCAGTAGCGTTTTGACCTTACCGACCTGAACGCCGTTATCGATCCAGCCCTTGATCTCACGGATGCGGTCGATATCCGCATCGGTAAACAGCCGGTGTCCGCCGTCGGTTCGCTGTGGTTTGAGTAATCCGTAACGTCGTTGCCATGCGCGTAACGTTACAGGATTGATATCACACAGGAGTGCCACTTCCCCAATCGTGTAGAGCGCCATGTTATCCCCCGGCTTGCACATACCCAGATTAACTGTAGACGCAGAATGCCGAACCAGGAAGGATCCCTCTTTTTTTGCCCTGTGAATGTGAATTTCAGATTACATTGGGCGAAAGGTGTGATGCCTGGCACGAAAACACATTTTTATCCTTATGCTGCCAGGAAAGTTAACGCGCTTCGGTGTATGTTACGCGGTTTTACAGTTGTGGTTTGTGGGCATGTACGAATTTAATCTGGTGTTGCTGCTGCTTCAGCAGATGTGTGTGTTTCTGGTCATCGCGTGGCTGATGAGTAAAACACGCCTGTTCATCCCCCTGATGCAGGTCACCGTTCGCCTGCCGCACAAGCTGCTCTGCTACGTCACCTTCTCCATCTTCTGCATTCTCGGCACCTATCTGGGCCTGCATATTGAAGACTCCATCGCCAATACCCGTGCGATTGGCGCGGTGATGGGCGGCCTGCTCGGCGGCCCGGTGGTCGGCGGGCTGGTGGGGCTGACCGGGGGGCTGCACCGCTACTCGATGGGCGGAATGACGGCCCTGAGCTGTATGATCTCGACCATCGTCGAAGGGCTGCTCGGCGGTCTGATCCACAGCGTGATGGTCCGGCGTGGTCGCCCGGATAAAGTCTTTAGCCCGCTCACCGCGGGGATGGTCACCCTGGTTGCCGAGCTGGTGCAGATGCTGATCATTTTGCTGATCGCCCGTCCGTTCGAGGATGCCCTGCATCTGGTCAGCAGCATTGCCGCGCCGATGATGGTCACCAACACCGTGGGGGCCGCGCTGTTCATGCGCATTCTGCTCGACAAGCGGGCCATGTTTGAAAAGTACACCTCCGCCTTTTCCGCCACCGCGCTGAAGGTCGCAGCCTCGACGGAGGGGATCCTGCGCCAGGGCTTCAATGAAGAGAACAGCATGAAGGTGGCCCAGGTGCTGCATCAGGAGCTGGATATCAGCGCCGTCGCTATTACCGATCGCGAAAAACTGCTGGCCTTTACCGGCACCGGGGACGATCACCATCTTCCCGGCAGGCCGATTTCGTCCACCTATACGCTTCGCGCCATTGAGACTGGCGAGGTCGTCTACGCCGACGGTAACGAAGTGCCGTACCGCTGCTCGCTGCACCCGCAGTGTAAGCTGGGTTCGACGCTGGTGATCCCGCTGCGCGGTGAAAATCAGCGGGTGATGGGCACCATCAAACTGTACGAAGCGAAAAACCGCCTGTTCAGCTCCATCAACCGTACCCTGGGGGAGGGGATCGCCCAGCTGCTCTCCGCGCAGATCCTTGCCGGGCAGTACGAGCGGCAGAAGGCGCTGCTGACCCAGTCGGAGATCAAGCTCCTGCACGCCCAGGTCAACCCGCATTTTCTGTTTAACGCGCTGAACACCCTGAAGGCGGTGATCCGCCGTGACAGCGAGCAGGCGACGCAGCTGGTGCAGTTTCTCTCGACCTTTTTCCGCAAGAACCTGAAACGGCCGTCGGAAATCGTCACCCTTGCCGATGAGATCGAGCATGTGAACGCCTATCTGCAAATTGAACAGGCCCGGTTCCAGTCGCGCCTGCATGTCACGCTCTCGGTACCGGACGAACTGGCCTGGCAGCAGCTACCGGCCTTTACCCTGCAGCCGATCGTAGAGAATGCGATCAAGCACGGCACCTCGCAGCTGCTGGGCACAGGAGAAATTGCCATTACCGCCAGCCGCTTCAACCGCTATCTGGTGCTGGATATTGAAGATAACGCCGGGCTTTATACCTCTGCAAAAGAGGGCGGCGGCCTGGGGATGGGGCTGGTGGATAAACGGCTGCGCGCCCATTTCGGTGAGGACTGCGGCATCACCGTGGCCTGCGAGCCCGACAGCTTTACCCGCATAACCTTAAGACTGCCTCTGGAGGAACCCGCATGATGAACGTGCTGATTGTCGATGATGAGCCTTTGGCGCGGGAAAACCTGCGGTTTTTGCTGCAGGAGCAGAGCGATATTGAGATTGTGGGCGAGTGCGCCAACGCCATCGAAGCCATCGGGGCGGTGCACAAGCTGCGCCCCGACGTGCTGTTTCTGGATATTCAGATGCCGCGCATCAGCGGCCTGGAGATGGTAGGGATGCTCGACCCGGAGCATCGCCCCTACATCGTGTTTCTCACCGCCTTTGACGAATATGCGGTCAAAGCCTTTGAAGAGCATGCGTTTGACTATCTGCTGAAACCCATCGAAGAGCAGCGGCTGGAAAAGACACTGAATCGCCTGCGCCAGGAGCGCAACGTGCAGGACGTGTCCCTGCTGGCGGAACACCAGCAGCCGCTGAAGTTTATCCCCTGTACCGGCCACAGCCGCATTTATCTGCTGCAGATGGACGACGTGGCCTTTGTCAGCAGCCGGATGAGCGGGGTGTTTGTCACCAGCGGTGAAGGAAAAGAGGGTTTTACCGAGCTGACGCTGCGCACCCTGGAGAGCCGCACGCCGCTGCTGCGCTGCCATCGCCAGTATCTGGTGAACATGGCGCACCTGAAAGAGATCCGCCTGGAAGAGAACGGTCAGGCCGAGCTGGTGCTGCGGGCCGGGCAGACGGTGCCGGTCAGTCGTCGCTACCTGAAGAGTTTGAAGGAGGCGATAGGGCTGTAAAACTGCTACACTGCGCGCCATAGCATCATCGACAGTTAAAGGCACACATGATTAGCAATGACATTCTTCGTAGCCTGCGCTACACCCTGAAAGCAAACAATAACGACATGGTGCGCATTCTTGCGCTTTCCGATATGGAATCCACGTCGGCAGGTTTCGATACCTGGATGACCAAAGAGGATGAGGACGGTTTTGTTCGCTGCCCGGACATTATCCTGTCAGGCTTCCTGAACGGTCTTATCTATGACAAGCGCGGCAAAGATGAGTCCGCGCCTGAACTGGCGCTTGAGCGCCGGGTGAACAACAACACGGTGCTGAAAAAGCTGCGTATCGCCTTTTCCCTGAAGACCGATGATATTCTGGCCATTATGACCGAGCAGAAATACCGTGTCTCGATGCCGGAAATCACCGCCATGATGCGCGCGCCGGATCATAAAAATTACCGCGAGTGCGGGGACCAGTTCCTGCGTAACTTCCTGCGCGGGCTGACCCATCGGGTGCATCACCCGAAAGCGTGATTTTTTTGCCCGGCGGCGCTGCGCTTGCACGGGCCAACGGGTTATGTAGGCCGGGTAAGGCGAAGCCGCCACCCGGCAAAAAGGCATAAAAAAAGCCGGATTTTAATCCGGCTTTTTCGTTATTTCACCTGCTGACCCGGCTTCGCGCCTTCGTCAGGGCTTAACAGGAAGATATCCTTCCCGCCAGGGCCTGCGGCCATCACCATCCCTTCCGAGATGCCGAAGCGCATTTTACGCGGGGCCAGGTTGGCAACCATCACGGTCTGACGACCAATCAGCACCTGCGGGTCCGGATACGCGGAACGGATGCCGGAGAAGACGTTACGCTTCTCGCCGCCCAGATCCAGCGTCAGGCGCAGCAGCTTGTCAGAGCCTTCCACAAACTCAGCGTTTTCGATCAGCGCCACGCGCAGGTCGACTTTAGCGAAATCGTCGAAGCTGATGGTCTCCTGAATCGGATCGTCCGCCAGCGGGCCAGTTACCGGCGCGGCTGCGGCCTTCACTTCTTCTTTAGAGGCGTCAACCAGAGCTTCAACCTGCTTCATCTCGATGCGGTTGTACAGCGCCTTGAAGGCGTTCAGCTTATGGCCGAGCAGCGGTTGGTTAATGCTGTCCCAGCTCAGTTCGGTATTCAGGAACGCTTCGGTACGCGCGGCCAGCTGCGGCAGAACCGGCTTCAGATAAGACATCAGTACGCGGAACAGGTTGATACCCATGGAGCAGATTGCCTGCAGGTCGGCATCGCGGCCTTCCTGTTTCGCCACAACCCACGGGGCCTGCTCGTCAACGTAGCGGTTAGCCAGATCGGCCAGGGCCATGATCTCACGTACCGCTTTGCCAAACTCGCGGCTTTCCCAGGCTTCGCCAATCACGGTAGCCGCGTCGGTGAAGGTTTTGTACAGGGCTGGATCTGCCAGTTCAGCCGCCATCACCCCGTCAAAACGTTTGGCGATAAAGCCCGCGTTACGGGAGGCCAGGTTCACCACTTTGTTAACGATGTCGGCGTTGACACGCTGGACGAAATCTTCCAGGTTCAGGTCGATGTCGTCAATGCGGGAAGAGAGCTTCGCCGCGTAGTAGTAGCGCAGGCTGTCGGCGTCAAAGTGGTTCAGCCAGGTGCTGGCCTTGATGAAGGTGCCGCGTGATTTGGACATCTTCGCGCCGTTCACCGTTACATAGCCGTGCACGAACAGGTTGGTTGGCTTGCGGAAGCCGCTGCCTTCCAGCATCGCAGGCCAGAACAGGCTGTGGAAGTAGACAATGTCTTTGCCGATGAAGTGATACAGCTCGGCGTCGGAATCTTTTTTCCAGTATTCGTCGAAGCTGGTGGTGTCGCCGCGCTTGTCGCACAGGTTCTTGAAGGAGCCCATGTAACCGATAGGCGCATCCAGCCAGACGTAGAAGTATTTGCCCGGCGCGTTCGGAATTTCAAAGCCGAAGTACGGCGCATCGCGGGAGATATCCCACTGCTGCAGACCGGACTCAAACCACTCCTGCATCTTGTTCGCCACCTGCTCCTGCAGCGCACCGCTGCGGGTCCACGCCTGCAGCATTTCGCTGAACGACGGCAGGTCGAAGAAGAAGTGCTCGGAGTCACGCATCACAGGGGTTGCACCGGATACCACGGACTTCGGCTCAATCAGCTCGGTCGGGCTGTAGGTCGCGCCGCACACTTCGCAGTTATCGCCATACTGATCCGGAGATTTACATTTCGGGCAGGTGCCTTTCACAAAACGGTCCGGCAGGAACATGCCTTTTTCCGGATCGTAGAGCTGAGAGATGGTGCGGTTTTTAATAAAACCGTTCTCTTTCAGACGGGTGTAGATCAGCTCCGACAGCTCGCGGTTCTCGTCGCTGTGCGTGGAGTGATAGTTGTCGTAGCTGATGTCGAAGCCAGCAAAGTCCGTCTGATGCTCCTGACTCATATCAGCAATCATCTGCTCCGGGCTGATACCAAGCTGCTGTGCTTTCAGCATGATTGGCGTGCCGTGTGCATCGTCTGCACAGATGAAGTTTACCTGATGGCCGCGCATTCGCTGGTAACGGACCCAGACATCAGCCTGGATATGCTCCAGCATGTGGCCGAGGTGGATTGAGCCGTTA
>PJUE01000919.1_pt1 | contig 12458 bp, 14 predicted proteins | sample 1512171 | NCBI WGS metagenome assembly PJUE01 (sample SAMN08177674, study PRJNA422409) | Feces metagenome, whole genome shotgun sequencing project. | isolation source: Chicken feces (3) enriched on wood chips: alkali lignin treatment | host: Gallus gallus | place: USA: Madison | collected 2015-01-15
CGCCGCCGCGCGTCGCGAAGCTGAGGTCCGCTTTGGATACCATGCTAACCATGGGAAGCGGCCGAGCCAATCGCTCCGCTGAAGGCGAGGATATTGCCGGGATCGTTGAACAGGCCGGGCCGGGAAATGGCACGCACGGCATCGAACGCGGCTTTGCGAGGATCGGTCATGATGCAGGTCCTTCGAGTATTGCGAGACGCGCAGAGAGGTCGGCGATGGCGGCATCTTTCCGCGCTAGCTCGCGGCGCTGCCATGCTGCTTCCATGGCCTGGCACTCGTCGTAGCGCAGGCCCCAACGGTTTCCGGCTTCCAGCGTCACGCGGGTCTCCCCGGTATCCTCCTGCTCCTCGTACTCTTCCTCGACCTCGACGGTTTCGAGGTAAGATTCTTCGACCTCGCCCATCTCATAGCGGACGGCGTCCACCTCGATTGTTTCCGTGAATGGCTCGTAGAGGCTGTCCGGATCGGTGGGATCGACCGGACGATAATTGGTGCGCTCCTGCTCGACCTTGCACGGAACCGCGACTTCGCCGGGGACCATGCGTGTAGCGGGAACCTGCCGCTCGACCATCCGGGTTTTCGTCACGGTCTTGAAGATCGGTTCGCGCTCTTCGTCCCACTCGTCGTAGCAGAGCAGGCCGATTGCGGTCGCGTCGAGGTCGAGAGCAGCGAAGGCGTCGCGGACACGTTGGGCGATCAGGCCGGGATGCCAGCGCGCGCCGTCCCCCTTTGCTTCGACCGCATCCTTGAACTTGTAGCGGACCCACTCGACATCGCCCCAGGCATCCAGCCATTCATCGGGAATCGGCTCAGGCTTGGTTTTGGCCTCCGCATCCGAAGTGACGACTGGCGACGAGCCGAAATAGCCCGTTGACCATCTGAAACTTGGGTGCCCACACGAAGCAGTGTTATCGAGGCCAGGCCTTAGTGTAGTATTACCGTCAGCGAACAGGTAAGTTACGCTTGCTGCTGCATTCTGGAACACCACACCAGCGCCGCGCAGATATATGTTGTTGGCGTCAGCAGCGATATTCTGAACACCGGAAGTTCCCAAAAGGGTTCTGTTTCTGAACCAAACATCACCGACAACATCAAGTTTCTGAGCAGGGGTCGTATTCCCAATGCCCACGTTGCCCGCACTGTCGATACGCATTCGCTCGAAGGAACCGCCGCCAGACCCGTTGGGCCGTGTCCCAAGCACCAATGCACCGGCATAATTCCCGCTCGTGGCATTTTCCTTGATGCCGCTGATAAAGGCGAGATCGGAAATAGTAGTGCTTCCGGTCGTGTAGCCACGGAATGAAATGCCAGAGCCCGCCGAACCCGATGTAGCGGAGGATGTCCCGGTCAAGGCGGTGTTGTAAATATTGGGGGCAAAAGTGGTCGTGACCGGTCCGGTTACACTGAACCTGACCGATTTTTCGGCGCTACCGATTGACACTTCGCCAGTGTCGAAGACGCGCAACCGCTCCACACCGGCAGTGACGATTCCTATCGTGTCATCAGCAGGCCGCCATATTCCCGTGTTCGGGTCGAGATGAAAGCGCATCCCCGGCGCCGCTGCGGTGCCATCAGCGAACCGAGCGGCACCATAGAACCGCGTCGTTCCGTCCGCATCGAAAAGCACGTTGTCGGCGCCGTTGGTGACGATCGCCAGCTGATTGGCTCCAGGGCTTCGAATGCCGGTGTCTTCATCACCAAGGATACGAAGGCCGGGGGCCGTCAATGTGCCGCCGGGGAAAATGCCTTGGCCGATACCGTCTCGTACTGCGGCGAACGACTGCACAAGCTGCGCCGCCTGGATGGAAAGCTCGCGCAAATATCCTTGCACGGGCATGATGCGATAAGCCTGCCCCGTTGCCGTTGCACCGCGGTAATTACTGGCAAGTGTAAGCTGGGTCGCCGAGACGACGGACAGGATCTCATAGGCCAAGCCATCCGGCCCGATAAATGCCTGCCCCGCATCCACGTTTGCTGTGAAGGCGACGCCCGAGCCTGTTACGGTAGCGCTGCCATTGGTGACATTGACGGTTCCAGTGGCATACCAAGCCAAGAGCGGTCTCCTTTTGGCCGGAGACTAAGCCCATGCGGAACCGCCAATTACCGCCGTCAGCGCTGATCCTGCCGGGGCGGCTTGCGATCGATGTTGACCTTGCCGGTGCCAGTGTCTGACGAAACGCCCTTCTTCCTGATCAGGAAGAAGGCCAGCGCGGCCACAGTGATGACAAGGGCCAGCGCAATCAGTGCATATACTTCCATGGTAGTCACTCCGTGCTGATGATGGTGGCGCGCTGCGTCGCGCTAGCCGGGCCGCTGCTTGTTCCCGAGTAGGTTGGGAAGAAGCGGTTATCGATTACGACCTTGTAATACATCGGCGCGGTGCCATTCCCGCCGTTGTCCGTGAAAGTGAAATTGCCCGCAATGTTCATCGAGATGGATCCAGGATCACCGCCCTGCGCTGGGGTGACGGATACGTTCCCGGTGAACGTGTATTGAGCGAGTTGAGAGTACCCAACGCCGTCTCGGCTTCGTAGCAGCGTGACCCGGAACGATGGATTGCCGGGGGAGGTGAGCGTTGGCCCGCTGGTGAAGCTGCCGTGCGTCATATTGTAGACGGCGCTCACACTTACAGCCTTGGTTCCTCCGTTGGTGGAGAACGGGCCGAGGATTGTCTCCGATGACGGGTCTTGGTTTAGCGTTCCAGTGACGGAGTTGCGGAACGTGCCAGTGGTGATAGCCCCGCCAAAATATGCATCGCCATTGGTCTTCAGGTAACTGATTGCATTCGCTTCAGTGCAAAGAGCGAAATTGCTTTGATATGGGCCGTACCATTCAATGAACTGCCCGCTTGATCCGAATCCATCCCCCATGACTTTCATGAAGTCGCCGCTCTTCGACACTCGGATGCGGCCATTGCTGTAATGGAACCCGCTCGCGTTGTCCGGGTCGCCGATCTCTAAAGCTGTCGCGCCAAACTTGACCCTCGACGCAATGCCGTTGTTGTCGATCGTCATAAATGCGATCCGACCGTCGACACCTACGCCAAAGTACAGGCGGGCATAAAGGGTGGTTACATCCCCTTCGATGACGCCAATAATTTCGCGTTGGTCAAGAATTTCTGCCGCATGCTGCCCGACCGTTACCCCGATCTTGTCGACTGAGCGAGCCACAACTTCCGTGGCGTTTGACTGCAGCGTACGCTCTTGGCTGAATGCGGCGGAGTTCTGGGCGGTCTTGATTGTGGCTGCCAACAGCGCACCGGCGAGAGCCTCGTCGTCGGTTGCCATGACGCCGATCTGATCTCGCACTGTGGCGAGGGTTGTTCCCTGCTTCGTCAGTTCCTGCCCGAGAAGTGCGGCGGTCTCGCTGTTTGCCGCGACAGCCTCTTCGATTGTGTCGATCGCCGGCTCGATCTGGTCAAGCCGCTCCCTGGCTGCCGCAGCGTCTTCGTCGAGCTGCACAAGGTCGAGTTGGATCTGGTCAAGGATGATCTTCTCGCCAGGGGATGCGCCATTCGTCGCGCCGGGCTCAGCCGGACGTAGTTGGTCGATGGTGGTGCCGTCGGCGTACTTCGGCTCGATCACGTCCTGATAGATCGGGTTCAGGTAAGGGTCGTAGCTGGTAGGCTGGACAGGCTGGATCGCCGGGCGCTCGTCGCGGTCCCAGAGGTAGATATCCGCGTTTTCTTCCTGGAGAACCATCGGGACTTGGCCGTCCACCTGCACAGCGGTCTCGACGACGCGGAACAGCTTGTTGGTCCAGCCGAGCGCGCTGACGGTGAGGCGGACGACGTCGTTCTTCTGGACCTTCCACGCCCGATAGCTGAACGTCGCGGTGAACCGGCCGGAGTAGAGCATGCGCGCGATGCGCTGCTTGACCAGGCGCTGGGCCTGCGACGCATCCTGCACCGTCTGGAAATCGACGGACTCGATCCGGTCGATTCCGTCGAGGCTGGCGATCCGCACCTCAGGAAAGTCCACCGCCTGATAGAGCGAGGTGGTCGAGGGATCGATGAAGGTGCCGCGCACGACGTTGTACGTCTCATCGAGGGGCGCGGTCTGGTCCCAAGTGAACCCGCCGAGGATATCGTCGTCGTTGAAGTCCGCGATGGGGGTGGCGAGGTCGTTATGCAGGACCGTGATGCGGATCTTGCCGTCCACGTCATCCAGCTCGGCGTTCATGGCCGCCTTAAGTTGGTCCAGCACCGTACCAGTGGCGTCGCCTTCGGAGAACACACCATCGGAGCGATAACGAGCCTGCGTCCCGCCAGCTGCCAGCGCCACCGGTTCGTCACAGAGGTTCGCCGCCGTGATGAAGCTGGCGAGGTCTATGCGCGAGGCAGGGATTCCCTTGCCGACGGCGAGGCGCCATTCGTTCGTGGCCGGGTTCTTGATCCGCCAGCCCAGCAGATACCAGAGCAACTGGAGCGCCGGGTTGCGGCTCGCCGCGTCGTTCCATACCCAGGTCGTCTGGTCTGCGGCGCGGTGGGCGCCGGACCCGCCAGCGACAGTGCTGTCCAGGCGCGGGTCATAGGTCGGCGCGCCCTTACCAATGATCGTGACGCGGGTAGGAATCGACTGCGCAAAGGGGCTTTCCGCCTTCTTGCTATTCCCGGAAAGTTTGAAGCGAAAATAGACGTAGGACAGACCGGTGTAGCGCCGGGTCGCGCCCATGCGAGCGCTGAGGTTGATGGCGTTTCCCGCAGAACCCTCAAGGATCGGGGTCACCGTGAGGTAGCCGGTGAAGTCGCTGGTTACGCCACTGGCTGACGACCACGCCCTCTTGTCGTCGAACCAGATCTCTTCGATATCGCTCGCCCGATGGCTCGATGTGACGACAAATCGGTGCAGGTATTCCTGATTATTGGTCAGTTCCTGATCGCGAATGTCGGTTGCCATTGCCGTTCTGCCGAGGACGAATTTCCGCGGCGTCTTCGGGTCAATGTTTGCGGTCAGGCGATCTGTCGATGCAGGTGAAGTCGCGGGGGCCTTTGGTCTGCTTAGAAGTGATGCTCCAAGGGCGAGGCCAGCAGCGATGCCTGATGCGGCGGCGGCCGACACGCCCAGGGTGACTGCCAGCAGGGAGGTGCCGCCGGAGGGAATGGCAAGCGCGACAGCCGCAACGACGGCGGCAACCTTGATAATGGATTTGAAGATGCCGCTCATTCGCCGACACCCCAAGCGCGGGTCCAGAGCGACCGTTCGACACGCTCAAGGCCCAGTTCCCCCTCCATCCGCATGAATAGCGCGAAGCTTCCCATGCAGATGCCCACCGCTCCATCATGCATCACGACATCACCTCGACGGGCCATGCCAATTTGGCGCTCAGGAAGGCGGGCATCGAATGTCGCTTGCAGGGACCCTTCACCATAGCGGCGCAGTGCGCGCGCTGAGCCGGTGGCGGTGCTGTATCGCCCCCGGAAAACTGCCAGGATATCGAAGCCGGTCATGGCGTTGATGGCATCGGCGGTAAACATTGCGCAGTCTCGTTCACCCCATACGAAATGGGCGTCGAGCAGCAGCGGAGAGATGTAGTCAGCCAGGCGCTTATCCCAGTCAGGAAAACGTTCCATCACGCCAGGCCTCGCGCCGATTGTGATTTGGGGGGGAGGTAATTAAAAACCCTCGACCCATCGCCGCCAGTCAACGAATTACTGGAATTTCCGTTCGCGATTGCAATGGCGGCGCGTGCGGAAAGATCGCCGGGGTCGAACAATTCCTGATCCAGATAGGTCCTGTTGCTCGCCTGGCTGAATGTCGCCAGATAGCTTTCGATCGTCAGGTCAATGGTCTGGTTTGCTGGCTCACCTGCGATGGTCAGCGAGGTCATGTACCCGGTGTAGTAGTGCTGGATCGCGCCTTGCTGCGCTCCGTTCTCGTCCCGGATAATGCGCCAGAGCATGGCAGGTCGGCCCTGCCAGTTTCCCGCATTTCCGATCGTGTTCAGGGTAGCGTTGTCGATGTCTCGAAGGCCGGAAACAGTAACCTTCAGACTATCCGATCCACCTGAACCGACATTTACCGAACCGATGTCGATCAGCCTGCCGTTCGTGCCGATGAACGGGTATCCGTCCATCTCAGGGAAGCCGGTTCCGCTGATCGTCACATCATAGCCGATCGTGTTGAATCGGACCTGATCCCCGAGGATATCGAGATAAGCGAAGAAGCCGGGCCGGATGATATCACCGTCTAGGGCGGCGGATGAGGCTGCGTCGGGGCGGCTCACAGAGCTTCCTCCGCGCTTATCGCGAACACGGTGACGCCGTTGCTCGTTTTCCAGCCCTGGCGAGAGCTATCGAACGATGCGTGCATGTAGGGCGCGACCGTCTCAACCGCCGTCCCGGCAGCAGGGGTCTCCATCAGTTCCGGGACGAATGTTGCGGTGCCTTGGCCGGAGCCATTGCTTACCAAGTCCTCGGTCAGGATCACGAGGCGGTGGTGACCGGATGGCAGGGGCACCGTCATATAGCTTCCGCCTTTCAGGACGGTGGCGTTCGCGGGCAGACCCTGAAGGGGAAGGGTGGTTAGCGGCGTCGCACCTGCTCTGACTGTGGGGTTCGTGCCGGAGCGCTGGCCGCAGGCCACGGGAAAGCGGAAGCGGTGGACCGGCCCGCGCAGTTTGAGGAAGAACAGCCGCCAAGGGCGCTCCTCGTCCTCGGTGGCGATATCGATCTGGGCGCTGGCGTACCACTTTTGCGCGCCGGGCATTCCGCTTACACGGCGGCGACCGGTCCAGGCCGAGCGGTTGACCTGGAAGTTCTGGTCAAGCTCGATCTGCACATCTTCAAGGTCACCGGCGGGCATAGGGATTTCGGCCATGCCGATTAGGCTAGAAGCGGAAAGTCCCCGATATTACCGCCTTCACAGCCGCTGCCGATTGAGATCGCGGATCGTCTCCGCCTTTGCGGTGTCGACAAGGCCCCGCGCATTCTGGCGAACAACTTCCACCGCAACGGGAACAGACGCCTCCTGAACGCGGGCTGTGAACACGTCGTTATCCATGGTGATCGCGACCCGGACCACCCCATTTACCTGCTGTGAGACAGGCGAGGCGGCAGTGACGCCTACCATCGACGCAGCGGCGCGGGCGTTCAACTGGTGGTTGGGAATGACCTTCGATCCGCGGGGGAGCTGAACCAGCTCCGGACCTTCCTCGCCGACCAGCGCCACGCCTCCGGGGGCGTAGTTGGTGCCGCTTGCAAAGCCGGGGATCTTCACCGAGTTCGCCGCGCTGGCCAGGGCACCATAGTTCACGCCGGATAGCTTGCTGCCGCCGCCGAGGCCGAACATCGAGAACAGGCCGCCCCCAGCGCTACCGAAGATCGCCTGTTTGATCTGGAGCTTGATCAGGTCGGAGATGATCGAGTTGATCACATCGCCTGCGACCCCGCCGAGCTTGATGTACTCCTGGGTCGCGTTGGCGATGCTGTCGCCCAAGCGGTCAACGGCATCGATCTGGATGTTCTCGATCGCGTCGCCCATGTTGGCGGCGGTATCGCGAGCTTCACGGCGACGCTGTTCAAGCGGGGATTCGTACTGGCGGCCGATGCGTTCTGCGTCGTAGCCCTTGAGCTGGTCGAGAATGCGGAGGCGTTGTTCCGCAATCTCCTTTTGAGCGTCGGATGCGGTATTGCTGTTCGTGACGGCCTCCAACTCCGCACGTTCCTGCTCATAGCTCAGGTCGAGTAGGCGGAGCTCGATATCCCTGCGTTCCTGGCGAGTTGCCACCAGGTCGGCTTGTGCGCGGAGCAGATCGCTATTGTCCTGGAGGGATGCGTTGTACCTCTCCAGATTGTCTCGCCGATTGCTTTCGTCAGCAATCCGCTGCGCCCGTTCGCGCTGGAGTTCTGCGATCTCCTTCACCGCAGCAGTTCGCTCGGCAAGCTCTTGCTCGCTGATTCGGCCCAATTTTCGCTGGGTCTCGTACTCCGCGAGCCTCTGGCGTTCGTCGCTGTCGATCGCCTGAAGGTTGTAGGCGAGAACGTCTTCCGTGGCGGTCGCCAAAGCGGCCTTGGCGGCGTTCACATCGTCCTGCAATCTCGCCGCATCACGAGCTTTCGAAGCGTCGTCGCGAATTGCACGAAGGCGATCTTGCTCCGCCTTCCTGGCCTCAGCTTCAGCCTTCCGCTGGGCGGCGGCGGCTTTTTTCTGATCGGAATCCGAAGGGCCTGCCGCCTTCGGGACATTCCGTTGCAACGGATTGCCGAACCGATCAAAGTACGTGTTGGCGAGATCGGCCGTCGAGCGCTCAGCCATTTCGTTGCGAAGGCGATTGGCGGAAGCGTCACGGCTTTTGCGGTACTTGCCGAGCAGGTTGGGATCATATCCACTCAGGCTGACCGCGCCGTCGATGTTGTAGAGCAGACCCTCTACGCCGATGCTGGCACCCGTTTTCTGCTTCAGGTAATCGGATACCTCGGATGCGCTCTCTCGAATGAACGCAAACGTTGTCTTGGCCGCCTGGAACAACGGATCGAACACATCGCCGAGACCCTCAAGGCTTGAGCGAACGGACACGCCCAGGTCTAGCGCGTCTTGCTCCAGATCGCCGAATCCGTCGGCGCCCTGCGTGATGAAATTCGCGAGCGCGGTCGAAAACTGCCCGCCTCGATCGAATGCGCCAAAGGTTGTGATAGCGGCATTGTTCACCGACGTCATCGCCTCGTCGAACGTTACGGGCAGCTGCGCGAATTCAGCGTCGATGCCCCGCGTGATCGACTTGTCATTCAGGGCATTGAAAAGCATCTCGCCAGTGAGCTTGCCGTCCTCGGCCATCTTCTTCAGCTCTTGGCGGGTGATGCCGAGGGAATCGGTAAAAACGCGCGCTAGGCGAGGCGATGCCTCAAGGATCTGCCCGAGCTCTTCCCATTGGACATTCGTGGAGGCGAGGGCCTGACCCATTTGCAGCGTAGCTGACTGGACTTGCTGGGTTCCCGCGCCGCCGACCTTTAGAGCCTTCGTGAAGGTCTCGGTCGCCTGGGCCGCCTCCTCCTGTGATCGCCCGAGTTCGCTGGAACGGCGCGAGAAGCTGCCATACAGCGAGGCGGTGTCTTCCAGCCCGGCGCGGGCATTCGCAGAGATCCGGCGAACGTCTTCTTGGGCCTGGGCGAACGAACCGAACCCGGCGGTTGCAAGGCGCAATTGCGCCTCCAGCGACTTGGAGGCATCGGCCATGTCGAGGAATGCTCTGGCCAGGGCGACGGCGGAAACACCGGCGAGCGCGCCTTTAAGGAGGCCGAGAGAGCTTGAGATGACGCCCGACGAACGAGACATCTGCTGTTCCAGGCTTTGCACCGCATTGCCTTGCTTGCGGAGCGACGAATCAACAAGGGTGGTCGTCGCGAGGATGTCGCGACGGTATTGTGCCACTTCCGCCTGCAATCGCAGGATAACCTTGTCGTCTTCAGCCATCTCGATAGGCTAAAGGGTGGCAGGCATATCAATTACCGCCGTCCGGAGATGTTATGAAGCGATGCCCGAAGTGCGCGGAGAAGATCCAGAATAAGGCCACGGTCTGCCGCTATTGCGGTCATGAGCAACCGAAACTGGCCACCTCCAGCAACTGGCCCATCCTCGTGGTGGCCGTTGCGGTGCTGGGCATTTGCTATGTCATCAGCATCAACACGAACAGCCCCGAACCATCGCCTGTAAAGGTCGCTGCTGCTCCGACCGTCGCGCCAGAAGAGCGCTGCAAGGGCATGAACGGAGAGGCTCGTAACTTCTCTGGCCTGGTGAAGCAGAGCCTGCGCAACCCTGCGAGCTTCGAGCACGTGCGAACGAGCTATGGCCCTCTGGAAAACGGGACGATGCTGGCCACGATGCGATATCGCGCAACAAATGGGTTCGGCGCCGTCGACACCTACACTGCCGTTGGCGAAGTGAGGGTGCCAAGCTGCGCAGCTCGGGTTGTTAAAGTCGAAGGGTAAGGGCGGCCTAGAGCCGCCCGCAGATCAGGCGGCCAAGCGTGTGCGGAAGTCCGGCTCGTAGATGCCGACAATCTTGCCGTGGGTGATGTCGCGCAGGTACTCGTCCTCGTAAGGCCCGTCCACACGGCGCTGGAAACGACCGTCTCCTTCGCCATCCGCGCCGACCAGTTCCTGCGCTGCGACGTGACCGACCCACCAGAGCGCGCGTTCCTCGAAAACGTCGCCGGTGCGGACACGATCTGACCGGAGATCCATCTGGACGATCTGCCACTTCTGGCGCCAGTCGGACTTCCAGGTGATCGCGAACAGTTCGCCCTCGGCGGGATCGCAGTCCGCAGGATCGATGACGACGAACTCACCGGCGCGGACGTGGGGCAGGGTCTTGTCGTCCGGCACCTCGAAGGCGATGCAGCCCTCGGGCAGATCGTTGTAGACGATGAACGATCGCAGGCCGGGCTGCTGCGGGGTGAGGGGGACGACGTTGTCCATCACGCGGCCTCCTCGATGCGGCCGCGGAATTCCGAGACCCGCTCCTGGGCTTCGTCCAGGCGCATCCGCCAGGAACGATAGCCGGGCGATCGACGGGCAGGCCGGTCAGAGAGAATGCCGCGCAATTCAGCTTCCCACCAGTCAAGCATGATGCCGAGGCGCTGAGCTTCTCGCGAGGGCGGGGGCGGCGTCGGCGAATTATCGTTGGCAGCGCGCACGGGAAAGGGTATGACGTTCGAAGTCACAATAGGTCTCCTGAATGATTTGTTGGGCTCTGAGCGGCGCGGGATCACTACTCCCGCGCCGTTCTTCGTTTCAGGCGGCTTTCTTGTCGCCAGCGCCGAAGATGACAGCGAGCTTCGCCAGCCCCTTCGGAGTGATGTGGCAATAGGGCTTCACGCACTTCATGCCGGTGGTCTGGTTCGTGTAATTCGCCTCCTTGTATTCGAGGCGGGCGTTCTGGATTTGCTGGCTGTATGCGACCCAGCTGCCGTTCTGCCGGTAGATCCAGCCATTGGCATGCATCCACTTAGTCATCGTGTCCTGCTTCACGCCGAGCAGCTTTGCAGCCTGGGTGAAGGTCACGCTGCCGGAGCTTGCCGACAGGAGGTCGAGGGCATCCGCCTTAGGCGCTAGTTCGGCATTGGCCTGTTCGAGCATGATGACCTTTTCGCTGTAGTTCAGCAGCAGGCCGCGCATGGTTGCAGGGTCGTTGAGAGCCGCAAGCGGATCGGGCTGCGCGGCCCTGGCTTCCAGCTCCTGCCAGCGGTCGATGATTGCCGCGCGCATGGTCAGGTTGTAGCCGGACACAAGGATCAGCGTTTCGCGCTTAGGCAGGCGATAGATCGGGTATTCCTGGCCGTTCTGTTCGTTACGAACGGTATCTCCAAATTTGGAGATACCGCCTTCGCCCTTGAGTTCGACCAGCATGTTGCGGATGTCGCGCATCACATGGGCATGCTGCTTGCCGGTCAATTCCGCAATCTCGCGGCTGCTCATGGTCTGGGGCTGGTCAGGGCGGCCGAAACCGCCTATCGTGATTGCGTTCATGTGAATTACCTTTTCTCATGAAGGCGTCGGGTAGAGGCTCAATTCTGGCCCGACGCCGTTTTTTCTGCGGCAATGCCGCGCTCAATGAGCGAAATGATCTCCGCGTTGAGTGAGCGATAACCATTTGTCGCTCGGCGCTGGAGAGTTCCCTTCATTTCTTCCGTCATGCGCACCTGCACCTTGGGCAGGGTTAGCGCGGTTCGAGCCATTTCAAATCCTCCTAACAGCCGAGGTTTTCTCAGGCCGTGCCCATACGTGCCCAAACGTGCCCGTGCCGTCAAGTGCCAAATCGTGCCCACTTCACTTTTTAATGGTCGTCGACTAGACCGCTCGGATGGCCGAAGAATCGCTCGCAAGAAACTTACCCAAAGTCCAAATCAGGATGGACGATGAGTTGCGCCAGCGGCTCATGGAAGCAGCCTATAAGTCGGACCGTTCTCTAAACGCGGAGATATTGGCTCGCCTGGAGAAGTCGTTTGACGACGACAGCGCGGCAGAAGCGCTTACTCAATCGGTCGAAGAGCATGATGGCTACCTCACAGATCACGAAAAGCGGATCGCGGATCTGGAGCGGCGCATGGATGATGTTTACCACATGTCGGGATGGAAAGATTACCCGGAGAATATGCGCGATTGATCGGTGCAGTACCTTGATGCGGGCCTAATTTAGCGAGCCTTTATGCGCCTCCACAAACCTCCGAAGCCGGTCAGGATCGCCGGGGGCTTTCGGTTCTGACCCTGGCGCTGCATGCGCCTCGTTGTGGGCTTCCAGTGCTTCCAGATAATCGCTGAGGCTATCAGTCTTCCAGTCGATGCCGAGCGCTTGGCAGTTCGTTAGGACTTGGCCTTTGCGGAACGGCTTCGCGGCTTCTTCGCGGCGGTCTCCGCTTTTTTTTTAAGGTCGATGCCCTCGATCGTCGCATTCAAGATTGCCCAGGCGATGCGCTGGCTCTCGACAAGGGGGCGTGCCGGGTAGGTGTAGTCATCCACGAGC
>PJUE01000923.1_pt1 | contig 12437 bp, 11 predicted proteins | sample 1512171 | NCBI WGS metagenome assembly PJUE01 (sample SAMN08177674, study PRJNA422409) | Feces metagenome, whole genome shotgun sequencing project. | isolation source: Chicken feces (3) enriched on wood chips: alkali lignin treatment | host: Gallus gallus | place: USA: Madison | collected 2015-01-15
CACGATGTTCCGCTGCAGGGTGGCCAGGTCTTCGCGCTCGATGCGCACGCTGGCCAGCTTGCCGAAGCCGGTGTTGATGCCATACACCGGCGCGCCCTTGGCGACGATGGCGGCCACCGCGGCGGCGCTGGCGCGCACAACCGGCAACGCGGCCGGGTCCAGTGCAAGCGGCGCACCGCGGTAGACCTGCCGCCACTGGGCGAGGGTGACATGGCCGGGGCGAAGAACCAGGGTGTTGCTCATGTGTTGCTCCAGGAAGCAGGCAGGTCGGGCTGCCCGCGCACCACGCGCGCGTGCAGCGGGTTGAATCCCATGCGATAGACCAGGTCGGCCGGCGCGTCGATGTCCCAGATCGCCAGGTCGCAGTCCATGCCCACGGCCAGGCGGCCGATGCGTTCGCCGCGGCCCAGCGCGCGCGCCGCTTCACGGGTGAAGCCGGCAATGCATTCGTCCACGGTCAGGCGGAACAGGGTGGCGCCCATGTTCATCGCCAGCAACGGGCTGGTCAGCGGCGAGGTGCCCGGGTTGCTGTCGGTGGCCAGCGCCATCGGCACGCCGGCCGCACGCAGCGCGGCGATCGGCGGCAGGGTGGTATCACGGGTGAAATAGAACGCGCCCGGCAGCAGCACGGCCACGGTGCCGGCGGCGGCCATGGCGGCGATGCCAGCTTCGTCGAGGTGTTCGATATGGTCGGCCGACAGCGCCCCGAAGCCGGCCGCCAGTTCGGCACCATGCTGGTTGCTCATCTGTTCGGCGTGGATCTTCACCGCCAGCCCGTTCGCACGCGCCGCTTCGAAAACCTGCCGCGCCTGCGCTGGGGAAAAGGCGATGTTCTCGCAGAACACGTCCACGGCCTCGGCCAGGCCTTCGGCAGCGATGGCCGGGATCATCACGTTGCACACCTCGTCGGTGTACTCCTGCGCCTCGCGCCCCGGCGGCACCGCGTGCGCGCCGAGGAAGGTCGGCACCACGTTCACCCGGCATTCCTCGCCGAGTGCGCGGGCCACCTGCAGCTGCTTTCGCTCGTCGTCCAGGGTCAGGCCGTAGCCGGATTTGATCTCGATCGTGGTGATGCCTTCGGCGCGCATCGCCAGCAGGCGCGGGCGGCTTTCGTTGGCCAGCTGTTCGGCCGAGGCGGTGCGGGTGGCGCGCACGGTTGAGACGATGCCGCCGCCGGCCCGGGCGATGTCGGCGTAGCTGACACCCTGCAGGCGCTGCTCGAATTCATTGGCGCGGTTGCCGGCGTAGACCAGGTGGGTGTGGCAGTCGACCAGGCCCGGCGAGATCCAGCGGCCTTCGCCATCGATGCGGGTGGTCGGCTGCAGGTGCGCATCGCTGCCAGCGGGGCCGACATGGACGATGCGGCCCCCGGCACAGGCCAGCACACCATCGGTGATGACACCCAGGCCCTCGCCATCGAGGGTCATCAGGTGGACGTTGGACCAGAGGGTATCGACGTGCATGGCATCCACAACGCGGCTGTGCTTATATGTCTATACAATATAGGCGTCCATTTCGGGTTGTCCAGCCATGTCCGATTCGCGTTCCCCGCACTGTTTCCATGCCGCCCACGCCCTGCTGGCCGAGGGTTGGGCGCGCGACGTGCGCCTGCAGGTGCAGGGCGGGCGCATCGCCTGCATTGAAACTGGGCAGGGTGCACAGGACGGTGACACCCGCGTTGGCCTGCTGCTGCCGGGCCTGCCCAACCTGCACAGCCACGCCTTCCAGCGCGGCATGGCCGGCCTGACCGAGATCGGTGGCGGCGACGGTGACAGTTTCTGGAGCTGGCGCGAGCTGATGTATCGCTTCCTGGCCCATCTGTGTCCGGACGCCGTGCAGGCCATCGCCGCCCAGGCCTACATGGAAATGCTGGAAAGCGGCTTCACCCGCGTCGGCGAGTTCCACTACCTGCACCACCAGGCCGATGGCCAGCCCTACGCCGACCCGGCCGAAACGAGTGCGCGCATCGCGGCGGCGGCCGAGCAGACCGGTATCGGCCTGACCCTGCTGCCGGTGTTCTATGCACACGCCGATTTTGGTGGCGCGCCGCCCAATCCCGCGCAGTGCCGGCTGATCCACGACGTGGACGGGTTCGCGCGGCTGCTGGAAGGAGCGAAGACCGCTCTGGCCACGCTGCCCGATGCTGTCCTGGGGATTGCGCCGCACAGCCTGCGCGCCGTCACCGGCAGGGAACTCAACGCCCTGCTGCCGCTGAACACCGGGCCGGTGCACATCCATATCGCCGAACAGGTGCGCGAGGTCGAGGCGTGCCTGGCCTGGAGCGGCCAGCGGCCGGTGCAGTGGCTGTATGACCACGCACCGGTGGACGCGCGCTGGTGCCTGGTACACGCCACCCACATCACCGATGACGAACGTGCGGCCATCGTCGGCAGCCGTGCGGTGGCGGGTCTGTGCCCGATCACCGAAGCGAATCTGGGTGACGGCCTGTTCCCGATGCAGGCGTTTGCGCGCGAAGGGGGACATTTTGGTATTGGTTCGGATTCCAATGTGCTGATCGACGCCGCCGAAGAGCTGCGCCTGCTGGAATACGGCCAGCGCCTGGCCCTGCGCGGGCGCAATGTGCTGGCCCCGGATGCGGGCCGCAGCAGTGGCCGGTTCCTGTTCGACGGTGCCCTGCGCGGCGGCGCGCAGGCGTTGGGTGTACCGGCCGGCCTGAAGCCGGGTGCCAGCGCCGATCTGCTGGAACTGGACCCCGCGCATCCTGCGCTGCAGGCCCGGCAGGGCGACGCGTGGCTTGACAGCTGGGTGTTCGCTGCACGTAATGGCGCGCTGCGTTCGGTCTGGCGCCATGGCCGCCAGGTCGTGGCCGAGGGTCGCCACCTGCAGCGCGAGGCCATCACCACCGCCTTCGCCGCTGCCCTGCGTGGCGTGCTGGGCTGACCGTCTCCCTGCTTTTCGAGACCCCATCGAGATCCCCACACCCGTGAAGGCCAGCAAGTCCGCCACGCTCAACCAGCGTATCCGCAGCGATCTGGAAAGCCGCATTCTCAGCGGAGAATGGGCGCCGGGTTTCCGCATCCCGTACGAACATGAGCTGATGGAGCAGTACGGCTGCTCGCGGATGACGGTGAACAAGGTGCTGACCGCGCTGGTCGAGAGCGGCATGATCGAGCGTCGCCGCCGCGCCGGTTCCTTCGTGGCCCGGCAACCCCCGCACCTGGAACAGGTGGCGCTGGAAATTCCCGATATCGCCATGGAAGTGGGCTCGCGCGGCCACCAGTACGCCTACCGGCTGCTGCAGCGCGACCTGCGCCTGGCCGACCCCGGCAATGCCGGGGAGATCGAACTGGCCGGCAGCGAGCCCCTGCTGGCGATGCGCTGCCTGCACCTGGCCGATGGCCGGCCGCTGGCGCTGGAACACCGGTTGATCAGCCCGGTGGGCGTGCCCGAGGTGCTGGCGGTCGACTTCAGCACGACCGCGCCGGGCAGCTGGCTGCTGCAGAATGTTTCCTGGACCCGCGCCCAGCACCGCATCAGCGCCTGGGGCGCGGATGCTGCCACGGCCGGGCTGCTGGAGGTGAAGCAGGGGACGGCCTGCCTGGTGATCGAGCGCCTGACCTGGCGCGGCGAGCAGCCCATCACCCGCGTGCGGCAGATGTTCCTGGGTGATGCCTGGGATCTGGTGGCGCGCTTCGCGCCGGGGGCGCGGTAAGGCGCACCGGTGGGTCACGCATCCACGCATGGCGTGGATCCCTCAACCTCGCAATGATGCCCAGTAGATCCACGCCATGCGTGGATGCTTCTCCATCAATACGTAGCGCACTGCCGCCAACGCACCGGCTCGTCCACGCCCGGGCGGGCGTTGAGCTGCACGCGGACATTGCGCAGGGCCGGGTAGCGCAGCACTTCCTGGCAGACCCGCGGCCACACCTCATCCAGTTCGCCGGTGCGGTTGATGGCCAGCGTCTGCCGGGTCTGCCACACGCCGCTGGCGATGCCGGGCTGGCGGGCCAGTGCGCGCGCCAGTTCGGCCTGGTAGCGGTCCAGCGTGGCCATATCCGGGTTGAGGTCGTTGCGGTCGGTGTCCGCCGGCGTCGCCGGCACGTCTGCAGCCACCGGGGGCGCCACGGGCGCGGTCTCGGCCGGCGGTTGCTGCGCCGGCTCGGCGGCCGGAGCCGTTTCTGCGGGAGCGGGGGCAGCGGTCGCCACCGGCGGGGTACTGTCGGTGGCCACTTCGCCCGATTCGATGTGCAGGCCCTGCAGTCCCAGCCCAACCAGCAAACCCAGGGTGATTGCACCCAGCGCGGAAATGGCGATGCGGCGCAGCGCTTCATGGCGCGCGGTCGCCCGCACGCGCGTTTCAATCTCGGCGGGCAGGTAGGGCTGCAGCAACGGCCACAGGCGCGGGCCATCCAGCACTTCCACCGCCTGCTTTTCGGCTGCGGCAAGGCCATCGCGCTCGACCCGGCCCTCGGTGATCAGCAGGCCGCCCTTGGCCCCGCCCAGCCGCGCGGTGGCGCCGAGTTCGTTCACAGCGGCGGTACCGATGCGGTAAGCCAGCCCATGCTTGCAGGAGACCAGCCAGGTATTGGGGCCATCACTGAGCAGGAAATCGCTGCTCGGTTCGCGGACCTCTTCGGTGGGGTCGGCCACTTCGCGCAGGCCGCGCTGCTCGCGCAGCATCCGTTTGATCAGCGTCGAAAATTCACGCCAATGCATGCCCGCCAGGGCCTGTAGCCCCAGTTGCATTTCCGTTCGCCGCCGCTTGATCCACCACAGATAGACGATTGCCAGGGTGCAGGTAAGCAGGGCCGACAGCAGGGCCAGAATCCAAGGGAGCATGCAGGAAGAGAACGGAAGGGGCGAAAACGGAGGCCAACAGTGTAAAGGCCACGCAGTCTGATTGCGTCAGGACCTTCCCCACATCAATCGTGATGCAGCGCGCAGATCGGTATGGCGCGGGCACGAAAAAACCCGCCAATCCTGAAGCCGTGAGGGGAGGGAACAAACGGCAGCCGAAGCGATTGGCGGGTTTCTCGCGATTGTCGGGCAAATTTTATTGCATTGCAACAATCGGGCTCAGGGGGCCTGATGGCTGCCGGGTGGCGGTGCATCGGTGCCCGAGGCGGCGCGGTTCTCCAGCTTGGCCAGCCGCGCGTGCAGCGCGTCCAGGCGTGCCTCCAGCGCGGCCAGCTCGTCGGCGGTGGGTACGTGCAGGCGCTTGAGCACGCCCTGCACCTGGTCATCGAAGGCCTTTTCCACCTTGTTCCAGGTGCCGGAGGCCTTTTCGCGGGCCTCGTCCAGCGAGGTCTCGACGTTGTCGCGCCAGCCCGGGCCCTGGTCGCCGCTGCGCTCGCGACGGCGCGCCTCCCAGGCCTCGCCTTCCTTCACCAGGCCGTCGAAGAAGCGGCTGCCTTCGGCCTGTGCGCGGCCCAAGGCACCCAGGCCGGCCAGCCACACCTGCTGCGCCGAATCACTGAACTTGCGCGAAAAGCGCTCTGCCTGTTCGCCGAACGAAGCGTCGTCGTCGCGGCGGTCGTCATTTTCGTACTGGTTCATCGCGCTTCCCGGGGGAGTTGGGCCTGCCCCGAGGGTAGCGCGCATGAACGTTGCTGGGCCGTGATGGCCGCAACCCGGGTTCAGCCCAGCTTTTCCTTCAGCACGCGCTGGATCTCGCTTTCCACCATGCCTTTCATGGCCGACAGCAGGAAGCCCAGCTTGGCGGTCACCCGCACCGCACCCGGCTGCAGTTCGATGGCACCGTCCACGCCGCTGCCGCTGAAGTTCAGCACGTCTGCGGCCCAGCTGGATTTCAGGCCGAAGCGTTCGCCCAGCTTGGCGGCAACCTGCTCGATCGCCTCGCGGGCCTGTGCATCGGGCAGGGCGTGGGCGTGGCGGACATCGATGGTGGACATGCAGGCTCCTGGCGCTGGGCGGGGCTGTTGAAGAGGGCGGTCATTGTGCGCATCGGCGGGCGCCACGCCAAGCGCCTGTCGCCGGTTCTTCTGCGTTGGCGAGCAACCTGCTAGTCTGCGCCGCGTGCAGAACCTGCTTGTTCACTTCAGTCAACAACAACAGCCCGACCAGCCCCTGCGGCCCGGGGTGCAGCGCATCGTGCGCCAGGCAAACGGCAGCGTGCGGCTGGGCGATCCCGGCAACGGCGCGCTGCTGCTGGCCCAGTTCTGCATGGATGACCGCGGCCTGTGGCTGCAGGTCGGCAACGGCATCCGCAGCATCCACGTGAACGGTCGCCCGGTGCGGCGCATGGCCCTGCTGCGCGCAGGCGATGCGGTGTATGTCGATGGCGTGGAGATGGTCCTGCAGGGTGAGGTCGAGAGCCTGCTGCAGGCACCGGCGCCGTTGTCGGCCGGTGATGGCACGGTGGACGAGCAGCGCCTGCTGCGTGGTGTCGGCGGCCTGCACCACGGCCGCAGCTATACCCTGTCGCGCCCGCGCCTGATCGGGCACGGTGGCGACGCCGATATCGAGATCGATGATCCGGCCTTTGCCGAGCAGCACGCGCGGGTGGAAGTGCACGGAGACCGCGTCCTGCTGCGCGACCTGGGCAGTGCCGAGGGTACCCGGGTCAACGGCGTGGTCGTGCGCCACTGCTGGCTGCAGCCGGGCGACCAGGTGGTCTTCGATGGCCAGCACCGCTTCGTGCTGGAAGTGCCTCACGACCCGCGTCGGCGCCCGCTGCCGGCCGAGGACGAGGCCGGCCAGGACGCTGAGCAGGTCGCAGATGCGCCGATGACCCCGCGCCGGGTGCGGCGCTGGCCGTGGCTGCTGGCAAGCGCGCTGCTGCTGGCCGGCATCCTCAGCCTGCTGCTCTGGTTCGGCGCGCGCTGATCTGCGTCCGCCGGGCATGGCCCGGCGCTACCGGCCTTCGCTCTGGTGGATGCCAACCTTGGTGGGCAGATTGCCGCCGTGCACGGCCCCCACGCCGCGCGGAACCCGCTCTGGTAGCTGCCAACCTTGGTTGGCAGGCTCCATCCGCGTGCGCGACGCCTTGCGGCGTGCGCCAACCAAGGTTGGCGGCTAGCGGTGCTGTGCGCGGGTAAATGGATTCCAATGAAACCAAATTTCCCTTGCCGCACAAGGCCGCAAGGCTGGTGCACTGCGGCATACTAGGGGTCTTGCCCCACAGGTGTGACATGACGCGCGCGTTCAACTTCAGTGCCGGCCCTGCAACCTTGCCGGAATCGGTCCTGCGCCAGGCGCAGGCGGAAATGCTGGACTGGCACGGTGCCGGCGCCTCGATCGTGGAAATGAGCCATCGCGGCCCGGAATTCATGTCCGTGGCAGCCGAGGCCGAGGCCGACCTGCGCCGCCTGCTCGATATCCCCGACGACTATGCCGTGCTGTTCCTGCCCGGCGGTGCCACCACCCAGCAGGCGCTCATCCCGCTCAACTTCGCACAGGCCGGCCAGCGTGCCGACTACGTGGTCAGTGGCCACTGGGGAAAGACCGCGGTCAAGCAGGCCAATCCCTATGTCAGCGTCAACATCGCCGCCAGCAGCGAAGCCAATGGCTACCGCGAACTGCCCGAGCGCAGCAGCTGGCAGCTTTCCAACGATGCCGCCTACGTGCACATCACCGCCAACGAGACCATCCACGGCGTCGAGTTCCGTGATGTGCCCGACACCGGTGACGTCCCGCTGGTGGCCGATTTCAGCTCGTCCATCGCCAGCGAGCCGCTGGATGTGCGCCGCTATGGCGTCATCTATGCCGGCGCGCAGAAGAATCTGGGCCCGGTCGGCATCGCGGTGATGATCATCCGCCGCGACCTGCTCGAGCGCAGCGGCCAGGCCCGCGCGGACATCTTCGATTACCGCTCGCACGTCGCCCGCGATTCGATGCTCAACACCCCGCCGACCTGGAACTGGTACCTCGCCGGCCTGGTGTTCAAGTGGATGCTGGCCGAAGGTGGCGTGGTCGAATTCGCCAAGCGCAATGCCGCCAAGGCCGCGCTGGTGTACGGCGCCATCGATGCCTCCGGCGGCTTCTACCGCAACGAAGTCGCGCACGCGGCGCGCTCGCGGATGAACATCCCGTTCTTCCTGCCCAACGCCGATCTCGACGCCCGCTTCGTGGCCGAAGCCAAGGCCGCCGGCCTGCTGGCGCTGAAGGGCCACAAGGTGGTCGGTGGCATCCGCGCCTCGCTCTACAACGCCATGCCGCTGGCTGGCGCCGAAGCGCTGGTCGCCTTCATGGCCGATTTCCAGCAGCGCAACGGCTGAGCAATGAACGGCGCGCACCGTCGGGTGCGTGCCCCGCAACAAGGAATTCCGATGGCAAGCAAACCCAGCAAGAAGTCGCCGAAGAAGGGCGAGCCCGCCAAGGCCGTTGCCGCGTCCAAGGGCAAGGCCGCGTCCAAGACCACCCCGGTGCCGACCCAGGCGCCGCTGGCACTGGCCGATGTGCGCTCCAAGATCGACCAGATCGACCGTGACATCCAGAGCCTGATCGCCGAGCGTGCGCAGTTCGCCCACCAGGTCGGCAAGGCCAAGGGCAAGCTCGCCGCCGCCGTCGACTACTACCGCCCCGAGCGCGAGGCGCAGGTGCTGCGCATGGTGGTGGACCGTAATGAAGGCCCGCTCAGCGATGAAGTGCTGGTGCACGTCTACCGCGAAATCATGTCGGCCTGCCTGGCCCAGCAGGAACCGCTGAAGATCGGTTACCTCGGCCCCGAAGGCACCTTCAGCCAGCAGGCCGTGCTCAAGCACTTCGGCCGCTCGGCGATGGGCCTGCCGATGGCCAGCATCGAAGAAGTGTTCCAGGAAGTGGAAGCGGGCAGCGCCGATTTCGGCGTGGTGCCGGTGGAAAACTCGGGGCAGGGCACCATCCAGATCACCCTGGACATGTTCCTCACCTCCAACCTGAAGATCTGCGGTGAAGTGGAACTGCGCGTGCAGCAGTACCTGATGTCGCGCAGTGGCCGCCTGGAGGACATCGAGCGCGTCTACGGCCACCCGCAGTCCTTCATGCAGACCTCGGCGTGGATGCGCGCCAACCTGCCCAAGGCCGAGAAGATCCCGGTGGCCAGCAACGCCGAAGGCGCGCGCCGCGCGCGCAATGCCGACGACGCCGCTGCCATCGGTGGTGAGAGTGCCGGCCACGTGTACGGCCTGAAGAAGGTCGTCACCAAACCCATCCAGAACGATGCCGACAACACCACCCGTTTCCTGGTGGTGGGCCGCAACATCTTCCCCACCTCCGGCCACGACCGTACCTCGGTGCTGGTGTTCATCCATGACAAGCCCGGCGCGCTGTTCGATGTGCTCAGCCCGTTCGCGCGCCATGGCATCAGCATGAACCGCATCGAGTCGCGCCCCTCGCACCACGGCAAGTGGGAATACGGCTTCTTCATCGATCTGGCCGGCCACATCGACGACGCGCCGATGCAGGCCGCGCTGGCCGAGCTGGAAGCCCATTCGGCGCAGATCAAGGTGCTCGGGTCCTACCCGGTGGCCGTGCCCTGATTGCCGTTGCGGCCGCGTGCCGCGCCCTTTGATGCACCGCCGGCGCGCCGGCGTTTACGGAACGATCGAACGATGAGCAACGCGCAACACTGGATTGCCCGCAAGGGCCAGCCGCTGCAGGGCAGCCTGACCATTCCCGGCGACAAGTCGGTCTCGCACCGCTCGGTGATGTTTGCCGCGCTGGCCGATGGCACCTCGCATATCGACGGTTTCCTGGAAGGCGAAGACACCCGCGCCACCGCGCGCATCTTCAGCCAGCTCGGCGTGCGTATTGAAACCCCCAGTGCCTCGCAGCGTGTGGTGCACGGCGTCGGCATCGACGGCCTCAAGGCGCCCAGCGCGCCGCTGGACTGCGGCAACGCCGGCACCGGTATGCGCCTGCTGGCCGGCCTGCTGGCCGGGCAGGCCTTCGACTGCACCCTGGTGGGCGATGAATCGCTGTCCGGCCGGCCGATGCGCCGCGTCACCGGCCCGCTATCGCAGATGGGCGCGAAGATCGACACCGAAAGCGATGGCACCCCGCCGTTGCACGTGCATGGCGGCCAGCCGCTGCACGGTATCGAGTTCGCCTCGCCGGTCGCCAGCGCACAGGTGAAGTCGGCCGTCCTGCTGGCCGGTCTGTACGCACAGGGCGAAACCAGCGTGGTCGAACCGCACCCGACCCGCGATTACACCGAACGCATGCTCTCGGCCTTCGGCGTGGACATCGAGTTCTCGCCGGGCAAGGCCCGCCTGCGTGGCGGCCAGCGCCTGCGCGCTACTGACATTGTCGTGCCGGCCGATTTTTCCTCGGCGGCGTTCTTCCTGGTCGCCGCCAGCATCATTCCCGGCTCCGAGCTTCGGCTCAAGCAGGTTGGCCTCAACCCGCGCCGCACCGGCCTGCTGCACGCGCTGCGCCTGATGGGTGCGGACATCACCGAAGAGAATCCGGCAGAGCAGGGCGGTGAACCGGTGGCCGACCTGGTGGTGCGCCATGCCCCGCTGAAGGGTGCACGCATCCCCGAAGCGCTGGTGCCGGACATGATCGACGAGTTCCCGGCGCTGTTCGTGGCTGCTGCTGCGGCGGAAGGCCAGACTGTGGTGACCGGCGCTGCCGAACTGCGGGTAAAGGAATCCGACCGCCTGGCTGCCATGGCCACCGGCCTGCGCACGCTGGGCATGCAGGTGGATGAAACCGAAGACGGCGCCACGTTGCACGGCGGTATTCTCCTGGGCAGCGGCACCATCGAAAGCCACGGTGATCACCGCATTGCCATGGCGTTCGCCATTGCCGGCCAGATCAGCGGCGGTGAAGTGCGCATCAACGACATCGCCAACGTCGCCACGTCCTTCCCGGATTTCGACGGCCTGGCCCGCAGCGCCGGTTTCAACCTGGCGTAAAGTCGAGCTACGCTCGACTGCTGCACACCGTCAGTCGAGCATGGCTCGACTCTACAGTGACAACCCCGGCACAAAAAAAGACGGAGGCCGAAGCCTCCGTCTCCCGATCGATCACGAACCCCTCGCTCGCGATCAACGCTGCTCGGTACGGAAATCCACCGGCACGCGCACCACACTCGCCACGGCACGGCCGTTCTGCATCGCCGGCTGGAACTTCCATTCCTGCACGGTGCTCAGCACCGAGCGATCCAGGTCACGGCTGCGCTCGCCACTACGCGACACAATGCTCGCGTCGGTCACATTGCCGCGGGTATCCACGTTCAGGCTGGCAATCACGCTGCCCTGCACGCCATTGCGCAGTGCGGTGGCCGGGTAGGTCGGCTTTTCATTGCTGGCCAGCGGGCTGGCCTCGCGATTGCGTACGGCCGGGGTCGCCTTGCGCTGGCTGCTGCCCGGCGCCGCATCACGCGCGGCCGGGGCGGGCGTGGCCGCCACCGGGGTCTCGCTGGCCGGCAGCATGCGCTCGCCCATCGGGGCCGGGGCCACATCGTCCTGGTTGGAGAACCGCAGCCACATCAGTGCGGCGGCAAACATCGCCACGATCAGCGCAAGCCACAGCCAGGGGGAGGTGCGCTGGGGGCGCTCGCTCACGTCCTGCTGCAGGTGCGGGGAATGAAGGTGGTCATGGGTGGTAGCACTCATCGCAGACTCCTCGTGTCAGTAACGACGCCCAGAGTCTTGCCCGAGCCGCTGTAGCGGTGTGTCAGCGCTGCGTCAACGCAACCGGCAGGGTTCAGGTTGCCTGCCGGGATGCGTTCAGTTATTGCGGCTTGAAGTCAAAGGGCACTTCCAAGGTGCCCGGCACCGGCTGGCCGTTGCTCAGCGCGGGGGTAAAGCGCCAGCGGCGCACCGCGTCGGTGGCCGCGCGGTCCAGTTCGCGTGAACCGCTGCGCTGGATCACGGTGATGTTGTTGGCGTAGCCGGTGGCATCCACATCCACCCGCACCACCACGCTGCCGGACTCACCGCGGCGCAGGGCAGCGGCCGGGTAGGACGGCGGCGGCGACTGGCCGGCGATGGGCATCGGCTGGCTGTTGCCGGTGGCCGGGGTGGCGTTGCCCGGTGCAGCCTGGGCCGCTTCGGTGCTGGCCGGCGGCGGCGGGGCGGTCTCCACCAGCTTCGGTGCTTCTTCCTGCACCGGCGCCGGCTTGGCATCGGGCATGTCGCTGGAGCCGGCCGCGGCGGGCAGGGGCTCGGGCAGCGGCTCGACCTGCGCGGTTTCCTGCGGGGTCTGCGTGGCCGGGTCATCGGCGCGGAAGAATTCCTTGTCGCGGCCGGTCAACCAGACCACCACGAACAGCAGCACGCCTACGCCGAAGGCGATGCCGGCGATCTTCAGGGCGTTGCGCGGGATATGCACGGTAAACGACTTGGCAGGCGATGAGCGGGGTGCAGACATGGACCGGACCAGCAGGGAATGCCCCGATTCTGCCACGGCGGGAATGAACCGGGCGGCAGAAATCCGTATAACAGGCGATAATCCCGTTCCTGATACCCACCACGACACCTGCCATGCTTGATCCAGCCCTGCTCCGACACCAGCCCGCCGACCTC
>PJUE01000926.1_pt1 | contig 12408 bp, 12 predicted proteins | sample 1512171 | NCBI WGS metagenome assembly PJUE01 (sample SAMN08177674, study PRJNA422409) | Feces metagenome, whole genome shotgun sequencing project. | isolation source: Chicken feces (3) enriched on wood chips: alkali lignin treatment | host: Gallus gallus | place: USA: Madison | collected 2015-01-15
CGCCTGGGGCCGCACCGGCACCCTCCTCGCCTGCGAACAGGCAGGCGTGGTCCCGGATATCCTCTGCCTCTCCAAGGGCCTGACCGGCGGCGCCGTCCCCCTCGCCGTCACCATGGCCAGCGAAGCGATCTTCGAAGCGCACTACTCCACCGACCGCGCGCGGATGTTCTTCCACTCCTCCAGCTACACCGCGAACCCGATTGCCTGCGCCGCCGCCGCCGCCAACCTGGCGATCTGGCGCGAGGAACCGGTGCTGGAGCGTATCGCCGCACTGGCCGGAAAACAGGCGACGTGGATCGAGAAGCTCGGCCAGTTCTGCCACTTCGACAATCCCCGCACGATCGGCACCATCGCCGCGCTCGACCTCAGGACCTCTGGCACCAGCGGCTACATGAGCGACCTCGCGCCGCGCCTGATGGCGTTCTTCCGCGAGCGGGACGTGCTGCTGCGGCCGCTGGGGAACACGGTCTATGTTATGCCGCCCTACTGCATTTCCGACGACCAGCTTGGGCAGGTTTGGGAGGCTATCGGGGAAGCGGTGATTTCGTTTTAAGAACAAGGGGAAGAGCAGGGGTCAAAACCCCTGCACCCCATTACTGTCGAGGTCAGGTGCGAATTATCCGTCGTGCGCCCATGGCTGCGTCGGGAGACATATTGGCTGCGCCGCAAGGAGCGCACTACGGATAGGCGGTGCGCGAGGTAGACATTTCGAGGGTCTGGGGGATCATCCCCCAGGACTTCTCTCTTTATTCGACTTCAAAATGATCCGGCAAAAGCCCGGCCAACCGCCGCCGCTGCATCTCCGTAAACGCCGCCTCCACCCGCCGCGCATAGTCGGCAGTGCGGAACAGCGGCGAAGTCAACCGATTGACGGCGAGACGTTCGCGAAGATCGCGCAGCCCGCGCGGATCGTGGGCCAGCGCAAGTGCGGTCGCTTCGTAGGCGGCCCGGTCCGGCACTGCCAGTTCCGGCAGTCCCACCGCGTGGACGAGGCTCGCCGCCACCCGTGCGGCGAACTGGCGCCCCGGCATCGTCAGCACCGGCAATCCGGCCCAGAGTGCGTCGCTGGCGGTCGTATGCGCATTCACGGCAAAGGTATCGAGGAACAGGTCCGCCAGCATAAGGCGCCCGAGATGCTCGCCGTGCGGAACGCCGGGGGAGAACACCAGCCTCGCCGGATCGACGCCCCGCGCAGCCGCTTCGCGCCGCAGGTTTTCCTCCGCCCAGCGGTTCGAGCGCAGAAGCCAGAGTGTGCTGCCTTCGACCCGATTTAGCAGCCGCATCCAGATATCGAACGCCTCGGGGTCGATCTTGTAGGTGTGGTTGAAGCAGCAGAATACGAAGCCGCGCTCTGGCAGGCCCCAGCCCTTGCGACCGCGCGTGTCGGGTATGATTGCGCGGCGGTCGTCGTTGGCTTGGTAGCAATGGGGCAGTCGGACGATCTTTTCGGTGAACCAGCCCTCGCCGCCCGGTGGCAAGGCCAGGGCGTCGGCGATGAAGTAGTCCATGCAGGCGTGGCCGACGGTGCCGGGGTAGCCCATGTAGCTCACCTGCACGGGCGCGAGCCTTCGTCCGAACATCGCGGTGCGGGTGCCGCGCGTATAGCCCTTGAGGTCGACGGCGATGTCGAGGCCGTCCGCTCTGGCCTGAGCGACGGCTTCGGCATCGGTCATGTGGCCGATCTCGGTGAAGGCATCGGCATGGCTGCGCAGCCCCACCCGCGAGGCATCGCCATCGCAGCGCGGGCCGTAACTGTAGAAACGGATATCGAAGCGGGTGCGGTCGTGTTCGCGGAACAGGCCGCTCATCAGATACATCGTCGCGTGGTCGTGGAAGTCGGCCGAGAAATAGCCGATGCGGATGCGTCCATCGGCGGATGGCGCCGGATCGGGAAGGGTTTGCGGCGGGGGGCCGAACTTCACGGCCGCGCAGGCCAGCGAACGGCGATACTGGTGCGCCGGATCGTCCACGAACGGCAGCGCCGCGAAGGGCTGGACGGCGGCAGCGGCGGGGCCGTCCGTCCATGTGAACTCGGCGCGGTGGCTCCAGTCGCAGATATGCGCTTCCTCGAACAGCGCCTGTAGCAATGCCGAACGGTCCTCCGGATCGAGCGCATAGGCCTTGCGGAAAGCAGCGATAGCCTCGGGAAGTTCACCCTTGAGCACGAGCGCCTTGCCGCGATTGACGATAGCTTGGGTATTGCGCGGATCGGCCTCCAGCGCCTGAGCGTAGGCGGCCAGCGCGTCATCCAGTCGGTCCAGCAGCAGGAGTTCGCCGCCCAGATTGTTCCAGGCGAGCGCATGATCCGGTTTCAGCGCCAGAGCACGGCGATAGGCCGCAACCGCGTCCAGTCGCGCACCGCGCTTGGCCAGCAGGTTGCCGAGGTTGTAATGCGCCTCGGTATAACCGGGATCGAGAGCGACGGTTTGCGCGAAGCCTTCTTCCGCTTCGGCATGGCGTTCCTGAACCTCCAGCAGGTTTGCGAGATTGAACCGCGCGTCGGCATAGCCGGGATGGCGGGCGATCACCTCGCGATAGATATCCTCTGCTTCGGCGAATCGATTCTGGCGGCGCAGCGCGATAGCCAGATTGTTGCGGCAGGCTGCTGCGCCGGGATCGGCTTCGACGGCCCGGCGGAAGGCGGCCTCGGCGGCGGGAAACGCGCCCAGTGCGAGGAAGGCGGCGCCTTGCAGGTTGTGGACGGTGAAGCTCTGCGGAAACCCGGCGGCCAGCTTCTCGCCCTCGCGTGCGGCCTCGGCCATGCGGCCTGCGCGGTAGGCGGAAATCATCGCCTCCAACTGCGCCGGAGCGGGATCGGCCGTCGCGCCGTCGAGCGTCTCCAGCGCCGCCCGCGCCCGGCCGTTGCGGGGGAAGCGGGTCAATGCCTCGTGATAGAGTGCCCGTGCCGCAGCGGTTTCGCCGCGCCGGGCTGCGCCCCTGGCCTTGATCAGCAGCGCTTCCAACCCGCTCACATTCCCTCCACGGCATGTCGGAGCCGGAGTAGGCGAACGAGGTTCACACCGCATCTACGCGCGAATCAGGGGATTCGCTTAGCGCGAATTTCAGGCTGTGAAGATGTCTAGATTTCCACGAAAGGAAACTGGAGCGGGCGAAGGGATTCGAACCCTCGACCCCAACCTTGGCAAGGTTGTGCTCTACCCCTGAGCTACGCCCGCTCTGGCGTTTCGGAGACTTCCGGCGGACCGGAAATCCCTATGTGAACTGGAGCGGGCGAAGGGATTCGAACCCTCGACCCCAACCTTGGCAAGGTTGTGCTCTACCCCTGAGCTACGCCCGCTCTGACGTTCGAGACCTGCTGGAGTAACCGGCAGGTCCGGGGTGGAGGCGCGCCACTAGCAGTGCCTTTTGGGGCCTGCAAGAGGAAAATCGAAAGAATTTTCAAAATCCCGTAATATCGTGATTTTCGGGGTTAGCGGTGCCACACGGGTCGCACCGCCCCTCTCGGTGCCCGCCAACCTAAACCGACAACGACCCTTCACAAATCCGTCCCGAAGGACGATCTAGGGTGCCATTCGCTTTTTCACGCCATTCGTTTTTACGGGAGCACGTATCTTGGCCAGCATGGGTCTCAACCTCGACGAACAGAAGGCGGTCGACCGGTTCCGCAAGACGGTGGCCGAACCGTCGATGACGCAGTTGGTGATCCTCGATTTCTGGGCCGAATGGTGCGGCCCCTGCAAAGCGCTGACGCCGGTGCTGGAAAAGGTGGCCGCAGAATATGCCGACAAGGGCGTGGTCCTCGCCAAGGTCAATGTCGATGAAGAGCAGTTCATCGCCTCGCAGTTCCAGGTGCGCTCGATCCCGACGGTCTATGCGATCTTCCAGGGGCAGCCGGTGGCGGACCTGACCAGTGCCCGCACCGAATCGCAGCTGAAGCAGACTCTGGACCAGCTGCTGTCGCAGCTTCCGGTCCAGCCGGGCGGCGCCGAGCCGCAGCAGGACCTCGCCCCGCTGATCGCCATGGGCGAGGAAGCCCTGTCCGAAGGCGACGGCGAGCGCGCCGCCGCGATCTTCATGCAGATCCTCGAACTGGCGCCGGAGAACGCCGAAGTCGTTGCCGGATTCGTCCGCTCACTGGTTCTGGCCGGACGCATCGAGGAAGCCGAGCAGGTGCTGGCCAGCCTCGAACCGGCGCTTGCCGCCGATCCGCTGGTAGAACGCGCCCGTTCGGCGCTGACGCTCGCCAAGGACAAGCCCGAGGACAGCGAACTCGCCGCCCTGCGCGCCGCCGCCGCCGAGCGTCCGGCCGACATGGACGCCCAGCTCGCTTTCGCCAATGCCGCATTCGCCGCCGGTGAGCGCGATGCCGCCGCCGACACGCTGCTGCGCATGGTAGCGGCCGACCGCGAATGGAACGAGGGCGCCGCGCGCGCCAAGCTGCTCCAGATCTTCGAGGCGACGGGCTTGGAGGATCCGTGGGTCTCGGCGACCCGCCGCAAGCTCTCCACCGTCCTGTTCGGCTGACGTGGCGCGAATCACCATCTTTCCGCTTCCGGGCGCGGTGCTCTATCCGGGGCTGCAACTGCCGCTCCACATCTTCGAGCCCCGCTACCGGGCGATGGTGAGCGACGCCCTCGCCCGCGACCGGCGCATCGGCATGATCCAGCCGCAGCGTCCGGTCGAGGGCGCGCCGCTGTTCACGATCGGCTGCCTCGGGCGGATCGGGGACGTCGAGGCGCTGGAGGACGGACGCTTCAATATCGTGCTGACCGGCGAATCGCGCTTTCGCATCACCCGCGAACTCGACGTGACGACGCCGTTCCGGCAGGTCGAGGCCGAACTCCTGCCCGAACGCGAGGATGAAGTGCTCGCCCCGATCGAACGCGCCAGCTTCGAACGCGAGGCGAAGCGATTCGCCGATGCCCAGGGCTATGCGGTGGACTGGGACCAGGTCGGCCGGCTCGACGACTTGGCGCTGATCAACGGCGTCTCGCAGATCGCGCCGTTCGACGCCGCCGCCAAGCAGGCACTGCTCGAAGCCGAGAGCCTGCCCGCACGCTGCGAACTGCTGGTGCAGCTGATGCAGTTCTTCGGTCGCCATTCGGATGACGATGACGACGGCGTGACCCTGCAATAAGCCGCTTTGGCTGCGCCGGAGTTGCTTCAGCCAACGATCAAACACTCCGTCATCCTGAACTTGTTTCAGGATGACGCGGTGGGCTGGGGCAGGTTCTGCTTAACCGCAAAGCTCAACGCTTGCCGCTACCCGGCAGCCTCGCCTGGCTCTCCAGCACCCTCTCGCGCATGTAGAGTTCCTGGGCTTCTCGCGGCGACAGGCCGTCGCTGCCGTAGCGCTCCGCCAGCGAATCGATCTGCTGCCGTTCCTTGCGCAGCACTTTGGCGTCCTGCTTCGAAAGACGACCGGACTCACGGCCTTCGCGGATCGCTCTGTCGACGTTGCGAAGGTCGAGACGATAACGCTCTGCCTCGGCCTTTTGCTGGATGTCACGATAAGGCGGACTGCTCGGCCGCGGCGCGGGCGGTCCCACGATATGCGCCTCCGTACCGGCTGCGACCAGCAACAGCATTGCGGCGAAACAGGCAGACAGCAAGCGGAGCATCGCACCCTCCTCTGGCAGAGAAGGTTGAGACTGGCTCAAAGCGCTGAACCGGCGATGAATTCCGCCGCTATTGCAGCAGGACCGTCTTCACCCCGTCGATCACATATTGCGCGGCGAGCGCCGCCAGCAGCACGCCGAGAAGGCGCGTGATCACGGCCTCCACCTTGTCGCCCAGCACCCGCATCAGCGGTCCGGCAGCGGCAAGCGCGGCGAAGCTCAGCGCCATCACGGCGATCATCGCCGCCAGCACGGCGAGCGTCTGCTCCATCCCGTGCGCGCGCGAGGTCAGCAGCATGATCGTCGCGATCGAGCCCGGTCCAGCCAGCATCGGCATCGCCATCGGGAACACCGAGACGTCATCCACTTCGGGCGTCTCGGCATGGTGGGCGATGATCTTCTCGGCCCGTTCCTCGCGGCGCTGGGTGCGCTTTTCGAAGACCATGTCGATGGCGATCATGAACAGCATGATGCCGCCCGCGATGCGGAAGGCGTTGAGTTCGATATGGAGCGCGCCCAGCAGCCGCGCGCCGAACAGCGCGAAGACCACGAGGATGGCGGTCGCGATCATGCAGGCGCGCGCGGCCATGGAAATCGCCTGCGAGCGGCTCGCGTCGGCGGAAAGCCCGGCATAGATCGGTGCGCAGCCCGGCGGGTCGATCACCACGAAAAGCGTGACGAAGGCGCTGAGGAAGATTTCATACATGCGCGTTTTTGCCCCTTGGCCCCGTTATTGCGCCTTGGGCGCGGCTACGTCGCTGCGCAGCACTTCGGTCATCGTCCCGTTCTTCAGCAGCGAGACCGACAACGAACGCGAATGGTTCGCATTGACGTGATAGCTCCAGCGCAAGGTGCCGTCCTTCGAACGCCCCTTGCCGTCCATGCCCGGCGCCGCATCCGGCACTTTGCCCTCGACGATCAGCGCATCCGAATCCGGCCTGTCGCCGGGGCGGGCGCAGTCGGCGACCGAGGCGGAGAGCATGTCCGAATTCGGCAGCGCCTGCGCGAGGCTGTCGCCCTGGTCCAGCACCCAGCGATAGTCGCCCTTCTTGCGCTTCTGCCAGATTGTCGTGAAATAGCCGACCGAGCCGTCCGGTTGCTGCCAACCGCCCTTGGTGACGCCCATGGTGCCGTCGCAGCTCATCCAGACCTGCGAGGCCTGCCACTGCACGGGCGCGGCCGGTTCCTTGCGTCCGCTGAGCCAGGTCTTGGCGCGGACCGGCTCGGGCACGAACATGACCGCATCATCGTCGGCGAATTCGTCGAAGGCCTTCCACTGGCCCTTCTCGCGCGCCGCCCGCGCAAAGGCGATCTCGGCGGCGACAAGCGCGCTGGGATTGGCGGTGCCCACACCGGGCGCATAGTCCGGCCTGCGCCGGGCATCGGCCGGGACGGCAGTGATCGCCAGCAGGACGACCCCGCCCGCCGCAGCCGTCAACGCCCGGCGCAGCGCCCGGTTCAAAGCGCGCTCTCGTCCAGCGAGAGACCGGCATTGCGGTGCGCCGCGACGACAGTGTTGCGCAGCAGCACGGCGATCGTCATCGGCCCGACGCCGCCCGGAACCGGCGTGATCGCGCCCGCCACTTCGGCAGCCGAGGCGAAATCGACATCGCCCACCAGTCTCGTCTTGCCCTCTTCGGCAGCCGGAACGCGGTTGATGCCCACGTCGATCACGGTCGCGCCCGGCTTCAGCCAGTCGCCCTTGACCATCTCCGGACGGCCCACCGCAGCCACCACGATATCCGCGCGGCGCACGACCTCAGGGAGGTCCTTGGTACGGCTATGCGCGACGGTGACGGTGCAGCTTTCGGCGATCAGGAGTTGCGCCATCGGCTTGCCGACGATGTTCGAACGACCGATCACCACCGCGTCGAGTCCCGAAAGCGAACCCAGCCGGTCCTTCAGCAGCATCACGCAGCCGAGCGGCGTGCAGGGCACGAAGCCCGGCAACCCGGTGGCAAGACGCCCGACATTGACGACATGGAAACCGTCCACGTCCTTGTCGGGATTGATCGTTGCGATGACCTTCTGCTCGTTCATGTGCGCAGGCAGCGGCAGCTGGACGAGGATACCGTCCACCGCCGGATCGGCGTTGAGCTGCTCGACAACGGCCAGCAGGTCCGCTTCCGAGGTATCGACGGGCAGCTTGTGCTCGAAACTCTCCATGCCCGCCGCCACGGTCTGCTTGCCCTTGTTGCGGACATAGACCTGGCTGGCCGGATCCTCGCCCACGAGCACGACCGCGAGGCCTGCCTTGCGACCGGCCTTCGCCTCGAAATCGGCGGCGACGGTAGCGATGCGGGTGCGCAGGCCTTCGGCAAAGGCCTTTCCATCAATAATGGGGCCGTCGATGATGTTCGCTGCGGTCATGTCAGGCATAGGCCATCGGCTGGAGGATCATGATGATCACGTTGAGGCTGATGATCAGCACCATCGGCGAGAAGTCGATCCCGCCGGTATTGGGCATGATCCGCCGGATCGGGCCGAGGATCGGATCGAGCAGCGCATTGAGCGCGCGCCAGATCGCCTCGACGAAGCGGTTGTGCAGGTTCACCACGTTGAAAGAGATCAGCAGGCTGAGCACGAACTGGACGAGCACGAGCGTGGTCAGGATCTGGACGAGGTAGATAAGGGCGTTGATCACACCGCCGAGCATGGGCGTGGGGCCTTTCTGAGGAATGAAGCCTGCGCCTGATAGCCGAGGCAAGGCGGGTGGAGCAAGCGCGGGAACGGGTCCGGATGGTTCCGGCCCTTTACCGCAACACTCGGTTACAGAGCCGCCGTCCAAACCATCACCGGGTTACGGTGGACATCCGTTCGATACGCCAGTTGAGCTGCTGCTCGCTAGCGCCCGGCACGTCGTTGACGCGGCGCAGGACGATGCTGCCCCGGCGCGAGGGGCGGTCGTCGGCGAAGTCGAGCACGACCGGCGCCTCGTAATAGATCGAACCGGCCGCCGTGCTGGTATCGCCCCGGCCGAGCGCGATCCGGGGACCGGCATCGCCGCCGAATTCCTCGGCAAGGCGGTTCGGCGTCATCTGTGCGTCGAGGGTCCAGGCCTTGGCCGCATCGTCCCAATCGCCGATGCGCAGGGCATTGATGTAGTAGCGCAGAACCCGCTCGGGATCGCGCCGCTCGCCCAGCGCGGTCTGGTCGAGCTGGGCCGCGAGACCGCTCTGGGCGGCTTCGGACGCGTCTCCGCTGGGTTCTTCCGAAGCGGCGATAGCCTCGCTCGCCGCCATCGTCGCATCGCTGCTGGGCTCGGCTATCGGTTCCCGGTTGCACGCGGCGAGCAGGAGAGCGAGGGCCGAAACGGCGCTGGCGATGACGACGGTATTACGCATGGGGCTTGAAACGCCTTTCAGCCGGATAGTTCCTCTTGCAGATCGGTTCAGCCCGCCCGGATCAGCGTGCCTGCACCTTCCTGCGTGAATATTTCCAGCAACATGGCATGGGAAACCCGCCCGTCAAGCACGACGGCCGCCTCGCAGCCCGCCTCTACCGCATGGATGCAGGTTTCGAGCTTGGGGATCATGCCGCCCGTGATCGTGCCGTCCTGCTGGAGCTTGACGATATCGGACGGCGTCAGGTCGGTCAGCAGTTCGCCCTGCTTGTCGAGCACGCCGCGCACGTCGGTGAGCAGGAACAGGCGCGAGGCACCCAGCGCCGCGGCGACAGCACCGGCCATCGTGTCGGCATTGATATTGTAGGTCTGGCCGTCCTCGCCCGGCGCGATCGGGGCGATGACCGGAATCATGCCCGCCGCCGAGATCGTCTCGATCACGCCGATGTCGATCTTCGCAGGCTCGCCCACGAAGCCGAGATCGACGACGCGCTCGATATTGCTGTCCGGATCCTTGGCGGTGCGCTGCACCTTGCTCGCGGTGACGAGGCCGCCGTCCTTGCCGGAAATCCCCATGGCCTTGCCACCGGCTTCGGCGATCCAGCCGACAATTTCCTTGTTGATGACGCCCGAGAGCACCATTTCGGCGACTTTGGCGGTTTCCTTGTCGGTCACGCGCAGGCCATCGATGAAGCGCGATTCGACGCCCATGGTCTTGAGCATGGCGCCGATCTGCGGGCCGCCGCCGTGAACGACCACGGGGTTGATGCCCACGGCCTTGAGCAGGACCACGTCCTCGGCGAAATCTCGCGCCAGTTCGGGATCGCCCATGGCATGACCGCCGTACTTCACGACGAACGTGCGACCGGCATAACGCTGCAAGTAAGGCAGCGCATCGACGAGCGTCTCGGCTTTCGAGAGCATGGCGGGATCGTGCGGAATCGGCATGGGGCGCTATTAGACCCCCTGCTCAGAATTTAAAGTCAGTTTCCCGCACCAAACCGCCAAATTATTTCACGCTCCGTCGAGTTTCCGACCGAGCTTCACGAAGAGCCAGATGAACGGCGGCACCATGATCGTCGAGAGCACCAGCTTGGCGATGATCTGTCCGCCCATGATATCCCAGATCGGCAGCACGCCCGCGAAGGAGATCGTGATGAAGATCAGCGTATCCACGACTTGCGACAGCAGGCTGGCGATCCAGGCGCGCAGCATCAGCATCCGTCCTTCGCTTCCGGCGGAAAGCCGCGCGAACACCGTGACGTTGAGTGTCTGCGATACGCCATAGGAGACCAGCCCGGCGAACTGCATGCGCGCGCCCTGGCCGAGGAGGCGGGCATAGGCGTCCTGGTCGTCCCAGAACGGGGCAGGCGGGACGACGTGGATCACCAGCGTCAGCAGGCTCATGGAGACGATCAGCGGAATGAAGCCGAACCGCACCAGCCGGTTGGCCACCGTTGTGCCGTGCAGTTCCGCCACCGCGCTGGACAGCACCACGAGCAGCAGAAACGCGAAGATTCCCGATTCGACCGCGAGGTCTCCCAGCACCGGCCACTGGCCGAGCGAGGCGATCTTGATACCCAGAACACCCGCCAGAACGACCAGCCCGCCATAGAGCGTGGAGAACACGAACATGGAGCGGGGAATGGTGATGGCGCGGGATTGCGCGCTTGCAGGGGCTTGCGGTTCCATGACGATGCTCTAACGGGCGCGGAACAATTGCACTAGCCGTCATGGATGCGCCCCTCTAGGTTTGCGCACAGATTCAGCACGTATTTTCGGAGAAATGGGCACGATGCACGTCGCCTACAGCCTGCTCGGCATCGTTCTCATCATGGCCGTCGCCTTTCTTCTTTCCTCCAACCGCCGGGCGATCCGCCTACGGGTGGTGGGTGCAGCATTCGCCTTGCAGGCCGGTCTGGCCGCGCTCGTGCTCTACGTTCCCCTCGGCAAGGACCTGCTCGGCGGCGCGGCTTCGGGCGTGGAAAGCCTGCTCGGTTATGCCCATGCCGGGGTGAACTTCCTGTTCGGCCCGCTCGCCAGTCCGGAAATCGGCGGTCGCAGCTTCGCGATCTCGGCCCTGCCGGTCATCATCTTCTTCGCCTCGCTGATCTCGATTCTCTATTATCTCAAGATCATGCCGCTGGTGGTCCGCTGGATCGGCGGCGGGCTCGAAAAAATCACCGGGATCAGCAAGGTCGAGAGCCTTTGCGCCGCCTCGAACATCTTCGTCGGCCAGAGCGAGGCGCCCTTGGTGATCCGCCCCTACCTCGCCGGCCTCAATCCCTCACAGTTGTTCTGCGTGATGAGCGTGGGCCTGGCGGGCGTGGCGGGCACGATCCTGGCCGCCTATGCCTCGATGGGCATTCGCATCGACTACCTCGTGGCCGCCGCCTTCATGTCGGCGCCGGGCGGCATCTTCATGGCGAAGATGATCATGCCCGATCCGCGTCCAGTCGCGGGTGACGAACTGGACGTCCACGAGGGCACCCTGCCCCCGGCAGGCGCCGCCGCCGCCGCGCTCAACCGCACCGACGTGACCCACCTGCCCGGCGTCCATGTCGACGAACCCGAAGCGGTCGAGCATGAAGAGGAAAAGCCCGCCAACATCATCATGGCCGCCTCGCAGGGCGCCCAGACCGGCGTGAAGCTGGCGGTTGCGGTCGGCGCGATGGTGCTCGCCTTCGTGGCGCTGATCGCGCTCGCCAACGGCCTCGTCGGCTGGATCGGCAGCCTGTTCGGCTTTGCCGACGTGACCTTCCAGGGCCTGCTCGGCTATATCTTCGCCCCGGTCTTCTACCTGCTTGCCACGCCCGACTGGCACGAGGCGATGCAGGCCAGCAGCCTGTTCGGCAGCAAGATCGTGCTCAACGAGTTCGTCGCTTTCATCGACCTCGGCCAGATGACCGCGCTGTCCCCGCGCACGGTGGCCGTCGTCACCTTTGCGCTCTGCGGCTTTGCCAACTTCTCCTCGATCGCGATCCAGATGGCGGTGACCGGCAGCCTCGCGCCGAACCAGCGCCCGATCATCGCCCGCCTCGGCGTCCGCGCCCTCTGTGCGGGCAGCCTGTCGAACCTGATGAGCGCCGCGCTGGCAGGCCTGTTCCTCGGGCTGGCCTGAACCACCGCTCGCCACTCAGGCCACTAGGCAAGCCAAAAACCAATCCGGCGCCCCCGCGAAGGCGGGGGGCCCGCTTCATTCCGCCACGCCGCAAGTACAAGCGGGATCCCCGCCTTCGCGGGAATGACGGGTTTGGTATAAGATTGAGGAACAGGCACCGGCTCGATAGCCCAACCCCACTCCCTTTATTGCCTCTTGCCCCGCGCAGCCTATATCGGGGGCATGACCATGACCGATCCGCGCTCGCTCCTCTATCGCCAGCTTTCGCCCGAGGACGCCCAGGCGCTCGCCGCCGAGACCTTGCGCAATTGCGAGGACGGCGAACTCTACATGCAGTTCATGGCCACCGAGGCTTTCGGCTTCGA
>PJUE01000928.1_pt1 | contig 12392 bp, 12 predicted proteins | sample 1512171 | NCBI WGS metagenome assembly PJUE01 (sample SAMN08177674, study PRJNA422409) | Feces metagenome, whole genome shotgun sequencing project. | isolation source: Chicken feces (3) enriched on wood chips: alkali lignin treatment | host: Gallus gallus | place: USA: Madison | collected 2015-01-15
CCTCATCGTAAAGCGACGGCCGCGTTCCCTCATGCCCCCCGCCGCGCCCGGACGAGGCATTTCCGCCTCCCCGGCCCCTGCCGGAACAAGCTTCGCCCTGAACCTGATCTTGCGGCCTCGCGCGTTGCGGGACCTTGCGATTGCTGCGCATGTCTCACCTCCTGCACTGCCCAAAAAACCCACCATGGGCCTCCCCCGGAAAGGCGGGGGGTGGGCGGCACGGACGACCGACAGGGCCCGCGCTAAGCGGCGCCTGCACCTGAAAGGCCGGAACGGAAGTGGAGGAGCCGCGACGCAGGAGCGGCTTGCAGGGGACGATGGCGGGCCCAGACGGTTGTCGAGCCCGCACCCCGACTTTCATCGGGAGAGGCTCACAAATGGTGCCGCGCGCGGGCGCAGCCTGCGCGCGTCCACATCGAGGCGGGGCATGCCCCGCCGACCCCGCGCCAGCGATCGTCACCGAAGGCCGAGACCCTCAAAAGGGGCTCGGTGCCCTGCGAGCGGTTAAAAGGGCGGTCAGCCCGCCGCGAGCGGCATAGAGCGCGATCGCACCGGATGGGGCGAGGCGCCGATTGCTACTTTGAGCCCGGTCACCCTCCTCAGGCCAACACCGAGGCAATGACCGATGAGCATCAATATGCGATCGCCACAAGAAGCCGGTCCGCCGACGCCAGAGCAGACCTTAACCTGACTGCGTCAGTCCACCCGTTCCAGGTTATTGGTTGACGGCATTTCCCGGGTCATCAGGTGATTTCCCCTGATTGAACAATGCTCTAGCGACGGACCATATAACTGACTGACGGAAAGAGAGTTTACAGCAGTCCCTGGGCCAGTCTCTGTGGTAACAGAGCCAAGCTTTCTTTCAGCAAACCGCACTCAAATGTGAAGCCAGAACGAAAAGCGAGCTCGGATTAAAATCTCGCAAGGCGAGTTGCACGCCGATCCCGCCATGATACCTTCGGTGCCGGCTGCGGCAGCACGGAAGGTCGTGCCGCTCAAGCAACCGTTTCGGCGGTGCGATCGGGCGTCTGAGAAGCGGCCGATAGCCGGTGTCGAGTCCGGTCCGCAGCTACATGTAGCTCCCGAAAAAGCAGGGCGGAAGAACGCAATCTGGTGCCCGCACCCGCACTGATGCGGACCCGCAGGCCAGCCGACAGACTTTTTCCCGAGGCCGCAGCGCTCACGGTAATCCCAGCAAGCGCCGGGGCGCGGGAGGGCAGATGGCCCACCCGCGTCCGACTTCAGGCCCCCGCCCGATGTTACTGGTAGGACACGAAGCGCTGCAGTTCGTTCGAACGCTCGTTGTTCATGCGAGCTTCGCAATAGAGACGTGCGGTTTCCCGCTCCGTCGGCTCGATCGACTGCTGGGCTGCCTGGAGGCGGCACTCCGCCCCCTTGCGCTTGATCCAGGCACGCTGGATCGGCAGGAGCTGGTCCCGCTCATAGTCGGGGATCGAATTCCAGACCGCATTGATCGACTGTTCGGCAAGCTGGTTGGTGGCCTTGGCCTCCTGAAATCCGGCCTGTCGCTGGTCTGCCTCGGCGTTCTCGGTGAAACGCTGTTCTGCCTCCGCCGCGTTCTTCTCGTCCTGCTTGGCCTGCTCCAGATGCTTGCGGAACAAGCTGGAGCCGACGACGGCGCTCAGGAAATCATAAGCCGACTTGCCGTCCTCGATCTCCGCATAGACCTTTTTCCCATCATCGGTCGGCTGGACCGTGAAATCGAGATCGAGGCGGAAGGCATTCGCGTCGCGCTCCGCATTGATCTTGTCGGCATGCTTGCCAAGCGAATCCATTGAAAGCAGTTCGAGGACCTTCGACGCGTCTGTCAGCATCTGCTCCGGGAAGGTGAGTTTCAATTTGCCCGCGCAGAACTTCTTGGTGCTGTTCGGGTCCTCCTTGGACGTACGAACATCCTCGAACGCATACTTCACCTGCCCCAGGGATGCGCGGATCTTCGACTTCGAGATACCATCGATGTTGGATTCCTCGGCGCCTGTGGCGATCTGTCCTTCGACCTTCTCCTTGATCAGATCGATGGCGGTGGCCTGGCCGTCAGGATTCAGGCAGTCGACCTTGGCATTGAACAGGCCGGACACGGCATCGCAGCCCGTGAGATAAACACTGGCCAGAAGAAGCACGGCAATACGCTTGATCACATAACCCCCCGTTTTGAATCAGCCTGTGCGATTAACCCTGAGATTGTTACGAATCCCCTATCAACAGCCATCATCCGGCGTGCTTCAACGGTAAAGCGGTAAGGATAATGATTACAATTACCGTCACAACTCAGGATCGACACTACGGCTCATCCCTCCAGTCAAAAGTACCGATCAGGATCCGCACTAAGCTGACCGTTGGAACTTGTTAACTGTGAAGCATCGCGGAATCTGGAACACCCGAGTGATGTTCGAGACCGAGGAACGCAGCACCGCCAAGTTGGACTGGCGGGCTATGACGCTCACCGGGGTTTACGGCCCGGCCGCGAAAATGTTGCTGCAACGTGACCGGGATCACAGCCCGTTAAACAATTGCGGCTAGAGGCGGCGGCAGGGGTACATTTCAAACCGGGGGTTTCCATGAAGTTTGCAGGTAGCGCTCTTGCGCTGACTTTTTGCTGCGCGCTGAGCGCGCCGGCCGTAGCTGCACCCAAGGTCGTCATCCAGCCCGTGCAGCAGGCGAATGAAAGTATCCGCTACAACCACGGTGCACCGACCGTCGACATATTCTCGCAGGGCGGCTCGGTCCAGGTCCGGCCTGCGCCGATGGACCATGGCAGCCTTGCGTTCAACATCGCCGTGTTCAACGACGGCACCCAGAGCGCGAATATCGACGTCAGCAACTTCTCGCTCACCTCGCAGGATACCACGGTAGGAGCGTTTTCCGTCGATACCCTGGAGAAGAAGGCCAAGAGCCGCGCAGCGTGGTCGCAGGTAGGCCTCGCCCTTGCAGGCGGACTGTCGGCAGCCGCGGCCGCTTCGCAGCGCGACACCTACCGCAGCACATTCCATACGCCTCGCGGCGTCTATCGCAGCTACTACAGCGCGCCTAGCACGGTCGGTCAGATCCAAGCCGCAGCGATCGTAGCCGGAACCGGCGTCGGCATCGCCGCGATCCAGAACCGCCTCGACAGGACCCTCGATGAACTGGGCGAGCAGATCATCCAGATGAGCACGGTTGATCCGCACGAAAGCTACGCGGGGAAGATCGTCTTCGAGAAGGTGAAGCTGGCCAAGCTACCCATGCAGGTGACGGTCGTCGTCGACTGGAACGGCCAAAAGTATCCCTTCACCTTCCAGATCGCCAAGCCGGGCACCCCGGCTCCGCCGTTCCGTCCCGCGGTCATCGAAACCGAGCCCCAACCGGCGGCGGTTGTCGATACCTCACCCCTTGCCGCCATGCAGTCACCAGACGCACCCGGCGGCACATCGGCTTCGTCAGCGGCACACGCACCGGATGCCGCCGTCGATGGACCCGTCGTCGCCCTGCCTGCTGCAAAATCCGTTTCGCTCTGACAACATAGCCGTAACCGGGCCGGCGAGGCATGCCCGCCGGCCATGTAGCGAAGGACATACCGGCAATGATGACGCCGGATGATATCTGGAACCGTGATGGCACCGGAAAACGGCAGGAAGGCCTTCGCGGTTCAGGCCGAGGAGTATCTGACCGCCGGGAAAAGCGAACGCGAAGTGGCCGATCTCAGCCTCCTGCCCCTTTCTTCATGAGCTGGCGGTAGCCGCCCGCCGCCATCGCCCGCGCCTCGCGGGCCAACCTGCGCACGCGCGAGCGAAGCGAATCCGAGCCTTGCGCCGGACAGCCCTGGCCACGCGCTTCGCCGTAGAGCGCTTCACAGAGTTCGGCGAGGCTGGCTCCTTCTGCAAGGCCATCGTGAACCCGGAGCATGTCCGTCAGACGTGCCATCTTGGGATCGGGCGGAAAGAGTGAGGCGATGAAGCGGCGATGTGTGCAGATTGCCAGCAGTCGGCGCAGCGGCAGGACACGCGGTCGCAGTGCGCTGATGCCTTCCAGATGATAGCGCAGGACCACAGGCCCCTTCCTCAGCGACCCACCGACAACATCCAGCCGGATCCGCCGATAGCCGTCGCTGATCACGCTATACTCGCGGCTGTCGGCGCCGCCGGCAATCGAGAGCCATCTGGCGAACTGTGCAGGATCGATCGCATCAGCCGCGCCGTACCGCGAAGGCAGGGCTTCAACCTCAATCGTGCCGGGATCGAGGTCGGCCGACCAGATAAGCTTGGCCCCGGGGCCGGCCACCTCGGGGGCTTCGGCGAAAGTGGAGCCCCCAGGCTTTTGCGGCTCCTCCGTCCCAGCCGGAACGGGTCACGTCGTTCGCGCGCGCATACCATTCGATGTAGCCCGGATCGCGGCGTAGCCATTCCCAGGCGAGTGCCGCGCGATCGATCGAGACCAGCGAGCGGTATGCGTGAGGATTACGCCACCCTGAGAGCGAGCGCTCATTTGCGCCTCCATCGGCAGAATCTTTCCCTTTCCCCTTACTCATGACATTTTTGTTGCAGATTGTGTCTTGCCGCAGCGCTCGCGCCCCATATGATCCGCGTCATCAAAAAACGCGAATTTCACCCCGAAAGAAGGCCGGGCGCGAATTCGCCCGATTATGCAAGGGACGGTTCGGCGCTGAGAAGGGGCTTGAGACCCCGCGGCGGGCCGGGACGGCGTATGGGCATTGCAAAGGCTTACAAGCACTTCAAACACCGGATCGAAACCGCAACCGATCTCGCTGAGCTGGATAAGGTGATGGCCGAGGTAACAAAGGCGATCGGTTTCGACTTCTATGCGATAGGCCACCATGTCGATTGGGGAGACGGCGAGAAGGAGGCGGTACGGCTCTATAACTATCCCGAGGAATGGGTAGAATTCTACGATGGGCATCACCTCGGCGGGCTGGATCCGGTGCACCGTGCGGCCAGCCGGACGGATGAGGCGTTCCTCTGGAGCAAGGCGGCCGAATACATCGAGTTCAGCAGCCGTGACCACAGTCATATGCAATTGGCCGAGCAGCACGGGCTCGGCCAGGGTTTCACCGTACCCACCCATGTTCCCGGCGAATTCCAGGGATCCTGTTCCTTCGCGGCCACGCAGGGGCGTGTGTTGCGCGAAGACAGCCTCCTCTTGGCAAGGCTGATTGCCCCCGATGCCTTCAAGGCCGCCAAGGCGCTCATCGGGTATCGCGGGATTGCCGCGCACTTGCGGGGGCCAGGGCTTACTCCACGGCAACGCGAGTGCCTCACCTGGGTGGCTGCCGGCAAGACCGATTGGGAGATCGGGCAAATCGTCGGCATCAAGGAACGGAGCGTCAGAAAGCATGTCGAAGATGCCATGAAGCGTTTGGGAGCGGTGAGAAGGCCGCAGGCCGTGTCGCTCGCCCAACTCGGGGGGATGATCAGCTAGCAGTAGCTGCCCTACCCATCATGGTGGCGATTCCGACAATATCGGCAGCGCCAGACCGCAGACACGATCGCGAACCTTTTCCTCAGGGAGGCGCGAAATGATCCACTGTTTGCCCAACGCAGCCGGCGCTGCCGAACAGAATATCCTGCGAGGCATGTTCGAAGCGCGAAAACGCGTTTTCATCGATCTGCTTCGCTGGGATTTGCCGGTTATCGCCGACCGTTTCGAGGTCGATCAGTTCGACATGCAGTGCGCCACCTACGTCGTGGTCAGCGGCGCCCGCGGCGAGCACCGCGCATCTGCACGCTTGCTGCCGACGACCGAGCCGCACATTCTCGACAGTCTGTTCGCCGAGCTCTGTGACGAGGCGATCCCGCGTGGGCCGACAACGATGGAGATCACGCGCTTCTGCCTCGAGCGCACCTCGTGCGCGGCACAGCGGCGACTGGACCGGGATGCGCTGATCCACGCGCTGGTAACCTTCGCGCTCGAAAACGGCATCGAACGGTTCACAGGCGTCGCCGAGGCGCCTTGGATGCGCCAGATCCTGGCGTTCGGCTGGCGGTGCCGGCTGCTTGGAGCTGCGAAGAAGATCGGCGCCGGCACGCTTGCCGCCATGCTGATCGAGATCGACGAAGACACTCCCACGCTGCTCACGCGCTGCGGTCTCCACGCGCCGGCCGTGCTTCAGGAGACGAGCGATGCGCTCTGACGTAGACCAATCTCAAGCAATCGCCTCGCAACTGCTCGGCAAAGGGTATTGCGTCGTTCCCGGCGCGATGCCGGTCGAGGATGTCGAGGCCATCGACCGGGACCTCGCGCCGGCTTTCGCGACCACGCCGTTCTGCACCGGCGGTTTCTACGGAAACAGGACGCGCCGGTTCGGCCGGCTGCTTCTGCGCTCGCGGCACGCCGAGCGCTTCATCCGGCACCGGGCAATCCTGGGAGCCGCCGAGCAGATCCTGGCGCCCGGCTGCGACACCATCCAGCTCAACCTGACCCAAGGGGTCTCCATCCATCCCGGCGAACTCGCGCAGATGCCGCACCGCGACCAGGACATGTGGCGGCTCGGAGCCCGTCCCGGGGAATGCCTGGTCAATGTCATGTGGCCCTTCACCCCCTTCACCCGCGATAATGGCGCGACCCGGGTCTGGCCTGGCAGCCACGGCCTCGCCGCCCATGAGGATCCGCCGGTCGGCGCCGGCCCTGCAGGCGAAGGTGTCGCGGTGGAAATGCAGCCGGGTGATGCCTTGCTGTTCCTGGGTTCGACATTGCACGGCGCAGGCGCAAACCGCACCGACCGCGTCAGGCGAGGAATGATCGCAGGATACTGTTTGGGCTGGCTCAAGCCCTACGAAAACCAGTGGCTTGCCTATCCGCCCGCGATTGCCCGAGGCTTCTCGCCGGAACTGGCGGCACTCGTCGGCTACCGTCAACACAGGCCCAATCTCGGTAATCACGAGGGCCTCTGCCCCTCGGTCCTGCTCGGCAGCGAGACGCATCGGCCGCAGGGCGCAAAAGACGCGCTGCTACCTCATCAGGCAGCGGCGATTGCAGAATACGCCGCCGGTCAAAGGTCGGGGCGGTGAACGCCGGTCCGCGCTCGGCGCAGGCTTACGAGGACTTGAAACGGCTGCTTCTGTCCGGCGTGATTGCGCCGGGCGAACGGCTTGACCCCGCCAGACTGGCAGAAGAGCTGATCGCCGGCGTTACGCCCATCCGCGAAGCTCTGCTGAGGCTGGTGGGCGAACGCCTGGTCGAGATACGGCACAACACGGGCTTCCACTTGCCGGTGCTCACGGAAACGATCCTTGTGGATCTCTACCGCATCCATTTCGAACTTCTCCGCCTTGCGCTGGGCTCGCCGGCAATGAAGGAGGCGGCGTTCGAGGTTCCGGCGCCCGCCCTGACATACGGCGACAACGCGGCGAATCTGTTCCTCGCCATAGCCGCCGCTTCGCAGCGCCCGGAGCTTATCTCTCAGCTAAGAACAATCAATGATCGGCTGGCAGCGACCCGAACAGCTGAAGCGCAGCTCTTTTCCGACACGGCCGATGAATTGAAATCAATTAATCACGAAATGGATACACCAAGTATCAACCTAACGAGGTCACTAAGAAGTTACCACAGCAAGCGCATTTCAGTCGCCCGCCTGTTAGTCTCGGCTACATACGGAAATTAATAAGGTTGTACAGCCGGATAACCTTGAATATAGAATCATTATAAATTTTTTATAATTCACGCTTCGAGTCACCTTGTTTCAACCGCAACGTCGCGGTGCTTCAAAAAAGGAGACTGAAATGGAACGTGAAGACATCGTCATCGACCTGGGCTCCGCCAGCGTGGAAACCAAGGGTCCCGTCGGCCAGGGCAACGACATCGTCCTTGCCCTTGAACAGCCGGGCCTGTCGGACGACTGACGCAAGAGGATGCGCGGCACCGGTCGCGCATCCTTTTTTGTCTGCCCCCGCTGTTCGGACATTGGACAATGACATCATCTCTTCGCGACGGCCTGTCATTTTGCTTGCTCGGCGATCGCATCGTCTTTCTCGACTTGCCGCAGGACCGCTATTTCGGCCTGGCACCCGGCGTCGAGGAAGTGTTCAAGCGGGCCATCGCGGGCGATCCGCTGACCGCGCGCGAACGCGCCCTCCTTGGCGCAGCCCGCGTCATCAAGGCCGGCGACACGCCGCTGTCTTTGCATGCTTGCCAGGCGGCGACACCTCGTCGCAGCATCTTCGAGCATAGATGCGGACGTTCCCGCAGCCGCGAGATCGCTGCCTTTGCATGGCAACTGCTTCGCGCTCGCCTGAACCTGCGGTTCCGCGGCCTTCCTCGAACGATGGAGGGAGTAGTCCGCCGCAAGCAGGATGCGGCGGCTGCCGCCGTCAACCACACCGGCGCCGAACAGGTGCTGGCTCGGGCCGCCGAAGCGCAGCACAAGTGCGCCAGGATCTTCGGTTCGCATGACCTTTGCCTGCCTTACGCGATCGCGCTTGCCGATCTCCTCTTCGCACAGGGTGTTCCAGCCGAAATCGTCATTGCCGTCGGCATGCCGCCCTTCAGGGCCCATGCCTGGGTGCAATCGGGTGACATTCTCGTCAACGAACGGCTCGATATCGCTGCAGACTACACCCCGATAGCGGTGCTGTAGTGGTTCGGTACCTCATTGCCCTTGGCGCCGATCCGGCCGCGCGGGAGCATCTTCGAAGCGAAGGCCTTACGGCGGGGCTGTCCATCGTCCTCGACCACGACGCCTTGCTGGTACTCACCGATTTCCCAGCTCAAACAATCCGGTGCGACGCACAAGGCAGCATAATCGGGACGCTTTACGCGCGCGAGACCGGGCGCACAGTGCGCTCGCTGCCAGCGCGAGAGCGCGAGCTCGTGATCCTTACCGAAGGCAAGCATCTCGTCGAACATTACTGGGGCGATTACATCGCGCTGATGCAGCTTGCCGGCGGGGTGAAGGTGCTGCGAAGCCCCTTCGGCGCCCTCCCCTGCCTTTATCGGACCGGTTCCGGATATGCGGCTATCGCTTCCGACATCGAGACCCTGCGGATCGGCGCCGACCGCGCATGGTCGATCGACTACAGCGAAGTGGCGCGGCAATTGATGCTGGGCGACTTGCGGGGGCGGCAGACATGCCTCCAGGGAGTAAGGGAAGTCCGCGGCGGCGAAACGGCGCAGTTTCGCAGCGGCTCTCCAGACCATCAGATCCTGTGGTCGCCATGGGACCACCTCAAGGCAGGCGATGAACATTCAGATCTGCATGAGGCCGCCGAAGGCATCCGCGAGCAGGCCATCCGCTGCATCCAGGCGAAGACCCAGGGGAGGCGATGCCTTGTCATGCTGTCGGGCGGCCTTGATTCTTCCATCGTGGCGGCCTCGCTTTCTGTTGGCGGCCACGATTTCGCATGCCTGAATCTGGTTGCGCCGGCAGCGGCAGGCGATGAGCGTGTCCACGCGCGCGCCGTTGCCCGCCATCTGAATCTCGAACTTGCCGAGCGGCAGATGACGGAAGGCTCGATGCGGCTGGACGATCTCGTTGCCGCAGCGTTGCCGCGGCCCGTGGCGCGAAGTTTCGAGCAAAGGCTCTACCGTGAGGCCGGCCAGATTGCAGACGACCTTGGCTGCAACGCGATTGTCGACGGCGGCGGCGGTGACAGCGTGTTCTGCTCGCTTCAGTCCGCATCGCCGGCCGCAGATTGCCTGCTGGATCGCGGCAACTGGCGAGCATTCTGGCACAGCTGCAACGAGATTGCCGATTTAACCCATGCCTCGACCTGGCGAGTGGCCCGGAAGGCCGTTCGGCGCGCCTGGGAACGATCGCGCCCGTATCGATGGCCGGTAAACGGACTGATGCTTTCACGGGAAGCGAAGGCACTCATCCCACAGGCCATCGATCACCCATGGCTAGTGGCAGGGTCGCCACCACGCCCCGGGCAGTCGGCTCGAATGGCCCAGCTCATCGGCGCGCAGAGCTTCGTTGAAGATGGCCCGCACGGCGCAAAGTCAAACGTCCTATCACCCCTGGTCAGCCAGCCTTTGGTCGAGCGGTGCCTTTCGGTCCCACCATGGCAATGGATCGAGCGCGGATGCAATCGGGCCCTCGCCCGCCGCGCCTACGCGCCCCTGCTGCCTCCCGAGATCGCCTGGCGACGCAGCAAGGGCATCCCGGATAGCTACATAGTGAAACTCTTTGAAGCGAACCGGAAGTTCCTTCGCGAGACCTTGCTTGGCGGGCTCCTCGCCGCGGAAAAAGTGATCGACACCGCAGCGGTCGAGGCAGCGCTGAACGATCCGACCCCATTCAGGGGACAGGAATGCAGCCGGATCGTCAGGCTGGCGGATACGGAAATGTGGGCGCGCGGGATCACGGGCTGACCGGGCCGCTCGGCTTCGATGCCTTTCGGCGCAGTTCACGCCATCGGGCATACTGCTCTCGCTTCTCGGCAGCGGGATCCTCAAGATCGCGCAGCCAGAAATTGAACCAGTCGATGTCGCGATTGTAGACCGACAGCCGATGTGCGGGTTGCCACTTGTTGTGATACTCGTTCGGAAAGACAAAGACTTCCAAGGGCTTTCCGGCTTCCGTTAAAGCGCCGATGGCAGGTAGTCCGAGCAAAGCTTCGCGATCCGCCACTTGCATGAGGATTGGGGTATCGATCTTGCGCGCATTGACCGTGAGCGAGATCGGCTTCCAGTATTCCCTGTCATTGTCGACCGATGGCGGTATCCCGCGGCGGAGGTTCTCTGCCCCCCAAGCGAACCCACCAAGTACCGGCTGGGTCAGCAGGTCATCGCAGCAGGTACTCATGGCGGCGACCTTGAATCGCCTGGAGTTTATCAGTGCGTATTCGACCGTTGAAGCGCCATCGCTGAGACCGCTGATGCCAATGCGCTCCGGATCGATCATGCCGGTCGCGACGGCGGCATCAAGACCCGCCTCTATGGCTGACAGAGTATTCTTGCGATCGGCCCAGTCGTTCCAGTCGGCAGCACGGCCTTCCTCGAAGGTCTTGATGGACGGGTCCTGGCTACCGATCGTCGGCGGGCGTTCGAAGCTCAGCACGGCAAGCCCTTTGGCAGCCATCGGATAGATCGGATAGTCGTCCCCGATCCCGCCCCTCAGAAAGCCGCTGCTGCGGTACTGGACGACGACCAGCGGCAACTTGCTCTTGCCGTCGTAGTGCGGCGGAAGCACGAGGTCCCCCCAGGCAGGAAAGCCGCGCTCGCTGGTGAATTTTAGACGAGTCACCCTGCCGAGATCGAGACGCGCGATTTCCGGATTTGGATCGAAGATGAGGCGGCTCCGCCCCGACGCAAGGTTGACCCCCATGATGCGCCGGGGCGTGGCGGCGTTCTCGCGGCCGCATATCAGTTCTTCTCCGGCGATAATGCAGCCCGTCAGGGCATCGGTCGTACGCAGGATGGTGGTAAGACGGTTTGAAGCTGGAACCCAGCGGTAGATCACATACTCTTCGCTGTTCCACCCCTCACGGCCGAGGAAGATCACTGCCTTGCCTGCCTGGTCCCAGAACAGCCGGCTAATCTTGCCGGTACAGCCGTCCGCTTTGCAGGCGATGTCCTTGCCGCCGGCAAGCCTCGCCCACACCCGTCGTTTCGCGAAAGGACGCGTGTCCACTTTTGCCGTCCACGCGAGACCGTCTTTTGGACCACGCACGGAAAGTTCGTATGGACCGCCGACAGCCGGCGGGGGATTGATGGCACGCTCCTCCTCGGGCGAGGCGGGACGTACATCCCGGCCGGCCAGATCCACGACGAAGCTGCGCCGGACCAGATCCGACGCCCATGGCTGTGGCTCCCAGGACTGCATCGGCAGAATGGACTTGTCGTAAAGCCAGCCCGACGTGGCCTCGCGGGCAATTCTCCTTTTCCCCTCCTCTCGGCCCGGCCGGGTGAAATAGGCAAGAGCCCGGCCGCCGGGAAGCCAGGTGAATTCCTCGACATTGCTCGCTTCGCGCGTCAGGATCTGGGTCTCGTTGCCGTCGACGCGCGCGGCGACAAGCTGGACCACACCCTCGATTTCCTTGCGGTATGCGACCCAGCGGCCATCCGGCGACCAGGCAGGGACAATCGTGTCGGGAAAGCCTGACACGATATAGAGGTCGCGGTAAACCGAAGCGAGGCGAGGTATCGCTCCGCCCCGATCCAGTACCCGCGGCTCGCCGCCGCCGGTTCGCGACATGACGACCAGAGCCGAGCAGAATTCGTTGGTGGTCGGATCTCCGCGCGCAATGACAAAGGCAATGCTGCGACCGTCAGGCGACAGCGCGTAATGACTTTGCGGATTCGAGATCACTTCCGGATCGCCGACATCACGAAACCGGGCAAGATCCAGGGTGGTCATGGTCCGGGCCGGGCCTTCCGGCATGGACCCGGCACCAGAGGGCAGAAGATCGTCGCACGTGGCGTGCGCCTGGCTTGCACAGGCA
>PJUE01000929.1_pt1 | contig 12377 bp, 12 predicted proteins | sample 1512171 | NCBI WGS metagenome assembly PJUE01 (sample SAMN08177674, study PRJNA422409) | Feces metagenome, whole genome shotgun sequencing project. | isolation source: Chicken feces (3) enriched on wood chips: alkali lignin treatment | host: Gallus gallus | place: USA: Madison | collected 2015-01-15
TCCGCCGCCTGGTATCGAAAAACCAACCTGACATTCAGTGACGCCATCGGAGCTGTCCGTCTCCAACTCTGGGTCGGCGACATTAATCAACACTCCCCGCCGCACCCAGAACCGCACTATATTACCACAACCCGCCTAAAACGCATGGCTCAGGCACTATGCTTCGCTACCTGATCGTACAAAGCCGAGCTAAGGCTTTGTGTGGGTAACTTTATTTGCGATGGGCCAGGCAGCTGCCTTCAAGGCATTGGCAGCAGGTAAAATTATAGTATCTGGCACTCAAAATCTGTCCCTGTTTACGACACACTTTCAAAACGCTGCCGCATGTGTTCACTAGTGCAATTTCCGACCTCGTCGGCCCATTGTTGAAATGTGCCCATTTCGAGAGGGCGAGGCGGATGCCACTGGGGAAAATTGTATTTTTCGATGCGCAGAAGGGATACGGCTTCATTGCGCCCGATGATGGCAGCGGATTGCTTCGTTCACATATCCGCAGTGATCGCCTCGGGAATTTGGGATCTCGCGACCGGCCAGGCAATCGGATACGACCTGCTTGTCGCCCGCAATGGAAAGATTTCCGCCATCAACTTACATCGCCCTTGATAGGGCTGAGCGGGCATTTACCGCCAACGTCAAAACGCCGTACGATCAACGGATGCCGTTTTGGCTTTAGCCGAGAACGTCCGACTCAAGCCGGCACGCGTCGCATGCGTGACTGGCTGCTCCCGCCAGAACGCTCTTTCCCATTTCATCGAACGGTCGGTCCGTACAGCGCCCATTCCCGACGTACAGCAGCTCACGTGGCCAATCCGTAAGCGGTCGTTGTCGCCTCAATGCTCTTGCCGGTATCAAGCCAAAACGCGCCGGTCACAAGCGACCGGCGGGTTCCGCGACCCTCCGCGGGACAGGTGGTCACGGCATCAGCACCGTATCGACGACGTGAATGACGCCGTTGGACTGCATGACGTTGGCAATCGTGATCTTCGATGTGCCGCCCTTGGCATCGGTGAGGTACCAGGCGCCGTTCTTTTCCCAGGCCGTCAGGTTTTCGCCTTCGACCGTGGTCAGCATGGCCTTGCCGCCGTGCACCTTGGCCTTGGCCGCAATGTCCTTGGCGGTCAGCCGGCCGGGGACGACGTGATAGGTCAGCACCTTGGTAAGCGTCGCCTTGTTTTCCGGCATCAGCAGCGTGTCGACGGTACCCGCCGGCAGCTTGGCAAAGGCTTCATTGGTGGGGGCGAAGACGGTGAACGGTCCCGCCCCTTTGAGCGTGTCGACCAGGCCTGCGGCTTTGACGGCGGCGACCAGCGTGGTGTGGTCCTTGGAGTTGACGGCATTGTCGATGATGTCCTTGGACGGATACATCGCGGCGCCGCCGACCATCGGGTTCGCTCCCATGCTTGCCGCCACGATCGGCGCGCCCGCGGCTATCAGCGCCGCGCCTACGAGGGAAAGGGAGAGCTTCGTCAGAGGGCTTGTCATCAGGCTTCCTTCCTATGTCGCGCGTCCCAAGGCCGGGCGTGCATCACAGCTACGGAAGCGGGCGGCCTGCGGATGCGTCAGATCAGCGATATTTTTCCGGAAGCGACGGGCGCGGAACTGGGCGCGGCATGCGGCGCGCCAGTGGCCGGCTCCATCGTGACGGCCAGCGTGGCCCCTTCGGTCATGAAGGCGCGCAGGGGAGCATCCACCGAAACCTGGCTGTCGGCGTTGGCGGTGATCAGGCCCAGCGATCGCGGCTTCCCGTCGGCCGGGATGACCCATAGTTCGGGCGCGAGAGATCCCGGCTTCACCGCGGACGCGCGCAGCGAGAGGTTGCCGGTCGCCGGATCGAAGCGCGCGAGAACGACTGGCCCATCCGGTGCGCCAGTCATTTGCACGATTGCCACCGGCGCTGCAGAAGAGGGCGGAAGCGGCATGGAGGACGGCACAGGACGGAACAGCAGGACCAGTGCCAGCGAAGCGGCCGCGACGCCGGCTATCAAAGCGCTCGCGCGCCAGATGAGAAGCTGCCGCAATGGCCCTTCCTGCGGCGGGGCTGCAGGTTCGATCCTCGCGGCGATGCCGGCCCAGAGCGTGTCCGCAGGCGTAACTGGCGTATATTCGTCATAGAGCGACGCCAGCCGGTTCTGCCAGTCCTCGATCAGTCCCGGCGTGAACTCCGGATCGGCTTTCAACGCGCGCAGGGCGGCGGCACGCTCCTCCCCGTCCAACACGCCCAGCGCCAGCTCGGCGGCCAGACCGTCGCGTTCTTCGGCGGAGAGCGGCACTTCAGCCATCCCCGATGCACTCCTTCAGCCGCTGCATCCCGCGCCGGATCCAGCTTTTCATCGTGCCCAGCGGCACGGCCATGCGATCGGCAAGCTCTGCATAAGTAAGGCCGTCAAGGAAGGCCGCGCGGATGGCATCGCCATGGCTGCGTTCCAGCTGATCGATGCAATAGAGCAGGCGGGCGCGCATCTGGTCCCGCTCTATTACGCGGTCGGCTGGAAGGGCGCTGTCTGCCACGGTGCTGGCGGCCTCTTCCGGCACTGTGCCGGGGCGGAGCGAGGCACGGCGCCAATCGATTGCGGCATTGCGGGCAATCGCGCATAGCCAGGTGATCGGGCTGGCTCTCCCGGAATCAAACCTGGCTGCCCGGTTCCACACCTTGATATACACGTCCTGCAAAATGTCCTCCGCGGCGTCCCGATCTGCGGAGATACGCAAGCAAATGCCGAAAAGCTTCGCCGAGGTCATCTCATAGACGTCCCGAAGCGCAGCGCGGTCACGCGAGGCGACCCGCGCCAAGGCGGCGACAAGTTTCTGGCGCTCGGCATCTGGATCGCTCACGTCTGCAAGGTAACACGCTTGCGTCCTGCTTCAATCATCGCAGAAAGTCAGCGCTCCGACGGCGCGGTGAGACTAGGCGCCCCAATCCGTGTTGGCCGCCTCAGCCCGTTCGATGTCGTCGCAGATCAGGACGAGCCTGTTATGGTGATCCGAATACTGCACCAGAATGTTCACGCCGGCATTGGCCAATGCACATGAAATCGCCCCAAGTTGGCCCGGCGTTCCTTGCCTGAGCTTTCGGATGAGCGGCCGCTGCATGGCAACGGTTGAGATCCCCGCAGCGGCAGCGGCACCCCTCGCGACCTCGCCATTGCGGAACGGGAAGTGTGCGATCGCCTTGCCATTGCATTGGAAGACGCCGCCACCCTCGAATGGTACGCCGGTGCGGCCCATCGTTTCGCCCGGAGCCGCGAAGGCGCACGGGCGATCGTCGAGATGGAATTCCAGATCAAACACCGTGCGCGGGTCGCCGCGCGTGGCGCGACTGTCGGCGTGAGCCTCGCCTCGGCGGTCCATGCTGTAATCGCGCACGACGCCGGCAATCCGTAGGCGATAATCCGGGCGGCATGACAGCTACTTCACGTAGCAATCCGCCCTATCTCAGGCGCTCCGTCGCCGATGTCTCCATTCAAAAATCTGCCATTCCCAATGAAAGCAGACGGCGTATTCCGAAGACCTGCGTGCCTAGAAATCTATCCTTGAGTGCACTCATTTGCAGGATGATAAGCTGATTAGCGATCGGACAGCGTGAAGCGCCTCGACAAGCCATGATACAGCTTCTCCTTGCAAACGAGCTGCGCAGCGAACTCTCCCACTAAGGCCGCCGCTAGAAGCGGCATCATCAGTCCCCTGCTGGCAGTGGTTTCCGAAATGATGATCACTGCGGTCAGCGGTGCGCGAACCACGCCCGTAAAATAGGCTACCATGCCAAGAAGAACCACGGCGCCCGGAGCGTAGCCGGGCAAGATCGAGCGAAGCAGATCGCCGATTCCGGCCCCAATCGAAAGCGATGGCGCGAAGATACCCCCCGGCACACCAGAGATCGCGGTTGCAAGCGTCGTTATGAATTTTGCGCCCCCGAACCAGGCTGGGACGCTGCCGCCGCTGATGATGCTGCTTGCCGTATCGTAGCCCGTCCCCCAGGTCAGGCCACTGAAGCTACCAAGCACCGCAACGACGACCCCGCACGCACCGGCAAAGAGCAGCGGGCGCTCCCGAAGCCGAGCAAATGGCTCCCATTCGAACGTGCCTGAGGCCAGCATCAGCCGCGAAAACAAACCGCCGGCAAGGCCGCCAATAATGCCGGCCACGGGCGTTGCAATCAAAGCCTGTTTGAATCCGAGCGTCTGGTGCATGGCACCGAAATAGATGTAATCGCCCGCAATGCCGAGGCTGACCATACCGGCGATCAGCACAGCTGCCATGACGAGCAGGGTCATACGTTGCTCGTAAGCAGCCGCCAGTTCCTCGATCGCGAATGCCACCCCTGCAAGCGGCGTGTTGAAAGCTGCCGCGACGCCAGCAGCACCGCCGGCGATGTAAACCGAGGACTTCAGCGGGATCCGGAAAATCTTGTGTATGCGGCCCATCACAGCGGCCGCGATCTGAACGGTGGGTCCTTCTCTGCCGACCGAAGCGCCGATCAGCAAAGCGCCTATCGTGAGGAAGAACTTTACAGTGGCGGCACGCAGAGAAACAAGCGTCGAAAGAGCGGCTTCGGGATTCTTGGTCGCAGCCATGACCTGAGGAATCCCCGATCCCTTGGCAACCGGTGCAAAACTATTGGTGAGCCAGACGATAGCAGCAAACCCGAGCGGACTGATCAGCACGGGCGCCCACCACCAGTTGGCGTATAGCTCCCTAAATCTCGCGTTCGCCCAGTCGGCCAGCTCTGCAAAAAGAAGAGCGATCAATCCGATCAGAACCGCTCCGCCAACAATGGCAATGCGATGTCGCCAAACCTCCGCTTCGGGACCATGCCGACGAAAAATTATTCGCAGGCGGCGTAGCTGGAGTCGCTGAGATGACATCGCGAAGGTGAATCTCGAATAGCTGTCGGTGGGAGGCGGCTTCGCGCCACATGACGCTCAACCGGCTCGATGTCCACTTAGTAAGTCCGATATTTCTCCCGGCTCTCGATTGCTCCGCCTATCGCCGCTGCCCAGAACGGGCTGTTTATCAGGCCTGGCCTGCCACCTCCGGCGTAAGCAACCCATCGAGCCGTTCTAGCGCCGCCAGAATCATCGCCTGCTCCCACGACGCGAGGCCGGCAAAACCCTGGCTGAAGCGCATCTGCAGCGGAAACGGCGAGGCCTTCAGCTTTTCCCGGCCGAGTTCGGTGACTTGCAGCATGACCTGCCGTTTGTCGGTCAGACCGCGCGTGCGCGTCACGAGCTGCGCTGCCACAAGGCGATCGACGATGTTGGTAATCGTCGCCTGACCAAAGCCCAGGGCGCTCGCGACAGCGCTCGGCGTGATCGTCACATGGCCTCCGATCTGCCGAAGCACAAGTGCCTGCGAGGAGGTCAGGCCCGTCGCGGCGGCCATTTTCCGGTTCTCCAGCTCGGCAGCATCGAGAATTTTTCGCAGGGCCAGGAGTGCCGCCGGTGTGAGATCGATTTCCATGCCCGACAGCTAGCTTTCCTGCGGGTTTGCGCCAAGTATGAAGATGCTTCGAAAATCGAATTAATTGCAGTTCCAAGAAGGCGTGAAAGCGGAATTTTCGACTCCCTGCTGTTGCGCATCTCCTCACAATCCCTATGGTAATACGCGAGAACGACGAAGGACATGGCAACAGCCAAGCACGCGAACGTGCTTCGGAGGGTGAAGTAATATTTGATGATAATGTGAATGAAGTTCGCCCGCGGAGCGATTCCGCGAGCCCGATCGGCGCGCGCGACGAGGCCGGTATCGCGGAGGGAAATTCCGGCACAGCCGCCAGCCCCACTACCAGCCCCGCCATTATCCTGCGCGAACCCATTGCCGAAGACGGGCCAGCCGTTTCCGCCTTGATAGCGTCCTCGCCGCCGCTCGACGGCAACTCGGCCTACTGCAATCTTCTCCAGTGCAGTGACTTTGCCGGAACTTGCGTGGTCGCCGAAAGGGAAGGCCGGCTGCTCGGCTGGATTTCCGCCTATCGTCCGCCCTCCCATCCCGACCGGATCTTTGTCTGGCAGGTCGCCGTGGCGGCCGAGGCGCGCGGGGAGGGCCTCGGCGGGCGCATGCTCGACGCATTGATCGCCCGCAGTGCCTCGCGCGGCGCGCGTGAACTCACCACGACCATTACCGAGGCGAACTCGGCCTCCTGGGGCCTTTTTTCCGCCTTCGCGCGGCGCCACGGCGCCGTGCTGACGCGCTCCCCGCGCTTCGAACGCGATGCCCATTTCGCCGGAGCGCACGATACCGAATGGCAGGCGAGCATCGCGCCGCTGCCGTTCACTCCGTCCAACTGAACAGGAAATCCCTCCAGATGACGACGTTTCCCCAGCCGAGCGCGCATGCGCCGGATACCAGTATCTATGACCGCCGCGAATCCCAGGTGCGCAGCTATTCGCGCGCCATGCCCCGTCAGTTCGACCGCGCCGAAGGCGTCTGGCTGCACGACAGCAAGGGCGGGCGCTATCTCGATTTCCTGTCCGGCTGTTCCTCACTGAACTACGGACACAACCATCCGGTGCTGAAGCAGGCCCTGATCGACTATATCGCCCGTGACGGCGTCACCCATGCGCTTGATCTTCACACCAAGGCCAAGAGCGAGTTCCTGCGCACTTTCGAGGAAGTGATCCTGGAGCCGCGCGGGCTAGATTATCGGGCGATGTTCACCGGCCCCACCGGCACCAATGCCGTCGAGGCGGCCATCAAGCTGGCGCGCAAGATCACCGGACGCGAGATGGTGATCGCTTTCACGAACGGCTTCCACGGCATGACCCTGGGCGCGCTGGCCTGTACTGGAAACGCGGGCAAGCGCAGCGGCGCGGGCGTGCCGCTCAGCCACGTCAGCCATGAACCGTTCGACGGCTACTACGGGCCGGATGTCGATACGGCCGAACTGCTGGAACTGCGCCTGTCGGATCCGTCCAGCGGGCTGGATGCGCCTGCGGCCTTCCTCGTCGAGACCGTGCAGGGCGAAGGCGGCCTCAATGCTGCTTCGCCCGAGTGGCTGCGCCGGATCGCCGCCATCGCCCGCAAGCACGGCGCCTTGCTGATCGTGGACGACATCCAGGCCGGTTGCGGCCGCGCCGGCGGCTTCTTCAGCTTCGACGGACTGGGCTTCACGCCCGATATCGTCACGCTGGCCAAGTCGCTTTCCGGCATGGGTCTGCCCTTCGCGCTGACCCTGATGCGGCCGGAATTCGATCAGTGGTCCCCCGGCGAGCACAACGGCACGTTCCGGGGCAATAACCACGCCTTCGTGACGGCCACGGCGGCTTTGCGCGAATTCTGGGCGGATCCGGCCTTCGCCGACGATATCGCCCGCCGCGGCGGCATCCTGGAGCGCCGCCTCGAAGCGATCGCCGTCCGCCACGGTCTGTCCACCCGCGGCCGGGGCATGATGCGCGGCATCGATGTGGGCAGCGGCGAGGTGGCCGGAAAGATCACCGCCGCCTGCTTCGCGCAGGGCCTGATCATCGAGACCAGCGGCGCTTACGACGAGATCGTCAAGGTGCTGGCACCGCTGGTGATCGACGATGCCCTGCTCAACGCCGGTCTCGATATCCTGGAAGAAGCCGTGGCCGAGGCGCTCCCCGCGCCTGTCGCGACCCGCAAGCTCGGCGTCGCCGCCTGAACCCGATCCCAGCATTAAAGGAATATACTCATGATCGTTCGCAATCTCGAAGACGTCCGCAAGTCCGACCGTCACGTCCAGGGCAAGGGCTGGGTCAGCGACCGCCTGCTGCTCAAGGACGACGACATGGGCTTCTCGTTCCACGTCACCACGATGTTCGCGGGCGAGGAACTGCACATGCACTACCAGAACCATCTGGAAGCCGTGCTCGTCCTTCAGGGCAGCGGCACGATCGAGGATCTCGGCACCGGCGAGACCCACGAACTGAAGCCGGGGGTGATGTATGCACTCAATGCCCATGACCGCCACATTGTGCGCCCGGTGGAGGACATTCTCTGCGCCTGCACCTTCAATCCGCCTGTCACCGGCCGCGAGGTCCACGACGAGAACGGCGCCTATCCGGCTCTGGCTGACTGAAGGGGGGACAGGGAAACGATGCAGGATCTCTATCCTACCCGATGCGAAAGCGAACCCAGGCTCCAGCCGCGCGGCGAACCCGTCGCGCGGCGGGCCTGGCATCCCGCCGCGCCGCTGACCGCCACGCAAGTCGAACAGTTCGACCGGAACGGCTATCTCGTGCTGGAAAACCTGTTCTCGGCGCAGGAAGTCGCCGCGCTTCAGGCTGAAACCGGACGCCTCCTGGCCGATCCCGCCGGTCTCAAGGACGAGACGGTCATTGCCGAACCCGGCAGCCGGGAAGTCCGCTCGATCTTCGAGATCCACGCCCAGAGCGCAATCATGGCCCGCCTTGCCGCGGACCGCAGGCTGGCAGGTGTCGCCGCCTTCCTGCTCGACGACGAGGTCTACCTTCACCAGACCCGGCTCAACTACAAGCCCGGCTTCGCGGGCAAGGAGTTCTACTGGCATTCCGATTTCGAGACCTGGCATGCCGAGGACGGGATGCCCGCGATGCGGGCGCTGTCCATGTCGGTGCTGCTGGCGGAGAACACGCCGAACAACGGGCCGCTCATGGTCATCCCCGGCTCGCAGGGGACTTTTGTGTCCTGCGTCGGCGAAACGCCGCAGGACCATTACCGCCAGTCACTGCGCCGCCAGGAATACGGCGTTCCCGACGAACTCAGCCTGGCCGAGCTGGCCCATCGCCAGGGGATCGACGCGCCGGTCGGCAAGCCGGGTACGGTCGTGGTGTTCGACTGCAACATCATGCACGGCTCCAACGGCAACATCACGCCTTTCCCGCGCGCCAATGCCTTCCTGGTCTACAACGCCGTGAGCAACCGGCTGACTGCCCCCTATGCCGCGTCCGCGCCGCGTCCCGAATTTATCGCCGCGCGTGATTTCTCCGCGATCGTTCCGGTTTCCGGCGCAATCGAGGGACTTGTCGAAGGAGTAGCGGCATGACGGGAACGCACAGCGTCGAGAAGATCGGCGGTACGTCCATGGCCGCCACCTCCACCGTGTTCGAAAACGTGCTGATTGCCGGACGCAAAGGCGCGGATCTCTACAACCGGATCTTCGTGGTCTCGGCCTATGCCGGGATGACCGATCTGCTGCTCGAGCACAAGAAGAGCGGCGAACCGGGCGTTCACGGCCATTTCGTGCGCAACGAGGCGCCGGGCGCATGGCGCACCGCGCTGACCGAAGTGCTGGGCGCCATGTGGGCGCGCAATGCCGAAATGTTCGCGCGCCCGGAAAGCCGCGAGGAAGCGGACCGTTTCGTTGCAGAGCGGATCGCCGCGCTGGAATCCTGCCTCGACGATCTCGATCGCCTACGCCGCCACGGCCATTTCCGCCTCTCCGAGCAGATCGCCACCTTGCGAGAAATGCTGGCCGGTCTGGGCGAGGCCCATGCCGCGCACTCGACCGCGCTGCTTCTGCGCGATCGCGGCGTCAATGCCGTCTTCGTCGATCTTTCCGTCTGGAGCCAGGACGATCTGGTCGATCTCGACGAACGCATCCGCAGTGCCTTCGCTTCGATCGATCTTGCAAGCGAAATGCCGATCGTTACCGGCTACGCGGGCTGCGAAGGTGGCATGGTGCGGCGCTATGCCCGCGGCTACTCCGAGATGACTTTCTCCCGCATCGCCGTCGTCACCGGCGCGCGCGAGGCGGTCATCCACAAGGAGTTCCATCTCTCCAGCGCGGATCCCCGTCTCGTCGGCGAAAGCCGGGCGCGCAAGATCGGGTGGACCAACTACGACGTGGCCGACCAGCTCGCGAACCTGGGCATGGAAGCGATCCATCCGCGTGCGGGCAGGGGCCTGCGCCAGTCGGGTATCCCGCTCCGTGTCCGCAACACGTTCGAGCGACATGACGAGGGCACGCTGATCGAGGGCGACTACGTTTCGAAAGCGCCGCGCGTGGAGATCGTCACCGGGCTCGCTTCGGTCCAGGCCCTGCAATTCTTCGAGCAGGACATGGTGGGAGAGAAGGGCTACGACGCGGCGATCCTCGAAACCTTGACGCATCACGGCGCCTGGATCGTCAGCAAGAGTTCCAACGCCAATACCATTACCCATTACCTCAGCGGCACCGGCAGCGAACAGGCCGCGCAGATCGTCGACGACCTGTGCGTGCAGTGGCCCGGATCGGTGGTGACCGCGCAGGAAGTGGCGATGGTCTCGGTGATCGGCAGCGACTTGTCCGAGCCCGGACTGGTGCCCCGTGCCCTTGCCGCGCTGGACGGCGCGGGCATCGGCCTCGTCGCGCTCCAGCACCAGATCCAGGGCGTGGACGTCCAGTTCATCGTCGCGGCGCCGGACTTCGAGGAAGCCGTCCGCGCCCTCCACGCGGCCCTGGTCGAGGCAGGCACCGCCACCGACCGTGCCGCGGCCTGACCGGAACAGGCGCCCTTTTGCCGAACTTCGGCGGAAAGGGCGCCGCATCGTCACTATGCTAAAGGCCATCCTTCCCGTCCGCAGCCTGCTGATCGCCATCTTCCTGCTCATGGCGGGCGGCGGGTTCCTCAACACCCTCGTCGCGCTGCGGCTGGAGCGGGCGGGAAGCGGTGCGCTGGCGATCGGCCTCGTCGGAACCGCCTATTTCGCCGGGCTCACGCTCGGGTCGGTCCGCGTGCCCGCGCTGGTCGGGCGCATCGGCCATATCCGGGCCTTCGCGGCTTTCGTCACGCTGCTCAGCGCGGATACGCTGGCCTATGCGCTCCACACCAACCCGGTGTTCTGGGGTGCGCTGCGCTTCCTCGACGGGCTGTGCCTTGCGGGGATCTACGTCTGCGTGGAAAGCTGGCTGAACGAGCGTGCCGAGCCGGATCGGCGGGGCATGGTGCTAGCCGGCTACATGATCATGCTCTACGGCGGGCAGGCGGCGGGGCAGTTCCTCATCCGCCTGGGAGCAGGAGGACCGGCAGTGCCACTGCTGGTGGGATCGATCCTGATTTCCCTGGCGGCGATTCCTGTGCTTCTGACGCGTATCACCGCGCCCGAAACCGGCAATTTCGCGCCGCTGCCGTTTCGGGAACTCTACCAAACCTCGCCTCTCGGCATGGTCGGTGCCGGGCTGACCGGCGTGATGCTCGGCGCTTTCTATGCGCTCGGCGCCGTGTTCGCGCGCCGGCTGGGCATGGATCTTTCGCAGACCACCCTGTTCATGAGCGGGGTGATCCTGGGCGGCGTGGTGCTGCAATGGCCGCTCGGCTGGCTGTCCGACCGTATCGACCGCCGCAAGGTGATCGTGCTCGCTTTCGCCGGGACGCTGGCCGCCGCGTTGACGATCGCCCTCACGGCGCAGGCGGGGGCGCTGCTGCTCGGGCTCGGCGCCCTTTTCGGAGGGCTGAGTTTCGCGCTCTATCCCTTATGCGCGGCCCATACCAACGACCACCTCGCGCCTGAAAAGCGCGTGGCGGCGAGCGGCGGTCTCGTGCTCGTCTATTCGCTGGGCGCCGCTGCCGGACCGGCCACGGGATCCCTGGCCGTGTCCCTGACCGGCGCTTCGGGACTTTTCCTGTTCATCGCCGCCTGCGCCAGCGCCGCGCTTTCCTTCGCGCTGCTGCGGCAGGCGAAGTCGGAACCCGTGCCCGCCCACCTTCAGGAAAGCTACGTCGGCCTGCCGCGCACCTCGCCGCTAGCCGCTTCGCTCGATCCGCTTGCTGCGGAAGTATCCGCATCGCCGGGCGGGTCCGGACAAACAGGGAGCCATCATTGAAACCGACCGCCGAGCCGCGCGACTTGCGCCGAGCCATCTCCGCATCCGCCATCGGCAATGCCACCGAGTGGTTCGACTACGGGATCTACGCCTATGGCGTGAGCTACATTTCCGCCGCCCTGTTTCCCGGCGAGACGGCGGAGGCGACGCTGTTCGCGCTTGCCACTTTTGCGATCTCGTTCCTGGTGCGTCCGCTGGGCGGCCTGTTCTGGGGGCCGCTGGGAGACCGCTACGGGCGCAAGGCAGTGCTCGGCCTGACGATCCTGCTCATGGCAGGTGCCACTGTCGGCGTCGGTCTCATCCCCTCCTATGCCGTTATCGGCGGTTGGGCACCCGCGTTGCTCGTGGTCCTGCGCATGGTGCAGGGCTTCTCCACTGGCGGCGAGTACGGCGGTGCCGCGATCTTCATGGCCGAATATGCCCCGGACGAGAAGCGCGGCTTCTACGGAAGCTTTCTGGAAGTGGGCACCCTGGCCGGTTTCAGCGCTGGCGCCCTGCTGATGCTGGGCTTCTCGCTGTTGCTGGGGGACACGGCGATGCGCGAATGGGCCTGGCGCCTGCCGTTCCTCCTGGCCGGTCCGCTGGGGCTGGTCGGCCTCTATTTGCGCGCGCGCATGGCGGAGACGCCGCTGTTTCA
>PJUE01000931.1_pt1 | contig 12339 bp, 8 predicted proteins | sample 1512171 | NCBI WGS metagenome assembly PJUE01 (sample SAMN08177674, study PRJNA422409) | Feces metagenome, whole genome shotgun sequencing project. | isolation source: Chicken feces (3) enriched on wood chips: alkali lignin treatment | host: Gallus gallus | place: USA: Madison | collected 2015-01-15
CGGTGCCAGTGTGACCCTGGCTGACGTGGAAACCGACGAAGAGAAGAAGTACCAGATCGTCGGTGACCTGGAAGCGGACATCAAGCTGGGCCTGATCGCCATTTCCTCGCCGGTGGCCCGCGCGATGATCGGCAAGCTCGAAGGCGATTCGATCGTGATCGACGCCCCGGCCGGCCAGCGCGAGTACGAGATCGTCAGCGTCAGCTACGTGGACTGACCGGGTGGCAACGGCGACTCTGTTGTTGCCGGCACGCAGCCGCTTTGCAGCGGCTGCATTGCCAGACGAGGTGGCGCGCGCCCTGGGCCGCGCCATCGTCGTGCAGCGGGATGCGGGTGAACGCGCCCAGCTGCAGCGCCATTTCAGCGTCGCCGCGCCGCAGTGGCCGGTCGCGGCCTTGACCCGCCAGCGTGATGTGGGCGATGCCGCCGGCGCCTGCTGGCTGCGTGCGGATCCGGCCTGCATGGTGCCGGACATGCACGGGGCGCGGATGATGGGCCACGGCGAAACGCTGCGGCCGACCCTGGCCGACACGCTGGCCCTGTTGCCGGTGCTGCAGCCGTTGTTCGCCGATGCCGGCTTCGTGCTGGATGCGCCGGACCCGGCGCGCTGGTACCTGCGCCTGCCGATTGATACCGAGCTGCCATCGTTCGACAGCCCCGACGAGGTGCTGGGCGATGATCTGTTCTCGCACCTGCCTGACGGCGAGGCTGGCCGCCGCTGGCGTGCCCTGATGACCGAAGCGCAGGTGCTGCTGCACAACCATTCGTGGAACCAGCAACGCGCCGCACAGGGCCAGCAGCCGATCAATTCCCTGTGGTTCTGGGGCGGTGGGGTGATGCCGGTGTCGGTGACCACGCCGCACGTGCAGGTGCGCAGCCGTGATGCGCTGCTGCAGGGCCTGGCCCTTGCAGCAGGCGTTTCGGTGGATGGCGAGCAGTCGGTGGATGCGCTGGTGGATCTCCGCCAGCTGCGCTCGCTGCAGCAGCTGGGCAACGATGCCATCCGCCCGCTGCTGGTGGCCCTGCGGCGCGGTGAGCTGCAGCGCCTGGTGCTGGATTTCGAGGACGGCCTGCAGTTCCAGCTGGACAAGCGCCAGCGCTGGCAGTTCTGGAAGAAGCCCCGCCAGCTGCACGACTGAGCGGGGCCGCTTTGTCCCGGTAGGTGCCAACCTTGGCTGGCACGCCACGCCTCGGTAGGTGCCAACCTTGGTTGGCACGCCACGCCTGGGTAGGTGCCAACCTTGGTTGGCACGCCACGCCTCGGTAGGTGCCAACCTTGGTTGGCACGTTGGGATCAGTCGAGCATGGCTCGACTCTACAGAGGCCGGCAGCGCTGCCGGCCTTACCTCACCGTGCTGACCACCGTCGGCAGCTGCCAATGCCCGCCTGCCACGCCGCGGCACTGTCCCGTCGTGAATTCGCTGCTCTTCACGAAGCGCGCGCCATCCCAGGTCCAGTCGTGGCCGGAGAAGCAGTCGCCGATCCCGCGCCCACGGAAGCGCCCGCGCAGCGTGGCATCATCGCGATCAAAGTCCTCCGCGTCGGAGGTCACGAACTTCGCCGGGTACGGTGCCTTGTCCTGCACCACCCAGTAGCCGCTGCTGAAGTTATAGGCCCCCATGAAGCAGCTGGTGCTGGCCAGCACGTGCGCGGCATCCAGCCGCTGGATCTCGATCTCATCCTTCTCGCCCTCGCTCAGGCGCGTGCACGCGTCGGCGTCCGGCAGGCTGGCAATCAGCGCCTTGCGCAGCGCAGGCACCCCCGCCAGCGCCGCATCCGTGCCGCGCGGCGCCACCAGTTTTCCGCGCACGATCACCGGCACCGGCAGAGCCGCCGGTACGCTAGCCTCGGTCCTGTCGCCCGGCCTCACCAGTGCGCCGGGCGTGCCCAGCCGGCCCTGCGCCTCGTCCATCTTCAGCAACACGGCCGTGGCCCCGCTGTCCGAAATCGCCCACGCCTTGCCCTTGCCATCGACAATCTCGATGCGTGCCTTGCGGGGCAGGGCAGCAAGCAGGGCAACGGTCTGTTCCTGTTTCAGCAGCACCTTTTCCGAGTCGCCGGTGTCCTGCACCGGCCCGAGGTCCTTGCCATTCAGGCGCAGGCGCAGCGTGCCCGCCGGCGTCGGGCTGTCGCCATCCTCGCCATTGCGCAGGCGTGCGATGACCGGTGCATTCGGGCCGCCCGCGCGTTCCAGCATCAGGCTGAGCAGGTTGCCGGGTTCTTCGGGACTGTAGCCGGCGGCACGACAGGTGCGGGTGTTGTCGCAGGCCAGTGACCAGTCGTTGTGCTCGAACGCCACACCAGCGTTCGGTTCGGGCGTGGCGGCATGGGCGGCGGGAGCCAGGGCGAGGGCCAGGAACAACAAGCGGTGCATGGGGTGACATCCATTTCGGGGCCAGCAAGCATGGAAGATGTGGCGATGAAATCCAAATGCCTGGGTTGGGGGCGGGGCCCTCTGCCGTGCAGAGGGGGCCGACCCCGTCTCCGGCCCCGCGCTATGATGGTGAGGTCTCCCGCAACCCGGCGATGCCGATGTCCCTTGCCGCCGATGCTGCACCGTCCGTGTCCGATACCCCGATGATCCGCCGCCGCGAGCCGGTGCAGCCGGGGCCGTGGCCCGACGACACGCTGCCGCTGCTGGCCCGCCTCTATGCCAACCGGGGCGCGACCACACCGGAACTTGCGCTGCCGCGCCTGGGCAACCTGCATGCGCCGGAGCTGCTGACCGGCATCGATGCGGCGGTTGCGCTGCTGGTCGAGGCCATCGCCCACGACAAGCGCATCCTGGTGGTGGGCGATTTCGACTGCGATGGCGCCACCGCCTGTGCGGTCGGCGTGCGCGGCCTGCGCATGCTCGGCGCGCAGCACGTGTTCCATGCCGTGCCCAACCGCATGGTGCACGGCTACGGCCTGTCGCCCTCGCTGGTGGAGGAGCTGGCCGAACTGCAGCCGGACCTGCTGGTCACCGTCGACCACGGCATTGCCTGCCATGCCGGCGTCAACGCCGCCAAGGCGCGCGGGTGGCAGGTGCTGGTCACCGACCACCATCTGCCCGGACCGCAGCTGCCACCGGCCGATGTCATCGTCGATCCGAATCTGGAAGACGACGGCTTCCCCAGCAAGTCGCTGGCCGGTGTCGGCGTCATCTTCTACGTGCTGATGGCCCTGCGCCGGCAGATGCGCGAGGCCGGTGTCTTCGCCGATGGCAAGGGCCCGGACCTGACCACGCTGCTGGATCTGGTGGCAGTCGGCACCGTCGCCGATCTGGTGGTGTTGGATGCCAACAATCGTGCGCTGGTCAGCGCGGGACTGCGCCGCTTGCGTGCCGGGCAGGGCTGTGTGGGGCTGAAGGCATTGATCGAAGCCAGTGGCCGCGATGCCGCACGGCTGACGGCCACCGACATTGGTTTCGCGCTTGGCCCGCGCCTGAACGCGGCTGGCCGCCTGGAGGACATGGCGCTGGGCATCGCCCTGCTGCTGACCGAAGACCCGCGCCAGGCCCGCGACATCGCCCAGACCCTCGAGCAGATCAACGCCGAGCGTCGCGCCGTGCAGCAGTCGATGACCGACGACGCCGAGCAGGCGCTGTCACGCGTGGTGCTGCAGTCCGAGGGCGAGCGGCCGGTGGCGGCCTGCCTGTTCGATGCCGACTGGCACCCCGGCGTGGTCGGCCTGGTCGCATCGAAGATGAAGGACCGCCTGCATCGCCCGGTGATCGCCTTCGCACCCGCCGAACCCGGCGCCGACACCCTGCGCGGGTCGGCCCGTTCGATCCCGGGCCTGCATATCCGTGACGCACTGGCGCTGGTTGATGCGCGCCATCCCGGCCTGGTCGAGCGCTTCGGCGGCCATGCGATGGCCGCCGGCCTGAGCATGCGCCTGGAGCATCTGCCCGCGTTCGAGGCCGCCTTCGTCGCCATCGTGCAGGAAGTGCTGGACCCGGCTGCGCTGCAGCAGCACGTGCTCAGCGATGGCGAACTGGCCGTGCACGAACTCGACCACCGCCATGCCGATGCCCTGCGCCTGGCCGGGCCTTGGGGGCAGGGTTTCCCCGAGCCGCTGTTCGATGGTCATTTCGAGGTGGCCAACTGGCGCGTGCTGAAGGAGCGACACCTGAAGCTGGAACTGCGCCTGGCCGGCCTGCCGGGCACGGTCAACGCCATCCACTTCGGCGGCTGGCACGGCAATGCACCCAGCCGACACGTACACCTGGCCTACCGCCTGGCCTGCGATGATTACCGTGGCGGCACCGCGATCCAGCTGATCGTCGAGCACTGCCTTCCCGCCTGAAAAAGGGGACGGAGGGGATTAAGTCGTTTGTGCACAAACGACTTAATCCCCTCCGTCCCCTTTTTAACCCCACCTGCCGTGTTGGTGCGTTGAACCGTCCACGATCCCACTGGAGCCGTGCCATGGTCTTTGCCCGCTGTGCCTCCCTCATCCTGCTTGCGCTGGCGGTCTGGCCCGTTGACGCGCAGGCGCCGCGTCACGCGCGGCCGCAGGCCAGCACGCCGCTGCTGATTGCCCCGGCCGCCGAACAGCCGATCCAGCTGCGCGAGGCGCGCATCGAGGGTGAGGTGCAGGCCGGCATAGCGCAGACCCGCATCACCCTGGAATTCCACAATCCCAACAACCGCGTGCTGGAAGGCGAGCTGCAGTTCCCGCTCGGGGATGGCCAGCAGATCAGCGGCTTCGCGCTGGACATCAATGGCGAGCTGCGCGAGGCGGTGCCGGTGCCGAAGGATCGCGGCCGCCAGGTCTTCGAGGAGATCGCGCGCCGGGGTGTCGACCCGGGCCTACTGGAACAGACGGCGGGTAACCAGTTCCGGCTGCGCGTGTATCCGCTGCCGGCCGGCGGCAGCCGCCGCGTGCAGCTGGTGGTGCGTGAGCCCTTGGCGTTCGCCGACAAGGGCTGGCAATGGGCATTGCCTCTGCAGTTCGCCGCGGGCGCGGCTTCGGTGAAGCTGGATCTGCAGGTGGCAGGCGCTGCGACTACCGGCAAGGCGCCATTCGCTCTGCAGGGCGGGCAGCTGCACTGGCAGGGGCGTGGGGCACAACTGCCGGCCCAGCTGCAATGGACCCTGCCTGCGGTGCGCCAGTCGCAGGTGCAGGTGGCGAAGTGGCAGGACGGTCATTACCTGCTGGCCCAGCTGCCGGTGCCCGCCGACCGCACGCCGCGCGCGGTGGCGAGCGAAGTGGGCCTGCTCTGGGATGGCTCCGGTTCGGCTGGGCAGCGCGATCGCACACGCGAGTTCGCGCTGCTGGACCGCTACTTCGCGGCGATGGGCGAGGGCAATGTCGTGCTGACCGTGCTGCGCGACCGCCCCGAGGCCGAGCGGCGGTTCCGTATCCGCAAGGGCGACTGGAGCGCACTGCGCCAGGCGCTGCAGCAGGTACGGCCGGACGGCGCCAGCGCGCTGGCCAACTGGCAGCCGCAGCCCGGGGTGAAGGAGTACCTGCTGGTCAGTGATGGCCTGCTGACCTACGGCCCGGAAGCGCTGCCGACGCTTGCCGCTGGTCAGCGCCTGTTCGCGATCAGCAGTGCCGGCGCACACACCGATGTCACCCGCCTGCGTGGCTGGAGCGAGGCACACGGGGGCCGTTTCGTGGCGCTGGGCAATGACGTGCAGGCTGCCGCGCGCGAGCTGCTGTCCGCACCGCGGGACATCCAGATCGACGTCGGGCGTGGCGTGCAGGACGTGGTGATCGATCGCCGCAGCGAAGCGCAGGGCTGGCTGTGGCTGCATGCCCGCCTGGCAGCCGAGGGCGTGCCGATGCGCGTGCGCATCGATGGGGGCCAATGGCAGGCCCTGCCGCCGACCACCCGCAGCGACGATGGCGACCTGCTTGCTGGGCTGTGGGCGCAGGCGCGCCTGCAGCAGCTTGCGGTGGACCGGCGCAGCAACCGTGAAGCGATGCAGCGCCTGTCGCAGCAGTTCGGGCTGGTGGGCCCGGACACCTCGCTGATCGTGCTGGAAACCCTGCAGGACTACCTGCGCTATGCGATCCGCCCGGCCGGTGCGCTGCGTGCGGACTATGACCGCCTGTTCGCCCGCCAGGTCGCTGACCGTGCAGCCGAAGACCGCCGCAGGCTCGACAAGGTGGCCGCGCAGTGGAAGGAGCGCCAGCAGTGGTGGAACCGCAGCTGGCCGAAGCAGGCCCCGCCGTCTGCGGCGAAGGAGATGCTCTACAACGAATCGGCCGCCAGCGCGCCGATGGCCCTGCTCGCCGCGCCCGCACCGGCTGCACCTGCGCCGCCGCCCGCACCGATGATGGCCGCCGAATCGCGGAGGGAGGCCGCCCGCGCGCAACGTCAGGCGCCCGCGGCGCAATCGTTGGCGTTGGATATCATCGGCGGCAGCCCGTCGGCTGACGAGGCATCGCCGCCGCGCGCAAACCGTGGCCAGCTCGGTATCCGGCTGGCGGCATGGCAGCCGGATTCGCCGGTTGCCCTTGGCCTGCGCCAAGGGCCTCCCTCGCAGTTGTACGACCGCTATCTGGCCGAGCGTGCCGCCCATGCCGACAGCAGCGCGTTCTTCCTGGACGTCGCCGACCTGTTGCTGCAGCAGAATCAGCGCGAACTGGCACTGCGCGTGCTGTCCAACCTGGCCGAGATGGACCTGGACAACCGCCATCTGCTGCGCGTGCTGGGCTACCGGCTGCTGCAGGCCGACGCGCCCGCGCTCGCCGTGCCGGTATTCGAGCAGGTGTTGGCGATGGGCCAGGAAGAGCCGCAGAGCTTCCGTGATCTCGGCCTGGCACTGGCCGCAGCCGGCAAGCCGCAGCAGGCGCTCGAGCCGCTGTACCAGGTGGTGGTGCGTCCGTGGGATGGTCGCTTCGATGGCATCGCCCTGATCGCGCTGGATGAGCTGACCAATCTGGTGTCACGCAGCCGACCGCCCCTGGACACCCGGGGCATCGACCCGCGCCTGCTTCAGGCCATGCCCTTGGACCTGCGCGTGGTGCTGGCCTGGGATGCCGACAACAGCGACATGGACCTGTGGGTGACCGACCCCAATGGCGAGCGCGCCTACTACGGCAATCGCCTGACGTACCAGGGCGGGCAGATGTCGCAGGACTTCACCGGCGGCTATGGCCCCGAGCAGTTCTCGCTGCGCGATGCCAAGCCCGGCAGGTACAAGGTGGAGGCCAACTACTTCGGCAGCCGGCAGCAGCTGGTGACCGGCGCCACCACCTTGATGCTGCGCCTGACCACGCATTGGGGCACGCCGCAGCAGAAGGACCAGAGGGTCACCCTGCGCCTGAAGGACCGTGCGGAGACCGTGCTGGTGGGCGAGTTCGAGGTGCGGTAGGGCTCTGGGCCAGGCATGGTTGTGGTGCCCGGGTCATCCACGCATGGCGTGGATCTACTGTGGCCGCTTATCCACGCATGGCGTGGATCTGGCGCTGGCGCGGAATCCACCGTGCCAGTGCCACGCCTCCGCCCAGGATCAGCAACGTGCCGACGGTGTGCCACAGCAACCCGGTGATCGGTGCATCCGGCAGCGGAATCGCGCCGGCCAGCCAGTCAATGACCGGCCGCGCCAGCAGGTAGACCACTACCACGCCCAGCACGCGCAGCACCCGCGGCACGATGCCCTGCGGATCCGCCGGCCAGCCGCGCCACTGCAGCCAGGCCACCAGCAGCACCAGCGCCAGCAGGCGCGCGGCTTCACCGAGGGGCACCAGGTGCGTCCACAGCGAGGCCCCGGCCAGCATCACGCCCAGGCCCAGCAGCGCAGGCAACTGCCAGCGCCGTGCTGCGTGCTGGCCTGGCATCAGCTGCCAGGCCAGCACGGCCACACCGATGCCGATCACCCAGCCGGCCAGCACATCTGCCAGGAAATGCCGGCCCAGGTACATGCGCGAGATCGCCATCAGCAGTGGCCAGCCCAGCACCAGCGCCCAGCGCAGCCAGCGGCGGCGGATGCCAAAGGCGAGCAGCAGGCCCACGCACGCGGCCGTCGCCACGCCCACGTGGCCACTGTTGAAGCCGTAGTCCGGATCAGGCTGCGCCCGCAGCATCGCCGTGGCATGCGCATCGGGCAGCGACCAGAAGGTGCGGCCGCCGCCATCCACGACGAACGGGTGCGAAGGCTCGCCCTTGTCCAGCACCGCCGCATCCACGTCGGAGGGGCGGGGCAGGGCGGCGCTCTGTTTTATCGCATGGGTGGCGCAGGCCATCAGCAGTACGGCCAGCATCACGCAGAGGCCGGCGCGCAGCCGGGCCCCGAACGCGCAGACGAGGATCAGCGCGGTATAGGTCATCTCGTAACCGAGCAGGCTGATGAACTGCATCACCGACAGCATCCAGCCGGCGTCGAAGGTGTGCTGCAGCCACAGGTGCCACTGGGTCTGGAACATCCGTTGTCCTCATCATCCGTTGCTAGTCAGGTCAGGCAGGGCCGAGCCTGTGCTCGGCGCATGGCCAAAGCAGCCGAGTGTGGACTTGGCGCTACACCGGCGCAACACGTGTCACCGGCAGCGATGACGCGTCGTTGCGCAGGCCGAACAGGGGGCGCAGCCAGCGCACGCGGCGGATCAGCAGTTCGTGGATCAGCAGGCAGCCACCCACGGTGCCGGCCACCAGCAGCGCCGGTTCCAACCACGGGCCCAGTTGCAGCGGTCGCAGCGTGTACAGCACGACGATCAACACGGTCTGATGCAGGATGTACCAGCTGAACACCGCCTCCCGGCAATACGCCAGCCCAGGCCACGGCTTGGACAGCAGCACCCGTGCCCAGCCGAATAGGGTCAGCAGCATGCACCAGGTGTAGAGCGCGCGGCCGATGCGCTCGGTCTGGCCCCAGGGCAGTGCCAGTACCCAGGCATCAACCTCGCCCACATCCGGAAGCCGGGCCAGCGCACGGATTCCCAGTTCCAGGCACAGCCCAAGCGCGGCCAGCATCAGGGTCAGCCGACGCCCACGCACCAGCAGCTCCCAGCCGCGCTGCCAGCGCGCAGCCATGAACCCCCCAAGGAACAGCGGCAGCGACTCGGCGTGCACATACACATCATCCAGCAGCGCGTGGGTGGGTGGCCAGCGCGGCATCAGCACCAGCAAGGCCCAGGCCAGCCAGGCCACCGGCAGCACCAGCAGCAGCGCGCCCAGCAGATGGTCACCTGTCTGCCAGCGCGGCAGTGCCGCACGCAGCGGTCGCAGCAGGCTGGCCAGCACGACGGCCAACACGGTGTAGGGCAGCAGATAGGCCAGGTACCAGAGGTGATTCCAGGTGAAGCCGTAGGCCGCACCACTGAAGTGCGCCCCCGGCCACGGCCTGAACTGCCAGTAGCGGCAGAGGAACCGGGCCCACCCCGGCGCCACATCCCCCTTGTCCAACGCCTCGTAGTAGGCCTGCAGGGACACCACGGCGATGATGCCGAACAACAGCGGCAGCTGCAGGCGCCAGCACCTGCGCAGGGTGTGGCGCAAGCGGCCATGGTCAGGCAGCGACAGTCCCAGAGCGATGCCGCTGATGGCGAACAGCAGTGGCATCCGCCAGCGGTTCATCGCGATCATCGGCCATTGCAGCCACTCGGCGGTGTAGGCGCTCTTGAGGTGGAAATCCCAGCCGGCCACGTAGGCCATGGCGGCGTGGTAGAGGATCAACAGCGCAAAGGCGGCGATGCGCAGAGTATCCAGGTCGTGGCGACGGTGCATGGTCGGCGGCTGTCAGGAGGAAGCTGCAGCGTCGGTCTGGCAAGGCCTGGGCGCCAGCGGATGGGGCGCAATGGGTGGCGCGCAGGGGCCAGTGGTGGGGTGGCTGGGACCAATGGCCGGTGCGTATGGATGTGGATGGGCAACAATGGACGGATGGAAAATGGATACCCGGCGGTCGTGGCCGCTTCTGTCACTGTTGCGCGGCCCCGCCTGATGAATGCCGTCGCGTTCTGGTCGCTGCTGTTCCTGTCCACGGCGGCGGGCAATGTGCTGGCGCACGGGATGCGGGCATGGCGGGACGCCCAGCCGTTCGCCGCGCTGGGCACCTCGATCGAGGAGTTCAGCAGCGCGCTGTCCACCCTGGCTCTGCTTGTCGTGCTGCATGCCGCCACGCGGCGCTGGCCGCTGCATGCCGATACCTGGCGGCGCCGGATCGGCTTCTATCTGCTGGGAGGCATTGCCTGGTGGCTGCTGCACGTCAGCATGATGGTGCTGCTGCGCAAGCTGGCTTTCGCCCTTGTCGGCCAGCACTACACCTATGGTGACTGGCCGGCGCAGTGGTTCTACGAGTTCTTCAAGGACGTGCAGACCTACAGTCTGCTGGTGATCGCCGTGCACGCCGCAGCGTGGTTCGGCCGCCGGAGGCAGGGCGAGGCACACCTGCTGGCCGAGCCCGACGACGGCCCGCCGATCGAGCCGGTCGAACGCCCACAGCACTTCCTGGTGCGCAAGCTGGGCAAGGAGTTCCTGGTGGCCACCGCGGACGTGGAGTATGCCCAGGCGGCCGGCAACTACGTGAATCTGCGGGTGCGCGGCCACGACTACCCGCTACGGATCACCATGGCGGCGCTGGAACAGCGCCTGGACCCGGCGATGTTCCTGCGCACGCACCGCAGCTGGCTGATCCACCGCGGGCAGCTGCGTTCGATCGAGCCGCTGGATGGCGGTGAGGCACTGCTGCACATGGTCGACGGGGCCAGGGTGCCGTGCAGCCGGCGGCAGCTGCCAACGCTGCGGCAGGCACTGGCGGGCGCCTGAGCGGGCGGGCACCGGGGCCCGCCCGCATCCTGCTTACTTCGTGTCTTTCTTGATCATGCTGTCGATGCGCGCGGCGCGGGCGTCCGAGCCCGGGTGCGAGGACATCAGTCCACCCTTGCTGGACAGCTTGCGGAACATGCTGGCCAGGGCGGCCGGATCATGGTTGTGGCGTTTCATGAACTGGTAGCCGTAATCGTCGGCGGCGCTTTCTTCCTTCTGCGAGAACTGGGCGTTGATGAAGCTCTCGCCGAGTTCGCCGAGCTGGCCCTGGCTGAGCTGGGTCAGGTTGCCGTTGCCGGACGCCGCCAGGCCATCGCGGCCGGCCGAGGTCAGCAGTGCGGTGCGCATCTTGGACTTGCTGTGGCCCAGCTTCACGTGGCCGATCTCATGACCGATGACACCACGGATCTCGTCATCGCTGGCCATGTCCATCAGGCCGGTGTAGACGCGCACGCAGCCATTGGCCATCGCCCAGGCGTTGACGTCGGCAGTGCGGTAGACCTTGAAGTTCAGGTTCAGGCCGTCCTCATTGGCCAGGCCCTGGGTGATCTTCGCCAGGCGCTGGGCATAGGGATCGTTGCCGGTCACCACCTGGTTTTCCTGGTCCATGTACGCGCAGGCCTGGTCGGCGGCCTGTGATACGTCGGCGTCGGACAGGGTCAGCGCCTTGCCCGCCTTCAGGCCGGTGCTGGACAGGCCCTTCAGGTCGATGGCCGAGGCATTGGCGGCCAGCAGGCAGGCGGCCAGGCACAGGGTGGAACGGATGATCGTCATTGAAGTGATGCTCCTTGGGTTGGGATGGTCCGCGTGGCCGCTGTTCCCGCGGCGGTCGGGAAGTCTACCGGGATCGTGTGGCCAGATGTGCTGTGGGCGCGCCAGCCCCCGGCCTGCCTCGCCGGAGCCCCCTGCCTGCGGTATCATGCGCAGTCATCTATCTAGTGCATGACTGCCGACATGATCGAACTGAATCCTGTCCGCCAGCGCATCACCGATCTGACCGATCGTGTGGTGTCGCTCAGGGGGTATCTTTGACTACGACGCCAAGAAAGAGCGTCTTGAAGAAGTAACGCGGGAGCTGGAAAGCCCCGACGTCTGGAACAACGCCGAATACGCGCAGAACCTGGGCCGTGAGCGCTCCAGCCTGGAAAAGACCGTGGGCGGCATCGCCTCGGTGCTGGACGGCCTGACCGACGCGACCGAGCTTCTGGAACTGGCTGAATCCGAACAGGACGAAGATACCGCCCTGGCCGTGGTCGCCGATCTGGACAAGCACCAGGCGCACGTGGAAAAGCTGGAATTCCAGCGCATGTTCTCCGGCGAAATGGACAATGCCGCTGCCTTCGTCGATATCCAGGCCGGTGCCGGTGGTACCGAGGCCCAGGACTGGGCGGAAATCCTGCTGCGCATGTACCTGCGCTGGTGCGAATCGCGCGGCTGGAAGACCGAGCTGATGGAAGTGTCCGGTGGCGATGTCGCCGGCATCAAGTCGGCCACGCTGCGCGTGGAAGGCGATTACGCCTACGGCTGGTTGAAGACTGAAACCGGCGTGCACCGCCTGGTGCGCAAGTCGCCGTTCGATTCGGACAACCGCCGCCACACCAGCTTCACCTCGGTGTTCGTGTCGCCGGAAATCGATGACA
>PJUE01000932.1_pt1 | contig 12336 bp, 9 predicted proteins | sample 1512171 | NCBI WGS metagenome assembly PJUE01 (sample SAMN08177674, study PRJNA422409) | Feces metagenome, whole genome shotgun sequencing project. | isolation source: Chicken feces (3) enriched on wood chips: alkali lignin treatment | host: Gallus gallus | place: USA: Madison | collected 2015-01-15
CGCGTCAACGCCGACTACGTCGAAGCCTTCACCAAGGGTGAAGTCAAGGGCAAGACCGGTTCGCTGACCGCACTGCCGATCATCGAAACGCAAGCCGGCGACGTTTCCGCCTTCGTTCCGACCAACGTGATTTCGATCACCGACGGCCAGATCTTCCTGGAAACCAACCTGTTCAACTCGGGCATCCGTCCTGCGATCAACGCCGGTATCTCGGTGTCGCGTGTCGGTGGCGCTGCGCAGACCAAGGTCATCAAGGGCCTGTCCGGCGGTATCCGTACCGATCTGGCGCAGTACCGTGAACTGGCAGCGTTCGCACAGTTCGCTTCGGACCTCGATGCGGCAACCCGCAAGCAGCTCGACCGCGGCGCACGCGTGACCGAACTGCTGAAGCAGGCACAGTACGCACCGTTGTCGACTTCGCTGATGGCCGTTTCGCTGTTTGCCGTCAACAAGGGTTACCTCGACGGTATCGAAGTCAAGGACGTGCTGCGCTTCGAATCGGGTCTGCACAGCTACATGAAGGCCAGCCACGCTGCCCTCCTGCAGAAGATCGAAGACACCAAGAAACTCGAGAAAGACGACGAAGCAGCACTGGCCGCCGCGATTGCGGAATTCCAGAAATCGTTTTGATCTCACTGTAGCGAAGGAGTAACTCTCATGGCTGCAGGCAAAGAGATACGTGGCAAGATCAAGAGCGTAGAAAATACGAAGAAGATCACCAAGGCGATGGAAATGGTCGCGGCATCGAAAATGCGCAAGGCGCAGGATCGCATGCTGTCGGCCCGTCCGTACGCGGACAAGATCCGCAACATCACGGCCAACCTGTCGCAGGCGAATCCCGAGTACTCGCATCCTTTCCTCGTGCAGTCGGAAGGCGCGAAAACCGTTGGTTTCATCGTCGTCACGACCGACAAGGGTCTGTGCGGCGGCATGAACACCAACGTGCTGCGTGCCCTGACGAACAAGCTGCGCGAGCTCGAGAAGGAAGGCAAGAAGTTCGAGATCGCCGCCATCGGCAACAAGGGTCTGGGTTTCCTGAACCGCATCGGCGCGCCGATCGTGTCGCAGGTCACGCAGATCGGTGATACGCCGCATCTGGAAAAGCTGATCGGCACCATCAAGGTGCTGCTCGATGCGTACGAGGAAGGCCGTCTTGACGCCGTCTATCTCGTATACACCAAGTTCGTCAACACGATGAAGCAGGAGCCGCGCCTCGAGCAGTTGCTGCCGCTGTCCTCGGACAAGCTGCAGGCCGATGAAGGTTCGAATGCGCTGTCGTGGGAATACATCTACGAACCGGATGCGCAGACCGTCATCGACGATCTGCTGATGCGTTATGTCGAGGCACTGGTGTTCCAGTCGGTGGCCGAGAACATCGCATCCGAGCAATCGGCGCGCATGGTGGCAATGAAGGCGGCGAGCGACAACGCCGGTAGCGTGATCAGCGAACTGAAGCTCGTCTACAACAAGACGCGCCAGGCAGCGATCACGAAGGAATTGTCGGAAATCGTCGCGGGTGCCGCAGCGGTTTAACACGATTGATGTGCGGTGCCGGCGATCCGGTGCTGCATTCGAACCAGACTTTAATCTTATCTATTTGAAGGAACGAAAATGGCTGAAGGCAAAATCGTTCAGTGTATCGGCGCTGTGGTGGACGTGGAGTTTCCGCGCAATGCGATGCCCAAGATTTATGACGCCTTGAAAATGGAAGGCTCCGAGCTGACGCTGGAAGTTCAGCAGCAGCTGGGCGACGGCATCGTCCGTACCATTGCACTGGGTAGCTCCGACGGCCTGCGCCGCGGCATGACGATTCAAAACACCGGCAACCCGATCACGGTGCCGGTCGGTCCTGCGACCTTGGGCCGCATCATGGACGTGCTGGGCAACCCGATCGACGAATGCGGTCCGATCAGCCAGGAACAGACGGCTTCGATCCACCGCAAGGCACCGGCTTACGACGAACTGTCGCCGTCGACCGACCTGCTGGAAACCGGCATCAAGGTCATCGACCTGGTTTGCCCGTTCGCCAAGGGCGGTAAGGTCGGCCTGTTCGGCGGCGCCGGCGTCGGCAAGACCGTCAACATGATGGAACTGATCAACAACATCGCAAAAGCACACTCGGGTCTGTCCGTGTTTGCCGGCGTCGGTGAGCGTACCCGTGAAGGCAACGACTTCTATCACGAAATGTCGGACGCCAAGGTCGTCGATCTGGAAAACCCTGCCAACTCGAAAGTGGCAATGGTCTACGGTCAGATGAACGAACCGCCGGGCAACCGTCTGCGCGTGGCACTGACCGGTCTGACGATGGCCGAAGCCTTCCGTGACGAAGGCCGTGACGTGCTGTTCTTCGTCGACAACATCTACCGTTTCACGCTGGCCGGTACCGAAGTGTCGGCACTGCTGGGCCGTATGCCTTCCGCCGTGGGCTATCAGCCGACGCTGGCAGAAGAAATGGGCAAGCTGCAAGAGCGTATTACCTCGACCAAGGTTGGTTCGATCACCTCGATCCAGGCCGTCTACGTCCCTGCGGATGACTTGACCGATCCGTCGCCTGCCACCACGTTTGCCCACTTGGATTCGACCGTCGTTCTGTCGCGTGACATCGCTTCGCTCGGTATCTACCCGGCAATCGATCCGCTGGATTCGAGCTCGCGTCAGCTGGATCCGCAAGTCGTTGGTCAAGAGCACTACGAAACCGCACGCGCCGTGCAAGGCACGCTGCAGCGCTACAAGGAACTGCGTGACATCATCGCGATTCTGGGCATGGACGAACTGGCACCGGAAGACAAGCTGCTGGTCGCACGCGCTCGCAAGATGCAGCGTTTCCTGTCGCAGCCGTTCCATGTTGCTGAAGTGTTTACCGGCGCGCCTGGTAAATACGTTTCGCTGAAAGATACGATCAAGGGCTTCCAGATGATCGCATCGGGCGAACTCGATCACCTGCCGGAACAAGCGTTCTACATGGTCGGCACGATCGAAGAAGCCATCGAAAAAGCGAAGAAACTCAACTGATCGTTGACGCCGGCGCGGTGACGCGTTCATCGCGCCGGCATTCGTATCGATCTCCGGATCGATTTCAGCACGAATAAAAAGGTTCTCACATGGCACACACAATGCGCGTAGAAGTCGTCTCCGCCGAAGAAGAAATCTTCTCCGGCCAGGCGGAATTCGTTGCGCTGCCGGGTGAAGCGGGCGAACTCGGCATCCTGCCGGGCCACACGCCGCTGATCTCTCGCATCCGTCCGGGTGCGGTGCGCATCAAGGTTTCCGGCAAGGCAGACGAAGAGTTCGTGTTCGTCGCTGGCGGTATCCTCGAAGTGCAGCCGGAAGTGGTGACGGTTCTGGCCGACACCGCCATCCGTGGCGGCGATCTCGACGAAGCCAAGGCGGCAGAAGCAAAACGACTGGCCGAGGAAAGTCTGGCCAACAAGGAATCGACGATCGACTATGCGCAGGCGCAGGCGGAACTCGCCAGCGCGGTGGCACAGTTGGCGGCGATCCAGCGTCTGCGTCAAAAACGCTGATCGCGCGAACCGACCGGTTCCCGCATACAATGAAGGGCAGCTCAGGCTGCCCTTTTTGTTTGTGCGTGGCATTCGTATTCATCGCAGGAAATCAAGCAAGGAAATCATGTACCAGGACCCTGACGTCATTACCGCCCTGCTGGCCGAATCGCGCGTGATCGCGGTGGTCGGCCTCTCGCCCAAACCCGATCGTCCGAGCCATGAAGTCGCCGCCTATCTGCAGCGGCACGGCTACCGCATCATTCCCGTCAATCCGGCCGCGGCCGGCACCCAGATCCTCGGCGAACACTGCTATGCAACGCTGACGCTGGCAGCGGCCGCGCTGGCCGAGCAGGGCACGCGCATCGATCTGGTCGACGTGTTCCGCAAGCCCGATCAGGTCGAGCCGGTCGCCGACGAGGCGATCGCGATCCGCGCCAAGGGACTGTGGCTGCAACTTGGCATCGTCAACCAGGCCGCCATCGACAAGGCGCTGGCGGCAGGGCTGCCGGTCGTCGCCGATCGCTGTACCAAGATCGATCACGCGATCCGTCATCGCTAGCAAGGAGAAACGTCCATGCCGAATGTCCGCAAGCTGTTCCGCGCTGCCGCCAACCTGAAGATCGAGGATGGTGATGCCTCGCGCAAGCCGCTGTCGAGCGGCGACAAGGCGGCCGACAAGCTGCAGGTCGATGAGCTCGCGCGGCAGATCGCGGAATTGCAGGACATTCTTTACGCGCAGCGCAAGCACAAGGTGCTGGTGGTGCTGCAGGGCATGGATACCTCGGGCAAGGACGGCACCGTGCGCGGCGTGTTCGGCCGCATCGATCCGCTCGGCGTGCGCAGCGTGCCGTTCAAGGCACCGACCGAGCAGGAGAAAAGTCATGATTTCCTGTGGCGCATCCATCAGCACGTGCCGGCGACCGGCGAACTGGTGATCTTCAACCGCAGCCATTACGAGGACGTGCTGATCACGCGCGTACACGACTGGATCGACGAGGCAGAATGCAAGCGCCGCCTCGCACACATCCGTGATTTCGAACGCATGTTGAGCGAGACCGGCACCGTCATCGTCAAGTGCTTCCTGCACATCTCGGCCAAGGAGCAGAAGGCGCGGCTGGAGGAGCGCATTGCCGATCCGAACAAGCACTGGAAGCTGCAGCCGGACGATCTCAAGGAAAGAAAATTCTGGGACGCCTACCAGAAGCAGTACGAGACGGCGATCCGTGCCAGCGATGCCGATCACGCGCCGTGGTATGTGGTGCCGGCGGATTCCAAGACGCATCGCAACCTGGCCATCGCCAACATCATGCTGGAAACCCTGCAGGACCTGAAACTGGCCTATCCGCCGGCCAATCCGGACTATGTCAGCCTCAAGGTGAGCTAGGCATCGTCGTCCCGCTCAAGGGACACGCACGGTGTGCGGCACGCGCGTTTACTGCTTGCGCAGGCCATGCAGCACATTGTTGAGCACGGCAATCGCTTCCTCGATATCGTAAGGCTTCGCCAGCAGGCGGATGCCGGGCAGATTGACGCGCCGTTCCGAATAACCGGTGGCGAGCACGATGCGCGTGCGCGGAAAGCGCTCGCGCACCGCTTGCGCCAGATCGATGCCACTGGTGGTGCCGGGCATGACGATGTCCGAGAACACCAGGTCGAAGTGCGTGCCGGATTCGAGCAGGCGCAATGCTTCGTCGCCGCTTTGCGCGACCTGCACCTTGAAGCCGGCCAGTGTCAGCGCTGGCGCCACGGTATCGCGCACCAATGGATCGTCTTCCACGAACAGCAAGCTGCCTTCCGCGACCTGTTGCGCAATGCGTTCGTCGCCGGCGCGTGGCGCGATCGCATCCGCATGCGCGCGCGGCAGATAGATCATGATCGTGGTGCCCTTGCCGACGCGGCTGTGCAGGACTAGCGAGCCGCCGCTCTGCCTGGCAAAACCGTAAGCCTGCGGCAGGCCCATGCCCGAGCCCTGGCCGATGTCCTTGGTGGTGAAGAAGGGATCGAGTGCACGTGCCGAGACTTCCTCGCTCATGCCGGAACCGGTATCGGCCAGCGTGATGCGCACGTAGTCGCCGGCCGGCAGCTGCGCGGTTGCCACGGGTACGGACTCATTGTGCGCCTCGAGGTGGATCGAACCGCCATTCGGCATCGCGTCGCGCGCATTCATCGTCAGGTTCAGCAGGGCGAGCTCGAACTGCAGCGGATCGACGGTGACGTTCCACAAATCGTCGTCGAACGTCAGCTTGAAGTCGATGTCGCTCGGCAGCGCGCCGGTCAGCAGCGGCACCGCGATCTTCAGGTGCAGGCCGACGCTCAGCGTCTCCAGCCGCGCATCCTGCACGCGGCCGAACACCATCAACTGCCGTGCCAGTTCGACGCCGCGCTTGACGGCGCGCTGGCACGATTGCAGCAAGGACTTTTCGCGCTCGCCGGGCGCCGTCATCAGGCAGATCTGCAGGCCGGTGGTCAGGGTCTGCAGCACATTGTTGAAATCATGCGCGATGCCGCCGGTCAGGCGACCCAGGGCTTCGAGTTTCTGGCCCTGCAACAGCGCGCGTTGCGAGCGTTCGGCAATGGCGACTGCTTCGCTGACGCGCCGTTCCATGTCGGCATGCGCGACGTTGAGATCGGCGCCGGCCTTGGCCATGGCCTGGCTGACGGCATCGAACTCGTGGATGCCCGATTGCATGGCCTGCACCGATTCGCCGCGTCCGAGCCGATGCGCAGAATCGAGCAGTTGCTCGACCGAGCGCGCCGTGCTGCGGCCCAGGCTGACCGCGGCAGCGATCGCACCGCCCAGCAGGATGATCGACAGCGCCACGATGAAGGCCACGCCGTTGCGCGCGTTGCGCCGGAACTCGACCTGCGGCACGCTGACCAGGAAGCGCCACTCCGAACGCGGCGCGCGGCTGAAGAATGCCGTCACGGGTTCGCCGGTCAACGCCGTCCCTTCGTCGTTGAAGCCTTCTTCATCTTCCTGCATCTTGCGCATGATGGTCTCGCGCACCGGCTTGCCGACGAACTGGTCCGCATTGCGGTTACGCGCCGCGATCACGCCGTTGCGGTCGATGATGGAGCCGTTCCAGCTTTCCGGCAGCTGCTGTTCGCTGAAGACACTCTGCAACTGGCTGGCAAACACGTTCATCGAAAGAAAATACACGGTCTGGCCATCGCGCTTGACTGGCATCTGGATCAGAAAGCCAAGCTGCCCGCCGACCGGCGCGACATACATATTGGAAATGACGGTGGCGTCCGGGCCGGCCGCCGCGCGCAGCTCGGCAAGCTGCGGGACGGGCAGCGGAACGCGGCCCCCCTGCGGCAGGCGCGTGTTCAGCAGTTCGAGGCCATTGCTGTCGGCCAGCATGATGGCGGTATCGGCATCGGGGGCGATACGTCTGGCCTGCTGATAAAAGGATTCGAGATCGCCCGTATCGAGCGCCGGGGAGGTGGCGAGCGCACGCAGCACGGCCTCGCGTTTCATCATCTCCCGATCCACCACCAGCGCCAGCGCCTGTGCCACCTCGCGCATGGTCTGGCGGTTCGACTGCTGCGCTTCCGAATAGATGTAACTGATGCCGGCTGCGGCAGTGATGAGGGCCGGAACCAGCACGGCCAGGATAAGGATGAGGAGGCGAGAGCGTATGCGCATGATTGATCGAATCAATGACTCGCCATTCTAGGTCTGATTGTGACTATCGCGGTCAGAAATAAGTGATGCGCGGATACCACATCGCACAACTTACGTATTGCTTACAGTAATGCGAATCATTATTATCCATTCGCTGTTAATTCTTACAAATTGTTTCACATCAGCTGTACCACGTAGCCAGCCATTCTGCCTGTTTCCCCGACTTATGTCGGCCGGTCATGAAAAGCCAGCCTTATTACATAAATTTCGGGAGAAACAAAAAATGGCTCATATCAAAAGTCGCAAGCATTCCCTTGGCCGCAGGCTGAACTGCTCGGCCGCCGTCGCCATGGCAGTCATGTCCATGCCGGTTCTCGCACAGCAGGCATCTGACACCACGCTGCCTGAAGTCAAGGTCACCGGTCAGGTTGAAAGCTACAAGGCGGAAAAAGCCTCGTCGCCTAAGTTCACCGCACCGCTGGTCGATACGCCGCAGACCATCACCGTCATCAAGAAAGAACTGTTGCAGGATCAGGGTGCTACCACGCTGACCGAAGCACTGCGCAATACGCCGGGCATCACCATGACCATGGGCGAGAACGGCAACACCACCACAGGCGACTCGGTATTCATGCGCGGCTTCGATACGCAAGGCAGCATCTTCATCGACGGCATTCGCGATCTGGGCACCGTCACGCGCGACGTCTTCAACCTCGAGCAGGTCGAGATCGTCAAGGGACCGTCCGGTTCCGACAATGGCCGCGGCGCACCATCCGGCTACATCAACCTGGAAAGCAAGCGCGCCAAGGCGGAAGACTTCTCGAATGCCTCGGTTGGCGTGCGCAGCGCCGGCGGCTATCGTGCCACGGCCGACCTGAACCGTCAGTTCTCGGAAAACGCGGCGTTCCGTGTCAACCTGTTGTCCGAGAACAGCAGCGTCGAGGATCGCGACTGGGTCAAGAACAAGTCGCTCGGCATCGCACCGTCGCTCAGCTTCGGCCTGAACACGCCGACACGCGTGACGCTCAACTTCCTCCACGTCGAGCAGCGTAATCGTCCCGATGGCGGCATTCCGGCAATCGGCATTGCCGGTTACCAGCCGATCGCTGCGCTGACCGGGCTGACATTCAACCCTGTCAATCGCAGCAACTACTATGGTTCGGTCAACGACTTCAACAATGTCGATGCGAACATGTTCACTGCCTTCGTCGAACACGATCTTGCACCGAATGTGACCATTCGCAATACGACGCGTTATGGCGCAACGGATCAGGAATACAACCTGACCGGTATCAATGCCATTACCGTTGTCAACGCGGCAGACCCGAGCACGTGGACCGTCAGCCGTTCGCGTCAAGGCAAGGATCAGCGCAATGAAATCCTGACCAACCAGACCAATGTCACGGCGGAGCTGCAAACCGGTGCAGTCAAGCATTCCCTGAGCGGCGGTGTCGAATTCATCCACGAGAAGCAGACCAACAAGACACTTGGCCTCGCCACCGGTACGTCACAAGCGGCGGCCAACCTGTACAACCCGAGCGTCGGCGATGTGTTCCAGCCTCTGGTATATACGGGCGCATCCACCAGTGGTGAAACCAACACCGCGGCAGTCTATCTGTTCGATACGATCAAACTCAACGAGCAGTTCCAGATCAATGGCGGTGTCCGTTACGAACACTACAAGACGGAGTTCACCAACATCACTGCGGCAAACGTGGGAACGCGTTTCGACAAGAGCGACGATCTCGTAACCTGGAAGGTGGGTGCGTTGTACAAGCCGGCTGAAAACGGAAGCGTGTATCTCGCCTATGCAAGCTCGCGCAAACCGGCAGGCAGCGACAACTTCAGCCTCACGACGGGAAACAACATCAACAATCCGAACCTTGATCCGCAAAAGGCAACCAATGTGGAGCTCGGTACCAAGTGGGATCTGCTCAACAATCGCCTGGCACTGACCGGTGCGATCTTCCATACGGAAAATGAGAACGCGGCGGTGCAAAGCGATCCCGTCACTGGCGATCCGACGGCATTCGGCAAGCAGCGTGTCAAGGGTGTGGAACTGGGTCTGGTAGGACAGATCACCCCGGCATGGCAGATCAGCACCGGTCTCGCACGCATGGATACCAAGACTGTGCAGGGATCGGCGACACAAACCGGTGGCAGCCTGAACTGGTCGCCGAAGCTGACCTTCACCGGCTGGACCACCTACAAGTTGCCGTTCGGTCTGACGCTCGGCGGTGGTATGCGTTACGTGGACTCGCAGGTGCGTTCGGCGAATGCCGCGCTGCCGGCCACCAACGTCGCACAGCTGCCGTCCTATACGGTGTATGACGCGATGGCTGCTTACGAGGTCAACAAGAACCTGACGCTGCAACTGAACCTGTACAACCTGACCGACAAGTTCTACGTGCAGTCGTTGAACAACGGCGGCAGCCGCTTCGTACTGGGTCAGCCGCGTTCAGCATTCCTGTCGGCTAACCTGAAGTTCTGACCGTGTCCTGATCCGGACACGTCGTCAGTCGACCGAGCCTCTCCGCAAGGAGAGGCTCTTTTCATTGAGAGGAACCGCAGCATGATGGTCCATATTCCCGAAGTTCTCGATCGCCAGGCATTGGCCGATATCCGCAACAGCCTGGACGCCGCCGACTGGGTCGATGGACGAGAGACGGTCGGCGAACAGGGCGCCAGGGTCAAGCAGAACCGGCAGTTGCCGGAATTGTCGCCGGTAGGCAGGGCACTCGGCGAACGCATCCTGCAGTCGCTGGTGCGCAATCCGCTGTTCGTCTCGGCGGCGATTCCGTACCGTTACGTGCCGCCGCTGTTCAATCGCTACGAGGGCGGCGGGCACTACGGCTTTCATGTCGATGGGGCGGTGCGCAACATTCCCGGCACCAGCCTGAACCTGCGCACCGATCTGTCGTGCACGCTGTTCCTGTGCGAACCCGAGGAATACGAAGGCGGCGAACTGATCGTCTCCGACACCTACGGCGAGCACGAGGTCAAGCTGCCGGCAGGGGACATGATCCTGTATCCGTCGAGCAGCCTGCACAAGGTGGAGCCGGTCACGCGCGGTGTGCGCGTATGTTCATTCTTCTGGGTGCAGAGCATGGTGGCGGATGACGGCAGGCGCAGCATGCTGTTCGAACTCGACCAGAACATCCAGAAGCTGCGCGCAAACATCGGGGATACCGAAGAAGTGCTCGGCCTGACCGGGCATTATCACAACCTGCTGCGGCAATGGGCGCAGTTCTGATCGCTGACGGCAATGTTGAATCAATAAATAGACAGATGCATCAATAGACGTCGCGGCGATAACGTCCCTGCTCGAGCAGGGCGGCCACGCCATCCTCGCCCGCGATCTGTCTGAGTGCATCATCGACACCGCCAGCCATGCCCTGCAGGCTGCCGCAGACATAGACCGCTGCGCCTTCAGCCAGCCACGCACGTACCGTATCGGCGCATGCCAGCAGGCGGTCCTGCACATATTCACGCCGCTCGCCATCGCGCGAGAACACGATGTCGGCGCGCTCCAGTACGCCAGATGTTTGCCACTGGACGATCTCGTCGCGATGGAAGAAATCGTGTTCGGCATTGCGTTCGCCGAAGATCAGCCAATTGCGGCTTAGCTGACCGGCTGCGGCACGCGCCTTCAGATGGCTGCGCAGGCCGGCCAGGCCGGTGCCGTTGCCGATCAGGATCAGCGGGCGCGCGGCATTGTCGCCGAGGCGGAAATTGGCATGCGCGCGCAAGCGCAGATCGACGATGGCGCCGAGCGGGGCAGTCTGCGTCAGCCAGCCCGAGGCCACGCCGAGCGAACCATCGGAACGACGTTCCTGCCGCACCAGCAGGTGCAGGCTGCCGTCGGATGGAATCGAGGCGATCGAATAGTCGCGTGGGCGGTGCAGGTCGGCCGGCACCAGAATCTGCACCAGGTCGCCGGCTTCCCAGTGCACGGCTTCGTCGTGCGGCGCCTGCAATTCGAGGTGAAAGGCGGGGTTGCCGGCACTGCCCGGGTTGAGTTCGCGTCGCGCGGTCAGGACCCATTGCTGATAGGTCGGACCTTCCCAGTCGGGCGCGTCGTTGGTGCCGGCGATGTGGCTCAGGTGATGCCGCCATGCCTCGAGCGACTTCTTGGTTTCGCCGCCACTGTTGACGGCGACGTTGTCGAACAATGGCTGCGCACCGCGCGCCTTGAGCCAGGTCGTCAGGTCGCGGCCGAAGCCGCAGAACTGCGGATACTGCGTGTCGCCCAGCATCAGCATGCCGAAGTGCAGGTGCGCGAGCGATGGCTGACCGGAACTCATGACCTTGCTGACGAAGGCCACGCCATTGTCGGGCGCGGCGCCTTCGCCGTAGGTGCTGACCACGAACAGTGCGCGTTCGACGTTGGCGAGATGGGTCGCGTCGATATCAGACAGCACGCACAGATGCGCCTGCACGCCACCGGTCTTCAGGATCTCGACGGTCTTCTGCGCCAGTTGTTCGGCAAAGCCGGTCTGGCTCGCATAGGCGACCAGCCACGATTGCCGATCGCCGGAACCAAGGCGGGCACGCTGCGCGCGCTGGAGGCGGCGCGACCACCAGATGGCACCGCACATGACGAGGTAGCCGACGATGAAAAGGATGGCGACGATCAGGCGCGTGGATTGATCCCAGTTCATTGGAGCATCTCCTTCATCGCATGGCTTTGCGTCTCGCGCAGTACATCGCCCTCGCGCACGAGGAACAGTGCGGCCAGGCCGAGCTGGTCGGCGCAGGCCAGGCCTTCTTCGGCACCCATCACGCCGAGCGCAGTGGACCAGGCATCGGCCAGCATGCATTCGGCATGGATCACGGTCACCGATGCCAGCGTGTGCGCGAGTGGCTGGCCGCTGCGCGGATCGATGGTGTGCGCATAGCGCGTCGCACCCTGCATGAAGTAGCGACGATAGTCGCCCGATGTGGCGATGGCACGGTGGTAAAGCGCCGCGACATATTCATTCTGCATTGCTTGCCCATCGGCCGGCTGTTCGATGGCGACCCACCACGGCTGTCCATCGGGACGGATGCCGCTGCCGCGCAGTTCACCGCCGATCTCGGCCAGGAAGCTGTCGAAGCCGAGGTCCGTCAGGCACTGCGAAACGAGATCGACCGCGTAGCCTTTGGCAATGGCGGAAAAATCGAGCGCGAGTCCGCCCGGCTGGCGCACGCGGCGCGTATCGC
>PJUE01000933.1_pt1 | contig 12328 bp, 7 predicted proteins | sample 1512171 | NCBI WGS metagenome assembly PJUE01 (sample SAMN08177674, study PRJNA422409) | Feces metagenome, whole genome shotgun sequencing project. | isolation source: Chicken feces (3) enriched on wood chips: alkali lignin treatment | host: Gallus gallus | place: USA: Madison | collected 2015-01-15
ACGGTGGCGGTGGAAGTGGCGGCGGCGGTGGCCACGGTGGCGGTGGAAGTGGCGGCGGCGGTGGTCACGGTGGCGGTGGAAGCGGCGGTGGCGGTGGCCACGGTGGTGGTGGAAGTGGTGGCGGCGGTGGCCATGGTGGCGGAAGCGGAAGTGGTGGCCATGGCAGCGGCGGTGACGGTGGTGGCCATGCCGGCAACAGCGGCAGTGGCCACGACGGTAATTCAAACGCTGGGCGCAGCAGCAACCATGCTGAAGCGGGTGACGATCATGGCAATCACGCGGGTGGGGAACCCGGGGATGATCATGGTAATCATGTCGGCGGTGAGCCTGGCGATGATCACGGCAATCATGTTGGTGGTGAACCTGGTGACGATCACGGCAACCATGTGGGTGGCGAACCGGGTGATGACCACGGTGTTCATGCCGGCGGCGAGGCCGGGGATGACAACAGCAGAAGCTGATTGGCGCTGACCCGAAGTGGCCCATACAAAACCCAGCGGACGGGTTTTGTATGAGCAGGTTCTGGCCTGTCTTGCCTTTATCACGTCATTTCCAATGAGCGCTGACAGCTTTTTCCTCGTCCATGCCGGGATATGATTGCGGTTTGCGTGGGATTAATTCCCGCGTCTTATACTGGGTGCCTCTCTCAAGGAATGCCCTCGATGCAATCGCCTGTCTTACCCCCGTCGATGCTGAGTGCGCTGCGGCGTGTGATGCGCCCGCTGGTGCGCCTGATGCTGCGCAAAGGGGTTACCTACACGATGTTCACCGACCTGCTCAAGGAGGTGTTCGTCGATGTGGCCCATCGCGAGTTTCGCCTGAACGACACCGCGCCAACCGATAGCCGCATCAGCCTGCTTACCGGCGTACATCGTAAAGATGTCCGGCGGCTGCGTAATGAGGGTGACACTGCAATTGCGGCCCTGCCGGATAACATCACGCTAGGTGCACAGTTGGTCAATGTATGGACCAACACCCCACCATTCTGCTCGGCACCCGGCCAGGCGAGAGCGCTTGCGCGGCTAGCCAGTGTGGGTGGCGATTGCTCATTCGACGCCCTGGTCGCCAAGGTCAGCACCGATATCCGCGGCCGGGTGGTGCTGGACGAATGGTTGCGCCTGGGCGTCGTGCGGCTCGATGAGCAGGATTGCGTGCACCTGGAAGCCCACGCATTCGTGCCACAGAAGGGCTTTGATGAAAAGGCTGCATACTTCGGCCACAACCTGCATGACCATGCCTGTGCGGCGGTGCACAACCTCAGCGGCGAAGGCCCGCCATTTTTTGAGCGTAGCGTGCACTACGATGCCTTGAGCCCGGCCAGCGTCGAGCATTTGCGAGATGTGGTAGCCAAGGATGGCATGCAGACACTACTTGCCTTCAGCCGGCTTGCAGCAGCGTTGGAGAGTGCTGATGAGCCCGGTATCGAACAACGCCAGCGCATCACTGTCGGGCTTTATTTCTACACTGAAGCTACCGATTCCGATCCGTCGAAGATACCCGGCCCATGACACTTCCTGTGCGCTACCTCAGTGCTGTCATGTTTGCCCTGGTTTTCGGGTGGAACCTGATGGCCCCGGCCGAGGTGGCCGCAGCGCCGGTGTGTGTCAGCCGTGACGAGATAGGTATGGCTGGTGCCGCAGGCCTGCAGTTCCCCGGTGGCATAGGCGGCACCGGTGTGCGCAATGAAAATGGCGGCGTCGGTGGCACCGGTGCCCCAGTCCAGCAACGCCCGGGTGGTACAGGCGGCACAGGCGCGGTGGCGGAGGGTGTGGACGGCACCTACTTTGATCAGCGCCACGGGGGGGGAGGTGGTACCGGTACGCCGATCCTGCGCCCGGGTGGTACTGGGGGTACAGGCATCGTCGGTACCATCACCGGCTTCGCCTCGATCTGCGTCAATGGCATGGAAGTGCACTATGGCAAGGACGTACCGGTGAGTGAAAACGGTGCGCCTGCCAGCAGTGGTCACCTGGCGATCGGGCAGGTGGTGGCGGTGGAGGCATTCGCCACCCAGCGCGGCCTGCAAGCGGGGCGCATTTCGATCCTCAACGTCTTCGAAGGGCCGTTGACGGCGCTGCCCAATGCCTCGGCCCCGCTGCGGGTCATGGGGCAACCCGTGCGGCTGGCCGCTGGCGCGCGGGTAGCTGAAGGGTTGCGCCCGGGTGAGCCCGTGAGGGTCAGCGGCCTGCGCGATGCCCGGGGAGAAGTCGTGGCGACCCGTATCGAACGGGCACCGGGGTTGAGGGAGGCCAGCGCCATCGGCGCGGTTGATCGCACTGGCAGCCTTCAAGGGTTGAAGTTGGGTACCCGTGTGGCGCCTGCACGTGAGGTGCTGGTGCGCGGCCAGTGGACCGGGCGCCAGCTTGAAGTGGCGCAAACCCGTCCAGACCCGAGCCTGCCTTTTGCTGGTCGTGTCCAGCAGGCGGTGGTTGAAGGGCTGGTACAGCGCACACAAGCTCGGCAGTTGGTGGTTGCAGGTCTCAATGTGACATTGGGGCAGGGCACCGTAATTGTCGGCCGGCAGCCAGCGGCCTTGGCGCTTGATCAACGTGTGCGGGTGAGCGGGGTGCTCAATGGAACTCACGAGCTGCGGGCAACCCGCGTGGAATTCCAGGACGACCGTGTCGACAATCCTGACAGAAGCCAGTCGGGGCACGGAGGTGAGCATGACGGAAGCAGCTCCGGCGGCTCCAGCAGCGGTCATGGCGCAAGCGATGGGGCCAGCGATCGCGATGAAAACAGCGATGATCACAGTGGGCGCAGTGCCGTTGACGGCTCCAGTGACCATGGCAGCGGTGAAAAGTCGGGAAAGTCGGTACACATCGACGCATTGGAGCAATCGACGCGCAGCAACAGTGGAAGCTCCGATCGGGTTGAGAAGGTCGAAGTCGAAAACACCGGAAAGGTCGAAAAAGTCGAGAAAGTCGAGAAAGTCGAGAAAGTCGAGAAAGTCGAGAAAGTCGAGAAAGTCGAGAAAGTCGAGAAAGTCGAGAAAGTCGAGAAAGTCGAGAAAGTCGAGAAAGTCGAAAAAGTCGAAAAAGTCGAAAAAGTCGAAAAAGTCGAAAAAGTCGAAAAAGTCGAAAAAGTCGAAAAGCCTGAACGGGTCGAAAAGGTCGAAAAGGTCGAGAGAGTCGAAAAGGTGGAGTTACCAGAGAAAGTTGAAAAGGTGGAGAGGCCGGAAAAGGCAGAGACGGTGGAAAAAGTCGAGCATCCAGAGCGATCCGGGCGTTAGCCAACTAGGCTGGGTAAGTCTGGTCATGCTTCCCGAAAGAGTACTGAGTTGCAAATGAGACCCACGCTCCCTCTGTTCGCCTGTTTGCTCTCGTGCACCTGCGTGTCGGCGCTGGCCGATACCTTCAGTGCCGCCATTGGCATGGATTATTCAAGTGGCGACTATGGTACCGGCACCACTTCGGAAATCTGGTATGTGCCGGTGGTCGGCAAGTATGAGAGCGGCCCCATGACCTACAAGGTTACCGTGCCTTGGTTGCGTATCACCAACCCCGAAGTCGGCCCCAATGGTGACCCCTTGCCCGGTGGTTGCCGAGACGTGGAAAGCGGGTTGGGTGACACGGTTGCCAGCGCCGCCTATGCACTGCTCGATGGTCGTGACGGCGGCCTGATGCTGGACCTGATCGGCAAGGTCAAATTCCCTACCGCTGATGAAGACCAATGCCTGGGCACCGGCCAGTACGACTACACCACCCAGGTCGACATAGCCAAGGGCTTTGGCCCGGTCACCGGTTTCGCGACGCTGGGTTGGAAGAAGTTCGGTGACCCGCCCGATAGCGACTTCGATGACCCGGTATTTGCCAGTCTCGGCTTTGCCCTGCCGGTGGCGGTCGGTACTTCGGCCGGCGCCTCCTACGATTGGCGGCAGAAAGTGGTCTCGACCGGGGCGCAGATCAAGGAGCTTACCCTGTTCCTCACCCACAAGCTCAACCAGCAGTGGAAAGTCCAACTCTATGCAGTCAAAGGCTTCTCGGATGCCAGCCCGGATGCCGAGGGCGGCCTGATGCTGTTTCACACGTTCTGACAAAAAAGCCCCTGCGCCGGTCATTCCCTATGGAGAACGCCGGGGCAGGGGCTTTGCAGGCTTCAGCCGTTTTAGATGGGTTCAGCCCACATGTCGTACTCGTCGGCATCCACCACACGGCAACGCACTTTGTCGCCTGGCTTGAAACCATGGTCGCCATCGATGAACACGCTGCCATCGATTTCCGGTGCATCGAAGAAGCTGCGGCCAACCGAACCTTGTTCCTCGACTTCGTCGATCAGCACGTCGATTTCCTTGCCGATGCGCAATTGCAGGCGGGCAGCACTGATGGCCTGCTGGTGGGCCATGAAGCGGTCCCAGCGCTCTTGCTTGACGTCGTCCGGTACTTCGGCCAGGCCCAGGTCGTTGGCCGGGGCGCCTTCCACCGGCGAGTACTGGAAGCAGCCCACGCGGTCGAGCTGGGCTTCGGTCAGCCAGTCCAGCAGGTACTGGAAGTCTTCCTCGGTCTCGCCCGGGAAGCCGACGATGAAGGTGGAGCGGATCACCAGCTCAGGGCACTGCTCGCGCCAGTTCTTGATGCGCGCCAGGGTGCGGTCTTCGAAGGCCGGGCGCTTCATCGACTTGAGCACTTTCGGGCTGGCGTGCTGGAACGGGATGTCCAGGTACGGCAGGATCTTGCCGGCAGCCATCAGCGGGATCACGTCGTCAACGTTCGGGTAAGGGTACACATAGTGCAGGCGTACCCAGGCGCCCAGGCTGCTCAGTGCTTCGCACAGCTCGAGCATGCGGGTCTTCACCGGGCGGCCGTTCCAGAAGTCGGTCTTGTACTTGACGTCGACGCCGTAGGCGCTGGTGTCCTGGGAAATCACCAGGATTTCCTTCACCCCGGCCTTGACCAGGCGCTCGGCCTCGCTCAGCACTTCACCCACCGGGCGGCTGACCAGCTTGCCGCGCATCGACGGGATGATGCAGAAGCTGCAGCTGTGGTTGCAGCCTTCGGAGATCTTCAGGTAGGCATAGTGGCGCGGGGTCAGCTTGACGCCCTGTGGCGGCACCAGGTCGATCAGCGGGTTGTGGTCCTGACGCGGCGGCACCACTTCGTGAACGGCGTTGACTACCTGCTCGTACTGCTGCGGGCCAGTGACCGACAGCACGCTTGGGTGCACGTCACGGATGCTGCCTTCTTCGACGCCCATGCAGCCGGTGACGATCACCTTGCCGTTTTCCTTGATCGCTTCGCCGATCACTTCCAGCGATTCGGCCTTGGCGCTGTCGATGAAGCCGCAGGTGTTGACCACCACCACGTCGGCGTCCTCGTAGGTGGGTACGACTTCATAGCCTTCCATGCGCAGCTGGGTCAGGATGCGCTCGGAGTCGACCAGGGCTTTTGGGCAACCCAGGCTTACGAAACCTACCTTGGGGGTGGCGGGCGTGGTGGACATGACTAACCTCGGTATTGAATACAGGTCGCCCGGCCGGAATCGGGGGCGAACTTGACGGGCGCTTTTGGCGCCTCTGATCAAAAAGTGCGCAATTCTAGCGAGCGCAAGGGCGCTTGACCAGCAGAAATACGACGAACGCTGCGCTATGCTTCGCGCCGTTGCGCCGGGGTACCTTCCAGGGCCTGGTGGCAGATTGATTACCAAGGGCCGTGATGGCCGTTTGCGGGAGTGGTCGATGGTTCAGGCAAGCAGTCACGCTGAGGGCGGGCACGAGGGGAAGCAGGGTGCGTCACGGTCGGTGGGCCTGCTCGTGGCGGCGGTCGGGGTGGTTTATGGCGATATCGGCACCAGCCCGTTGTATACCCTCAAGGAAGTCTTTACCGGCGGCTACGGGGTGTCGGTCAACCATGATGGCGTGCTGGGGATCCTGTCGCTGATCCTTTGGTCGTTGTTGTGGGTGGTGTCGTTCAAGTATGTGATGTTCATCTTGCGTGCCGATAACCAGGGGGAGGGCGGCACCATGGCGTTGACCGCACTGGCGCGGCGGGCCACGGCGGCGTACCCGCGGCTGCGCACACTGATGGTGATCTGTGGCTTGATCGGCGCTTCGCTGTTTTATGGCGACAGCATGATCACCCCGGCCGTGTCGGTGCTGTCGGCGGTGGAGGGCATGGGCCTGGCCTTCGATGGCATCGACCACTGGGTGGTGCCAATTTCGCTGGTGGTGCTGGTGGCGCTGTTCCTGGTGCAGCAACATGGCACTGAGAAGATCGGCAAGCTGTTTGGTCCGATCATGGTGACCTGGTTCGTGGCGCTGGGCGCGCTGGGTGTACATGGCATCTCGCAGAGCCCGGAAGTACTCAAGGCGTTCAACCCGGGCTGGGCAGTCAACTTCTTCGTGGTGCACCCCGGTATTGGCGTGGCCATTCTGGGTGCGGTAGTGCTGGCGCTGACCGGTGCCGAGGCGCTGTACGCCGACATGGGGCACTTTGGCCGCAAGCCGATTGCCCGGGCCTGGTTCATCCTGGTGCTCCCGGCGCTGGTGCTCAATTATTTTGGCCAGGGTGCACTGCTGCTGCAAAACCCGGAGGCCGCGCGCAACCCGTTCTACCTGCTGGCGCCGGGCTGGGCGCTGCTGCCCTTGGTCGGGCTGGCCACCATGGCCACGGTTATCGCTTCGCAGGCGGTGATTTCCGGGGCCTTCTCCCTGACCCGTCAGGCCATCCAGCTGGGCTACATCCCACGTATGCAGATTCAGCACACCTCAAGCGACGAGCAGGGGCAGATCTACATTGGTGCAGTGAACTGGACGCTGATGGTGGGTGTGGTGCTGCTGGTCATCGGCTTCGGGTCCTCGGGCGCTCTGGCGGCAGCCTACGGGGTTGCGGTCACCGGTACCATGCTGATGACCACCATCCTGGTGTCCGCGGTGATGCTGCTGCTGTGGAAGTGGCCGCCGCTGCTTGCAGTGCCGATTCTGGTCGGCTTCCTGTTTGTCGACGGGCTGTTCTTCGCCGCCAATGTGCCGAAAATCGTCCAGGGTGGTGCCTTCCCCGTGTTGGCCGGTGGTGTGCTCTACCTGCTGATGAGCACCTGGAAGCGCGGCAAGCAGATTCTGGTCGAGCGCATCGATGAAGGTGCCCTGCCATTGCCATTGTTCATCAGCAGCATCCGCATTCAGCCACCGCACCGGGTCGAGGGGACTGCAGTGTTTCTGACGGCACGCTCCGATGCCGTGCCGCATGCGCTGTTGCACAACATGTTGCACAACCAGGTGTTGCACAGCCAGGTGGTGCTGCTGACTGTGGTCAGCGAAGACCGGCCGCGGGTGCCGGAACATGAGCGTTTCGAGGTGGAAGCCTATGGCGACGGATTCTTCCGTGTGCTGCTGCACTTTGGGTTCATGGATGAGCCGGACGTGCCTGCCGCGTTGAAGCTGTGTCATCTGGATGACCTGGACTTCACGCCAATGCGCACCACCTACTTCCTCAGCCGCGAGACGGTGATCGCGTCACGGTTGGAGGGGATGTCGCGCTGGCGGGGCAACCTGTTTGCGTTCTTGCTGAAGAATGCCAACGGCAATCTGCGCTTCTTCAACCTGCCGTTGAACCGGGTGATCGAGCTGGGGACGCAGGTCGAGATCTGAATGGGTTTATACAGCAGGGTCGGGGCCGCAGAGCGGCCCTGACCGTTGTCAGTTCTGCTCAGCTACGCTGGACTTGCCTTGGCGCGTCTCGATCTCGCCAATCAACCGCTTGGCAAGTGCCGGGTAGTTCTCGTCGAAGTGGTGACCACCAGGCAGTTTCAGGCGCTCACCCACTGCCGTCTTTTCCGTGCAACCGCTCTCGTCGGTTTCCTCGACGCCATATACGCACACGACCTTGGACGCTGGCAGCTTGGCCATTTCCGGCCCGGTTGGCGCTTCCTGGCCTTCCTTGCCCAGCCAACCCTCGACCTCGATCTCGAAGCTGCCACTGCGCGCAAAGGCTAGCAGCATCACCGCGTCGATACGCTGTTGGTCCTCGACGGGCAGGCGGTTGTAGATCGCCGGCAGCACGTCGGCACCGAACGAATAGCCGGTCAATACGAAGCGCTTGGTACCCCACTTCTGCCGGTAGTGATGCATCAGCTCGGAAAGGTCGGCGGCGCTTTGTTCCGGGGTCTTGTGCTGCCAGTAGTAGCGCAGCGTGTCGATGCCCACCACCGGGTAACCCAGCTTGGCCATTTCCCCGGCCACGTCGCGGTCCAGGTCGCGCCAGCCGCCATCACCAGAGAGGAACAAGGTAACCGTGTCTGTGGTTTGCCCGGCCGGCACTTCGACCACCGGGATGGCCAGTGCGTTACCGTCGCGGCCGACCAGGGCTTGGGTCAGTTGCGCCTTGAGCACTTGTGGCATGTGGATGTCGTAGTCGCTGATGCTGGTTTCGGCGTTGGCCTGGTCGCGCACGAAGGCGGCGCTGGCGTCATCCGGGTTGTCGTTCCAGGCGACGTTCCAGTGGCCATGGGCAGCCGATTTGGGCAGCGGAGCCTGGCAGTCAGGCTGTTCGAGGGTGAAGCCCACGGAAATGGCCCGCGCCTTGTCATCGTTCTGGCTGGCCAGCCAGCGCCAGGCCTGGGTGGCACCGGGGCCGATGCCGGCGACCAAGGTCGGTTTTTCCTGCAGTTGGGTCAGCGCCTGGTCCATGGCCTGCTGCTGCTTGCTGCAGTCGCCAGGCGGCAGAATCACCTGCACTAGCTGGGCTTCACCGGCCTGGCTCAGGTCGAGCAGTTGCTTGCCCGTCAGTGCCTGGTCTTGTGGCACGCCGATGGCCACCCGGGCCTTGGGGTGCACGCCAGGGGTAACACGGGTGATGCTGGTGTCATTGATGCTCATTTGCTCCAGGCGCGCCTCGGGGGCCGGGCGCGTCCACAGCCAGAAGGCCAGCCCACCACCCAGGGCGGCCAGCAGCAGGGGAACCAGCAGGTACAGCCAAAAGCGTCGGGTCATCAGCGTTTCACCAATCCAGTCAGGCCGCCTGCAATCAGAGCGGCGGTGTCGGCCAGTGCCACCAGCGGGTCGAGCCCGGCTGGCACGGCCATGTAGCGGGGTTCCCAGTCCGGCTGGAACTTGTCCTTGAAGCGTCGAAGCCCCTGGAAGTTGTAAAGCTGTTCACCACGGCGGAACACCAGCGAACCCAAGCGTTGGGTCAAGGGGGCGCCACGCCTGGGTTGCAGGCCGGACAGCGGTACCATGCCCAGGCTGAAACGCCCGTAGTCATGGCTTTTGTAGTGCAGGATCAAGCCGATCATCATGAACTCCATGGTCAGCTTTGGCGCTTCGGGGTGCGCACGCATCAGGTCGAGGCTGGCCAGCTCGTTCCCATGGGTCTCCAGCAAGTTGGCGAAGGCTACCGGGCGGCCCTGGAAGCGAATCAGGGCTATGCGGAAGTGCTGCAGGTAGTCTGGGCTGAAGCGCCCCAGCGAAAAGCCTTTCTCGCGCACGTTCTTGCCGCCAAGCCAGGCGTCGGAGATTTCCTTCAGCTCAGCCAGCGGGGCGTGGCCGGGCTCATGGATCTCCAGGCTCAGGCCATCGCGTCCGCCGCGGTTCCAGGTGTAGCGCAGGTCTTTCATCTCCTTGCCTTTGGCTTCAAGGTCAAAGCGGCGCAAGTCGACCCGGGCTTCTTCTCCGAGCTTCAAGGCGGTCAGGCCGATGTCCATGTAGAACGGCAGGTTCTCCGCACGTACCTGGTAGAACACGGGACGTGCGTGGTGCAGGTCGCACAGGTCGCGGAACTGCCAGATCATCTCGGCGCGTTCCTGGGCTGGGCCTATCGGGTCGTACAGCGCCACCAGGCTGCGGCCGCGCCGGGCGTACATGAGGAACGCGTTACCACGCGGGTGGAACAGCAACGCCTTGTCGCCAGTCAGTGCCAGGCCACCGTCGGGCTGGTCGGAGGCCTGCAGGATGCGGTTGGCGCGTTGCAGCTCTTCTTCATCGGGCAGGTGGATCACGGGCGGCGCTGTGCGCAGCAGCCACGTCAGTGCCACGGCAGCCAGCAGCAAGGCACTGCCCATGGCGGCGCGCAGGCCGCGTGGCGCGTCGGCATCGAGGGTGAACTGCCACCACAGCTGATGGCTGTAAGGCACATCCTGGTAGGCGAACAGCAGAAGCCACACTGATGCGCCCACCGTACAGGCGCTGGCCACCAGGAAAACCGGTGAGAAGGGCAGCTCCAGCAGTCGGCTGGGGCGATAGAACGAGCGGCGGAAGAGCGCGAGCAGGGCGGCGGTAAAGGTCAGCAGGCAAGCCTCTTCCCAGTCAAAGCCCTTCAACAGCGACAGCAGGGCGCCGACCAGCAACAGCACGGTGGTCAGTAGCCAGGCGGCGGACAGGCGCCGGCGCAGGCCTTGGGCCAGCAGCAGGCATAGCACACCGATCAGGCTGGCGCCGAAATGAGAGGCGTCGATCAGCCGGTGTGGCACCAGGAAGCCCATATGCTCCAGACGTGTATCTATCTCGGGCGTGGCACCGGAAAACAGCAGCACCACGCCGGACAGGAACACCAGAATCGACAGGATCGGTGCGGCCAGACCTGAAGCGGCCTTGATGGCCTGTTGCGCAAACAGCAGGCGTCGGGCTTCATTGGCCAGCAGCAACACGCAGGCCAGCAGCAGTGGCAGTACCACATAGATCAGCCGGTACAGCAACAAGGCAGCCGCCAGCGGTGCGGCACCGAGCTGGTCGGCAAGGGCCGCCAGCAGGATCGCTTCGAACACTCCGACGCCGCCCGGTACGTGGCTGAGCACGCCCGCAGCCAAGGCCAGCAGGTACACCAGCACGAACGCGCCGAAAGGAGGGGCTTCGGGCAGCAACAGGTAGAGCACGGTAGCCGCCGCCGCCACATCCAGCGCGGTAATCAGCAATTGCAGGGCCGCCAGGCGTGCATTTGGCAGGCGAAGTGTGCGCCGCCCCAGTTGAACGAGCAGGTTATTGGCCGCCGGTTGCTCGGCCAGGCGTCGGCGGTACAAGCCAATTACCAGTAAGGCAGACACCACCAGCACGGCGCTGGCAACAGCTGCCAGCAGGCCGGGCGCCAACCCGAGCGCTGTCGAGGCCGCCGGCAGGTTGCTCAATGTCGCCAAGGCGGCCAGGGGCGGCAGCGCGCAGCCCAGTGACAGGCTGGCAAACACGGTCATGCGTGCGACTTCGCCAGCACCAAGCCCTTGCCGTGCGTACAGGCGATAGCGAACCGAGCCGCCAGAGAGCATCGACAGGCCGATGGCGTTGCCGATGGCAAAGGCGCTGAAGCCGCCTAGTGCCAGGCTGCGTGCTGGCAGTTTCACGCCCGCATAGCGGCTGGCTGACCACTCGTAGCCCAGCAGGATCACAAAGCCGATCACCGTTGCCAGCAAGGCGCCCAGCAATGACTGGGTGGGCACGCTGAGCATGGCATCGTGCAAGGCATAGATGTCCAGCTCGCTCAGCAGGTGGCGGCAGGCAATCAAGGCCATCGTGAACAGTAACAGGGTCACTATCAGGCCTATGGGCTGGCGGTAGCGACTCAGGCGTTCGAGTAGGGGCAGGCGCTGCACAGCACCGGGTAGCGCCGTAGCGAGTGGCACCGGAGGTTCGGGATTGTGCGAAGTCATGAGTTGCCCCGGGCATGCAGCGCGAGGTGAAGGAAAGGTGCGGCCAAGTGAAAGTCCCTTAGGAAAACGTATCCAATGTTACTCCGGCCTCAGGCGTTTGCAGCGGCTTGGCAGGGTTAAAGATAGTTCATCCTGGGCACGACATCTCAAGCCTGCGGGTTGGCATGAGGGGAGGGAAAATCGAGGCGACGAAAATCAGGGAGGTATAAAGCAACAAACCCCGCGCTGCTTTCACACAGGCGGGGTTTGTTCTGACGAATATGGTTGCGGGAGCCGGATTTGAACCGACGACCTTCGGGTTATGAGCCCGACGAGCTACCAGGCTGCTCCATCCCGCGTCAGTGGGGCGGATTCTACAGCGTGTGGTTTGTATGTCAAGCGCTAGGCTTTGATTTTTCGACGTTTTTTCGCAAATGCTTATCAGCAGGCAAAGAAAAAGGCCACTGTGTTAACAGTGGCCTTTTCTTGAATCTGGTTGCGGGAGCCGGATTTGAACCGACGACCTTCGGGTTATGAGCCCGACGAGCTACCAGGCTGCTCCATCCCGCGTCAGTGGGGCGGATTCTACAGCGTGTAGTTTATATGTCAAGCGCTAGGCTTTGATTTTTCGAGGCTTTTTCGGAAAAGCTTTTTAACGGGCAAAGAAAAAGGCCACTGCGTTAACAGTGGCCTTTTCTCGAATCTGGTTGCGGGAGCCGGATTTGAACCGACGACCTTCGGGTTATGAGCCCGACGAGCTACCAGGCTGCTCCATCCCGCG